>Ga0079224_100017800_pt1 | contig 10028 bp, 9 predicted proteins | sample Stecom2015_FD_80414 | JGI IMG/M metagenome (GOLD analysis project Ga0079224, IMG submission 80414) | Agricultural soil microbial communities from Utah to study Nitrogen management - Steer compost 2015 | ecosystem: Environmental > Terrestrial > Soil > Agricultural land | place: USA: Utah... | reverse complement strand
GTGGGCTCCACGGCCGGTTCCCGGCGGTCGTGATGATCGTCGTGGTCGAAAATGCCGCTATAACCCGCACATTCCCGCACGACGATCACCACGACCACGACGTCGGCGGCGAACGCGTCACCGGCAGTGAACGCGATACCGGCAGCCACCCCCGCCCGCCGGCCGCGCGTCCCGAAGTGAGCGAAGACCGGCACACCGCTGATGATGCCGGGGTCACCCGCCCGGGTTGGATCCGCCGGCCATCCGCGCCATGGCCCGTGCCACGTCGCCGTACTCTTGCGCAGTGTTCCAGTCCTCGGGATTCGCGGCCAACGTCGCAGCCAAGCGGTCAGCGGGCACCCCGGAGATCGCGGCCCGATAGCCGTGGTGACGTGCGTACAGCGCGAGTGCGGGCAGCATGACGTACGCGTCGAGCATGGTGTGCCCGGGGTCGCGGGACCAGATGCTCAGTCCGAAGATCCGGAGCAGGTCGAGGCAGGCGAACGCCGCGGTGGTCAGGAAGACCATCAACAACCATGGCGCGTCGAACACCACGGCGACCGCAGCCAGCGCGGGAAGGCCGATGATCGGGAGCAGGAAGCCGCCCACCACCGCGTAGCGCATCCAGCGCACGCCGCCGACGTCGTAGAGCCGCTGGAATCGGCGTACCGCGCTTCGCCCACGGATCACGTGGATCACTCCGGCGCCGTCGACAGCGACCGAGCCGGTCTCGGTGCCGCGCAGCCGGAAGAAGAGCACCCGGGCCACCAGGTACACCGGTAGCCCACCGAGAATCATCAGCCATCCCCATGATTCGCGCCACAGCTGCACGAACAGCCACACCGAGCCCCCGATGAAGGAGACGGCGAGGAGTGCGAAGAATCCGATCTGTTCGCTACGGGAGGCGCCAGGCTCCCCTGACGCCTGCGCACTTGCGGCGCGCGGAAGCCTCGCGGCCGCCTCTCGCGCCGCCGCTACATCGTCGGCGTCATCGGCGTCGTGATGCTGTTCGCCGCCGCCAGCCATCTCGCCATGGTAGACCGAGAACAGCGCACCCAACTCGGCAACGATCCGCGGGCCGTTGCCGAATCAGAGCGCCAGCTTCATGCCGTGATGGCTGGCGATGAACCCGAGGCGCTCGTAGAAGCGATGCGCGTCGGTGCGGGCGCGGTCCGTCGTGAGCTGCACCAATGCGCACCCACGCTCCCGAGCCTGATCGATGGCCCAGGTGATCATTTGCTCGCCCAGGCGTTCGCCCCGGCGATCCGAGCGCACCCGTACGCCTTCGATCTGACTACGCTGCGCACCGTGGCGGCTCAGGCCGGGGATGTAGGTGAGCTGCATGCACCCGACGATCTCGCCGTCGTCGTCAGCCACGATCAATTCATTACGCGGGTCCGCAGCGATGTCATCGAATGCGCGTTCGTAGACGTCGTCGACCACCGCCTGCTCACGTGTCCGGCCGAGTTCGTCGTCGGCGAGTAGGGCGATCACGGCTGGAAGGTCGGCCCGTACGGCCTCACGAAGCACCACGCCTTGAACCTATCCGAGCACCGCCATCGCTGCGGCACGGCCCGGGATGCCACTGACACCTCCGCCTCGGCGAGCCCCGGCACCGCACAGCAGGATCCGTGGCCAGCGCGTTTCGACGCCCCAGCGCCCCACGTCGGCAGCGGACTCGGCGAAGGGCCAGGACAGATCGCGGTGGAAGATGTGCCCTCCGGGTAGCCCGACGTCGTGCTCGAGGTCGACGGGCGTACATGCCTCGAGGCAGGGGCGCCCGTCGGCATCGTCGAGCAAGCAATCCTCGATCGGTTCGGCCAGAACGGAGTTCAACGAGTCGAGGGTGGCGCGCACGGCGGCTGTCCGGGCGGCGTCGTTGTCGGCGCGAAACAGCCGTGCCGGCATGTGCAGCCCGAACACGGTGAGGGTGTGCGCGCCGGATTCACGTAGCTCGGGCGAGAGGATCGACGGGTCGGTGAGCGTGTGGCAATAGATCTCGGCCGGCGGCAGCTGCGGGATCACGCCGCGAGCAGCGTGGTCGTAGGCAGCCTCCAGCTGGGTCAGCGACTCGTTGACGTGGAACGTTCCACTGAAGGCCGCCTGTGGCTCGATGTCCTCGCGCAGCTTGGGCAGGCGCGTCACGACCATGTTCAGTTTCAGCTGGGCACCTTCAGGCTGGTGTTCAGGCTCCGTCTCGCCGCCGACCAGCCGGTCCAGCGTGGCCGGTGCGCAGCCGGCGAGCACATGTCCGGCGCCGACGCGGTGCTCGCGGCCGTCGTCATCGACGTAGGTCACTTCACCCTCGGGGTCGATGGCGCGCACGTCAGCGCGCGTCACGATGCGTGCACCGGCTGTCTCGGCGGCCTCTCGCAGGCTGGTGGTGACCGTGGCCATGCCGCCCACCGGGACGTTCCACTCCCCCGTGCCGTTGCCGATCACGTGGTAGAGCAGACACCGGTTCTGCCGCAGGGATGGCTCGTCCACGGAGGCGAAGGTGCCGATCAGCGCGTCGGTGAGTACCACGCCGCGCACATCGTCGTCGGCGACATGGTCCCGGACCGTCTGCCCGATCGGCGTCTCGAACACCTGTTCCCACGCTGTCGTTCCCACGAGCGCGCGGACCTGCTCCCGCGACGGAAGCGGCTCGGTGAGCGTCGGGAACACCCTTCGCGCCACGTGCCCGAACAGCGCGTCGAGCCGTTCGAAGCCGGCGTGATCGGCATCGTCACCGGTGACGGAGCGAAACGACGAGCGTGTCGCTTCGCGGTCGCCGGTGTCGACGAGCAGCCCGGACTCTCCGAGCGGTGTATACGAGGCATAGCGACGTCGACGCAGGGTGATCGGCAAGTCGAGCTCGTTGATGATGCGCCGGGGAAACAGCGAGACGAGGTAGGAGTAGCGCGACAGGCGAGCATCCACCCCGGGGAACGGCCGCGCCGAAACGGCTGCCCCGCCGACGTGATCCAGGCGTTCGAGCACTAGTACTGTGCGACCGGCGCGGGCGAGATAGGCCGCGGCAGTCAGGCCGTTGTGGCCGGCGCCGACGATGACGGCGTCGTACCGGCCGCCGGTGTCCTGGGTGATCGCGCTCTCCTTCGACTCCAGCCCGCGGGTCACGACATCTGGCCCAGGGTAAGGCCGACGTGAAAGTCTCGGGCGGGGGCGCCCGAAAGATTCGGCGTGACGATGTCGAGAATCCGGCGCCGGCTTCGTCCCCGAGGCGCCGATGACATATCGCATCGCACGACAGCCAGGAGGAACCATCATGCGCCAGACCGAGATCACCGAAATCCTGAACCGCCCGATCAGCCAGGAACTGCTGGCTCGCGACGTGACTCGCCTGGCCTACGTCGCTGAAGACGGCACCCCCCGCAATGTTCCGATCGGGTTCACCTGGAACGGCTCGACAATCGTCATGAGCACCCCACCGAACGCGCAGAAGTTGGCGGCGCTGCGGGTGAACCCGGCCGTCGCGTTGACGATCGACACCGAGGTGCACCCGCCCAAGATCTTGCTGATTCGTGGCCAGGCGGAGCTGGACCCCGTCGACGGGATTCCGGACGAGTACTTCAAGACCGCCACCAGCTACCGGATGACGCCGGAGCAACGCGTGGAGTGGGAAGCCGCCGTGCGCGACCTGTACGTCGACGGCATGGTCCGTGTCGTCGTGACCCCCACGTGGGTGAAGCTGATCGACTTCGAGTCGACGCTGCCCAAAGCGGTCGAGGAGCTCGTCGAGCGGCAGCAGGCGCGGGCGTGAGACCGATGGCTGAAAAAAGTTCACGACCCGATGTCGAGAACCGGCGGGCAGCTTCGTCCCCGGCATGAACACGGCCACAATGGGCCGTACCGCACCGAGGAGTACACCATGGCCAAGTACCTTCTGCTCAAGCACTACCGTGGCGCGCCGGCAGCGACCAACGACGTGCCGATGGATCAGTGGACGCCCGACGAGGTCTCGGCCCACATGCAGTTCATGCAGGATTTCGCCGATCGGCTCCAGACCACCGGGGAATATGTCGACTCCCAGGCGCTCTCGCCCGAGGGCACGTTCGTCCGCTACGACGGAGAGGGTCGCCCGCCGGTCACCGACGGCCCGTTCGCCGAGACGAAAGACCTGATCGCCGGTTGGATGGTGATCGACGTCGAGTCCTACGAGCGTGCCCTGGAACTGGCCAGCGAGTTGTCCGCTGCTCCCGCCGCAGGTGGCAAGCCCCTCGGCGAGTGGCTCGAGCTGCGCCCGTTCATGAGCCAGCCCCCGACCATCACGGAGTGATCAGGTGGACGAGGCCCTGCTGCGCACCCTCACCCCCACCGTGATCGGGATCCTCGGCCGCCGCGGAGCCGACTTCGCGGCGGCCGAGGACGCCGTCCAGGAGGCACTGGTCGAAGCGGTGCGCGCGTGGCCGCAGGATCCGCCGCGTGACCCGAAGGGCTGGCTGGTCACCGTCGCCTGGCGCAAGTTCCTCGACGCTACGCGGGCGGAGACCTCTCGGCGGCACCGCGAGGAACGCGTCGAGGCCGAGCCCCCGCCCGGCGCGAGCGTAGCGGTCGACGACACGTTGCAACTGTACTTCCTGTGCGCCCACCCGTCCCTGACGCCGGCCTCGGCGGTGGCCTTGACGCTGCGCGCCGTCGGCGGCTTGACCACCCGCCAGATCGCACAGGCCTACCTGGTGCCCGAGACGACGATGGCGCAACGGATCAGCCGGGCCAAACGCACCGTCACGGGTGTCCGCTTCACCGAGCCCGGTGACGTCGGCACCGTGGTGCGGGTGCTGTACCTCATCTTCAACGAGGGGTACTCCGGCGAAGTGGACCTCGCCGCCGAAGCCATCCGGCTGACGCGCCAACTGGCCCGCAAGACCCCGCACGAGGAGGTCGCGGGCCTGCTCGCGCTGATGCTCCTCCATCACGCGCGGCGCCCGGCCCGCATCCGCCCAGACGGGAGCCTCGTACCGCTGGCCGAGCAAGATCGCAGCAGGTGGGACACCCGCCTGATCGCCGAAGGCGTCGACATCCTGCAGGCCGCCCTCGCCAGCGACAACCTGGGCGAATTCCAGGCCCAAGCCGCGATCGCCGCGCTGCACGCTGATGCGCCCATCGCCGACGAGACGGACTGGGTGCAGATCGTGGAGTGGTACGACGAGCTGGTACGTCTCACCGACAGCCCGGTGGCTCGCCTCAACCGGGCGGTGGCGGTCGGCGAGGCCGACGGTCCCCAAGCCGGGCTGGCCGCCCTGGCCGAGCTCGACCCCGCCCTGCCGCGCTACACCGCCGTCGCGGCCTACCTGCACGAGCGCTCCGGTGACCCGGAGACCGCGGCCCGGCTCTACGCCCACGCGGCCGATTCCGCGTCCAGCGTCGCTGAACGTGACCATCTCACCCGACAGGCTGCCCGGCTCAACACGCAGCTGCGCAGTTGAGTGGCGCTGGACTCGGCCTCGAGGGTGCCGGCCTGCCACGTCAGCCGGCCGGGACCGAGTCGGCCACGTCAGCGACCGGTGAGATGGTGTCGCGGCGCCCTTCGACATGAAGGTGCGGGATCCGTGACTCCAACATGCGCGGCAGCCACCACGCCTTCGCGCCGAGGATGCGCATGACGGCAGGTACGACGAGGCAGCGGATCACGACGGCATCCAGCAGGACCGCGACGGCCATCGTGAAGCCGGTCTGGGCGAGCATCCGATCGGGGAACAAGGCGAACGATCCGAACACCACCACCATGACCGCAGCGGCCGCGGTGATCACTCCGCCGGTGTGAGCGAGGCCTTCGCGGACCGCGCGCTGCGCGTCACCGATCTTGATCCATTCCTCCCGCATCCGCGACAACAGGAAGACTTCGTAATCCATCGACAGGCCGAACACGATCGCGAAGATGAAGACCGGAACGAACGCCTCGATCGGGCCGGGGTCGCCCCAGAGCCAACCGTCCTGGTACACGAGGGTCATCGCGCCGAGGGCAGCGCCGATCGACAAGACGTTGAGCACCGCCGCCTTCACCGCAATCGCCACGGACCGGAACACGCTCATCAACAGCAACCCGGACAGTCCGACCACCACACTGACGAACAGCCAGAAGCGATTCGAGATCGCCTCGGCGTAGTCGACGTTCGCCGCGGTCGCGCCGCCCACGATGTGCGCTTCACCCAGGTCGGCGCGCAGGTCGGTGACCAGGTCCGCGGTGGCCTCGGTCTGAGGTCCCGTCGTCGGGTCGGCCTGGATCAAGTAGGTGTCGTCGGCGAGCGGAATCGGCGGGCTGACCCGGTCGGGCACGATGCCGGAGGTCTGCCTCAGCTGCGCCTGGGTGGCCTGTGCCTGTTCGCGGGTGCCTTCGGTGACGACGACGAGCGGACCGTTCGCGCCGGGTCCGATTTTCTCGCTGATCAGGTCATACGCCGCTCGCGTCGTCGTGCCTTCGGCGTCGTTGCGGGCATCGTTGAATCCGAGGTGCATGTCCAGTGCCGGAGCGGCCAGCACACCGAGTCCGATCACCGAGGCGACCAGCGCCGGCCAGGGCGCCCGCTGCACCAGCCCGGCCCACCTGCGCCAGCGCTGGCCCGGCTGGCGCCCGGTTCTCGCCGCGCGGGCGCGCACTCGCTTCTCGATCCGCGGTCCGAAGAGGGTGAGGAGCGACGGCAGCAGGGTCAGCGAGGCGACCATGGTCACCAACACGGTGAGAGCCACGGCCGTCACCGTGCCCTGGAAGGCGGCGATGCCGAGCGTGAACAAACCGGCCAGGGCGATGATCACGCTGGCGGCGGCGAACAGCACGGAACGTCCGGCCGTGTCGAGCGCGATCGTCGTGGCCGTGACCCGGTCGGCTCCCCGAAGCAATTCGCTGCGGTAGCGGCTGAACACGAGCAGCGCGTAGTCGATACCGACACCGAGCCCGAGCAACACCAGCAACGCCGTGGTGTAGTCAGGGATGGCGATCAACCGCGACAGCAGGGCGACCAGCCCGACGGTGGTTCCGACAGCGAACAGCGCGGTGATCAATGGAAGGCTCGCCGCGAGGAACGAGCCGAACATGAAGATCAGGATCACCAGCGCCGCCAGCAGCCCCGCTGCTTCGGCCCCCATTCCGTCGCTCTGCTGGATCTGCCGGATGCCCCGGCCCGCGACTTCGACCTGCACGTCGTTGGTGGCATGCGCTTCGGCGATCTCGACGATGTCGGCGTAGGTCTCGCCCGGAGCACCGGCCGGTGTGCCTGCGAGCCCTACGTCGACCAGCGCGAGTGTGCCGTCGGGCGATACCGAACCGTCCCGAGCATCCGGTCCGGTGACCGAGTCGACATGATCGAGGGCACTCAGCTCCCCGGTCAGCGCCTCGAGGTCGACTTCGGCGTTCCAACCCCGCTCGTCGTGCAGCACCACGGTGGCGCGGTCGCCGGTGAGCCCGGGTGCGTGCTGGTCGAGCAGGTCGGCCAGTTCCTGTGACTGGGTGCCCGGCAGGCCGACGTCGCTGCCGTTGGCGTAGTCGTCGCCGATGGCTTGCGCCGCTACGGACACCCCGACCAAGACGACGGCCCAGGCCAGCAGCGCCGCCCAGTGATGCCGCTGGGCGAATCCGGCCAGTCGTGCCATCCGGCTCGGCTGGCTCGGCGTGCCTCCCGGCTCGCTGGGAGGACCTGACCGGGGCGCATCGGCTCGGCTCCGGCCCGGGCCGGATGTGGACACGTGGGACATGGAACCCTCCGTCGTTGGAATGACGGATCGATCCTCACCTCGGGCTGGCTGGGTCCGCGTCAGCCAGCCGACGCGCGATCCTACGTCGTCGTACGTAGTTCGCCGTGGCTGAAGCACACCTTTCGGCGTAGAAGGTCACACCGTGTGCAGGATCCGCTGGCGGCCGGATCCTTCTAGGATCAGCGGCATGTCTCTGGCCACGTCGTCTCGCCTGCGCGCCTTCGCACAGGACGTGGCACTCGCGCTGTTCGTCGCCGTGATGCAAGTCCAGGCCGTCATTGCCCGCGTGAACTTCGAACCGGACGGGCGCCCGCTGAGCGACTTCGGCGGGCTGGGCCTGATCCTGCTCGTCGCGCCCGCCTTGGCCTTGGCCCTACGCCGGCGCTGGCCGGTACCGGTGTTCGTCTTTGCTGCGGTGGCCAGCATCGTTTACTACACGCTCGACTTCCCTGACGGCCCGGGTTGGCTCGCGCTGTTCGTCGCGCTGTACACCGTGACCGCCTACGGTGACGGCCGCCGTTCCATCCACATCGCCGGTCTGGGCATAGTGGTGTTGACCGTAGTGTGGCTGATCGCCGCGCGTGGCATCGAGCCGCAAGCCGCCATCGGCTGGGTCTTCTTCCGCATCGGCGCGGCGGTGATGTCCGCAGCCCTCGGCGAGTCCGCTCGAACCCGGCGGGTCATCGCGGCCGAAGCCACCGAGCGGGCCGAGCGGGCCGAACGCGCCCGCGAAGAAGAAGCGCGTGCCCGCGTCGACGCCGAACGGCTCCGGATCGCCCGCGAGGTCCACGACACCGTCGCGCATGCGGTCGCCATCATCAACGTCCAGGCAGGCGTCACCGCACACGTCATCGACGAGCGGCCCGAGCACGCCCGCCAGGCGTTGACGCTCATCGAAGACACCAGCGCCCAAGCGCTGCATGAGATGCGTACCATCCTCGGCGTCTTGCGCGACCCCGACAACGGCCGGACTCCGCACCCTGGCTTGGACCAGATCGACGACCTCAGGGACCAAGCTCGCACAGCCGGGTTGGACATCGACATCGACGTCACCTCGCCGCTGTCGCTACCCAGCGCCGTGGACAGCGCGGCATACCGGATCGTGCAGGAGTCGATCACCAACGTGATCCGCCATGCCGGGCCCACGCGCGTCTCGGTCTCGGTGACACAGCACGGCGACGACGTGGAGGTTCGCGTGATCGACGAGGGGCCCCGCGGCCGCGACGGCGGCTCGGCTGGTCCTGCCGAGGTACCGGCAGCAGGACGTGGGATCCTGGGCATGCGTGAGCGCTGTCGGCTCCTCGGCGGCGATCTGGCCGCGGGCTTCCGCTCCGACGGCGGATTCGAGGTCACGGCGCGGCTGCCGCTGGCCCCAGGTGGAGTCGTGCGCTGATGGATACCTCCGGAACCGGCCCGATCAAGGTGCTCCTCGCCGACGACGAACGCCTGGTGCGCTCCGGGTTCTCTGTGCTGCTCGACGTCCAGGACGACATCGACGTCGTGGGCGAAGCGGCCACCGGCGCCGCAGCAGTGGAACAGGCCCGCGAGAGACGTCCCGACGTCGTCCTCATGGACATCCGGATGCCGCACATGGACGGCATCGAAGCCACCAGGGCGATCATCAACACCCGCGGACTCGAGGATGTCCGCGTTCTCATCCTGACCACCTACGAAACCGACGAGTATGTTTTCGAAGCCCTGCAAGCCGGTGCCAGCGGTTTCCTCCTCAAGGACGCAGGGCCAGCTGAGCTGCTCCACGCGATCCGGGTCGTCGCCGCCGGAGACGCGCTGCTCGCTCCTCGCATCACCCGGCGGCTCATCGCCCAGTTCACCGCCACCCGAACCGTCAGCCAGACCGGAGCGGACCGGCTGGCCGTGCTGACCCAGCGTGAGCGCGAAGTCCTGACCTTCGTCGGGCAGGGCAAGAACAACGATCAGATCGGCAGCGAACTCTTCCTCAGCCCAGCCACCGTGCGTACCCACGTCAGCCACGCGATGGGCAAGCTGGGAGCCCGCGACCGGGCGCAGCTGGTCGTCATCGCCTACCAGACCGGATTGGTCCATCCCGGAGCGTGAAGAATTCCCGGTCGGCCTGACAACGCATCGCTGACTCGTTGCGTCTTGACCATGACAGGGTCACACGTTCTCGACAGGGGCCGGAGTTGATGGGGTTGCGTACTCGGCGCACGCGCGCGACGAGGAATTCGCCGCCTACGTGAACGCACGGCGGCCGTACCTGCGCCGCGCGGCGTACCTGGTGTGCGGCGATTGGCACAGCGCGGAAGACTTGGTGCAAACGGCGCTGGTCAAGCTGTACACCGCCTGGCCACGTATCCACACCGAGGGGGCCGAGGACG
>Ga0079224_100017799_pt1 | contig 10028 bp, 10 predicted proteins | sample Stecom2015_FD_80414 | JGI IMG/M metagenome (GOLD analysis project Ga0079224, IMG submission 80414) | Agricultural soil microbial communities from Utah to study Nitrogen management - Steer compost 2015 | ecosystem: Environmental > Terrestrial > Soil > Agricultural land | place: USA: Utah... | reverse complement strand
TATTATTGATCATTTTGTTGTTTGTCAAAATCTAACGTAGACTTGATGTCTTTTTCATCAAGAACATAGGAATAACCGTCCTGCCTACGCACATAGACAATATACTTATTTTTTATAAAAAATTCAAAAGACCAGCGGAGCGATACTTGGGGCAAGAGGGGCTCAACAATAAAATCCTTTGAATATCGGATTAGAGTCGTTAAATTCGGTTATCAAACAAAATTCTAATCGTATGTTATACAATAAAGTTACTATGGTCGTATTAACAATCGTTATGGCAACTGTCCTTTCTAATGCTTCTGCGCAGGAAAACAGTGCAACGCAGAAGGAAGTGGAAGCTGCTACCGAATCGCTTATACAGGCTATGCTGAAACCAACAGCGCAGGCACTCAACCAATTGGCATCCGACAAACTAAGCTACGGACATTCCAGTGGTGTGATGGAGACAAAAGAGAAATTTGTACAGACATTGGTTTCAGGAGCTTCAGTTTTTGAAGAGATACAGATCGCTGATCAGACAGTGGACGTACAGGATCATACAGCTGTTGTCCGGCATGTATTGCATGCGAAAACAAATGATCCCGGAAAAGGCCCTGCAGAGATCCATCTAGGTATCGTCTTAACGTGGGTTAAATCAAATGGAAATTGGCAGCTGCTTGCACGTCAAGCATTTAAACTGTAAATCCGATGTAGAGACGCAGTGTCTGCGTCTCTATTTCAGGATCTTTTCGATAACGGCACTTGTCCGCAAGGCACTCTCCGCTGTGGAGGGGCAGGTTCCTTCTCCACGAAGTTCCTGTACAATCGTTTCGATCAAAGCCTGTTGGATGTGTTCCGGTCTTTCAAAATCGAAAAGCTCCATTCCCGAGGAAGAAATTCGCTCGATCGGTGAAAAATCAAATGTACTGAACCGTATTTCACCTCGCGTTCCACTGATGACGACACAATCTTGTACTGTTTCTTGGGTATTGGAAAACGTCCATGTGCCTGTTCCGATTACACCATTTTCATGTTGCCAACTGGCACAGACGCTGTCTGCGACGGTATAATTCCCCGCTAAATTGGCTGCATATCCATGCGCCTCCGCTATTGGGCCAATAATATAATCCAATATGTCGAGCGTATGAGGAGCCATATCCACAAAGTACCCTTCTCCACCAATCTCTTTTTTTATCCGCCACGTGTGTAGATCCGGATGCAGATCAGAAGCGAGGGGCGCACGCGCCAATCGGACAGACACACTCAATAACTTTCCTATTTCCCCTGCCTCGATTCGTTGTTTGACCAGCTTAAAATAAGGTAATGCCCGGCGGTAAAATGCGATAAATAGGGGTAATTGAGCATCTTTGGCAACCTCATTCATCTCTATCGCTTCTTCCAAGGTCATGGCCATTGGTTTTTCAACATAAACAGGTTTACCTGCCCGTATCACCTGCAACGCATAATCTTTGTGTGTACTTGGCGGTGTCGCAATATAAACAATATCAATCTGCGGATCTTCCAACATCGAAGCCACATCTTCATACACCTTGGGCACAGCATGCCGCCGGGCGTAGTCTTCTGCTTTCTCGATGGTACGGGATGTGACGCCCAAAAGTTCGGAATGTGCTGTTTTATAGAACGCCGGTCCACTTTTGACCTCTGTTACATCTCCCACGCCAACCATCCCCCATTTTATTGTTTTCATATTTTCGCTTTCTTTACGATGGATAAGTAGTCTTTTTCTATCCTTAAACTTAGGTAAAATGTATCGTATTTGCGAAATGGATCAGAAAAAACGAAGCAAGGCATCCTCGAAACGGGAAGATATCATACTATTTCATTTCCTTTTCTTTTAGCTGGACTTTCAGTTCAAGGGATGTGATTTTTTCCAACAGTAAATTTCTATGGCGTTCCAATTGTCCATTTTGACGTTCCAATTCGTATAGCCTCTCCTGCAAACCTATGATTTTTTTTAAAAGCGTGTTTTCCTGCCATACATCATAATGATGGGAAACAGGAGACAACTGCTGTTTCGCCTCCACAGCGAAAGCCGATGGTATATCAAAAAGCGTTTTTTTCTCTACATCGGAAGTTTGAGGCGCAGTATTCAAGGTAGGCATTATTTTTCGTATCCAACTGCGCATTGTTCGCTTATCTTTCACATCATACTTTTTCATGGCCTCTTCCAACAGCAGCTCGCCTGATACAATAGATTGGACGGCTTCTATTTGAATTTCTTTCTTCGTTCGTTTCATAAGGATGACAGACTCATGCCGTATAAGTAGTCCTATCGAGACTACAAAGAAAATCGATACAAACTTATAATCAACAACTTACATTAATTCATAAAAAACAGTACGTAGAAAAACAAACAGTAGGTATTCGTAAATACAGCACTTTTTATATAAATTTGTTCTTTTAACCGACGTGTATTAGTCTCGATAGGACTATGCTTGCTCTCCATAACCAGCGACTCTGCTTTGCCCCTGAAGAAACCACATATAACATACTATTAAACAAATAGATACAACCATAATATCTCATAAATAAAAGGGGCTAACCTTGCGGCTAGCCCCTAAATCTATAGCAATAAGAATAGTCAAATTTTAACTTGCATCACGCACACAACGGATTTTAAGAGACTGTTTAGCTTGATCTGATCCATAAACACCCGTTGGTTTGTTATAAGCGCCGAACATAACACTCGCAGCATTACTGTTATTCAAACTTGTGGAAGTCCAATACCAAAAAGTTGAATTTTTCTTACCGATAAAGAATAAATACTCATCCGGATTTTGTAATATCTCAGGAAGGTTACTTGAACCATAGAAAATACCCTGAGCACCATCATACGTATTTTCGTGTCCGGTATCTGCACCTGGTGCCGCTATTAACTCTTCATACTCCCCTTTGGTTGGCATACGCCATTCTGAACTTACTTTTCGACAGGGATCTCTGTCGTCTTTAAAAGGTATCATCTGCTCATTACTTCCTGGAGCATATCCGTTACCTACAGGCTTCAACCAATTGTAGTACCAATCATCACCGTCCTCAATTGGAGATGCAAAACCATAGTTTCCTTCATTATAAAGCAAGTTACCCGGTGCCCAGATCAATCCGCCGATCTCAAAACCTCCCAGATCTGTTTCTCCTTTTTTCTTCAACTTCAGCTGCAGATCATATTTAATACCCTTGTAAACAGGTGATCCATCAGCAAATTGACAATATTAGGGCCTGCCTGAATATTTTTTTCCTGCTTCTGCCAAAGAATATCCAGATCAGTGTCCAGTCCGAGATTTGTCAAGTCCAGCTGCTGCAGAGGCAATCCATTAAGCGCATCAGCCATCCAACTGTTGTCACTCCCGCCTGTAGCTACGGCTAAAAACGTATACTCGCCAGGTTCCAATTCAAATTGGTATTGTGGCAGATTACCTACCTGGTGTATAAACACATTGTGCGCGACATAATTTCCAGCGGCATCATATACAGCGACCACATAAGAAGATCCATCGGCCAATTCTTCGATTTCAGGGTTTACACCAGCCTCTGCACGTTTCGCTGAAGCACGCAGCTCGGTATTAGAAACCGCCGCGCCAACTGGAATGAGTGTTGCCGTAACATCATATTCTTCGTTAAAAGAAATTTCTACGCGTTGCACAGCCGGAGAAGGGTTGTTCTTGCCTGTAGATGCTGATGCACGCAGTACATTATCCAGATTCCTGCCTTGGCCAATACCTTCCATTTTGATGGATACAATAGCTTTATCGGTAGTTAGATGGTTTGTGTCTTGTTCTTTATTACAAGAAGATGCAAAAACGGCAACAGCCATAAAAAGAGCCAATACCTGTTTTATGTAATTATTTTTCATGTGTGTTAACTTGTTAGTCATTGTAAGTATTGAGGCTTGTGGATTGCCTCGTCTATTTTTTGTGTATTAAACTGTTATTTACCAATCTCCTATTCCTTCGCTAGTCTGTGTTTGCGTATCGCTCCATCTTCCTTTTGGAGTTTCCGATCCGTTCGCCACTCCACCTGGAGAATTGTTGGCTATGCCTTCTTCCAATTCTATATCCATCGAGCGAAGGGATGGTACTTCGTAACTTAATTTAGCATGGGGATGCTTACCTGATGTTTTTGTTTTCATGATTGTTCTTATTATTTTATTAGTATTTGTGTTAATCCATTATTTGCTTTGCGACCCTACTCTTGTCTTTTAACTCTACTTTCAGCTCCAGTGATGTAACTTTCTCTAAGAGCATATTCCGGTGCCGGTTCAGCTGTTCGTTTTGTGCTTGCAATTCACTCAACCGTTCCTGCAAGGATATCACCTTCCGTAACAGCGCATTGTTTTCTACACACAGATCATGATAATCTAAGCCTACAATGGCTTCTTGGATCCTGACAGGTTTTATTGGCTGACGAGCATGTATATCTTCATGAGCTTCTATAGATTGAGAATTTTCTTTAAGTATCGGGGCTATTTTTCTTACCCAAGAGAGCATTGTGCGCCTATCTTTTACACTGTATCTAGCCATAGCCTCTTCCAAGAGCAATTCTCCTGAAAGAATTGCCTTGACAGCTTCTAATTGTATCTCTTTCTTCGTTCGTCTCATCCTGACAGCAGGCTAAAATCACATGATGTAGTCTTATCGGGACTACAACAAAAAAAATACAAAAACACAGTGAGTCAGTGCGATAAGCCAAGTGCTATAAAAGGTACTCCAAATGTATTCGTATCATTTATATGGAGAAATAATGATCAGCTGGTATCAAAAATTCATATTATTTTTACTTTAACTATTTGTATGTAAAGTATTTTGTATAATTTTGCGCTGTACCCATCGCATAGTATTGTAGTCCCGATAAGACTATGTTTTTTTACCTAACTTCGTCCTACTAATTGTAATAGATAGTCCACATCCCTATGAAAACATTTGATTTAAACTTCTTCCTGAAGGAAGAGAAGATTTATTTGCGCGTGCAACTCCCGAAAGACGTTCAGATTTTTGCCCCCCCTACCAAATCCGTGAAAATGAATGGGACTCCATTCGACAGCGTCCAAAAAATCTCTATACAAAAAAGTCGAAGCTAATTTTTGAAGGCCTCAATACCATCAAGATTAATGTCGCGACTTGGTTACGGACGCATACCCTGCGTGGGTCTGATGCACTTGAAAGCCTCATAGACTGCATCCAAAAAGTTTCTAAAACCCGCAAAAAAACTACCCGTGCAGACGACCTCATATCACATATACACGCTTATATTGAAAACCGGCGGCATGTTATTGAACCGACTACACTCAAACGTTATCTCGTATTCCTACGATTATTGCAACAGTTTGAAGGCCATTCGATGAAACACTTTAAGATAAAAGAGGTTAATGCCACATTTGTCAAAGCATTTTTTCAATTTGGAACAGAAGAAAACTACTCCGTCAGTACACTGCACCGCACAGTTTCTTTTGTGCAGACTATACTCCGTTTTCTTGAAAAAAGAGGTATAAAGACATACTCCTACGAATTGGAACTGCCCCGCATTAAAAAGAAACCGTCTTTTATTACGCTGACGGAAGAAGAACTGAGGTGTATTAAGCAGGTCTCCGTTCCCCCGGAGCTATCTGATGCGAGAGATTGGCTGCTGATTAGTTGTTATACGGGACAACGTATCTCCGACTTTATGAATTTCTGTACAGATATGCTGTGCCACATCGGTGGGAAACACTGCTTGGCTTTTCAACAGCAGAAAACCGGAAAAGATATCTTATTGCCCCTACATCCGGAGGTATTGTGTGTCATGGAAAAATATCCTAATAAATTTCCGCAGAAAATGTCGGAACAGGCATACTATAAGCACATAAAGGAGGTAGCGAGATTAGCGGGTATCACGGCAATAGTAACCTGTACAAAGCGGCAGGGCCATCGAAGCCAACTGATACAGCTACCAAAATGGCGGGCAGTATCCAGCCATATCGGAAGACGTAGTTTTGCATCAAATTTTTACGGCAAAATCCCCACGCCGCTGTTGATGGACGCTACCGGTCACAGCTCTGAGGGCATGTTTCAACATTATATCAATCAGATCGACATACAGCGAACCATCACGTTGGGAAACTATCTTGATCAGGCGTATCAACATTCACCGATCAGAGATGGATTAGAAGATCCGTCGGTAAAGCACATTAAATAGTCAACGCCAATTTGCCCAAAAATCTCCCTTCTTCCATCAGTCGATGTGCATCCGCAGCATCTGTCAACGGTACTGCTTTAAACAGCTGGGGAAGAAAGGACTTGCGAATGAGAGGCCACACCTCTCTTCGCACGTCCGCTGTTAGTGCAATCTTGAACGACAGATCTCGGGCTCTCAAGGTACTCCCTGTCAACAGTAGACGTTTCTGCATAAGTTTCAGAATATTGAGCTCTACTTTCGGCCCCTTCATCGCGTTAATATATACCAACCTACCATCTGGCTGAAGCAGATCGATATTCCGTCTAAAGTAATCTCCACCAATGATATCCAGCACTAGATTTACCTTTTCTCCGCGGAGCACATCGACAAAATCCTGCTCTCTATAGTTCACGGTTACATCTGCTCCCAGATTTTGGCAATATATTGCTTTTTCTTCACTACTGATCGTTGTGAATACCCTTGCTCCAAATGCTTTTGCAAGCTGTATGGCTGTACTACCAATTCCCCCGGCACCACCATGTATCAAAATAGATTCGCCTGCCTGTAACTGCCCCCGGCGAAAGACATTGTCCCACACCGTATAAATCGTCTCCGGCAGAATTGCCGCTTCTTCAAAGCCCAGGCCTTCTGGAATAGGCAAACACATTTCTTGATGAACGCCCACATATTCTGCATACCCTCCTCCGGCGACAAGCGCACATACCGGATCGCCGACTTCCCATGCGGTGACGGCATCACCTATCTGTGCAACAATACCAGAAACTTCCAGCCCGGGAATATCCGCGACGATACCTTCCGGAGCTGGATAACTCCCTTTGCGTTGGATAACATCCGGCCAGTTTATCCCTGCTGCTTTGACCTGTATCAAAACTTCGAAAGAACCGATCGACGGCATGGCTCGTTCCTGTACCTGTAAAACATCAGGCGTGCCGGCTGCTGTGATAACTATCGCTTTCATTCTATTTTATGTTAAAAAGTGAGAAAGTTAAGAATATGTTCATACTACCGCTTTTTAGGATACTTCTGCAAACGCATATTCAAAGTCACCATAAAATAGCGTCCCAACCGATTGTTACGAGCTTCATACAGATCATTCCCGATATATTCACTATAAGTACCCATATTCTTGTTCTGATCTAACAAATCAAATCCCTGTAAACGCAACATCATCATCTTATTATGAAGAAATGCGAATTCGAGATATGCATTGATAATCGTAGGGTTATTGTTCATAAAACTACTGGCATAACCGGCGTTGAACCGTTGGGACATCTCCGCACCTAAGGTGACATGTTCTCCTAAATAGCCTTTTGTCGCGACACTCGTCAACAGACTATGTGCCGTAATCTCCGTTCTATAAGGCCAGGTATAGCTTGCGTTGTTCAACAGATAATTTGCGTTGAGCATCGACTCAAAATAGTCGCTCCAAGTATAGCGCAACTGGGCTGACTGCGAATAGATAAACTGATTGGTCTTATTCCGTTGATCATTTACATAGGACAAGTTGTTGTAGTAATCTGTATTTCCGCTGATATCCAGCTGTACACTTTCGTTAAACAAAGGTGTGTTGAACAGGTAATACCATTTTATATCATAATAACCGTCCGTATTCTTAAAGGTCGTTTCCTGAATGGTCGAGCTCGATGTAGCCTTTTTATCAGATACAATTTTATTAAGGACATAATTGTAGGCAAAATTCGTCTCAAAATACTGCCCACGAGTAGGAATAAACTTTCGAAGCGTGGTACTCAGCCGATTGGAAAATTCAGCCTTCAGTTCGGGATTACCAACAATAATATTCTGTGAGTTACTGTTATCCCGTATAGGGATAATATGTAAAAAGTTAGGCTGATTGTTCTTTCCGATATAATCTACACTCCAGTCCATCTCGTCATTCATCCGCCATCTGAAACCCGCTGTGGGCACCAGATTGACGTTGTCATAGGTATATTGCATTTCCTCCTTAGGAAGATAGCTGGACAGGCGCACAGGCTGCACCGAAAATCCAATATTCGTCCGGAATGCGGTATTTGGAGTATACTGATAATTCAGCCCGACACGGCTACTATTAAACCGATAATTATAATTCACTCCTAAAGAGTCTACATAATACAGATAATCCAGTTCCTCCGACTTCTGTTTATCTTCAACCGACCGTTGGGTTGTCATGTCTGTCAATTCGTAACTATACAAGACCTCTAGGGTACTGAATTCTGAAAACGGTTCTACATAAGATAGCGAAGCACGAACTCCATCGGTTCCATTGCGTTGCTGTATGAAATACTGTTGTTCAAAATGGCTGTATAGCGGGTCTACCGGTGTCGAATCAACCGATACGTAGGAATCCAACACATCTTCTACCTTACGTTGGCTGTTAAAATTCAACGAAACACTTCCTGTTAATTTACGACCGGGCTTGCGGAACGATTTGGAATACAACACATCCATATCTAGGTTTGGGTTCCTTTGATAGGCAGTGTCCTGATACAACCCCCGGTTAGTTATCTGATTGTTATTGATCAGTCGGCGTCTGTTGTTACCCAAGTACACTTTACTGTAGGAAAAAACCGGTTTCACTTCCAAGATATCGCGGTTTTTAAAACGATGCCGCAGTTCGGCAACGACCCGATGGAAGTTATCGTCATTGGTAGTATGATAAAGCTCTTCGTTGGAAATTGCATTTCCGATGTATGTTGATTTCAGTATAGAATTCCCCTGGGTGATATTCCTTTTTCTGGTAAAGCTATAACTGGCGTTGAATTGGGTATTTTCAGCAATATTATCTGAGAAACTAAGGCCAAAGGATTTGATATTATTGACACCATCGGTGGGATCGACAAAATCGTTCATATCAAATAGAGATTTCTCGCGATTCCCTACTCCGGATGGCAGACCAAAAGAAAACAGGCTCGTATTGGTATTGTTCACAGAGCCAATCACAGAAAGCTCCTGTCCGTCATCAAAACGGTTGACCCCCGCGCTACCGATATAGCGATCACTAGTCCCCACCCCTCCGGTCACCTGCCCGAAGCTAATCCGCTTACGGTCGTCACGAAGTACAATATTTAAAATCTTATCCGGATTCTCCGCTTCGAGGCTTCCCTCCGAAATATGATCGCCGTAATGGTTGATAACCTGGATGTGTTTGATAAAGTCTGCCGGAAGATTACGTGTTGCTGTCAACACATCCCCGCCGAAAAACTTTTTGCCATCCACGCGCACAGAAGAAATCGGCTTGCCTTGGGCATACACCGTACCATCACGTGACACCTGTATTCCCGGCAGATGCTTGAGCGCCTCCTCTAGCAGGGAGTTGGCCCGAAAAGTAAATGCATCCATATTATATTGGATAGTATCGGAAGAATACACTACGGGAATGGTCTTTACGATGTATACCCCATCAATCAGTGCACTTTGCGGCACCAGTGTGACGTTGGGTATCACGATAAAATCAGAGAGGTTCTGGGATGGTACCGGACGGGAAGTTATCTGATACCCTAACATGCTATAGGAAATTCGGATATCTGTCCCTCTAATCTGGCGAAAACGATAGCGTCCCATATCCGAAGTCGTTGCAACAACTGTATCCACCGTACTGGTTAACCGTACCGTGACACCTCCCAACGCTACACCTGCAGTATCCAACACCGCGCCCTGTATCTGCTTGGTATCCGCTTGGGCATGTGCCACAATCGAGTCCAACAGCTAACATAGAAGTGCTGCAAACTGGATTCCAAAATTCTAGTTATGTTACATATAATCTACTGTTTACTCTTTTTAGTTAATATAATATAAAAATTGAATTGCCATAAAAGAATATTATATAACTACCTTTAGTCTATTATAGACTCAAATACTTG
>Ga0079224_100017797_pt1 | contig 10029 bp, 7 predicted proteins | sample Stecom2015_FD_80414 | JGI IMG/M metagenome (GOLD analysis project Ga0079224, IMG submission 80414) | Agricultural soil microbial communities from Utah to study Nitrogen management - Steer compost 2015 | ecosystem: Environmental > Terrestrial > Soil > Agricultural land | place: USA: Utah... | reverse complement strand
TCCGTTCGAGGGCGTCCATGATCAATCGGTGGTTCCTGTTCGAGGTTTCGATGATGTTTGGGATCCGACTGGCGCGCTGGCGGAAGGTGCCAAGCAGTTCCTGTACGACGTTCCAGAGCCGCACCAGGACCGGGTTGCCGCACGCCTTGGCAAGCTGCAGGTGAAACTGCATGTCCAGGTCGAAGAAGCGGTCGAATTCTTCCTTTCCGACCCGCTCCATGATCGAGCAGAGCCGCCTTAGCTCCGCCAGTGACTCTTCGGTCGCAGATGCAGCTGCGCGCGCCACCATCTCCCCTTCAAGCAATCGGCGAACATCGAATAGGTCTCTGACGTCGAGACGGTCGGCGGCGAACTCTGCTACTAGAAGCTGGTTGAGTGCTTGACTCGAGGGGTCGGAAGTCACGATGGTGCCGGTCTTCTTACGCTCGACGATGCCCATGACTTCCAGGACCTTGAGGGCTTCTCGCACCGACGTCCTGCCGACCCCGAAGCTCTCGACCAGTTCGTGCTCGGCCGGCACGCGGTCACCAGGCTTTAGGTGACCCTCACGGATTAAACCCAGTAGCTGCTCGACGATCGAGTCGGCTACAGAGATTCGCTCGGCGCGCTTTATCAAGGGCGGCGTCCTCTCCTGCTTCACTTGGCTGTTGTCTGACAACATACTAGCGGTTCACACGTGTACCGTCAACGCGAGGAGACGCCCGTTAACAGAAGCCGCCTGCTGTTAATCTTTCGAAGAGGATCGGGCCTCCGTAACGAGTCCGCCCTCAATGACTTCCTCTAGGTGACCGGAGCCTCGGAACAGTCCATGCTTCCTTCGCCCTGCAGATACTCGATGCGGCTAACCGTGGTCGTAGATACCGAGTTCAAACCACCGGACTCAGATACCCCATCCCCCGAGATATCTCCCTCCCAGCCTCCACCACCTGCCCCACGATCCTCTGCCGCGTCTCAGGCGTCAGCCTGCTCTCCGGGCCCACGACGCAAATGGAGCCGATCGGCTCGCCGTCGGTCCCGAATATCGGCGCCGCGACCGAGAAGGCGCTGTTGGCGAAGTCGCCGACCGCGACGTGGTAGCCGCGCGCCTTGATCTCGCGGACCAGGGCGCGGATCTTCTCCGGGTCGCGCTCCGTGTCGGGGGTCTTCGGGCGGATGTCCTGGCGCAGGATCTCCTCCTGCACCTCTGGGGGCAGGAACGCCAGGATGCACAGCCCCGTCCCGCCGTAGTACATGGGGAACTTGGTGCCGATGGGCGTGGAGACGCGCACGGCCTGGGGCGACTCCTTCATCGCCACGATCACGCGCTCGAGGCCCGCCCTGAGCACCAGGTGGACGGTCTCGGCGGTAGCCTCGACGAGCTGTTCCATGACCGGCTGCGCCACCTCGTTGACCGGGAGGCTGCGCTGCGCCTGGTAGCCGAGGTACATGGCGCGCGAGCCGAGGGAGTAGCGCCGGTGCTGGTCGCGGAAGACCATCCCCTCGCTCTCGAGGGTCACCAGCATCCGGTAGATGAGCGAGTTGGTCATCTGCAGGCTGGCGGCGAGCTGCGACAGGGTCTGCTTCGGGGTCTCGGCGAGGGCGCCCAGCACCTTGAAGGCGGCGTTCACCGCCCTGATCTGGTACTTGGACGCGTCCTGTCTTCCCGTCATCCTTCTCCCCCGAGTGCGGTCGTTCGGTCGGTCATCCCGGCCATCACCTCTCCTGATCCAGCGCCCCGCGCAGCACGAGCCGGGCGAACGCGAGCAGCTCGGCGGGCCGTGCAGCGATGAGCATGACGCTCAGGTCCAGGCCGGGCAAGGGTACCGATATAGAACTCTCGCCCAGCAAGTTAGCAAACTTCGTTAGCTGTCCCAGGGCCACGCCGGACCCCGGCGCGGGCGGCAGCACCGGCAGGGTCGGCAGGAGCAGGGGTGAACCCTCGCGGTCGCGCATGCGCCGCAGCGGGCTTCTCACCAGCCCTGCCAGCTCCCAGGTCGGCAGCGGCGAAGCGCGCCGGTAGGGCGCGAGCCGCGACGTGATCGCCCTCGACACGTCGTCTTCCCGTTCGTCGAGGAACGCCTCGAGGCTGGCAGCCATCTCGGCCAGTACGAGGGTCCCGTGCCGCGCCTGCAGCTCCTCGACCTCGTCGAACGCCGGGCCAGCGTAGCTCGCCACCTCGACCCCGTAGCCGCGCAGGCGGCCCAGGAACGTCTCGAACCGCTCCCTCACCTGGGCGCTGCAGCGCCCCAGCAGGCTCGTCGGCACGACGACCCTCGCGGGCGGAGGCGCCTCGGTCTCCTCGCCCAGCTGCTCCAGCGCGCCGCGCACGTGCGCCAGGTCGGCGGCCAGGATGCCCAGCTGGTCGAGGGTCGGGGAGAGCGTCACCGCGTCCTGCAGACACCTGCCCTGGCGCGCCAGCGAGACGCCGATGACGTCGCAGCAGGCCGCCGGGATGCGGGCGCTGCCCGCCGTGTCGGTGGCGATGGAGAGGTCGACCAGCCCGCGCGCCACCGCGACCGCGCAGCCGACCGACGAGCCGCCCACGACCGCGCCCGGCCGGCGCGGGTTGCCAGGCAGGGCGTAGTGGGGGTTCTCCCCGTGCCCCGAGAAGGCCAGCTCGCTCTGCAGCGTCTTCCCCACCAGCTTCGCGCCGGCGTCCAGGAAGCGCGCCACGACAGCGCTGGTGGGCCGCCCGCTGCGGCTGGCCGCGAACCGGGGGTGCCCGCAGGTGGCGGGGTGGCCGGCGACGTCGAACATCTCCTTGCAAGCGAAGCGCCAGGTACCGGAGGGCGCAACCTCCGGGAACGACACGCTGAACGGCGAAACCGTCATGCCGACGCTTCGGCGGCGCCGAGCTGCTCCAGCAGGAAGCCCACTATGGCGGGCACGGCCTCACGCCACGACTCCGCCGCGCCGAACACGTGCCGCTCGCCCTCGAGCGTCACGGTGCGAACGTCCTTGCCGAGCAGCCGCGCGTCCCCGGCGAGCAGCGCCTGCTGCTGGTAGTCGACCGCCTCGTCCTCAGTACCGTGGAGGCTCAGCAGCGGGGCGCGCAGCTGGTGGGCGAGCTCGCGAGCCGAGGCCCGGCGGCGCTCGTCGCTGCCCGGCGGGCCCATACGGCCGTCGAAGTAGATCGGCTGGCCCGCCTGCAGCGCGTTCCAGAAGCGGGCGCGCTGCTCGAAGTCCCAGATGCCGGCGAGGTTCACGCCCGCCGCGAAGAGCTCGGGGTAGCGCACCAGCGCCTGAAGCACCATCGTTCCGCCCCAGCTGAGCCCCCAGATGCCGATGCGATCGGGGTCGACGTACGGCAGGCTCGCCAGGTGGGCGGCCGCCAGGGCGCAGTCGTCGGTGTCGGCCGTGCCGCACGCCAGGTGGTTGGCCTGGTCGTGGGCCAGCCCGAACCCCATGCTGCCCCGGTACTCGACCGACATGACCACGAAGCCGAGCCGCACCAGCCCCAGGTTGATCTCGTGAAGGAGCGTGTAGGCGTAGCTGGCCGGGTAGCCTCGCGTCAGCTGCCGGAAGACCCCGCCATGGGCGTAGACGAGCGCCGGGCGCCGGCGCCCGGGGTCCGGGTCGGCATCCAGGTCGGGGTCCAGATCGGGCTCCAGGTCTGGGTCCAGGCCGGGCGGCAGGTACAGGTCCGCGGGAACGGTGTGCTCGGCGCCCCGCAGCGTGACGTGCCGCGGAACCGGTGACCCCGAGGCGCTGACCCTAGCGGGCGCGGGCGGCTCCTGAGGCGCCGGGCCACGCAGGTCCAGCCACCGCACCGACGCCCCTTCGCGCTCATCGGACTCGACGAACACCAGCCGCTCGCTCCCGAGCCACGCCTTTGCCCCCGTGGCGCCGACCGCGAACGAGCGCCTCTCGAGGCTGCCCTCCGCCAGGTCGTAGACGTAGAGGTGCCTCTGGTGCAGGTCGGCCGCGCTGCTGTTGAACGCCAGGAAGCGGCCGTCCGGGGAGAAGACAGGGGCGTCGTGGACATCGGTGAGGTCCTCGTGCGCGCCCGGGTTGACCACCCGCTCGCGCCCGCTCGGCAGATCGCGAACGCACACGAGCGGCCAGCCGTCGACGTAGCGCAGGTAGGCGGCGGCGCCGTGGCTTGCCACGGCCGGGGGAAGCGGCACGAACCCTTCGCGGCTCTCCTCCCTCGCGAGCGTCGTTCTCTCCTGGGTGCGCAGGTCGAGCAGCACGACCTCGCGGGCGGTCGAGTCGCGCAGCATGCGCGTCACCACGACCCGTTCGTCGCTTACGAAGGCAGGCTCCAGCAGACACCAGCCAGGCTCGTGCCACCGGCAGAGCTCCTCGCCGGAACGCGAGAGAAGGCGCAGCGAGGACGACACGCCGCCCTCCTCGACCCCGCGCACGGCCGCCACGCGCCCGCTGGGCGAGAGCGTCACGTCGCCCAGCAGCGGCGCGCCTAGCCGCACGGCCAGCACCTCGGCGCCGCCAGCGTCGTGGAGCCAGACCGTATCGGCGCCCGCCAGCCACAGGTCGTCACCGTACGCGGCCGACACGCGTCTCCCCTCCCACGCTCCGAGCTCGTGAACCTCGCCAGACCCAAGCCGCCAGCGGCACAGCTCGCCACCCGAGCGACCGACGAAACCGCCGGCGTGCCAGAGCAGGGGGCCGGCACCGGGCACGGTCAGCACCAGCTGGCCGTCACGCCCGTAGAGCCGGGTGGCGTCGCGGCCCGGCGAGCGCACGGTCACCGCGCAGCCCGACCCGTCCGCCGCAGCGCGAACGGCCACCGGGTACTCGGTGCGCAGCACGCGCTCGGTGATGGCGGCGATGGCCTCGCCGGGCGCCAAGCCGGCGAAGGTTGCGCCCACGTCAGCCTTGCCCACGTCAGCCCCGCCCGCTCGTGGTCCGCACGTCGTAGATGTCGCCCAGGGCGTCCCCCACGAGGTTCATGCTCAGCACGAGCGCGGTGATGGTGAGCCCGGGGAACACCGACATCCACCACGCCTGCCTGAGGTAGGCGCGCGCCTCGCTCAGCATGGTGCCCAGCTCCGGGGTGGGCGGCTGGGCGCCCAGCCCCAGGTAGCCGAGGCCGGCCGCCGCCAGGACAGCCGAGCCGACGTTGACGGTGGTGATCACCAGCAGCGGCGGCACCACGCCGGGTAGCAGGTGCCTGACGACGATCCGCAGGTCGCTGGCGCCGAGCGCGCGGGCCGCCTGCACGTACTCGCGCTGAGCCAGCGAGCGCGTGGTGGACCTGACGGTGAGGGCGTAGATGGGCACGGTGGAGGCGGCGATGGCGTACACCGTGTTCATGGTCCCCGGCCCCAGCACCGCCACGATGGCGATGGCGAGCAGGATGGAGGGGAACGCCAGGTCGATCTCGAGGAAGCGCAGGATGAAGCCGTCCAGGCGCCGCCCGCCGTAGCCCGCCAGCAAGCCCAGCGGCACGCCGATGACCAGGGCGAGCGCCACCGACGCCGTCCCGATGAGGAGCGAGGTCCGCAGGCCGTGCAGCACTCGCGCGAACACGCTGCGCCCCAGGTCGTCGGTGCCGAACCAGAACTCCGCGCTCGGCCCCACCTGCAGCGCCTGGTAGTGGATGGCCGTGGGGTCGTGGCGCTGGATGGCCGGCGCGAACAGCGCCAGCAGGACGAGCAGCAGGAGCAGCGTCACGCCCAGGACGGTGCCGGGCCTGCTGAACCGCCGCTTCAGGGCGCGCAGCGTCCGGTTGCCGCGCGGCCCGCTCGCGGAAGGCGCGGGCGCACGGGCAGCACCGCCGCCCTCCCCACCGTGGTGCGCCTCGGCCTCCGGACCGGTAGCGATGGACGCCTGGGCCATCAGCTCTTGGAGATCCGGGGGTCGAGCGCCGAGTAGACGAGCTCGGCCGCGAAGTTCACGAGCACGAAGATGACGGCCGAGACGAGGACGACGCCCTGCACGACGGGGAAGTCGCGCGCCAGGATGGCCTCCACAGCCAGGCGGCCGAGGCCGGGGCGCGCGAAGACGCTCTCGACCACGATGGCGCCGCCCAGCAGGGCGCCGAACTGCAGGCTGACCACCGTGACGACGGGGATCAGCGCCGCCTTGAGGGCGTGCTTGTAGATGACCAGCCGCCGCGGCACGCCCTTGGCGCGCGCCGTGCGCACGAACTCCTCGCCCAGCGTGGCGAGCATCGTGGTGCGCGTCATACGCGCCACCACGGCGGAGGTGGGCAGCGCGAGCGCGATGGCGGGCAGGATGAGGCTGCGCAAGCCGGCGTCGCCGACGACCGGCACCCACTGGAGCACCAGCCCGAACAGCGTGATCAGCAGCAGGCCCGACCAGAATGTAGGCAGTGACAGGCCCACGAGGGGGAACACCGAGACGAAGAACTCGACGAAGCGGTTGCGGCTGACGGCGGCCACGATCCCGACGATCAGGCCCGAGACGGTCGATAGGAAGATGGCCGCCAGGGTCAGATAGATGGTCGACGGGAAGCGTTCCTGGATGGCGCGGATGACGGGCTGCCCGGTGCGGATGCTGGTGCCGAGGTCGCCCTGCACGGCGCGGGTCACGTAGCGGAAGTACTGCTCGGGCAGGGGGCGGTCCAGGCCCAGGTCGCGCCGCACCCGGGCGATGTCCTCGGCCGTGGCCTGGTCTCCCAGGAGCGCGAAGGCCGGGTCGCCGGGCACCGCGTGCACCATCAGGAAGGTGGCTAGCGACACGCCGAGCAGCACCACGACGAGGGCGAAAGCGCGGCTGGATAGTTGAGAAGCCATCAGATACCGGTCCTGTAAGAAGGGTGGGCCGCAGTAACCCGCGGCCCACCCCGTGTCGGCTCAGTCTACGTAAGCGTCGAGCAGGGCGACGAAGCCCTCGTTGCTGAGCTGCGCGCCCTGGATGCGGGGCTGAAGCGCGATGTAGTTGTCGTTGATCCATAGCGGCAGCCACAGGCCCAGGTCGAGGACCATGCGCTGCAGCTCGGCGTACGTCTCCTGGCGCAGCGCGTCGTCGGAGGTGCTGCGCGACAGGGCGAGGCGCTCGTCGATCTCGGGGTCGGCATAGTGCGCCCAGTTGTAGCCCGTGCCGATGTTCGCCGAGTTGAGGTACGAGTTCAGGATGTCGGCGCTGGTGTAGGTATAGCCGAGGAAGATCGCCTGATGGGCGCCCTCGCGGCCCTGCGCCAGCAGGGTGGTGTGCTCGACGAGCTCCACCGTCACGTCGATGCCCAGCTCCTTCAGCATCGCCTGCACGACCTGGGCCGACTGCGGCCAGCCGTAGGTGCTGGAGGTGATGATCGAGAACGTCAGGGGCTGGCCGTCCTTCACGAGCTTGCCGCCCTGCGAGGTGTAGCCGGCTTCGGCCAGCAGCTCGAGGCCGCGCTCGGGATCGTACGGGGCGGCGTAGTCGCAGATGCCGTCCCAGTACCCGACGATGCTGGGCGGCAGGGGCCCGCAGGCGGGCTGGCCGAGGCCGCGCAGCGAGACGGCCACGAGCGCGTTTTTGTCGATCAGGTACCCCATCGCCTGGCGCACCAGGGGGTCGTCGAACGGCGCGCGGTTGACGTTGTAGGCCATGTAGAGCCCGAGGCCCTTGCGCATGAAGCTGAGCATCGTGTAGCGGCCGGCGTTCTGGAGCTGCTGGACGTCGCTGGGTGCGACCGTCAGGATGTCGACGTTGCCGGCCTGGAACGCGGCCGTGGCGGTGGCCTGGTCGGGGATGATCTGGAACACGATCTGCTCCAGGTAGGCGGGCCCGTCGTGGGCGTACTCGGGTCCCCAGGCGTAGTCGGGGTTGCGCTCGAGCGTGATGCGGGTGCCGCTCGACCAGGGGCCGACCTTCCAGGGGCCCGTCAGGACGGGGCGGCGGTTGAACTCGGCGCCCAGCTCGGCGGCGGCCTCGGCGTCGACCAGCGCCAACGCCTGCTGCGTCAGGTTCTCGATCAGCAGGAAGTAGGGCTGCGACAGGTGGAACTCGACCGTGTAGTCGTCGACCACCACGACGTCCTCGACCGGAGCCAGGAGGCCGGCGGCGACGGGGCTCTGGGTGGCTGGGTCCTTGGCGCGCAGGAACGAGGCGCGCACCGCTTCGGCGTCGACCGGCTTGCCGTTGTGGAACCGGACGTTCTCGCGGAGCGTGAAGGTCCAGACCCTGTCGTCCTCGGAGGGAGTCCAGGTGGTGGCGAGGCCTGGGATGTAGTTGCCTTCCAGGTCCTTGTTGACGAGGGTGTCGCCGATGTAGCGCATCACCTGGTTGACGACGGCGGTGGCGCTCTTCTGCGGGTCGAGCGAGTCGGGCTCGGCGTTGATGGCGATGACCACCGAGCCCCCAACGGACTGCGCCAGGGCCGCACCGGCGAACAGGGTGAACGCCAGGCAGGCCAGCAACGAACGGACGACGGCTTTCGGCTTCATCATCTTCCTCCTCCTAGGGGAGCGGGGGTGGTCGAGGTGGTGATGGTGTGCGAGCTGTGGACGACCTGACCGCCCTTGACGACCAGGGCAGGGTGTTCGAGGGCGCCGAGGTCGGCGGTGGGGTCGTTGGCGACCACGAGCATGTCGGCCCAGGCGCCCGGCTCGAGGCGGCCGACAGTGCCGTCCTGCATGATCTCGGCGTTGGTGAGGGTGGCGGCCTCGAGCACGCGTTCGGCGGGGACGCCGAGCTGCTGGATAAGACGCATCTCCTGCCAGAGCTGCCCTTGGGGCATGAACGAACCGGCATCGGTGCCGACGCCCCACTTGACCCCGGCCTCGACGGCCTTCAGGAAGCTCTCCGCCTTACGGTCCAGTACGCGCGCGGCCAGGTCGCGCTGGCCGGCGGTGAGGCTCTCGGAGCGCGCCATGACGTCGTAGACGATGAACGTCGGGACGATGTAGGCGGAGTACTCCAATGCCGCGCTTATGCACTGCTCGTCCATGAAGCTGGCGTGCTCGATGGTCCTGACACCCGCCTCCAGGCAGTTCAGGATGGCGTGGGCCGGGTGGGCGTGCGCGGCGACGTAGGTGCCAGCCTGCCGCGCCGTGTTCACTATCGCCTCGAGCTCCAGCAAGCTCAGCTGAGTGAGTTCAGGGTTCTCGCCTTCGTCGGCCACGCCGCCGCTGGCCATGATCTTGATGAAGTCGGCGCCTTCCTTGCGCTGCTCGCGCACCGCTCGCTGCACCTCGTCGGGGCCGTCGGCCTCGCGGCCCCAGTAGCTGACGTGGCCGCCCTTCGAGCAGACGAACGAGCTGCTCGTGCGCATGCGAGGGCCTTCGACTATCCCTGCATCGATGGCCTCCTTCAGCTCGACGGCGATGCGGCCCGGACCTCCTACGTCCCGGACGCTGGTGACGCCGGCGCGCAGCTGGATGCCAGCGTTGCGCGCGCCCTTCAGGACCCGCTGGGTGAGGGGCTCGAAGCGCTCGGCGTCGGTGCTGAGCACGAGGTGGGCGTGCGCGTCGATCAGGCCCGGCACCACGTAGGCGCCGTCCAGGTCGATCTCCTGGTGACGCGAGCTGGAGCCAGAGCTGGCGCCGTCCACCGGAGTGAAGGCATGGACGCGCCCTCCGTCGACCTCGAGGTCGGCCCGCTGGAAGCGCCCAGCGCGGTAGAAGTTACCGTTGCGGAACGTGACTCGCATCTACTTCCTTTTCGTACAGCGAAAGAGCTTTTTGGCTAGGAAGAATCGTAGCACTCACTCGCTAGGCGAGAGGTGAGCGCCCGCGCCGTCAGGAAGTACAACGCGAGAGCTGCTTCGACGATCGGCGGTTGCTACCTGGGCAGGAACTCCTATCCGGCTGATCTACGTGTCGTTACTACAAGACGCCTTCTCCGGGCGCGTCCTGGCTTCGATGCATCTGGCGGAGAGCCCCTACACCATCACGTAGTAGGTTCGCGCAACGGCTAAGTTCTCCAATCTCAGGATTCCTGGTCGGTGTAAGCGGAAGCGCGGGTCGCGCCCTAGATCGCCTGAGGGCCGCTCCTTCAGGCACGCGAGCGCAGCACTATAGCTAGGGGATCGGGCACAGATCTCTCAGCTCTCCGGTTGCCCCAGCCCCTCGAGCACCACCCCGAACTCCCCCACCCTCTCCAACCCCCACACCGCATCGATGAAGGAATCACAACGCG
>Ga0079224_100017796_pt1 | contig 10029 bp, 8 predicted proteins | sample Stecom2015_FD_80414 | JGI IMG/M metagenome (GOLD analysis project Ga0079224, IMG submission 80414) | Agricultural soil microbial communities from Utah to study Nitrogen management - Steer compost 2015 | ecosystem: Environmental > Terrestrial > Soil > Agricultural land | place: USA: Utah... | reverse complement strand
TGTCCTGATAAAAAAACCAGGGCATCCCTGTCGGCTATGTTTTCTCTGATAAAATCTCTGACCCATTGCATCACTTCATGGCTATCATGGGTAGTAAGTATTTGCAGTGCCGTAATTTTTGCTACAGCATTTGTTGCATTGTTGCTCAGCAAATAAGCAGCCACCCCTTCGCCTGCAAGGCTACCTGTGGTGCGACTGTTGTACAGGTCATCAGGCAAGGAATCTTTATACCACCCTCCCAGCCTTTCGATATTGAAATTATAATCTGAAATTTCGTCAACACCTGCAAGCAGCACCTGAGCATGGCTGTTTTCTTTCAGAAAAAGTTGCGCATCCAACAGTGCATTTTCAAAAGCATTGCCGCGGTGCACATGGGTAATGTTGTAGTTGTGATTTCTGCCGTTGAGTCCGATGGTGGCAGCGATGGCATTGGGTGTGCTTTGCACAAAATTGGTGGGTGTGAGTGTGCCTTCGTTATACTCCATAATCTGATTAAGAAAACGGATGCAATCCTGCATACCTCCGTTGGCTGTGCCCACAATAATGGCATCGGGCTGAGGACACTGCTCAAGCAAACCGGTAACTGCACCTACCGTCATCCGCACAGCCTTGCCCATTCTGCGCAGTACGGCATTGGGTATTTGTGTATAGGATGGCTCTCGGGCAGTATGCCTGCTATTCACAAATGGCTGAACTTTCTGTAAGTCAATATTGCCGTAGGTAGTCTGCGCGCTGATGCAGCTTGATTTCTGAATATACACGTTGCAAATTTAAACTACTTCCTTCAAACTGTAGGGCAACTTTTACAGCACAAACAGGCATTGCTTTCGCCAAAATCAGATACTATTCATAAGAAAACACACGCTGTAATGCACTGAAACGTTATTTTTGGCGGTCTTAAATGTTTGCTTTGCGATGTACGCACTTTTTGTAAAAGAGATAAACAGTTTTCTCAATTCTTTAATCGGCTATATTTCCATAGCTGTTTTTCTGATTGCCATAGGTCTTTTTCTGTGGATATTTCCGGGCAACGACCTTAACATTGCCGAAAGCGGTTATGCCTCCATTGACGGTTTGTTCAACATCACTCCCTGGGTGTATATGTTTCTGATTCCTGCCATCACCATGCGCATGTTTTCCGAAGAAAAAAGAACAGGCACCATTGAACTGTTGCTTACAAGACCGCTTACCGAATTTCAGATTGTATTTGCAAAATATCTCTCCGGAGTAATACTGGTACTCTTCTCGCTGCTGCCAACGCTGGTGTATGCCATTACGGTGTATGTGTATGCAGCACCAGTGGGCAATGTGGATATCGGAGGAATGGCAGGCAGTTATCTCGGATTATTTTTTTTGGCGGCAGGGTTTGTTGCCATAGGAGTTTTTTCTTCTGCCACAACCGACAATCAGCTGGTAGCTTTTATAGTAGCCATGTTTTTATGTATGCTATGCTACACAGGTTTTCAATCGCTGGCAGGCATCATGCCCGTTGGAACTGCAGCCAATGTGGTTTATCAACTGGGTATTGCTGCACATTACGACTCCATGAGCCGCGGTGTGATTGACACACGTGATGTAATTTATTTTCTAAGTGTCATCAGCCTGTTTCTGATGATGACTAAATTAACTCTTGAAAGCAGAAAGTGGTGATATGAAAAAAAGAAATCTGCGTTCGTCCAATATCATTCAGTTTATACTGCTGTTAATAATCATACTTTCTCTCAACCTTTCGGGAATGTATGTGTTCAAACGTTTGGATCTTACTTCCGAAAAACGGTTTACACTTTCGGAAACCACACGCGAGAAGTTGCGCAACCTGAAAGATATTGTTTACATAAAAGTTTATCTTACCGGTGATTTGCCTGCAGGATTTCAGAAACTCAGCTCAGCCACTCACGACATGCTGATGGAGATGAAAAGTTATGCAGGCAGCAATCTCGAATTTGATTTCATAGATCCTTCGGCACTACCTGACAGCAAACAACGCAATGAACTCTACAATCAGCTTGCCGATAAAGGTCTGCAGCCTACCAATCTTTCAGAAAGAACCAAGGAAGGAACTTCGCAACGGATTATTTTTCCGGGAGCCATTTTAAATTATCTTTCGAAAGAACAACCACTGTTGCTGCTCAAAGACCGCATGGGTGCTTCGGCAGAAGAGATGGTGAATACTTCCATTCAGAATCTGGAGTATGAAATCATCAACGCCATTTCGAAAATTTCGACCGTTAAACCTCCTGTGATAGGAATTCTGCATGGCCAGGGCGAAGTGGACAAACCTCATCTTGCCGATTTTTATAAATCTGTTTCAGCCTCCTATCCTACCCGTTATGTCGAAATAAAAAATAAGCTGAATGCGCTGGAAGATATTTCCTGTCTGGTAATAGCCAAACCCGATTCAGCATTTGAAGAAAAAGATAAATTTATCATTGACCAGTTTGTGATGCGTGGCGGCAAGGTGCTGTGGCTGCTCGACATGATGAATGCCGATATGGACAGCCTTGCTAAAAAGAATGAGTTTGTTTCTGTCCCGACAGAACTTAATCTGGACGATATGTTGTTTCGTTATGGAGTGAGGCTGAACAAAGATCTGGTGATGGACCTGCAGGCTGCACCAATTCCTATTCTTACAGGGTATGTGGGCAACCGTCCTCAGAACTCATTGCTGCCCTGGTATTTTTTCCCACTGGTAACACCTGAATCCAAACATCCCATTGTAAAAAATCTTAATGCTATTCGTTTTGATTTTGTGGGAAGCATTGACACCATTATTTCTGCAAAGGTGAATAAAACCGTGTTGCTGAAAAGCTCAGAATATACCCGCATACTCAGCTCACCGGCAGTAGTTGACTTAAATATTCTGCGAAAAGATCCTGATGAAAAAGAATACCGTAAACCACCGGCTATTTTGTCGGTGCTGATGGAAGGACATTTCCGCTCCAATTATGCCAACCGCATTCCCTATCAGATTGCTACCGACTCGGCTATTGGTTTCAAAGAAGAAAGCATAGCCACCAAAATGATTGTAGTTGCTGATGGTGATGTGATAAAGAACGATTACCGCAGAGCTAATAATACAGTTTACCCTCTGGGATTTGATAAATATACAGGACAGTTTTATGGCAACAAAAATTTTCTGATGAACTGTGTGGACTACCTTTGCGATAATTCGGGACTGATGACACTGCGCTCCAAAGAATTTAAACTCAGGTTGCTCGACACCACACGGTTTACTCCTGCCGAGCAGTTTATAAAAACCACCAATGTTGCTCTGCCTGTATTCATCGTATTTCTGTTTGCTGCGATAAAACTTTTTATCAGACGAAAAAAATTTAACTGACGAAGCACATGAACCAGAATAGAATTTTATTGCTTGTTGCTGTATTGCTGATTTCGGTAGCAGGATATTTTTATTTTAATTCCACCAGCGGAACCATCAAAAAAGAATTGCGCGATTTTGCAGTAAAAGATACTGCTGCCATTACCAAAATATTTATTGCCGACAAAAAAGGAAATCAGGCTACGCTCGAGAGAAAATCATCAGCCTTATGGACCATCAACGGAAAATATCCTGCACGCCAGGATGCCATCAATACACTGCTCACTACAATGAAGCTGATTGAAGTGAGAAGCCCTGTTGGAAAAGCGGCACTGAACAACATCATCAAAGAGCTGAGCGCCACAGGTACCAAGGTTGAAATTTATGAGGGCGATAAAAAAATAAAAACGTATTATGTTGGCGGACCAACACAGGACATGCTTGGCACTTACATGTATCTTGAAAATTCAACAGTTCCTTTTGTCATACACATTCCGGGATTCAACGGATACCTTTCCACACGTTATTTTGCTGATGCTACCGACTGGCGCAGCCGTGTAATATTTAATTATGGCGAAGGTCAGATACAATTTGTGAAAGTGACCAACAATGACGAGCCTGACAACTCATTCAGAATTACAAAACAGGGCGACAGTTATGTATATTATCCGGGCATCAATTCCGAAAAGCCGCAGGAAATATATCAGTCGCAAATTGTAGCCTATCTTGCCAAATACCAGTTAATTGGTTTCGAACGACCCACTTACGACCTCGATAAAACTTATAAAGACTCTTTGCTGGCAACCATCCCTTCGCGCGTGCTTGAAGTTAAAAGTGTTGACGGAAAAGACGACATCATACGCATGTATAAAAAACCTGCTGATACGGGAACACTCACCAGCACCGACCCTGTAACCGGTGAAGCCAGAGTGATAGACCCTGACCGCATGTATGCACAATGGAATAACGACACCAATTTGATTGTGGTACAATACTATGTAATGGACAAACTCTTCAACAAACCTGATAAAATCAAAGGCTTCGGAGGTTTATAATTTTTATGCCGAAAAGAGGCTTAAAACCACAGGTCTTTTTATATTTGCCGCTTAACTCATTTTCATTATGAAGCTAATAGTTTCCAGTTTTACCCTATTAAAACAGTTGCAGTCCATCAGTGGTGTGCTTACCACCAATGCTACCATACCAATTCTTGAGAATTTTTTGTTTCAACTGAACAACAACGAATTAACCATCACTGCTTCTGACCTTGAAACCACCATCACCACCAAACTGAAAGTGGAATCAAAAGACAAAGGCACCATTGCTATTCCGGGTAAAATATTGCTTGAAATATTAAAAACCTTTAATGAGCAGCCGCTCACCTTTTCCATCAACGATAAAAACAACATCATTGAAATAAGTTCCGACTACGGAAAATATAAACTCAATGGCGAAAAGGGCGAAGATTATCCGAGAGTACCTGTGATTGACAAAAGCAATCATATTGAATTGCCTTCGGCAGTATTGCATGAGGCAATCAACAAAACTATTTTTGCAACAGGCAATGATGATTTGCGTCCGGTAATGTCAGGAGTTTTCTGTCAGTTGTCAGATGACAGCACCGTATTTGTTGCAACAGATGCACATCGCCTGGTACGCTATCGCAGAACAGATATTAAATCGAAACAGGCTGGTTCTTTTATTCTGCCAAAGAAACCTCTTACACTTTTAAAAAATATTCTGCCTTCAGAAGAAACACGCGTAAAAGTGGATTACAATGAAGCCAATGCATTTTTCAGTTTCGAAAACTATGAATTGATATGCCGTCTGATTGATGGCCGTTATCCGAACTATGAAGCTGTAATTCCGGTTGACAATCCGAATGTATTGACAATAGACCGCGTGGCATTTTTAAATTCCATTAAACGTGTTGCCATTTTTGCAAATAAAACTACCTATCAGGTGAAGCTGGCAATCAAAGGCAGTGAACTGGCAATTTCGGCAGAAGATGTGGACTTTGCCAATGAAGCCAATGAAAGACTTACCTGCTCTTATGAAGGTGCTGATATGGATATTGCTTTTAATGCACGCTTCTTAGCGGATATGGTTGCCAATTTAGATACTGAAGAAATACAGGTTCACATGTCGCTGCCCAACCGAGCAGGTATTCTGACTCCGGGCAAAGATCATGCTACCAAAGGAGAAGATATTCTGATGCTGGTGATGCCGGTGATGATCGGATAAGAATTTTTTAGTATGTGTTGTAACAAAGAGCGAGGGCTGAATCAGCCCTCGCTCTTTGTTTTACAAATGTGTTTTTCAAAAAATAATTACTGCACAGCCTCTGTTTATCAGCGAAACAAAATATGCAAATAAAAAAACCAATAAAGAGTTTTAAAAAGGCAAACTCCTTATTGGTTTGATAAATAAAACAGCAGTTACAGTTTTACAAAACGCACAGGACGCATTTTATTTTCTGATGATTTCAGGAAATAAACTCCCTTAGTCAGCGATGATACATCAATGCTTGCGGCTTTGCCAAAAGGCACCGCAGTTGTTTCCATCATAACTTTTCCGAGCATGTTGATGATTTCAACATCAACTGTTGACGCTGATACATTGCTGTTCAGATGCAAAACATCTTTCACGGGATTTGGATAAATGCTCCATGCAACAATGTTTACCAAATCAGGTAAGCCGGTTGCAACAACATTGATCTGACCTTTCATGCCCATGCTTGCATGTGGTTTGCAGACATACCAAACAGTGCCGACTGATGTGCATACAATAAACGATGTTCCGTTAGAGGTGTTGGCAGGAGTAAAATCAAACCCACCCGAAAGCGGTGTGTTGCCATTCGCATTCCAGGTAGCCTGGCTTACCTGAGTGGCTGTATGCGGACCGGTTACATTCCATGTTACTGTATCGCCAACTGCGGCATTAACAGTAGCAGGACTAAATGAGAACCCTGAAATGTTGATCAGGTGATTGGTAGCGAAACAACATGTTGTTGCACCAACGAGCAAAAGTGTAAGTAAATGTTTATTCATATAATTTGATTTTTACCAAAAATAAAAGGCTATACCATTGTAAAAATCAAACCACAGGTTTCTTCATTTGACCAACAATATCAAAAATCAATATCCGGGTATTATTTTATCTCTCACATAGCAGTATAAAAATGAAAAATTCAGGCATCACATGGTGCCATAAATTAACATTCGTTAACTCAATTACAAAGTTATTTAACGCTGTCTCCTAACTTAATTTCAGAATGTTTTTTCTGAACAATACCACTGCTAGTGAGTTAAGAATGGTTCCAATCAGAAGTAAAACCAATATACGTGATAAGAAAGTGCCACTGGTGATGGGTAAGTTTCGCCAAAAAATATCATAAAAACTCTGAATGCTCCAGAAGTTGACAGATATCACCGCAATCTTTTGCATAAATGCAGGCATAAAAAATATAGGCATCATACTTCCTCCGATGGCACTCATCACCAAAATAATCAGCGTGGACAATCCCTGCACCTGCTGACGTGATTTTGCAAACGATGCCAGAAAAACACCAAATGCAGAGCAGGCAAACGCAGTAGCTACAATGGTAATGATTAACCCACTGAGATGCGAATAAATATCAAGTCCGAAAACTAAGCTTGCAAAAAGAAACATGACTACCAGTTGAAAAATTGAAATCACATTTGCAGAAATCATTTTCCCGAATAAAATTTTTATCGGGTTCATGGGTGTGTACAACAATCTTTTTAATGTTCCCTCCTGCTTTTCATCCAGAATGCCTGCGCCAATTCCCACTACTGAAAACAACAGCATCATCACGGCAGTGCCTGCCACAGCCTGCACCAGTCCGAGACTGTTATCTTTCTCTGCAGCTACCAGTTTAGTCATTTTAATATCTCCGCCAAATAGTCCTGCTCCTGCATTATCATTTCCATCACTTTGCATTTCACCCATTGTTATTGCATCAAACAATCCATCGGATTTGTGTTGGATATTTTGTTTCACTGTATCGCTTGCACCCGGCACCATTTTGTCGAAACGGTTTCGCATCACAGCTTTTGGATTTCCAATATTAAATGGAAGCATGGCTATGGTAGGTATGAGCGATTGCTGCAAAAGTCCTACCTGTATTTCCTGGGCTTCATCATATTGCAACTCAAGAGGCAATTCCTTTCCTGCAGTTAACGAATCAGAAAATCCTTTGTGAATAACAAGCACACAGGCCTGATCACCTTTCTTAATGTTTTCCTGTGCTTTTTCCAACGGCATTTTCAGCAGTTCAACATTCTTGAGCGAATCGAGCACCTGCATGGCTGATGCCGATGATGGTGTCTGATCCAAATCACTCACCTGCATGGAAATTTTAGTATCCTTTTTTCCCTGGCCTGCACCTCCGAATGCCAGTGCAAACAAGGTGATAAGAGCAATGGGTAAAGCAAAAGAAAGCAGCATGGAGCGCTTGTCTTTGAAAAACAATCTCAAATCTTTTATCGTAAGCTTTATCATGATTCAGTCTCTTAATTGTTTACCTGTTAAACTTAAAAATACCGTTTCAAGATTTACTTTCTTGATTTCAATATTGTGGATATCGGCACCTGCATCACTGCATTGCGAAATTATTTTAGACAGCTCTGTTTTTAAATCCGATGTGTAGAAATAAATTTTATCATCTGTATGATTACAGTCCTTCCAGAACGACTGAATTTTCTGCACCTTGTCATCATTCAGATTATTAAAAGTAATGACAATGGTTTCTTTAGCACTGCTGCTTTTCCTGAGTTCATCCAGTGTTCCTTCCGCAATGATTTGTCCGTTGTCAATAATTCCGATTCTGTCGCAAAAACGTTCTGCTTCTTCCATGTAATGTGTTGTATAAACTATGGTCATCCCGTTGCTGTGCAGTTTTTCAATCACTTCGAAAATGAGATTTCTGCTCTGTGGATCTATACCTACAGTAGGTTCGTCCATAAAAACTATACGCGGCTGATGCAACAGTGCAGCAGCAATATTTATTCTGCGTTTCATTCCACCGGAATAAGTACTTACCTTATCTTTTCTTCTCTCGGAAAGTCCGAACAACGTTAGCACTTCGTCTATTCGTTTTTTCAGTTCAATTTTCGGAACGTCATACAATCCGCCCCAAAACCACAGGTTCTCTTCGGCAGTCAGTTCGTTATACAGAGCAATTTCCTGCGGCACCACACCAATTATTCTTTTACTCTCATTGGGATGGGTGTAAATATTATTTCCGTTTATCAGCACTTCACCTGAGTCGGGAGTTAAAATAGAACTCATGATGGAAATGGTTGTTGTTTTGCCTGCACCATTGGGTCCAAGCAAACCATAAAACTCACCTTCTTTGATATTGAATGAAATACCTTTTAAGGCCTCGTGGCTGTTGTACGATTTTCTTAAATCCTTAATTGCAATCATTGCATTATTTAAATTTTACTACAGCAGAAAAATGAAGTATGGTGATAGTTTTTTTCGCACAAACAATTTACAACAGAAAATCACTCTCTGAATTTAAACAGAGAAAAACACTGTTATCCTTCCTGCACCACACCCATTGCACTGAACTTGTCTATCCGGTTTTTCACTCGGTCAGTAGCATTTACTTTCTGCAATGCGCCAAGTTCTGTTACTATTACTTTTTTTACCGACTGATAAATTTCTTCAGGGTTGCTGTGTGCACCTCCCGGAGGCTCTTTGATAATTCCATCAATGAGTTTTTGTTTCAGCATATCGTCAGCAGTAAGTTTCAGTGCATTGGCGGCTTTCTCTTTATTGTCCCAGTTGCGCCACAAAATACTTGAGCATGATTCAGGAGAAATTACCGAATACCATGTGTTTTCAAGCATAAAAACTTTATCGCCAATGCCAATACCAAGTGCACCACCGGAAGCACCTTCGCCAATGATGATGCAGATTACAGGCACTTTAAGAATAGACATCTCATACAGATTGCGGGCAATGGCTTCGCCCTGCCCACGCTCTTCGGCTTCGAGGCCGGGATATGCACCGGGAGTATCAATAAAAGTGACAATGGGTTTGTTGAATTTTTCAGCGAGTTTCATCAGTCGCAAAGCTTTGCGATATCCTTCGGGATTGGGCATTCCAAAGTTGCGATACTGACGCGATTTGGTGTTGTGTCCCTTTTGTTGACCGATAAACATTACCGACATTGAGTCTATCATACCAAATCCGCCAATCATGGCTTTGTCATCCTTCACGGTGCGGTCGCCATGCAACTCCATAAAAGTATTGTCGGTAATCGCATTGATATAATTGAGTGAATAAGGCCTGTCGGGGTGGCGGCTCAGCTGAACGCGCTGCCATGGTGAGAGGTTGCTGTAAAGCTGTTTTTTAACGACTTCTATTTTATCTTCTATCTCAGCCAGAAGTTTGGTAACGTCAATTTTTCCTTTAACACCAATTTGTTTTGTTTTCTCCAATTGTTCGTACAACTCTTCAATTGGTTTTTCAAAATCAAGATAATTTGGCATGTTGCTATGGTTTGAAAGGCAAAAATAACATAAAATAAATACGACCAAAGCCCAAATGTTTTTGTATGATTAACAGCAAGGGGTTTATCTTCGCAGCCGGATGATTTGTTTTCCCAATGCCAAAATAAATGTAGGCCTGTTTATCACTTCGCGCCTGCCTGACGGGTATCACACTCTTGAAACGCT
>Ga0079224_100017795_pt1 | contig 10029 bp, 7 predicted proteins | sample Stecom2015_FD_80414 | JGI IMG/M metagenome (GOLD analysis project Ga0079224, IMG submission 80414) | Agricultural soil microbial communities from Utah to study Nitrogen management - Steer compost 2015 | ecosystem: Environmental > Terrestrial > Soil > Agricultural land | place: USA: Utah... | reverse complement strand
GTGGCCGTCGAGACGAGCACGACCGGGGCGACGGAGAACAGCTGGAGGAGGACGGTGAAGGCGCCGGCCGCCGCGTCGTTCTCGCCGGCCAGCGCGGGCAGCGCGTCGTAGGCGAAGAGCGCGCCCGCCACGGCCGCGACGAAGACGAGGCTGCTCCCGGCCCGGCTCCACGTCGGCGTTCCGCTCTCCTCGCCCGCCTCGGCGTCGCGCCGGGCGAGGAGGATGAGGCCCGTGGCGGCGGCCACGTAGCAGCAGACGTAGAACAGCACCGGCGCGACGAGCGCCTGCGGCGGGAGGGGGCCGATGCTGCCCCGGAGCGTCGCCGTGAGAACGGCGAGGCCGAGGAGGACGGGCGGGACGAACAGCACGCCCCGGAGCCGCCGCGTGCGCTCACGGAGCGCGCGGTCGTTGAGCAGGACGTGGCGGAGGAGCAGCGCCGGGAAGAGGATCCACCCCACGAGGCTCAGCAGCGTCAGGGCCTCGAACGTCCACGCCACCGCCGGCGTCGCGGTCTCCACCGGGCCGACGGCGGCCACGATCAGGATGCGCGCGAAGTTGCCGCCCACCCAGCACAGCGCACTCCCGATCAGCAGCGACGCCCGCAGGGCCTTCCGCGACCGCCGACCCAGGGGCACGACGATCAGAAAGGCCAGGAGGTGCACGAACGCCGCCAGCGCGAACGCCCAGCCGGTGGCGACCCAGAGCCCGTCGTCCAGGGGGTACAGGAACGTGGGGTAGCGCGTCACCGGGACGTCGAGCATCGCCAGCTTGCCGTCCTGGATCACTTCGTACGTCAGCTCCTGCCCGGGCGAGCGCTCCACGACGCGCTTGACGTCCTCGGCGCTGAAGAACTGCTGGTACTCCAGCTGAAAGAGCGTCGCGCCCTCGCGGAGGCCCGCTTCGAAGGCCGTTCCTTTCGGATAGACGTAGGCCGCGACGATCTCGCCGTCGCGGTCCTGCCACCGTACCCAGTCGAAACCCCGAGGCGGGAGGGGTTCGAGGGGGATGCCCACCACGCGCTCGAACTCGACCCAGTCGGCGGCGAGCCGGCCGAGGGGGAGCAGGGCTACGAGCGGCACCAGGAGGAGGGCCGCACGGAGCAGGGAGGGGGTGACGCGGAGGCGAGGCATGGCGCGGAGGGTTCGAGAAAGGTAGGCATCCGTCTTCCCGGCCGGAAAGGGCACACGGCGCCGCCCTCCCGCGTAGACGCCGCCCCCCAACCTGCATCGCGCCGTGCTCATCGACACCCACGTTCACCTCTACCACGACCGCTTCGAGGGCGACCGCGACGCCGTCGTCGCCCGCGCCCGCGAGGCGGGCGTGACCCGGTTCCTTCAACCCGCCATCGACGTGCCGTCCATCCACGCGGCGCTCGCGTTGTGCGACCGCTACGAGGGGTGCTACGCGATGGCCGCGCTGCATCCGACGGAGACGAAGGAGGCGGGGGACGCCGAGCGGGAGGCCGTCGCCGCCCTGTGCGGCGACCCGCGTGTGGTGGCCGTCGGCGAGAGCGGGCTCGACTACTACTGGGATCGCTCGTTCATCGCCAAGCAGCAGGACCTGCTGCGCTGGCACGCCCGCCTCGCCGTCGAGCGCGACCTCCCGCTCGTCCTCCACAACCGCGACCGGCAGGGCTCGGAGGCGTCCTCGCACGACCTGCTGCGCATCCTGCGCGAGGAGCAGGCCGCCGCGCCGGCCGGGAAGCGCCTGACCGGGGTGTTTCACTGCTTCGGCGGCACGCCGGACTTCGCCCGCGCCGTGCTCGACCTCGGCTTTCACTTCGGCCTTGGCGGCACGCTCACCTTCAAGAACGGCGGCGTCCCCGGGGCCGTCGCCGAGGTGCCGCTGGAGCGGATCGTTCTCGAAACGGACGCGCCGTTCCTCGCACCGGCCCCGCACCGTGGGAAGCGGAACGAGCCGGCGTACGTCCGCCTCGCGGCCGAGCGGCTGGCCGAGCTTCGGGATCTGCCCGTCGAGGAAGTCGCCCGGGTGACGACCGCCACGGCGAAGGCGCTCTTTCGTGTAGATTGATCCGGATTGATCCGTTCTCCTCTTCCGTGGCTCGTTATGACTCGTCGCTACGCCTTCCGAATCGTCGTCTTCCTCCTCACCGTCGCCGCCTCGGCGGAGGCACAGGAGGGGCTCACGCCGTACCAGGTGGCGATGACGCGCACCGTCGGCGAGGCCGTGGTGTCGCCCGACGGCGACTTCATCGCCTACACCGTCAACGTACCGGCCGACCCGTTCGAGGCCAACGAGGCGCCCCGCACCGAGCTGCACCTCTACCGACTGGCCGACGGCATGGACCGCGTGCTGGCGGGCACGGAGGTCAACGCAAGGAACCTCCAGTGGGTGCCTCGCTCCGACGCGGTCTCGTACCTCGCGCGCGGGGAGGGCGACGCGGCCACCGCGCTCTTCACCGTCGAGGCCGCCTCGGGCACAGTGCGGCGCGCGCTCGCCTTTGAGACGGGGATCGTCGAGTACGCCTGGCACCCCGACGGCCGGCGCGTCGCCTTCACCGCCAACGAGCCCCGGCGGGCGGACTCTGCGATGCCGTACCGGCCTGAGGTCTACGAGGAAGGCCTCACCCAGCGGCCGGTGTTCGTGACGCGGGCTTTCGAAGACAGCCGGCCGATGCGGATCGACGTGGAGGGGACGGCCTACGCGCTCGCCTGGCATCCCGGCGACCGCCTCGCCGTGGCCGTCGCACCGACGCCGCTGGTGGACGACCGCTACATGCGCCAGACCATCAAGCTGTATCACGCCACGCGTGGGGAGTACGAGGGCGCCGTCGTCCACGAGGGCAAGCTCGGCCCGATGGCCTGGAGCCTCGACGGCGAGCGCCTCGCCTTCATCGGCTCGGCCAACGTCAACGACCCTCAGGCGGGGCGGCTTTACGTGGTGGATGACGACGGTGGGGAACCCACCGAGGTGCTGCCCGGATTCGAAGGCCACGTGACCGCCTTCGAGTGGCTCGACGAGGACACCATCGGCTACGTCGCCGCCGTGGGCGTCGAGACGGTCTACGCCGCCATCGAGGAGGACGGCGATGCGGCACGGACCGTCATCCCGCCCGGCGCCGCCGCCTTCAACACCGTTTCGGCCAACTCGGGCGGTGACATCGTCGCGCTCGTGGCCAGCACGCCGGCGCATCCGCCGGAGCTCTACGTGTGGACGCAGGACGACCGCCGCCCGCAACGCCTCACCCACAGCAACCCGTGGCTGGACGGCGTCGCCCTCGCGCCCCAGCGGGTCGTCACGTACGAGGCGCGCGATGGGCTGGAGCTGCAGGGGTTGCTGATCGAGCCGCTGGGCGGCAGCGACGGGCCGGCCCCGCTCCTCGTCGTCGTCCACGGCGGGCCGGAGTCGCACTACTCGAACGGCTGGCTGACGGGCTACTCCTCGCCCGGGCAGATGGCGGCGGCGCGCGGCTACGCCGTGTTCTATCCCAACTACCGGGGCTCGACCGGGCGCGGCGTGGCCTTCGCCACGCTCAGCCAGGGCGACCCCGCCGGCGCCGAGTTCGACGACCTCATCGACGGCATCGACGCGCTCATCGAGGCGGGCGTGGCGGACTCCGCGCGCGTCGGCGTCACGGGCGGCTCCTACGGCGGCTACGCCACCGGCTGGCTCTCGACGCGCTACTCCGACCGCATAGCCGCCGGCGTGATGTTCGTCGGCATCGCGGACAAGATCTCGAAGGTGGGCACCACCGACATCCCCGGCGAGGAGTTCTACGTCCACGCCCGGAAGCGGCCGTGGGACGACTGGCCGTTCTTCCTCGAACGGAGCCCGATCTACTACGCCGGGCAGGGCCGCACGCCGCTGCTCATCCTCCACGGCAAGGAGGACCCGCGCGTCAACCCGGGCCAGTCGATGGAACTCTACCGCCACCTGAAGCTGCGCGGGCAGGCGCCCGTCCGTCTCGTTCTCTATCCGGGCGAGGGCCACGGCAACGGCCGCGCGACGGCGCGCTACGACTACAGCCTCCGCATGCTCCAGTGGTTCGACCACTACCTCCTGGGCGAGGGCGGCGAACCACCGGCGCACGAGATCGACTACGGCGCGCCGACGCCGCTGGAGAACCGGCCATGACGACCCTCGGACGCGGCCACCACCTCCGCCTCGCGGACGGCCTGGGCAGCCTGCCCACCCCGTACGGCGAGCACTTCGTGCGGCTCTTCACGCACGGTACGCTGGACGTGGAGCTCTACGCCCCACGCGGGACGGATCCGCAGCAGCCCCATTCCCGTGACGAGGTCTACGTCGTCGCCTCCGGCTCCGGAACGTTCTTCTGCGACGCTATGCGCGTGGTCTTCCAGCCCGGTGACGTCCTCTTCGTTCCGGCCGGCGTCGAGCACCGGTTCGAGGACTTCAGCGACGACCTCGCCGTGTGGGTCTTCTTCTACGGCCCGGAGGGCGGCGAAGACGCGGCCTCGGCCGAGAGCGCGTAGACGCCGCCCTCCGGGCCGAGCTCGGTATGCGTGAAGCGGTGGCGGGCGGCGGCGAGGTCGTCGTCCGTCATCCCGGGCGGGAGGTGGACGAGGACGAGCCGGTACACCCCGGCCTGCGCCGCTACGTCCGCGGCTTCTTCGGGGGATGCGTGTACGCCGGGCTGGCTCCCGGTGGCCTCGTGGACGAGCAGGTCGGCTTCGCGGGCGAGGCGGACGACGTGGTCCGACTTCGCCGTGTCGCACGAGTAGGCGAGAACGGACCCGCTCGCGCCTTCGATGCGCAGGCCAAGGGTGGGAACCGGATGGACGACCGGCGTTGCCGTCACCCGGAACGCGACGCTCTCGAACACGGGCGCGTCCTCTTCCAGGGCGACCTCGTGCCACTCGCGCGCCGGCAATCCGTCCCAGCTCGCGGTGTCGTAGGCGTCGAAGACGGTGCGGGCGACGGAGAGCGCGGCGGCGGGGCCGTAGATCGGGAGCGGGGTGCGGCGGCCGAGGAGCCAGAGCTTCTCCATCAGGAGCGGGAAGCCGCCGATGTGGTCCGGGTGCTCGTGCGTGAGGACGACCGCCTCGATGGCGAGCGGGTCGAGCCCGCAGGCCAGCATCCGCTGCACGGCGTCCCCGCCGCAGTCGATGAGCAGGAGCGCCCCGGCCTCTTCGACGGCCAGCATCGTCGTGGTGCGGTGCGCGTCGCTGACGGCGGCGCCCGTGCCGAGGAGGTAGAGGGTCATGGGGAAGAGCGCGGGGAGGGGCGGCCAATCTACGGCGCCGGCCGGTGCGCTACTTCTTCCGCGCCACGATGTAGGCCGCGAGGCCGATCAGCGCGTCGCGCGCTTCGGAGGGGGGGAAGGCGCGGAGGCGCCGCGTCGCGTCGCCCGCCAGCGCCTCCATGCGGGCGCGGGCCTCGTCGAGGCCGCCGTGCCGGCGCACGAAGTCGAACACGGCGCGGACGTCGGCGGCGCTCTTGGTCTTCTGCTTGACGAGCTTCCGGATCCGCCGGGCCTCGCCCGCCTCGGCGCGGTCGAGCGCGACGATCAGCGGGAGCGTCATCTTCTTCTCCTGGAGGTCAATGCCGAGCGGCTTGCCCACGTCGGCCGCGCCGTAGTCGAAGAGGTCGTCGCGGATCTGGAAGGCGAGCCCGAGGTCGGCCCCGATGGCACGTACCGCCTCCTGCGTTTCCTCGCCGGCGCCCACGCTCACGGCGCCGCAGACGAGGCAGGCCTCGATGAGCGAGGCGGTCTTGTCCGAGATGATGCGAAAGTACGTCGCCTCGTCGATGTCCTGGCGCCGGGCCTTCTCGATCTGGAGCAGCTCGCCCTCGCTCATGCGGCGGACGGCGTCGGAGACGACGTGGAGCAGCGCGTGCTCACGGTGATCGAGCGCGAGGAGAAGGCCCCGGCTCAGCAGGAAGTCGCCGAAGAGGACGGCCACCTTGTTCTTCCACAGCGCGTTGATGGAGAACACGCCGCGCCGGCGCTCGGACTCGTCCACCACGTCGTCGTGGACGAGCGTGGCCGTGTGGAGGAGCTCGACGAGGGCGGCGGCCCGGTAGCTCGTCTCCGAGACGTAGCTCGTCTCCGAGACCTCGCCGCACATCTTCGCCGTGAGGAGGACGAGGATGGGGCGGATCTGCTTTCCCTTCTGGCGCAGCACGTACTGCGTGACGAGGTCGAGGAGGCGGACATCCGAGCGCATCGCGTCCCGGAAATACCCCCGGAACGCCTTCAACTCCTCCTCGACGGGACGGCGGATCTCGGCCAGGCTGAGGGGCGCGGCCGGAACGTCGAGGAGGGCGGGGGTGACCATCGTAGCTTTCAAAGTTTATTGAAAGCTACGACACGAGCGGCCGTGCCCGGTGGCGAGACGGTGATTTTTCCGGACGACGGCCTCGCCGGGCGTCTCTCTACCCCCTGAGCAGCACCTGCCCGACGGCGCAGTCGAGGCAACGTCCGTGGGTGCAGTAGGTCCGGTAGAGCTGATGGAGGCCCTGCGCGTCGAGTGCGTCCTCGATGCGGGTGCCGAGGGGTTCGAAGCGCCGCGTCACCTCGTCGGAGTCGCCCGGGAGGAGGGAGAGCACGGTTTCGACGCGTTCGGCCTGATGCGGATCGTCCCGCTGGTCGGCGTCGAGGAGCAGAATCGGCAGCAGCGCGTCGATGAGGAGGCGGCGGAGCCGGTCGCGCCCCAGCCGCGCCGAGGCGGGCGGGGACGCCTTGCCGAACCGGTAGTGCGTCTCCCAGAACGCCGCTGGCGCGTGGCTGTGCAGAATCGCCTGGAGCGATTCGACGGGCGCCTCGCTGAGGAGGCACGCGCGAAGCAACACCAGGCCGTCGGGGTGGAAGAGGCCGTCGGGCGCCGCCAGCGCCGCGGCCTGGGCGATCCGCCGCGTGGGGAAGTTGGCCGGACGAAGCCGGAAGAACCGCCACGCGTTGGCCGGCATCGGTGGGGGCGTTGCCGTTCGGCGCAGCCGCTGGTGGCGCCGGTGGAGCTCGCGCACGTACGCGGCCGAATCGGGATCGAAGCCGGCCACCTCGGTGGGGAGGAGGCCGGACACGCCGAAGAGCAGCGCCTCGCGGTCGAGCGGGTCGGGCAGTCGAAGCAAGGTGGACAGCGGGACGCGCCGGGCCAGTTCGCGCATGGGCTCGGCATTCTTGGCGTAGCCCAGCGCCGCCAGCATCGCCTGGTAGAGCACGGCCCCGAGGTCGGGTCGTTCGCCGAAGGCCTCGCCCCAGCGGGCGGCTTTATGGCGCAGCCGTTCGAGGCCGAGGCGGCGGATCCACGCCCGCCGCTGCGCCGCCGGCACGTCCTCGAACTGCGCCGCGCAGGGGAAGGCGGGGTGTGGACGCGCGTAGAATCGGTAGAGCAGGGACCGGAGCGATTCGGTCAGCGCCGGGTACAGGGCGGCCTCCGGGAGCGACGTCCCGTCCTCGCGCACGAGCCGTCCCGCCTGGTCGTCGCCGAGGAGGACGACGTGGAGGACGACCTGGTTGTAGCGCGGGTCGCGGTCGTGGCTGTGCCGGATCCACTCGCTGGAGGTCCGGTGGATCTCCACGTCGCCGGTCCACGCGAGCGCCCCCGTCGTGTGCTCGATGCGGAGGCGAGCCTGGAGGAAGTCGGGGCCGGTATCCGGGTTGGGGCGGCCCGGGTCGAGGACGGTGACCCGGTCGCCGTCGGTGGTGGTGAGACGAGCGGGGTCGTAGCGGCGGGACCCCCAGACATCGTGGAGGACGGCTTCGGGCACGGCCGCGAGCGCTGCATCGGGCTCTTCGACGCGAAGGATGGGATCGGTGGACATCGGGCGCAGGGAAGTACGCTCGAAATAGACACCGTTCGGAGGGTTCGTATAACCCCGCCGTCAATCCGGATAGGGGAGCGCCGCCGCGAGGGCTTGTGCGGCACGCGCCGCCGCGTCGGCGAAGTCGGCGCCGTCGGAGGCGTAGAGGACGCTCCGGCTGGCGTTGACGAGCATCGGTCCGCCCGCGTTGGCGGCCAGCACTGCCGCCGCCTCGCCGCCCTGGGCGCCGACGCCCGGCACGAGAAACGGCGTCTCGGGGTGGGCCTCGCGCAGCTCGGCCAGGAGCGACGGCCGCGTGGCGCCGACGACGAGCCCCGCCGTCCCCGGTGCCTCCCGGCCTGCCTCGACGGCCATGCGGGCCACGCGCCGGTAGAACGGTTCGCCGTCGATCACGAGCTGCTGGAGGTCGGCGGCCGAGGGGTTGGACGTGGCCGCGAGGACGAACGCGCAGCGGCCCTCGTGCTGGAGGAAGGGGAGGAGGGCGTCGCGGCCCATGTAGGGAGCGACGGTGGCGGCGTCGGCGCCGAGGCGGTCGTAGAGGGCCGTGGCGTAGCGCGCGGCCGTGTTGCCGATGTCGCCGCGCTTGCCGTCGGCCACGACGAGGCGGCCCTCGGGGATGCGGCCGACGACCTCGGCGAGGACGTCGGCGCCGTCGGGGCCGAGGGCCTCGAAGAAGGCGAGGTTGGGCTTGAAGGCGGCGGTGTACGGGGCCGTCGCCTCCGTTATTGCAACACAAAAAGAAAGAACGGCCTCCGGGAGCGGACGACCGCGCAGGGGCGCGGGGAGCCGCTCGGGGTCCGGGTCGAGGCCGACGCAGAGGCGAGAGCCGGTGGCGGACTGGGCGGCGTGGAGGTGGTCGAGGAACGTCATGCGCGGCGTGGAAGGGGCGCGCCAAACTACGCGAGGGCGTGAAGGGGGAGCGAATAGCAGTCGGTGCCCGGCCCGCTCGAACTTCCCCGCGCCGTAGCTTGTATAGGCCGTGCGCGCTTCCGGGGCGCTTCGCGCTCGCACCTCTCCCGCCTCGCCCGTTCCCGACCACGCAACCCGAACGACGATGTCGCTGCTCGACAACATCAAGGGCGTCTCCGCCCGTGACCAGGCCATGATCCGCGAGACGGAGGCCATGTTCGGCCCCGAGCCGGAGGAGATGGGCTTCATCAAGAACGTCTTCTGGGGCCGCATCCGCGAGGACCTCGTGCTGCCGTACCCGCAGGTCTCGCCCCAGGAGAAGGCCCGGACCGACGCGCTCGTGGCCGAACTCACCGACTACCTGGAGAACGAGCACCCGTCGGTGATGATCGACCAGGAGCAGGTGATCCCGGAGTGGGTGGTCAAGCGGCTGTTCGACATGGGCGTGCTCGGCATGACGATCCCGGAGGAGTACGGCGGCCTCGGCCTGGGCGTGGCCTCCTACAACCGCGTGCTGGAGACCCTCGGCCGCCGGTGCGGCTCGACGGCCGTGATGGTCTCGGCCCACCAGTCCATCGGCTGCAAGGCGCTCATGCTCTTCGGCACTGAGGCGCAGAAGCGGGAGTACCTCCCGAAGGTGGCGCGCGAGTACCTCTCGGCGTTCTGCCTCTCCGAGCCCAACGTCGGCTCCGACGCCGCCGGGCAGCAGACGACGTGCGAGTGGCGCGAGGACGAGGGCGTCTACGTCCTCAACGGCGAGAAGAAGTGGTCCACCTCGGGGGCCGTCGCGGGCATGTTCACCGTGATGGCCAACCAGATGGTCACCGACCCGAAGACCGGGAAGGAGAAGAAGGTCGTCACTGCGCTCATCGTCACGCCGGACATGGAGGGCGTGGACGTCTTCCAGAAGAACCGCGCGAAGGCGGGCATCCGGGGGACGTGGCAGGCGCGCATCCGATTCACGAACGTCCGCGTGCCGAAGGCGAACCTCCTGCACAAGGAAGGGCAGGGGCTCAAGGTCGCCCTCACCTGCCTCAACTACGGCCGCTGCACGCTCTCGGCCGGCGTCACCGGCGGCGCCAAGCAGGCCGCCGACCAGGCCACGAAGTGGGCCCGCACGCGCTACCAGTTCCAGCGCCCCCTCGCCGACTTCGAGCTCGTCCAGCAGCGCATCGCCACGATGCACGCGCGGACGTTCGCGATGGACGCCATGCTCTACATGACGTGCGGCTTCCTCGACCGCCACGACAAGGACATCATGGTCGAGACGGCCGCCTGCAAGCTGTTCTGCTCCGAGGAGGGCTGGAAGGTCATCGACGACGCCATGCAGATCATGGGCGGCGAGGGCTACATGACCGAGAACGAGTACGAGCG
>Ga0079224_100017794_pt1 | contig 10029 bp, 5 predicted proteins | sample Stecom2015_FD_80414 | JGI IMG/M metagenome (GOLD analysis project Ga0079224, IMG submission 80414) | Agricultural soil microbial communities from Utah to study Nitrogen management - Steer compost 2015 | ecosystem: Environmental > Terrestrial > Soil > Agricultural land | place: USA: Utah... | reverse complement strand
CTCGTTCGTGCCGCGGCGAGCCTCGACCGGGCGCCCCTCGAGCTCGCCCTCTACGGTGGAGAAGACTACGCGCTGCTCGCCGCCGGGCCTGCGGCACGGCGACCCCCGCGCGCTACGGCGATCGGATGGATCGAGCGCGGCCGCGGCGTCGTCCTCGAAGTCGGAGGACGACGCCGAGCGCTCGGCGCGGGGTACGATCACTTCGCTCGGTGATCGACCTTACGGCGGGAGCGTCGTCACGGCGGGAGCGCCGTCACTTGCAGGCGGTGGGGAGGCCAGCGCCCTTGAGCATGGACGTGATCGCGGGCATCTGCGCGCCGGCATCGCAGACGGCCGCTGCTTGGAGCATGTACGTCTTGTTGGGCTCCGGAGCGCTTTCGGCATTCTGCCGCAGCGCCGCGCAGCACTTCTTGATCGAGCTTCCGCTCGAGCCGCCCGTCTTCGTGGGCGTTGCGGTGGCGGACGCGGTCGGCTCGGGCGGCGGCGCCTCGGGCAAGAGCTCGATCGGTGCCGTTTCCGTCGTCGCGCTCGCGGCGGGCGGCGCCGGCAGGGGCGGGGGCGGCTCGTCCTTCTGGCACCCGAGGGGAAGCGCGAGCGCGGCGAGGAGCGGCCAGAACCGAAGGCGAGACGGAGCTCGGCTCGGAACCGCGCCGGTGCTGGGCAGCGAGTGCTGGGCTTTCGAAATCGGCTTCATGGAATTCTCCGAAGGAAGTTCCTTTAGTACCGGAATTCGCGCGGCCTTAGTACCTCAATTCTCCCGCCGGACGAGGGGAGCGGCCCGGCAACGGTCGGCGCGCGCGCCGGGCCGTCGTTCCCGTCAGCTGCAGCCCATGGAATTGCCGCAGTTCAGGCACTTGTAGCAAGCACCGTTGCGCACGGTGATGTGTCCGCAGCTATCGCACACCGGAGCATCTCCCATGAGCTCCTCGAGCTGGGCGTCGAGCGCACCGTGGCCGTCGTGCGTTCCCGAAGACGCAAGCGGCGCGGCCGGGCTCGGGAGCGCGGGATCGGGTGCCGCCACCAGCTTGGGCACGGTGGGGTCCTCTATCGTCGCGGCTTCCTCGGCCGGCTTTACCTGCGCGAAGTCGTAGCGCTTCAGGTATTCGACGCCGAGCACGCGGAAGATGTAGTCCACGATCGACGTCGCGAACTTGATGTTCGGGTGCCCGGTGACGACCCCGTGAGGCTCGAAGCGAGTGAACGTGAACTGCTCGACGAACGTCTCGAGCGGCACGCCATATTGCAGGCCGATCGAGACCGCCATCGCAAAGCAGTTCATGAGGGAGCGGAACGCCGCGCCCTCCTTGTGCATGTCGATGAAGATCTCGCCGAGCGTGCCGTCGTCGTACTCGCCGGTTCTCAAGAACACCTTGTGTCCGCCGACGTGGGCCTCCTGCGTGAACCCCCGACGCTTCTTCGGTAGACGAACGCGCACGCCCTCGGGACGGAGGGCGACCACGGGAGCCGTCGCCGGCGAGGCCTCCGACGTGGCGGCCTCCTCCTCCTTGCGCTCCTTGCTGCTCGTGGAGAGCGGCTGCGAGGCTTTGCACCCGTCGCGGTAGAGCGCGATGGCTTTGAGGCCGAGTTTCCACCCTTCTTCGTAGATCTGCCGAACGTCCTCGACGGTCGCTTCGTTCGGCAGGTTCACCGTCTTGCTGATGGCACCCGAGAGGAACGGCTGGGCCGCGGCCATCATGCGCACGTGCGACATCGGCGAGAGGAAGCGCTTGCCCGTCCTGCCGCACCGATTCGCGCAGTCGAACACCGGGTAGTGCTCTTCGCGAAGATACGGCGCGCCCTCGATCGTCATGCGCCCGACGATGACGTCGTTGGCTTCCTCGATCTCCTTGTCCTTGAAGCCGAGGTGACGAAGCAGGCTGAAACCGGGCTGGCTCATCTTCTCCGCGGTGACGCCCAGGCGGTCGTACGCCTCCTTGCCGATGACCCACGGCGCGAAGGCGAGCCCGAGCTCGAACACCGACGCGAGGGAATCTTCGACCTTGTCGAGCTCCTCGTCCGTGAGCCCGCGCGCCTTCAGGCTCGCGCGGTTCACGTGCGGTGCGCCGAGCAGCGTGTTGGTGCCCGAGACGTAGGCGACGATCTCCTGGATTTGCGCTTCGGAGTAGCCGAGGCGAGCGAGGGCTTTGGGGACCGATTGGTTGACGATCTTGAAGTATCCGCCGCCGGCGAGCTTCTTGAACTTCACGAGCGCGAAATCGGGCTCGATGCCCGTCGTGTCGCAGTCCATGAGCAGGCCGATGGTCCCCGTGGGCGCGAGCACCGTCGCTTGCGCGTTTCGGTACCCGAACGCCTCTCCCTCGCGTACGGCCGTGTCCCACGCTTCGCAGGCGGCGCGCCACAGCGCTTCCGGGCAAGCGTCTCGGTGGATGGCGTAGGCCGCGTCCTGGTGCATGCGCATCACGCGCAGCATCGGCTCGCGGTTCTTCGCGTAGCCCTCGAACGGCCCTTTGGACGAGGCGATGCGGGCGCTCGTGACGTAGGCGTGTCCGCAGAGAATCGCGGTGAGCGCCGCGGCGATCGCGCGCCCTTTCTCGGAATCGTACGGAATCCCGAGCAGCATGAGCAGCGTGCCGAGGTTGGCGTAGCCGAGACCGAGCGGCCGATAGTCGTGCGAGTTCTTGGCAATGTTCCGCGTGGGGTACGACGAGAAATCGACGAGGATCTCCTGCGCGAGGAAGAAGACCTCGATCGCGTGCCGGTAGCCGTCGATGTCGAAGCTACCGTCGTCACGCAAGAACTTCGTGAGGTTCAGCGAGGCGAGGTTGCACGCCGTGTCGTCGAGGAACATGTACTCCGAGCACGGGTTCGAGGCGTTGATACGCCCGCTGTTCGGGCAGGTGTGCCAGCGATTGATCGTGCTGTCGTACTGCACGCCGGGATCCGCGCACGCCCACGCGGCCTCGGCGACCTGCTGCCATAGATCGGCGGCCTCGTAGGTGTCGACGACCTCGTTCGTCGTGCGGGTCAGCGTCTGCCATTTGCCGCCGCTCAGGGCCGCGCGCATGAACTCGTCGTTCACGCGCACCGAGTTGTTCGAGTTCTGGCCGCTGACGGTTCGGTAGGCCTCGCCGTTGAAATCCGCCTCGAAACCCGCGGCGATCAGCGCCTTCGCTTTGCGCTCCTCCCGGACCTTCCACTGAATGAAATCCGCGATCTCGGGGTGGTCCATGTCGAGGCACACCATCTTGGCGGCGCGCCGCGTCGTCCCCCCGCTCTTCGTGGCACCGGCAGCTCGATCGAAGACCTCGAGGAAGCTCATGAGCCCGCTCGACGTGCCGCCGCCCGAGAGCTTCTCCTGCTTGCCGCGGATCTTGCTGAAGTTGCTGCCGGTTCCAGAGCCGTACTTGAAGAGCCGCGCCTCCGACTTCACGAGGTCGTAGATGCTCATCAGGTCGTCATCGACGGACTGAATGAAGCACGCCGAGCACTGCGGGCGGCTGTACGCGTTCGGCGTCTCGACGACGTCGTTGCGCTCCTCGTCGTAGGCCCAGTTGCCCCCGGAGCCTTCGATGCCGTACTCGTGATAGAGGCCGCAGTTGAACCAGACCGGCGAGTTGAAAGCGCCGTACTGGTTGGCCATCAAGAACGAGAGCTCGGCTTCGAAGGCGTCGGCGTCCTTCTTGGTGGCGAAGTACCCGCCGAACTGCTCGCCGGCCACGCGGATGGTGTGGGCGATGCGATGGATGACCTGGCGGACGCTGGTCTCTCCGCGTGCCTTGTCGCCATGGAGACCCGCCTTACGGAAGTACTTCGAGACGACGATGTCCGTCGCGAGCTGGGACCAATCGGCCGGTATCTCGGCGCCCTCCATCTTGAAGACGACGGACCCGTCCGGGTTCGTGATGACGCTCTGCCGGCTCTCCCACACGATGCTGGCGAAGGGGTCCGCTCCGGCTTCCGTGAAGCGGCGCTCAATCGTGAGCCCCTTGCGGGCGCGGCGTGACGGGCGCTTCGACGAAGTCGCCTCGGTCGGACGATTCCCTTCCTTCAGCACCTGGTTCTCCTGTCCCACGATTGTCGTCTGCGCCATCGAAGCCTCCTGGGATCCCTTGTTGCCCGCGACCGAATGGACCGGACGCTCGGCACGCAGCCGACCGCCCGCGCGGTGCCGACCCGCCAGAGGGTCAGCTCCGCACCCGAACACCTGTTCTTCCGTTCACCGCCTGCTCGGCTGCACCCTGGACTGTCGTCAGCCACTGCCATCGTGCACAGCGTTGCCGCCGGCGGCGAGAACTAGCCTTCTACCCCAATTTCTTGGGCAACAACAAGGAAAAACCACAACCGCTTGGGCCGGGGGCCCGGAAGGAGACCCCTAAGTCCGCGACGAACCTGAACTTTCGTAACCCTGAACACAGGATTCCCACCCCTTGCCCAGAATCCACAACCAGGGCACGCACAGGTCGTCCACAGATGCCCGGTCACTGGGCCGATCTCGCTCGGGCGCGAGGCGAGGCAGCGGCGATTCCTCGATACGGCGGGGCGTGCGTTTCGAGCGCTACAGCGCCTTCGCCAAGAGCATGGGAGCCGAGCTCCGCGCGTTCGCTTCTTGGCTGAGCCCGGCACGGCTCCAGACCTGCTCGCGGCGGTGTCCCGGCTCACACGCGACCGATGCCCGCGCTCGCGGTTGAGCACCGTGGCGCGGATGCGGCGATGGCCACGCCCTCACGAGCACGCTCCCCGCCGCGGGCGAGGCTCGAGCCCGCGTTGAATATCCTCACGCGCGATGCCCAACGCCCGCGGCGAGCACCGTCACGCTTCCGGACGCGGGCGAGGCTCGAGCCCGCGGTGAATCGTCACGCGATGCCCACGCCCGCGGCGAGCACCGTCACTGCGCGGGCGATGCCCACGCCCGCGGTGGGCACGTCACTGCGCGGGCGCGGGCGCGGGCGTGTGGCTTCGTTTCAGGGCAAAGCCGCGTTCGGGATCGAGCACGGCGACCTCGCCGAACCGGGCGAGCTTGGGGCCGAGCGCCTTGCCGTCGCCCGCGACCACGATCACCGGACGTCCCGCGTAGCGGCGGCCCGCGACGGCCGCGACCTTGGCGACATCGAGCTCGCGAACCGCGCGCCGGTACTGGTCGTAGTGGTCGTCGGGCAAGCTCAGGACGTAGAGCGCCGTCGCGAGCTCAGCGACGCTCCCGACGGTCTCGAGCTTGAACACGAAGCTGTCGGCCAGGAAGCGGCGCGCCATCTCGAGCTCTGCCTCGCTCGGCGCGCGGGTGGCGAGCGCCTCGAGGTTCTCGAGCAACGCGGCCACCGCGTCCTCCGTCTTTTCCGTCTGGGTTCCAGCGGAGAGCACGAGCGGCACCGGGCCCGTCGCGAGCTCCGAGACGAACGAGGACGTGCTGTACGCGAGCGAACGCTTCTCACGCACGTCCATGAAGAGCCTCCCCGAGACGCCGCCACCCAGGATTTGATTGGCCACCGTGAGCGCGGGCCACTCGGGGCTCGTGCGCTCGGGCCCGAGCAGGCCGACGTAAATTTGGCTTTGCGGGCTGCCCGGGCGGTCCACGAGGTAGACCTGCGAGCTCGACGGGCGCTCGGGCATGCTGAAGCTCGGTCGGGGAGGTGCGTCGCCTTTCCAGGCGCCGAACGTCTTCTCGGCCGCGACCTGCACGTCCTTTGCGGACACGTCTCCGACGACGACGAGGCTCGCGTTCGCGGGGACGAAATGCGCCTTGTGCCAGCGCTTCACGTCCGCAAGCTTTATCTTTTCGATGTCCTCCGGGAGCGCGTCGTAGCGAGAGTACGGGTGCACCGTCGCCGGGAGCTCGTACAGCTCACGGAACAGCACCATGGCCGCGGCCCAGCTCGCGTTGCCGCGCGCCGCGCTCTTTCTCGCCTCGATCTCGCGCGCCTTGAGCTTGTCGAGCTCGCCTGCCGGCAGGGTCGGTCGCAACGCCACGTCCGCCAGGATGGCGAGCGCGGCTTCGAAATCGCCGCTCGTCACCCCGAGCGAGATGCGCGTCGAGTCGCGGTCGGTGCGCACCGTGAGCGTTGCGCCGAGCGCCTCCGCGCGCTCGACGAGCTGACGCGGAGGGAGTCCGCCGGCGCCGCCGTCCTTGAGTAGCTCGCCCGCGAGCGCCGCGAGGCCCGGTTTGTCGCCGTCCGTCGCGCTCCCGGAGCGCACCACGAGCCGGAGCTCGACGATCGGGTGGACGCGCCGCTCGATGATCCGAACCCCGAGGCCGTTCTCGAGGCTCGCGTGAACGATTGGCGGAAATGGCGCCTCGGGCGAGATCCCTGCGGCCGGAGGCTCGAGCAGGGTCGGCGGCTCGGGGGGCGGAGCGTCGGCGTTCGCCGCGGGGGTCGCCGGACCGGGGGCGGCCGCCGGCGGCGCCGGTCGCTGACAAGCCAAGGCGAGGGGCAGCGTGAGCAGGGCTCCAAAAAGCGTGCGCGATCTCATTGGGGGGCTCCGGGCTCCGAACGCGGACGTACTTCTACGATCGCGCGTCGTTCGGGGACGAGATATTCGGCCGCCACGCGTTGCACGTCCTCGGGCGTGACCGCGAGGTAGGCAGCGAGCTCGCGCGTGAGCAGGCGTGCGTCTCCGTAGAAGAGCTCGTATTGGCCGAGCTGGAGCGCACGCTGGCGATTCGCCTGCAAGCCGAAGACGAACGCGTGTTTGATGCGGCTCTTTACACGATTGAGCTCGGCCGCGCTCGGGGGAGTCGTGCGCAGACGAGCGATCTCCGCCTCGAGGGAACGCTCGACCTCCGGCAGGCGGGCCTTCTCCGTGAGCGCAGCGAAGATCGTGAGTTGATCGGGGCCGCGCCGATCGTCCGTCCAGGCGGCTACCTGTCGCAGCAAGGCGCGATCGCGCACGAGCCGCTGGTAGAGCCGTGAGCTCTCGCCGTCCGTCAAAAGGAGCGCCACGAGCTCGAGCGCGGGGTGATCCGGCGTGCGGTACGGCGGAATCCGATACCCGTAGTAGATGCCCGGTGTCTTCGCGTTCAGGTCTTCGACCACGTCGCGCTGCGACGCGGTCGGACCGCTCGTCTGCGGCGCGTCGAACGGCGTGAGCGGACGCTTCTGAGCGCCGCCGAAGTGCTTCCGCACGAGCTCGAGCGCTTGATCGGGATCGAAGTCGCCCGAGATGGCGAGCACCGCGTTGTTCGGCGCGTAGTGCCGGTGATAGAAGTCCTGCACCCACTCGAGCTTCGCGGCATCGAGGTCTTCCATGCTGCCGATGGTGGGGTGTGCGTACGGGGGATAGTCGGCGAACACGAGCTCGGCGAGGCGCAGGCGGCCGCGCGCGTAGGGCGCGTTCTCGACCCGCATCCGGTACTCCTCCTTCACGACGGCGCGCTGGTTTTCGAAGTTCTCCGCGCTCACGTCCAGCCACCGCATCCTGTCGGCCTCGAGGAACAGCGCGAGCTCGAGCTCACTCGAGGGGAGGTCCTCGAAGTAGTTCGTGCGATCCGGGGACGTGGTGCCGTTCAGGGTGCCGCCGCGCTCGGAAATCAGGGAGAAATGCTGCCCTTTTTTCACGTTGCGGCTGCCCTGGAACATCATGTGCTCGAACAGGTGGGCAAACCCGCTCTGCCCCGGCCCCTCGTTGCGGCTCCCGACGTCGTACGTGACGCTGACGGCGACGGTGGGGGAGCTGCGATCGACGTTGAGGACGACGCGGAGCCCGTTCTCGAGGGTGACGCGTTGGATCGAGAGCGAGAGCCGCTCCATTGCTGTCACCGCGGGATCCGCGGCCGGGGAAGCCGTCTGCGCTCGAGCGTCCGCCGCGAGCGGCGGGGCCCCAAAGAGCGAGACGGCAATCGCGAGTGCTCGCCACGACATGACGTCGGCGGGCGTAGCACATTCTGGATTTCTGGGCCGTTCTAGAACGCCGATCGGTTTGACCGATCGGCGTTCTAGCCTCGTTTCGTAGGGGCGGCACGCGCCGCCCCTCCCTGCCGAGGTGAACTCGGCGGGGCCCCTCCCCACGCGGGCACTCTGTCCGACGCAGTTTTCCGAATATCTCGGCGCGTTCCTAACCGTTTGTCGCTCTAGAAGCTCACGGGACGCGCAAGGCGGTGGGACGCGCGAGGTTCGCTGCGACCCGTACAGCATAGATCTCGTTGCTCTGCACCCCGCTCTGGGAGAGCGCGGCCGTCGCGCGGAGCTCGGCGTCAATCGTGGCTCGGAGCGTGTCCTCGGCTTGCACCCCCGTGAACGGCAAGCCATTGACGCGCAGGTGAGGGACGCCCGTGACCTCCAGGCGCCGGGCGAGCTCGACGTCCGCGAGCACTGCCTCCGCGGTCGTGGAATCCTCCGCATGCTCGAGCACGCTCACCGGGTCGAGCCCGAGCTCGCGCACCAGGTCGAAGAGACGTCCCGACGACACCGCATCGGGACGCGCATACGCGAGGTCGAGGAACGCAAAGGCCTTCTGCCTTCCGGCGCTCGCCAACACGGCTTGCGCCACACGCGCTGCCGCCGGCGCCTGCGGGTGCATGGCGAGCGGCAGGTGTTTCACGACAACCCGGAGCCGCTCTTCGCCGTAGTGGCGCTTCATCGCGACCAGGGTCGCGTGGTTCTGTGCGCAGAACGGACACTCCAGATCGGTGAAGACGACGATCGTCACCGGTGCCGTCGCGGAGCCCCACACCGCGTCGTCGGCATCCACCGGCACCGCGGGGGACGAGGGCTGGGGTTCCGTGCGCGCCGCCTCGGTCGGTGGTGTTCTGACCGGCTCGACGACCGATATGGTCGTCGTTCTGCTCAGGCAGCCGGCCGGAGCGGAGAGCGCGAGGAGAACACCGAGCGGGACGGCGCCGCGAGACGCCGCGCGAAAACGGGGACGAGGTCGGAGTCGGGGCACCCTACTGTCTTACGGTACGCGCTGGCGCTGTCGATGACGCGCTTCGGCGTACTCACGAACGCTTCCGGACATTGGCACGCTCGTGCTGGCTGCGTTGTGCCAGCGTGTGCCAGTCGGGAACCGCGGATCGAGCGGAAAAGACGGTCAATTTCAGGAATTCGTGAGTTGGCCTGCTCCGTGCATGAGACGCGCGCGAGGTGTGTTGATGCTGCGCTCGCTCCGTCGTTCACCCGTCCTCTCGTCGCTCCTGGTGTGTGCTGCCGGCCTGGGAGCGGGCTGCTCCGTCGAAACCTCCAATCCCCCCGACGAGCCGGGTCGGATGCCCAATGACCCGAAGCCCGTCGCTCCCGGTCAGAGCGAGTTCGAGTCCGCCCATCCGAACGGTCCGGCGCGCGACCTCGAGGTCGTCGACGAGGCGGGAGTCCCGGGGGCCACCACGGGGGGAGCGGCGCCGCCCACGGGCGCTCCCTCGGCAGGAAACGACGGGGGCCCGGCAGCCCGGGCGATCGAGGAAGCCGACATCATCAAGATCGAGGGCGGGCGGCTCTACGCGCTCTCTCGATATGGCGGCCTGAGCATCATCGACGTGTCGAAGCGCGACCGGCTCGGGTTCTTGGGGCGGCACAAGGAGCTCGCGACGCCGTTCGAGATGTACGTGCGCGAGGGGCAGGTGTTCGTGCTGTACAACGGCTACGGCGAGTACGAGTACGACGACACACAGGAGGCGTGGGCTTACTACCAAACGAGCACGATCCTCGCGCTCGACACGGCGGATCCGAGCGCGATCCGGGTCGCGGGTCGCTTCACGATTCCCGGAGCCATCGCCGACTCCCGCATCGTGGGGGACGTCCTCTATGTCGCCGCGTACGAGAACGGCGCGTGCTGGGGGTGTGCAGAGAAACCGCGAACGAACCTGATCTCGCTGGACGTGAGCAACCCGGCGAGCATCAGCAAGGTGGACGAGATCAGCTTCGAGGAGCGCGAGGATGCTTACAGCTGGAAGCGGAGCGTCGCCGCGACGGATCAGCGCCTCTACGTCGCCGGCCCCGTGTGGGGGACCGACGGCGCGCCCACCGGATCGGTGATTCAGGTGGTCGACATTTCGGACCCGGGCGGGGACATGGTCGCCGGGGACGAGGTCGAGGTGAGCGGCCAGATCAACGGCCGCTGGCAGATGGACGAGCACGACGG
>Ga0079224_100017792_pt1 | contig 10030 bp, 10 predicted proteins | sample Stecom2015_FD_80414 | JGI IMG/M metagenome (GOLD analysis project Ga0079224, IMG submission 80414) | Agricultural soil microbial communities from Utah to study Nitrogen management - Steer compost 2015 | ecosystem: Environmental > Terrestrial > Soil > Agricultural land | place: USA: Utah... | reverse complement strand
TCCACACTGTGATAAAGCGGCTCTTCAAAAGGGATATTGATATGCACTGGTCCACTTTCCATAATAGCGGTGTTTATGGCATAATTTATTTTGTGCTCATTTTCCTTTTGATGATTATTATAGATGGTTTCTTCGCCTGATGTCTTACCATCATAAGTATATTGATCTTCTTTTAAATTGGCTGAATACAGAATATGCCTATGGTATACATCGTTTTGTCTGATGGTTTGCCCATCTCCAATATCGATCTTAGAAGAAGGACGATCAGCCGAGAGAACAACAAGTGGAATGTCACTGTAAAAGGCCTCCGATATGGCTGGATAATAATTCAAAAGAGCTGAACCAGAAGTACACAATAAGGCCACGGGCTTTTTAAGTTGCTGTGCAATTCCTAAAGCAAAAAAACCAGCAGAGCGCTCATCTACAATACTATAAGTTTTAAAATAAGGATCTTCTGTGAAACTAATGGTTAAAGGTGCATTTCTACTACCTGGAGAAATAATGATATGTTGAATTTCTTTTAATTTGCATAACTGCGATACCGTTTGTGCTAAAACAATGCTCGATCTCTTCATGTTTAAATTGCCTAATTGGAGTAACAAAAATACTCAAAATAAGTCCCTTTATCCATAAAAAGTCAAGTAATTTACGGGGTGCCAGTAACTACATTTAAAATAGTCTTTCCTTTGTTTACGGTCTCTTCCCACTCCCTCTCAGCAACTGAATCAATAGTAATTCCACCTCCAACATACAACACCAACTCATTTCCAATATACTGCATACAACGCAGGTTAACATAAAGTTGGGCTTGTTGTTCCATATTAATGGTTCCTAAATATCCTGTGTAGTAGTTGCGTTTATAGAATTCATTAGCTTGAATAAAATCCAAAGCAGGGAGTTTGGGTAAACCGCACACCGCTGGGGTGGGATGAAGTTCTTCAATAAGTCCTTCCAAATCACCTGATAATCTAGCAGTAATTTTAGTCTGTAAATGGTATAGCTTAGCAGCTTTTACGGTTTGTACCTCCGAGACTTTAATATCACTACTATAGTCCTTTAAGGCATCTAAAATAGCCACTGTAACCATGGCCTGTTCATGTTTTTCTTTCTCTCCCCACTGAACTGTAGTTTGACCATGATCTCCAACAGTTGCTGCTAAAGCCATGGTATGTATTTTTTGATCCTTTACATCAATAAGAGTTTCAGGGCTTGCTCCCATCCACAGCCCTACTTTAGGATGATACCACAGGTAGCAAAAAGCATCTGGGTAACGCCGAGCTAAATTTTTATAAAGTCCGATACAATCCAACTCAGGTAGGGATATACGCTGTTCTCTAGAAAGCACCACTTTTTGAAACTTTCCATTTTCAATCGCTTTAACCCCGCTGTCTACTAGGGACAAGTGACGCTGTTTTTCCGGATATTCCAGCTCTAATATCTCTATAGATTGACCACTACTTACACTGGACAATTCACACTGAATTTCTTTTGAAGAATCCTTTGGAATAATAACTGCATTTTCTTTTCCAACAAAAGGCACCATTATAAAACCCTGCTGCTTCATATTAACCAATTTATGGAGTGTATTATCAAATTGTAACATTCCATGGATCTTCGTTTTGGCCGGGTATTTATACAACACTAAAGGCAACTCTTGATCGTAATGATTAGAGACTTCCTTAAAAAAAACTTCACCAGTGAGAATCATAATACTAATTAGCTTTTGGCAATCGAATAGTAGTTAATTTGCAAATTGAAATTATGTTGTCTTTTTGATCAGTAATTTTAATCTCCCATAATTGCGTAGTGCGGCCCTTATGAAGGAATCGAGCAGTAGCATAAACTTCCCCCTGCGAAATACTCTTCAGGTGATTGGCACTAATTTCAATTCCTCGTATGATAAAATCTTTGGTATCTAAAAACACAAATGAGGCTGCACTACCCACACTTTCTGCTAGAGCCACAGTAGCACCACCATGTAAAACACCATCAGGTTGATGTACTCTAGGATTAACAGGCATTTTGGCAACAAGGTAATTATCACCGATTTCAATATATTCTATTTGAAGGGTTTCCATTAGTGTATTTTCACACCTTTGGTTAATCGTTGCTAAAATCTTTTCCTTATCAATTTGCATATTATTACTTTTGGACTCACAAAAATACAACAAACGTTGATGAATATACCGACCTTACAAAACGAAATTGTAAAACTGGAACCCTTAACTCTGGAAAATTACAAAAACCTATATGCTATTTCCTCTGAAAGAGATTTACTTCAATATTCTCCCTCAGATATTTCTACATTTCAGGCCTTGACAAATTATGTCCAACAAGCATTGTTAGCATGTGAAAAGGACTTGGCGCTACCATTTATTATCTATGACAAAACAACACAGCGCTATGCTGGCAGCACCCGGTATATGAACATGGATTGGAAAAACAAGGTACTACATATAGGATCTACTTGGATCGGAAAAGAATTCCAAGGAACTGGTCTTAACACATCCATGAAAAAGTTAATGATCAATTATGCTTTTCATAAAATGAATTTTGAAAAGGTTGAGTTTAGAATAGATCAACGCAATGTTCGATCGCGTAAAGCGGTCGAAAAGCTAGGTGCACAGCTTGAAGGCGTGCTAAGGCAAAACGTTTTCTTGAGTGATGGATACAAAAGAAATACTTGCTGTTATGGTATTTTAAAAAATGAATGGTTATAGCTACCAATCTTGAAAAACTTCTCTACTAAATTTTTAGGATCACCTTTGTTTGTCTGATAATGACATTTTGAATTAAGTCGTTAAAGCTATATTAAAATGTGTTAAATATTTTATTAAAATACAACTTACAAGCAACCTTTTCCGTTTACTTCATCGTATACATACAATAATCACTAGGTCGATTATTATAAAGAATTAAACTATTAAAAAAGCAATATTATGACCTCAAACTTATGGATATTAGAAATCGCTAAAATTTTTGCAATTTTAGGAATTGTGATTTGGATAATAAAAGAAATAGGAGTTCGACTAATTGAAAGAAAAAAGCGATAACTCAAATGGCCTAACATTATTACAAATCGCAAATCATTTGCCTATTATGTATTTGTAAAATAAGATGGAGTCTTTTTTGTACATATGTCGAATTATATGGATAAGACTGTACAACAAATGATTTTAAGAACTCTTCCCTTTTATAATTCCATGTCAAACGGGATGCTAGCGGACTTGATGAATCTCATCATTTATCACTAATAGATTATGTGGATGCCGCCAAGGAGGTATTGTAATTCAAAGTTCGAAAGCTGATCAACAAGCTAAGTACAAAATATATTGAACCTCTCTTTTAAAATGATCTAAGAGAGGTTTTTTTTTGACCTCGATCATAAAAAAATCCCGAGACCATCGCCCCAGGATTCTTTTGTTTATTAGATGTCCAGCCCTAAATAGGACTAAGCAATCATATCACTTATTATTTCACTTCTTCGAAATCAACATCCTGTACATCATCACCTTCTTTTGAAGGCTCTGCATTGTCAGCTCCAGGGGCTGCACCGTTTTGCTGCGCATCTGTAGTTGCTTTATACATCTCTTCAGAAGCATCTTTCCAGGCTTCATTAATCTTATCCAAAGCAGGTTGAATTTGTTCAACATCCTGAGAAGCGTGGGCTTTCTTTAACTCTTCTAAAGCATCCTCTATTGGTTTTTTCTTATCCGCCGATAACTTATCCCCAAATTCTTTCAGTTGCTTTTCAGTTTGGAAAACCATACTGTCGGCTTCGTTTAGTTTATCAACTTTTTCTTTAGCCTTTTTATCCGCATCAGCATTTGCTTCTGCTTCTTTTTTCATTTTCTCGATTTCCTCGTCTGTTAAGCCAGAAGAAGCTTCAATTCTGATATTTTGCTCCTTATTAGTTCCTTTATCTTTTGCAGAAACATTGATAATACCGTTAGCATCAATATCAAAGGTTACTTCAATCTGTGGAACTCCTCGCTGTGCTGGTGGAATACCATCTAAATGGAAACGACCAATAGTTTTATTGTCCGCTGCCATAGAACGCTCCCCTTGTAATACGTGGATTTCAACTGAAGGTTGATTGTCCGCAGCCGTTGAGAATACCTGTGATTTCTTAGAAGGAATAGTTGTGTTGGCTTCTATGAGTTTAGTCATAACACCACCCATAGTTTCAATTCCTAATGATAATGGTGTTACATCCAATAACAATACATCCTTCACATCTCCTGTTAATACACCTCCCTGAATTGCAGCACCTACCGCTACAACCTCGTCAGGATTCACTCCTTTAGAAGGCTTCTTACCAAAGAATTTTTCTACAGCTTCTACAACTGCTGGGATTCTAGTTGATCCTCCAACAAGTATAATTTCATCAATTTCACTTTTTGAAATACCAGCATTCTTAATAGCTGATTCACAAGGCTTAATTGTTCTTGCTACCAAATCACTGATTAGTTGCTCAAATTTAGAACGCGTAAGGCTTTTCACTAAGTGCTTAGGTCCACTTGCAGTTGCCGTAATATACGGCAAGTTAATTTCTGTTTGACTTGCAGATGAAAGTTCGATTTTTGCTTTTTCAGCCGCTTCTTTTAAACGTTGTAAAGCAATTGAATCTTTTCTTAAATCAACATCCTCTTCCTCCTTAAATTCATCAGCCAACCAATTGATGATTTTCTCATCAACATCGTCACCGCCAAGGTGGGTATCTCCATCTGTAGATAGTACTTCAAAAACTCCATCACCTAATTCTAAGATAGATACATCATGTGTTCCACCACCAAAATCAAAAACAACGATTTTTTGATCTTGTCCTTTTTTATCAAGCCCATAGGCAAGTGCCGCTGCAGTTGGTTCGTTAATAATACGCTCTACTTTCAACCCAGCGATCTCACCAGCTTCTTTAGTTGCTTGACGCTGAGAATCATTAAAATAAGCTGGAACAGTAATTACAGCACGAGAAACATCCTGTCCAAGATAATCTTCAGCTGTCTTTTTCATTTTCTGAAGAATCATGGCTGACAATTCCTGTGGCGTGTATAAACGTCCATCAATATCTACTCTTGGGGTATTATTATCTCCTTTAACTACTTTATAAGGCACTCTAGAGGCTTCTTTTTCAGATTCTGAAAACTTATTCCCCATAAAACGCTTGATGGAATATATGGTCTTATTAGGGTTGGTTACCGCCTGACGTTTAGCTTGATCTCCAACCTTTATTTCTCCACCATCAACAAAAGCGATTACAGAAGGAGTAGTTCGTTTACCTTCAGCATTAGGTATTACCACTGGCTCGCTTCCTTCCATCACAGAAACGCAAGAGTTGGTTGTACCTAAATCTATACCAATAATTTTACTCATGTTTATATTTTTATAGTGTTTGAAAATTCTTTTAATTCGCAATACAAATTTCAATCTTTGTGCCATGGATTTAAAAATGACAAACTGTCACAATAAAAAGCTAACATCAACTGTTTAAGCCACTAATCTGCTGTCATTACTACCCGACTGTGTGGCAAATTATTCTAAACGACAAAATTCTCTCTACCCTAATTACGCTGCAAAATCTATAAGACACACACCTTTAGCTAAATATTTTTGTAACATTGTAAGCAAGTTGACTACTAATACTTAAAACATCAATCTCAACTTTGACACACGACCTAGAGCATAAATTTGTAAATCAGTTGGAAGCAAACCAAAATATCGTACATAAAATATGTAAGATTTATACGGATTGCCCTGATGCACATAAAGATTTGTTCCAAGAGATCACCATCCAATTATGGAAAGCCTATCCCAAATTTCGAGGAGATGCTAAATTTAGCACATGGATGTACCGAATAGCGCTCAATACAGCTATTACTCTTTATAGGAAATCTAAAAGACGCCTCCCAACTGATAATATAGACCCAGTTCTCTATAGGGTCAAAGCGATAGATTATGACGATACAGAGGAACAACAATTATCCTTGATGTATGATGCAATTAAACAACTCAACGACATAGAGAAGGCACTAGTATTTTTATACTTAGAGGATAAGAATTACTATGAAATTTCAGAGACGATGGGTATTACCGAGATCAATGCAAGAGTTAAAATGAATAGAATTAAAAAGAAACTAAGAAATATACTAAATCCCTAATGGAAGAGCTTGATTTATTAAAAAAGGATTGGCAGAAAAGGGAGAAGAATCTACCCAAGCTATCCTACGAAGATATCTATAAGATGATGCTTAGGAAATCATCTTCATCAGTACGATGGATTTTTTATATTAGTATACTTGAATTAGGACTAGGTATCCTAATAATTTTATTCTACCATCCAAACGTGGGTAAACAATTACAACTGCCCAATTTCATCAATTACTTCTCTTACATTTCCATACCTGTGTTATTGTATTTTGCCTACCGCTTTTTCCAAAATTATAGAAACATCTCTACTACTGCATCGGTTAAAGGCTTACTGGAAAGTATCATGAATGCCCGCAGGACCGTACGATTATATATTATCTTAAATTTAGTGCTCGGTGGATTAGCCTCTATTTTTACTTTTATATATGTGTATATCAATCAACAAGGTGGTTGGGACATCTTTGTTCATGAAGCTCAAATAAAGGATTATCTCATTATTTTTGTAGTCGCAGTCATTGCAACATTGATTGTATTGTTCGTACTTTTAGGTATATACCTTCTACTCTATGGTTTCTTAATGAGACGTTTAAGACACAATTATAAAGAGCTAAAGAAAATGGAGGTTTAACACTGTATATGGATTATAAATTACCACGCACGTTTTTTATTTAGACGTTCAATTTCAGCTATTTCCTCTTGAGGAATTACTTTTAAAAATGAAGGATGTTGTTCAATGGAATACTCAATTTTCTCCACAATTTCCTCTATAGTTTCATTGTCATAATCAATATCCAAAGGTTCTTTAATAACCATAGATTGTAGAATTCCCTTCTTTTTAATGCGAAGTCCTTTTCGATCAAAGGATCGTCTAAAGCCGTCAATAACAACAGGTATAACGATTGGCTTATAATGCTTAATAATATGAGCTGTTCCTTTACGAATAGGCTTCCAAGGCTTGGTGGTTCCTTGGGGAAAAGTAATCACCCATCCATCATCCAAGGCCTTACTGATATTTGAAATATCACTAAACTTTACCTTTCGATTGACATCCTTTCCAGCTTCTCTCCAAGTACGTTCAATACTTATAGATCCTGCATAGGCCAATACCTTTGGCAAAAATCCAGACTTCATGGTTTCTTTGGCTGCTACATAATAAAGATTCATCTTAGGTTGCCATAGGTATCCCACATTTTTAATGGAGTCCACTCGCCCACTTAAACTAGCATTGAAGACGTGAAACATGGCAACCACGTCCGCAAAATAGGTCTGGTGATTTGAAATAAATAAAACACCTGTTTCTGGTAGATTTTTGATAATTTCTGATCCCTCGATCTGAAGTTCATTGAATCCTCGGTAGCGTCTATGAGTGAGCACACCTGCAATTCGAATCAACCATTTCTTTATAAATAATATATGTCCAAAAGGATTTCTTTTGAATAAAGCCATCTTAAATCTTTATCATTAATAGGATTTTCAAAAATACAAAACTTACAGTTCAATTGACTTTTTAAAAAGGTCTTTTATTTCACTTAGTATCATTGCTGTGGCTCCCCAGACCGTAAAATCATTAAAGCTAAAGGAAGGAACGGTTATGTTATCAGCATAGGAAGTACTCAGTGTTTGTGAAGTCTCAAAGCGATCGTCCATAAAATCAGAGAACAGTACTTCAATAATCTGCTCCACTTCTGAGGGTTGTGCCACAAACTTAGGTGTTCTATTGGTTAGACCAATAAAAGGATGTACCATAAAATTACTTGGAGGAATAAAAAGTTCTGTAACTGGTTTTACGAGTTGAATTTGTTGTGGTTTTACCCCAACTTCTTCCCATGTTTCTCTAAGAGCCGTTTCTTGTATATTTCGATCTGAAAGTTCCACTTTACCCCCTGGGAACCCGACCTGATTTGAATGCACTCCATTATAGGTTTTTCGAAGTATCAGTAAAAGACGCGTCTGATTACTCAGATCTGGATAAAATAGACTAATCACCCCGGCTTTTCGAGCTACCTTCTTTGATAACTTCCATTTATCAATTTCCTGTATTCTAGCCTCTGGCGCCATTTTATTATGAGATTCTTCTCCTGGTAATGGCATATTTTTTATTTTTGAAACTAAATCATGAAAATCAGAAAATTCCATATGCAATATTCTTTAAGAACTACTACAATATTACTATTAATTATTTTAACCGCCTGCAACCAACCGTCAAAGAAAAATAAGGTATCTCCTAAGACCAACCCAAAAGATAGTATTGAACTTTCAAAAGATAGTATCGCTAATTCAGCCAAAGAGAAAAAAGAAGAGAAGCAAGAAGAAAAACCATTTGTGCTTACGGAAGAAAACGCTATTCCTTTTTTCTTTGATTATCAAAAAACACATAAACAATCCAAGGTCAAAGTACACACCTCAATGGGAAATTTCATCATTGATTTATATGACAACACACCCTACCACAGGGCCAATATGATATACCTCAGTTCTAAGAAATATTTCAACAACACCTTTTTTCATAGAGTAGTTAAGGACTTTATTATTCAAGGTGGAAATACGGATTTAAAGATGACAGCTGACAAACGTGATAGTATTGGCTTTTATCTTTTACCTCCAGATACTCGAAAAGGCCATAAACACATCAGAGGAACGGTATCTATGCCCAGTAGCGATGACGTTACTAATCCTCATAAACTAGCCTCTCCATATGAGTTTTTCATAGTAACCACAAAAACAGGCGCACCACATCTTAATGGAAAATTTACTGCCTTTGGAATGGTTACCTCAGGAATGGATGTGGTAGATAAAATCAATTATGTTAAAACAGGTCCAGACGAATGGCCACTGACCAATGTGGTAATAGATTCTATTGAAATCCTAGATTAACATTTACCTGGTTTTAAGGATGGATGCGTTAAACTTATTTGTTATTAGAGCTGTAACTCTTATAAATTGTTTATATATATCAAATTCAAAACAATTATAGGTTTTAGCAATAGTTTTGTATCTTTGTTTTTAAAAAAATTACTATGACCATTACCCAATTACAATACGTGCTAGCTGTTGCTGAGCATCAAAACTTTACACACGCGGCTGAAAAAAGTTTCGTTACCCAACCTACCCTGAGTATGCAGATACAGAAACTTGAAGATGAACTGGATATTCTCATTTTTGATCGTAGCAAGAAGCCTATCCAACTCACTGCTGTTGGGGAGAAAATAGTGGAACAGGCTAAAAATATTGTCAATGAATCACATCGCATACAAGATATTGTGGATCAAGAAAAAGGCTTTATTGGTGGTGAATACAGAATTGGAATCATCCCCACAATAATGCCAACCCTGCTACCCTTGTTTTTGAAAAACTTTGTCAACAAATATCCTAAAGTCAATTTAAAGATTGAGGAGCAAAACACCGATGTACTCATTGAAAGATTGGAAGATGGTTATCTTGATGCTGCTATTGCAGCCACACCCCTAGATAACCCAACCATAAAAGAAAATGTATTGTACTACGAGCCTTTCGTAGCTTATGTTCCGCAGAGTCATAGGTTGCACCAGGTTAAAAAAATCACAATGGAGGACTTAGATTTGGAAGATATTCTGCTTCTTGAAGATGGGCATTGCTTTAGAGAAGGGGTGATCAACCTTTGTAAAAACAAAAATTTTAAGGATGATCGCTTTCATGTGGAGAGTGGTAGTTTTGAGACCATGATGAAACTAGCCGATGAAGGAATGGGTATGACATTACTCCCATTTTTACACACCATGGATCTTAGCGAGAGTCAAAAATTAAATCTTCGATTTTTTAAAGAACCTAATCCTGCACGTGAGGTTAGTTTAATATATCATAAAAGCGAATTGAAAATGCATATTACCCATGCATTAAAAGAAAT
>Ga0079224_100017791_pt1 | contig 10031 bp, 4 predicted proteins | sample Stecom2015_FD_80414 | JGI IMG/M metagenome (GOLD analysis project Ga0079224, IMG submission 80414) | Agricultural soil microbial communities from Utah to study Nitrogen management - Steer compost 2015 | ecosystem: Environmental > Terrestrial > Soil > Agricultural land | place: USA: Utah... | reverse complement strand
GAGGACTTGCGCCAGGTGATCGTCGCGCTGGCGGGCTTGCCCGCAGATGTGTCGTTGGACGAGGCGATCTACTACTGCCGCCTGTTGTGGGACCTGAACCGCTGGCTGGCCCAGGGCGCGCAGCCAATCTCGCGGCTGGTTGAGTTGGTCCGCGCGGAAGTGCCGGAGCGTGCAGATTGGTCCGATAAGGACATTGCCACCGAAGTAGAACTTGGCCTCCGAGTCGGCGCGGCAGTCGCGGGGTTAGGAGAGCAGTACCCGAATGCGCTACGCATCCGGGCACACCGGTTCGTGCGCGGCGGCTGGCAGTTTTATCGCTGTCTGAATCCTGACTGTGGCGCGCTCTATCCTCGTGGCGAAAACGAGTGTTCGCGGTGTGGTTCAGCGACTGCGCCGCTGTATCTGTGCCGCATCTGCGGGGCGGATTTTCTGCGCCTCTCCGGCCCCGCCGATGGTGCGGGGCAGCTAGTTCCCTATCCCGAAACCTATCATGCCTCTGACGATGAGTCCCAGCCCAACGAGTGGCTGCTGTACCACGATCGCGATTGGGGGCCCATCGAATTGCAGGAAGAGGACCTCGAAACTGCCGATGTCGACGAAGGGGAACGTGCGGCTCCTGGCAAATACCAGCCGATCAGGGGGCATTGGGATGTAGCCAACATGACCTTCATCCCACACGACGGCGGCAAGTCTCACATCTTCCCGACCCGACGGCGCTGCCCGCACTGCGGCAGCCGAGGCTGGCCGCGCTACGTGCTGACGCCGGTCACGCTGGGAACGTCTGCTGCACTCAAGGTTCTCACCGAAGGCATTGTTGAGGCATTGCCCGGCGATGAGAAGAAGCGCATCCTGATCTTCGCCGACTCGCGGCAGGATGCCGCGCACCAGGCGCGCTACATCAACTTCGCCTCGCGCTACGACCGGATGCGCTCGCGTGTGGTGCGCATTTTGAGAGACGCAGGCGGACCGCTGACACTCAATGCGGTAGTGGAGAAGCTCGGCCAGCTTGCAGTCGAGGCAGGCGACAACCCCTATCTGGTGAAGCTGCCCAACGGCAAGTACGTCATTCCGCGCGGCGCGGATGATCGTGAGAAATACCTCGCCTGGGAAGAGGCGCCGCTGCTCGATAACCTGGCGTTGAATACACGGTATCGCGCTGCGCTGGAAAATCTTGGCTTGGTCGCCGTTGACTATGCCTACCTGAACGATTTCGTTAAGGATCAAGCCGGAGCACTCGCACATGGGTTGGGCGTTCTGCCGGAACATATGGGCTATGTCGTGCATCAGCTTCTCGACGTAATCCGCAAACGTGGGGCGCTCAGCCGCACACTCCTGCAATACCATCCGGACGGGGTAGCCAAACAACAGATCCTACGCGGGGCGGAATGGGAACGTGGGGTACGCGAACCGATCGGGCTGCCTGCAGCTTCGGATGGCACCCTTGCGCTGCGTCTCGATGGCGATCTTCCAAGTGGCGTGCGCGTACAAACGGTCTGGTCGGCCAAAGGGCGCGCTACGAGCATCCAGGAAGCTGCTCTGCACCTGGCGGAGCGCCTGGCGGGGCAGTCCACGACCCCTGACGGCTTGCTGGCTCTGATGCACGCCCTGGTGGAGTGGCAGTACCTCAAGCTGGTCGATCTACACGGATATCGCGGGAAACCCATCCGGCTCTATCAATTGAACGATGGCTTGGTGGAGTTGTCACTTTCCTCCGATGAGACGCGCTATCACTGTCATGTCTGCGGGCGCAGTGTCCATGTGCCAGTATGGATGCGCACTGGCGGCGACATCCCGTGTCCTCAGTGCCGTTCCGGTTTTCTCCGGCCCTGGCCCCAAGACGAGGTACTGCAATCGCGGTATGCTGCGCGTGCCGTCAACGAAGCCAGTATTCCCCTGAAAGCCGCAGAACATACGGCCCAGGTTCCGGGATCGCGGCGCAGCGAGATCGAAACGGAGTTTAAGTCACCGGATGAAGCGCTGAATGTGCTGGCCTGTTCACCGACGCTGGAGCTAGGTATTCACGTCGGTGGCTTGGAAGCAGTCGCTCTGCGCAATATTCCGCCTCGCCCCGATAACTACGCCCAACGTGGTGGCCGTGCTGGCCGCGATGAGCGTGTCGGCTTGGTTGTCGGTTACACGCGCAATACACCTCATGACCAATACTTCTTCCAGCATCCTGATGAAATGATCGCGGGTGCTGTGCCCGCTCCAGCCTTCAATCTTGGGAACCGCGATGCTCTTGCGCGCCACTTGTACGCGATTGCGTTCGGACTCGCCGAACCAGGCGTGGCCGGCAAGATGAATGCCTACGTCACATTCCAGGGGGAAATCATTGAAGAGGCGGTAGCAGAACTGCTCGAAGGCTTGAAAGCTGCTAAAGAACCGGCACTGCTGATCGCGGCGGATGCGTTTACAAATGACATCCTCGAGCAGGCCGGTTATTCGCAAGCCGATCTGGCATTTCTGCTCGACGAGCTACCAGGACGGGTCGAAGAGGCGATTCAACGCACTGCGATTCAGGTCAGAAGGCTTTTCGATACCATTGAAAACTGGATTGAAATCGGGGGTACGGGCAGCGCCGCAACTCGCGCTGGACGGATTATCAACAACCTGCTTGGTATCGACGACGGCTCCCAAACCGAACAAGGCGATCTGGGATCGGCTTACCCTCTGCGTCGCCTGGCCGAAAGTGGCATTCTGCCCGGGTACGAATTCCCCGTTGAACCATCAACGCTGCGCTTGTTGAGCGATCAAGATGAGTGGTCCACGCTGTCCACGGCGCGTCCGTCAGGATTACACCAATATCAGCCTGGTGCACCTGTGTATGCTCGCGGTAAACGGTGGAAGGTTGTCGGACTCGATCTGTCATCACCTTGGAATCCACAAGGTAAGGAACCAACCTGGAATTATCTACGCTGTGAACACTGCAACCTTGCTTACGATCCGCAGAAATCTCCTCAATGCCCGCGTTGCCAACGATCTACAGTAGGCAAACCGCTTCCTGCCTACGATTATGCTGGTTTCATTGCCCGACCCGATGAAGGTCCAGTTAGCGATGAAGAGGACCGCATCTTTAGCCGGAATCTGGTCGAAATTCACCCAAGCTGGCAGACTGATCCTGAGCAACCTGTAGCAGGACGATGGGAACTTCCGGAAGGCTGGTTACTGGAGTGGAGACGTGGGGAAACAGTGACCTGGTTGAATGAAGGACCGCCTGACATCAACGGAATCAGGGTCGGATACCGATTGTGTCCTGATTGCGGCAAGATCATCCAGCCCCCAGCGGAACAAGACGCCAAAGGCAAGGGGCGTAAAGCTCCAGCTAAGGCAAAAGACAAACTGCTGGGCCATTCAGAAAACTGCCCACGAAAAGGTCAGCCCATAACAGGAGCGTCTTTGTATGCCGAAGGTAAGGTTGACACTCTCCGTCTGTTGTTTATCTGGCCAGGTATGGCAGAGAATAGGGATGAGTTCCGGAACCTCGAGATTTGGGCGCTGACGCTTGGTTACGCACTACTGGCTGGTGCTGAAAGACATTTCGCACTTGCCTCTGGCGACCTCGATGTGCTCTGGGAGGGGCTTCGCCAACGACAGTCCCGTTACCATGCTTATAATGAAGGGATTATTACTTTCATCGATCCCAATATTGGCGGCAGTGGCTACTTAGAGAAGATGGCTAAGGAATTTGACGCGGTTGCATCCACTGCACTCCGGCATTTGGAGCATGATGACTGTGAAAGTGCGTGCTATCGCTGCTTGAAAACCTATACGAATCAACGTTTTCATGATCGTCTACACTGGCCAATTATCACCTCGACCTTACAAGGATTGAGCGACGCGCGTCCAAAGCCAGCAGCGATAACACCAACCGATACGCGCGATCCTCGTCCCTGGCTAGAAGCATATCAGGCCGGATGCGCCTCACCTCTTGAGTATGAACTTTATACTCTTCTTCAGACCAACGGTTTCGAAGTAGAGCGGCAATATCCCATTCCGGCAGGTCATCCTTTCACCATGGCGGACTTCGCCTTTCCTGAACACCGGTTAGCAATATACGTAGATGGTTTGGCCTTTCATGCGGGTGATAGGTTGCGACGTGATAAGGCCATTGAGCGACGGCTTGAACAGATGACCCCTTCGTGGCGAGTGTTTAGGTTGAGTGCAAGAGAGATTTACCAGCATCCGGGCGAAACTATCACTCAAATCCGCTCGATCATACATACGTGAGCAAATCACATTGGATGAAGCCAACATGTCGCGCGTCTTTGGTGTTTGTTGCAGGACACTGTTGATTCAGAGCACACACCGAAGCATTTCACATAATTGGTGATGGCTTCGAATAGCATTCCATGAGAATATTCAGATGTCTCTTGAAACCGAGAAGAACTGGTTGTGGACTTGGCTCTGCCCCCTCGGATCTCCACGGGTAAACTACCGTCGTTTCACTTACATCGAGTTTGAGGAAGATGCAACAAAACGTTCAGAGGTTGAAATACTCCTGGCCCAGATGCTTCGCGACTATCACACCTATTCGGATGTCGATCAGAATCTCTTTCGCCAACTGGGGTATCCCAGGTTGGCGGCAACGCTTGCAGGTGATCAGCGGCCTAATGACCATCGAACGCGTATGGGGAATTTCATGGAAATCCTGGCCTACGAACTTGCCAAAGCATCTGGTTACGACCTTCCGGTCCTGCGTCTTCGATACAATCCCAATCCTGAGCAGAGTATGAAAGGTGACGACATATTGGGATTCCGCTTCGCTCAGGAGGGAAAAGAACGCGATACAGTTCTGGTAGGTGAAGCTAAATTCCGTAAAGAATACAAAAAAAGAGCGGTTGAAGAGGCTTATGAGGCTCTCACAAGAAGTTTCCGCCCGTATCCTCGCTCAATGGAGTTTGTACGTACTATTTTGTCTTTGCGGGGTGATATAGCCACGGCTGATAAAGTGGACCTCCTGAGGCGAAAGCTGGCGTCAAATCCGGAGAGTGTAGAAAGAAAGTACCTGCTTATTATGGGGACAGTAGGGCGGCATCCAGACCCATTTCGGTACTTGGATGAACTGAATGAAATAAGAACTGGCGTAATTGCTGCCTATGTTGTCTTTCAAGAGGAATTTACCTCTTGGCTTGAGCAGGCTTACGAATGTCGGGGATGAGAAGATGAGCACAACGGCTGGTGTTTTCGAGAACACCCACAGACAAGCAACAAGCCCAGAAGTCCGGCTACTTCATAACAAGATCCATGCTCAAGATATTCATCTTCAGCAGCAGACTCCAGAACCCCTACGACCGAGATTCAGTAGCGGTAATCCCGAAGCAGGGCGGAATCAAGCCCACGAAATTCTCCTGTCTACGTTGAAACTGCTTGCAGCCAATGAACCTGACGAACAGTCAGACGAATCGTTGATCATGGCAGCACAGTTTTTAGAGAAACTCTATTTACGAAGGCCACCCGAAACGCCAGACAGAGTACAAGAACTTCACAATGCGGCGCTGGCCTACTATCTTGCAGGTCAATACGCTCGTGCTTATGTGATTATGCGAGGAATTGAAGAGGAAAATGATACCCCTTTAGATCTAGGTCTCATGAGATCGATGTTTCTTCGCAATTTATCGTCGCTGAAATATGAAGCGGTTCGATTCCTGAGGAATAACTATACGGACGATGCTCTTGCCAACGCTGTGCTAGCGGGTGAAATGGGTAACTCGGAAGCAATCAATGCTGCATTGAGAACCACTCTGTGTCGAGTCTACATCCATTTCTACGAATACGCTCGAACTGGCGAGGAATCCCATATACTGCAAGCTGTCGATCTGTCAAGAGTGGCACAAGAATTGGCCATCCAGCTTTCGAATGACCGCCAGATGCGTGATTGGTGGTGGTTCTTCTATACTACAGTGAATCTCTTACGCGAATATCATCGCAATTCACTTTGGACTCAACTACGTCCGATGATCGAGCGTGATCATAGTGGCCTCGTCGAGGAGTATATAAAGACCTCCTTTGCCCGCTCTCCACTTCCAATCTTGGAATTGTGGCGTTCTCAAGCTCATGCAGTTGAGTACATTCAGGGCGAGGACAGTTACTGCTTGAAAATGCCAACTAGTGCAGGAAAAACACGTATTGCCGAGTTGGCCATACTGAGGTTTTTGTCAGAGGCGCGAGAAAGCCCTGACAAGAAATGCATCTATGTTGCCCCCTATCGGGCACTTGCCGTCGAAATTGAGGCCAGCCTGAAACAAAGTTTTGGGCCACTTGGTATTGGGGTTTCTCAGCTATACGGCAGCTATGACCTCAACCCGGCTGAGATTTCGTTGTCTGAGCAGTCTCGCATTCTTGTAGGAACCCCTGAAAAACTTGACGCAGTGATGCGGTATAGCCCTGAAATTGCGCAAGAAATCGGATTAGTGATTGTTGATGAAGGGCATATTATCGACGCAGGTGATCGGGGCCTGCGATATGAATTGTTTATTCAGCGCCTCGTTCGACGCTATCGACGTAGAGGTGCCCGAATACTGTTCATCTCTGCGGTGATGCCGAACGTGGAACAATTCAGTGAATGGATTACTGGCAGATCGGGCCACGAGGGAATCATCGAGTCAAACTGGCGGCCTTCTCAGCAGATGATCGGGATGTTGACCTGGAATGGCAGCAACGGGAGGATCGACTTTCTATATCGAGACTTGGAGAGACTGGACGAGGACTTCTTCATAACGAACTATCTCACTTCATTCAACAAGGCGGAACTTCAAGCCGCTGGACTTAGAAGCAGAAGGTTTCCTAGGAAAAACGCCTCAAAAGGGATCATTCTTGCACTCGCCGCGGTGCGAGCAGCCAACGAAGGGGCAACATATGTTTATGCGCCCCAGATCCGGCTTGTTGAAGGTATCGCAGAATCCCTGCTGGAAGTGATAAAGATTCAAAAAACAATTAATGCCCTTTCCTCAAGTAGTGTTTCAGTTCTTCCTGTCAGTTCGAAACCTGAGGATCAGGCAAAATTGCAGCAGTGCATAGAATACGCTGAGGAATGCACTGGTAAAGACTCACTCGTTGTACGGGGATTGAAGAATGGTTTTGTTGTGCATCATGGTGACGTGCCTAGAGCACTGCGAATATCCCTTGAAGAACTGGTTCGGGATGGGATACTCCAGTTAGTGATAGCAACCAATACACTGGCCCAAGGTGTCAACTTGCCAGTGCGAACAGTATTGATACATAGCCTCCAACAGGGACCTAGCAAAACCCTTTCATCGAGGGATTTCTGGAATATCTGCGGTCGCGCTGGTCGGGCGATGAAAGAAACCGAGGGTTTCGTCCTTCTTGTGAACGACACGTCTCAGTGCAAAACTCCCGACGAAGCTGTAAGGCTTCGTCGTCAAGCAGAGCAAACCATTCGTGATTATGTTGAGCAAGCAACTGGGAAACAGGATGCCGAGCAAATATCAAGTGCTGTCCGAGTTTTGTTAGAGAATCTTGTTGGGGCTTTGTCTCCAGAATATCCAGCAATTGAACCTCCAGACATTGCAGAATTGTGCCAAGCACTTGCATCAAACGATTTGAGATGGTTAGAACCATCTTTGAAGAAACAGTTGGATATCCTGGACGCTCAACTTCTGGCCCTAACTGAGGAAGAACGGTTAGATGAGGTTGATATCAACCGTATAACCGAGATTTTCCAAGATTCCCTGCTGCGTATCCAGTTGAATAATCCGGCACAGCATTGCTGGTTGACCTATGAGGACGCGATTAGCCTGATTGTCCAGCGTATCCGAGTTATTTTCGACGTGTGCCGGACTACGAGTCGGCGCAGAAGCTTCTACAGCATGGGCATTTCGGTTAGTGACTGTGTAGCTATCGAGAATCGCCGAACAGAACTTGTTGAGTATCTTCAAAATGCCCAGCGCTATAAAGACTGGTCAGCCGAAGAGAGAGCAGATTATGTCGTTGGACTATGTGTCGATTTCTTGATGCAACTAGAGGATGTGGCACAAACTGAAGATGAATTGCCTGATTGTTGGCCCCAGATTTTGAAACGATGGCTGATGGGACAGAATGCAGATCAGATAGCTTCTTGGGATACTATCCCGAATGCTTGGCAGGACGCGATGCGCATTAGCACGCTTATCGACGACCTGTGTGAATTCCGCCTACCCTGGGGACTAAATGCGATTACGATGTTTCTTCAGACTCCTAAAGATGGAACTGATGAGCTCACATTACCAGAAGTTATCGCCTATTTCCCAGCGATGCTTCGTTTCGGTGTTCACGATCCAGTCGCTACTATTCTATTGACTCTTGGACTATGGAAGCGCCAAGCCGCATTGGCGTTGGCAACTGTTTACAAAGGAAAACTTGAACTGGGAAGCATACTTGGTTGGCTCCAGACTATAGGAGATGACCTGATTCAGGGTTGTGCCGACGAACTCCAATTGCGCGAAATCATTAGAGACTTCATCCGATTCGTACAACCAAGACAACAACCTGATCACGCGGTTGGGCCTGTTTGCTTGGAAATCAGCGTCCCATCCAATGAGCAGGTCCTATCACTTACGCCCAATACTACCCTGATAAGCCAGATTGAGGGAGAGTCCGTTCATCTATTGATCTCAGATAGCGTCACCTATCTGGCAACTATTAGTCTCGATGACCCGATACTGCTTAGCAAACTCAGGACAAGTGAAACTGGAACTAGAGTGAAGTCCATTCAAACGGAAAATGGGATTGCCAAAATCGCTCTCGAAATTGGGTAGGCATAACATGTACAACTAGGCTTCTTGGCGAACAGTTTCCAGGTAGGCATTGATGGTGTCAATAGGGCGCTTGCCCAGGTTGCGATAGCCATGATTCGGACATTCAGCTGTAAAGTTCAGAAGTGTTCTAAAGCCCCGGTGATGTAGCCAGCCAGAGCAGTATGTGCTGTTTTTTACGTCTGCGCTTAGCGCGCTGACGGCAGGCATTGGAACAATACACCCGACGGCGTCCGCCCAACTCCGACGGCGCTGACAACTTCGCTCCACACACCGCGCACCGCCTCACACGGCGGAGGCGCTCACTTTTGGGCGGTGGCCATTCCTCCGGAACAGATCACTGTCGATATGCTCCACTGCTATCGCCTCTTCGTGAGATTCCGGCTCTTCGTACCACAAATCCGCTTGCATTTCACGCTGGACAACCGTCCGCCAGTCATCGACAGTCATATCGCCTAACGCTTCCTTACGGCGCGAGTTAGCTTTGATCAAGGCATCTCGCAGCGCATTCGCGTATACCTGAGGCCAGTTCGGGTGTCGTTCGGGGTCGGCGGTCGCGGCTTGCCAATCCGCAAGTGCCGCCTGAAATGCGCGCTCGTCGGCGTGTCTCCGCTCGATAGTCTCAAGCACTTGTTCCTTTAACACGTAAGCTGTACTGAGGACCAATAGTGGCGGTGTCACTGCCTCAAGCCAGGCGAAGGGACTTTTTGTATGTCCTGGGAGCGCAATCTGGATGTTCCCCGTTAAGGCGAGAATTGTGGAAATCGCCATCGAGAGATACAAGAGCCTGCGGGAAGACCGGCTAGTCCCAAGTGTTGCTAGTGCCAGCGAGAACACCACCTGGCCGACCTCGGCGGATAGCACCGTGGCAAGGCCTACTGCGGTCATGGCTATGCTGCTGGATACAGCCTGCCCGAAGGTTTGGGAGCCAATCACATACAGACGAATAGCCGAAGGGGTGAATGCGGCCAGCAGCAGGATAATGCACAGGATGCTGATAAGCCGGGTGACGGAGGAAGGATACTTGCTTATCGTGTGATGGGCGAAGTGCTCTCGCGCAGGTCGCGGGCCGATAGATCGTACAACGGCTTGGCGAGCAGCCTGACGTGCCGCTTGGCGTTGTTCTTGAGTGAGTGGGCGAATATCGAGAGCCATTGTCTGGTTTTCTCCCATCCTACGCCGCTTGCTTGAAACTGAAGATGGTTTCGACGCAGCGGCGATAGTCCGTTTTCCGCCCAAAAATCACGTAGCCGCCGAGGGTTCCAAGCCCGTCGCTCCCGT
>Ga0079224_100017789_pt1 | contig 10031 bp, 7 predicted proteins | sample Stecom2015_FD_80414 | JGI IMG/M metagenome (GOLD analysis project Ga0079224, IMG submission 80414) | Agricultural soil microbial communities from Utah to study Nitrogen management - Steer compost 2015 | ecosystem: Environmental > Terrestrial > Soil > Agricultural land | place: USA: Utah... | reverse complement strand
GGCCCTTCCCAAAGCACCGGTGCGAGAAGTGCCGCCACAATCGCCAGCCCCGACCCCAGCTGTCGTGGAAATGCCGAACGACGAGCAGCGAGAATGCGCCCCGCCGCCACCACGAGCAGAAGCAGCACCAGTCCAGCCAGGAAGAGGGCGGACTGATACGCCACCCATAATGACGTCGTCATGCCTGACGCGGGCGACTGGATGCCCTGCGCAAGATCCCTCAGTAGAAACGGAGCTCCGGCACCGACAGCCACCACGATCAGCAGCGACAGCGGTCGTGAAGCCGGCACCGGTATGCGGCGCACCAGCAGGAGCAGGCCGAGCAGGAGGAATGTGCCCGTAAGCAGGAGGGCGCCAACACTGCCCGTCCAGGGACCGCCTATCGATGCGAAGTAGACCGTGGGATCGAATACCCTCGCAACGTTGGACACCTCGTTGAACGGCACGAGGCCCACGACCGCGAGCCCGGTGAGAAGCACGCCCGCCCGCCCCGCAACGCCATAGGAAGGCCATACGAGGAGCACAAACGCTCCGCCCAGCAGCGTGAGCAGCAACAGCCCCCATACACGCGAGCGCTGCTCGGTTCGAAGCTGTACCTCGGCCAGCGTCATCGACGCGGGAACCGCCCGCAGCTCGCGCCCATCCGTCAGCGGCAGAATCGCAGCCGGACTGAACACCCCCTGTCCCGGCGCACTGCCATCCTCAACGCCTACTTCGAACCCCTCAGCCCGCTCTCGCTCGGCAGCTATGGACGTGAGCGACGCGGCTAGCCTGTTGGCGGGAGGTACGGCGTTAACGACGACGGTGGCCGTGGCGCGCCGTTCCTCATGGGTGCGCACCACTGCCAGAAGCGTGTAGAACGGCGTTTCGATAACGTGTGTGCCGTCTGCAAGGTCAGGGACTATGCGCGCCGTGCCTGCCCAGGCGAACGGCCCGTCGGCGCCAGGCAGGGATGCGTCGGTCCCTGCGCTCTCGAGGATCACCGAACGCTCACCGGCGCCCGAGATGAGATCGTTGAGCGCCCGGAAGGCGGCTTCGGGCTCCGTTGGCGCCTGCAATGCGTTGAGAGCGGTTCGTTCGAGCTCGGACTCAGCGCGCGTGAGCATGCGTTCCAGCGAGCCGGCTGCGCGAGACCTGACCGCAGCCTCGTAAGCCACCCAGGATGCCTGCATGCGCGCGATCCTCGCCTGCTGCACGGAGGCGAGCGCGATCATCAGGACTGAAACCGCCGCAACGAGAATGGCGCGAATGTTCAGGCCGGTGTGCGCGCGACCGGCGTTGCTGCGCCACACCGAAAGTCCCAGCAGGCCGGTGGCGAAGATCAGGGCTACCAGATAAGCTAGGCCGTGCGTCCGCAGCCAAGCGGCGGATGCAAGCACGGTTGCCGCGGCCAGGACTGGCAGCACAGCGGCGCCGTCTAGCAGCGGGGCTCCTGCCGATCCCTGCCCGGATTCCTCGTTCCGCACGTCAAGCCTGGCTTCGATGACTGCCTCCCTCCCCGTCCGGCGCAGCGAGCCGCTTCGCCTCAAGGAAATGCTCCCTCATGAGATCGCGCTCACATTGAGCCGCGACTCGCGGTTGATCGTGCCGGTTGGAACCTGCGAATACCACGGACCGCACCTGCCGGCCGGCATCGACACAATAATTGCCGAACGATTTGCCGAAGACTTCTCATCACGTTTCGGTGTGCTGCTGGCACCGGCGATTGAATATGGTGTGAATCCGGACGACGAACGCACCCAGCCTGGCAGCGGCTCCATGCGCCGGAAAACCCTGCACAGACTGCTGAACGACCTGCTGTACACCTGGGAGTGCGGTGGAGTTACGGAGTTCATACTACTTACGACACACGCATACGACCCACACCAGGAAGCTCTTGCCACGGTGGTAACGGTACGTGCGCGAGTGCGTGTGGTCGACCTGCTGGGAATGAGTATGGACGATCTGCTGGAGGGCCAGACACAGGCAATGCATGGCGATGAGGTGGATACGTCGCTGCTGCTCCACCTGGCACCGCACCTCGTGCGGATGGATCTGGCCCAGGACTTCATGATGAGTCGTGAGCGGCTCCGGCGGTACCGCCGAGGCTGGCAGCGAGTGCCGGCCGAGAGTGCTGGGTCGATCGGTCGCCCGACGCTGGCATCCGCGCGGAAGGGCGAGGCCATATACGAGCGTGTGTTTACACGCGTGGCGGAGCGGATATTCGGCGCGAACCCGGCAGCCGCGCAGGCATAACTCGGGAGGCGTTTTTCCGCGGCGGTTTGAACGGACGCTGAGGAGCGGGGGCGTTTATCTTTCGAGGCTGTGCCCGCCCCGGCGGATTTCGGTGAATGGGATTGGTTTGCCAGGTGCCTGAAACCTCAGCCGGCGGGCTCCCGTAGATGGTGCCAGACCCCTTCCCAGGATTCCCATTCACATGCGACTCCCGTCCGCCGCCACAAAATTCGCGGTTCTTGCACTACTTCTATGCGTGGTCGGCCCCAGCGCCGCACACGCGCAGCAGACAGCTGCAATCGGACCTTCGCTGTCGCTCCCTGATGCCATAGAGCTCGCTCGCAGCAACAACCCGTCGTATCTGCAGACGCTGCGCGATGTGGCACCTGCGGGAATGCGAGTACGAAGTGCATATGCCGCGTTCATTCCGCAGATCAGCACGAGCCTCGACGCCAGCTTCCGTGAGGGCCGTCCGCAGTTCTTCGGAGGTACGGCCTTCGGTGCCACGTCCGACGTGGTTTCTTCGGGCTACTCCCTGGATGCCTCGCTCCAGCTGAACAGCTCCACGTTCATGGGCCCTCGCACGGCTCGGGCAAACCTGGATGCAGCCGAGGCAACGGCGAACGCCGCACGACAGACGCTGGCGCAGCAGGTGACGCAGCGGTACATGGCCGTCCTGCAGCAGATTGCGCAGTCGGAGCTCCAGGACACCCTGCTTTCGTCCGCGCAGATTCAGCTTCAGCTCGCTGAAGCTCGTGCGGCGGCCGGCGCCGGAACCGTGCTGGACGTTCAGCGTGCACGGGTTCAGGTAGGCCAGGCAGAGGTGCAGCGCCTGCGCGCGCGCAACTCTGCCGAGGTGGAGAAGCTGCGCCTTTTCCAGCTGATGGGAATCAACCAGCCAGATGATGTTCAACTGGTTTCAGACTTTCCAACCGTGCGCCTGGAGCAGTCACTGGATCAGCTGCTGGAACTCGCGCGGACGCAGAATCCGGATCTGGTTGCCAGCCGCTCGCGCGAGCGGGCGTCGTCTGCAAGCCTGATGAGCGCTCGCGGCCAGTATGCACCGAGCCTTTCGCTCCGTGCGGGCGTTGGAGGCTTCACGCAGCAGTACACGGACGAGAGCTTCGTGGTCGGCCAGGCGTTGAGCGGCAAGCAGAGCGGCTGCTTCAACGAAGCTCGCATCCGCGATATCGTCGGCATGCCGAACGATCCCGCCGCGTGCAGCGCCATTGCCCTCACACCGGAAGAGCGGAGTGCTGCGCTGAACGGCAACTCGGCCTTTCCATTCGAGTTCGACAGGCAGCCATACACCCTTTCTGCGGTGGTGAGCCTCCCCCTGTTCAATGGATTGAACCGTGAGGTGCAGGTGCAGGAAGCCGCCGCACAGCGTGACAACGCGCGATATGCCGTTCGCGCGCTGGAGCTGCAGCTGGTTGCAGACGTAACCGGCGCGTATCGCACACTGGCCACCGATATCCAGGCGATCGAGATTCAGCGTGTGGCAGCAGAAACCGCTCGCCAGGCACTCGAGCTGGCGCGCGAGCGATATCGTGTTGGTGCATCGAGTTTCGTGGAGGTAACGCAGGCCCAGTCGGACTATGCCACGGCACAGACCAACCTGATTGACGCGATATACACGTACCACAACTCGTTCGCTGCGCTCGAGGCCGCTGTTGGCCGTCCGTTGCGCTGACCGCTAAGTGACGTTCCCCGTTCATTCGAGATTTCTTCCATGAGTAAGCGAGTCAAGTGGTCCCTCATCGGTGTGGGTGTGATAGTCGTGGCGCTGGTGGGGCTGAACGCCTTCAACAGCGGCGAAAAGGCAGTGGAGGTGCGGATCGAGGAGGTGGAGGCTCGCGACCTGGTGGAGTCCGTAACCGCCAGCGGTCGTATCAATCCGCAGACCAAGGTTGACCTAAGCGCTGACATCACCGGTCGAATCGTGAGGCTGGCCGTGAAGGAGGGCGACCTGGTAACCCGGGGACAGTTCCTCCTGCAGATAGACCCGCAGCAGTACCAGGCTTCCGTGCAGCGCTCCGAGGCGTCGCTGGCACAGGCTCGCGCCCAGGAAGCGCAGGCACGCGCCAACTGGTTGCAGGCACAGCGTGATCTCGAACGCATGCTCGAAGTGCAGAAGGCGAATCCTCAGCTCATCTCCGCAGAGGAGCTGGACAAGCTGGAGACAACGGTGGAAGTGCAGAAAGCTCTGCACGACGCGTCACGGTACACCGTGGAGCAGAACGTGGCTGCCATGAAGGATGCACAGTGGGCGCTTGGCCGCACGACGATCACGGCTCCGATGTCCGGCCGCATTACCCGGCTGAATGTGGAAGAAGGCGAAACGGCGATCATGGGAACGCTGAACAAGGACGCGGCCACCCTGCTCACCATTGCGGACATGAGCGTGTTCGAAACCAAGGTGCGCGTGGACGAAACCGATGTATCCCGCATCAAGCTGGGTGACTCGGCCGTGGTGCAGATCGATGCGTTCAGGGATACCACGTTCGTGGGCCGTGTTACCGAGATCTCGAACAGCTCCGTGACCACGGCTGCCTCGCAGCCAGGCCAGGAGTCGGCCGTGGACTACGAGGTAACCATACAGTTGGACGAACCGCCGGCTGACACCCGCCCCGACTTCTCCGCAACTGCCAAGGTCGTCACGGCGGTACGCAGGAACGTGCTCTCTGTTCCGATCATCGCGCTCACGGTGCGAGAGGAAGAGGGGCTTCAAGCCGAGGACAGTGGAGCGGTGCCAGTCACCGCGACTCGGGCCACCACCCGGGTGGGACAGCGCGATGTGGAGGGTGTCTTCATCGTGGGGGCCGACAATCGGGTCACCTTCCGGCCCGTGAGCGTGGGCATTGCCGGCGAGAATCACTTCGAGGTGATCAGCGGTCTGCAGGGGGGAGAGCGTATCGTGGGAGGAACCTATCAGGCCATTCGCGGGTTGACCGAGGGGTCACTCGTGCGTGAGCAGGCGAAGGCAGAATCCCCCACCCCGACAAAGGGAGATTGATAGCTGTGAGCACCTCAACTACTGAACCGGGACTTACCGTGACTGCAGAGCGCAGGGCGGTGACGTCCCAGCAGGGCGCTACTCCTGACAAGGACTGGGTGATCGTCACCCGCGGGCTGAAGCGTAATTATGACATGGGCGGCGAGATCGTCCGCGCATTGCGCGGCGTGGACGTGGCGATCCGTCGCAACGAGTACGTGGCGATCATGGGTCCGTCCGGCTCCGGAAAATCCACGCTGATGAACGTGATCGGCTGCCTGGACACGCCGAACGAGGGTGAGTACTGGCTCAACGGCCAGCTCGTTTCGAAGATGAGCGACGACGACCTGGCGCGCGTTCGCAACAAGGAAATCGGCTTCGTTTTCCAGACGTTCAACCTGCTGCCGCGCGCCTCTGCGCTGCATAACGTGGAACTTCCGCTCGTTTATGCGGGCATCAGCTCCTCGGAGCGCAAGAAGCGCGCGCAGGAGGCGCTCGAGCGGGTGCAGCTTGGCGACCGGGTGCATCACCGTCCAAACGAGTTGTCAGGCGGTCAGCGTCAGCGTGTGGCAATCGCCCGCGCACTGGTGAATCGCCCGTCCATCCTGCTCGCCGACGAGCCAACAGGAAACCTGGACTCTGCAACGAGCACCGAGATCATGACCATCTTCCAGGCTCTGTCTGATGAGGGACAGACCGTGATCATGGTTACGCACGAGCCGGATATTGCGGCACATGCGGACAGAGTGATCGTACTTCGCGATGGTCTCATCTCGAACGACGGGCCATCGTCCACGGTAATTCCGGCGTACACGAGCGGCCACGGAGGCTGACACTTAATGCCGTTCATCGATGCGGTGCGGCTGGCCCTGAACACGATTCGCGTTCAGAAGCTCAAGAGCTTCTTTACGCTGGTCGGCGTGATGATCGGCGTGATGTTCCTCATCGCCGTAGTCTCGATCGTGGAAGGAATGGGTCGCTACATGGAGGAGGATTTCGCCGGCAAGCTGCTCGGCGTAAACACCTTCACGCTGCGCCGCTTCCCGAACATTCAGGTTGGAAACGTTTCGGAGGCGCAGTGGCGTGAGTTCGTCAGGCGCCCCCGACTGTACGAAGATGACATCGAGTTCGTACGCGACAATCTGCCACCCGGCATGAAGTCCGCCATCCAGAGCGAGAACTTCGTATACGCCTCAACGGCGTATGCCAGGCCTCGTCAGGTGAATGCGATTGCCACCGACGGCGATTACTTCGATATCAAGCGGTACGAGCTGGAACGCGGACGCGTATTCTCGCGGCAGGAAGCGGAGTACGGCCGACCTGTCCTGGTGATCGGGCAGGAGATCAAGGATCACTTCTTCCCCAGTCTCGATCCCATTGGCAGGGAGCTTCGCATTGCCGGTATTCCCTACGAGATAATCGGCATAATCGAGAAGCAGGGCAGCCTGTTCGGCATCTCCATGGATCGGCTTGCAATTGCGCCGTTCCGCTCTCCACTTCGCCGGGTGACTGATCCGCGTGGCGACGTTGAGGGCCTTATAGTGCAGGCGGGGAGCGATGCACAGCTGCAGGAGGCTATGGAGGTGACGCGTGAGGTAATGCGCGGCCGTCGCAAGCTCATTCCCGCGGTGCCGGACAACTTCGCGATGGAAACGTCGGACTCGGCGCTCGCGTTCTTTGCAGAGCTCCAGGGCAGACTGCGGGTGTTCGGCATGGCGCTGCCGGCCATCGGGCTCGTGGTTGGAGCAATGGTCATCATGAACATCATGCTCGTTGCCGTAGCGGAACGCACGGCCGAGATAGGCGTTCGCAAGGCGCTCGGTGCGCGACGCAGCGACATATCACGGCAGTTCCTCGTGGAAGCCGCAACACTCAGCCTGTTTGGCGCAGCAATCGGTATCGCCCTGGGGCTCGGTATTGCGGAGGTGGTGTCCAGGGTGTCTCCCCTGCCGGCGAGTGTGGCACCGTGGTCAATAGGATTTGCGCTCCTGGTTGGCGCAGGTGTGGGCGTGGTCGCCGGCTGGTATCCGGCGCGTCGAGCGTCCAGACTGGACCCCATAGCCGCACTGCGGCAGGAGTAACGGCGTGCGCATCCGGGATCGTATAGCGGTGGTGTTCGAGGGCGTCGGTATTGCGCTCGAAGCCATTCGCGGCAACAAGGTGCGGGCCGCACTCACAATCATGGGTGTGGCAATCGGAGTGCTCGTTGTGGTTGGTATGAGCGCCACCGTGCAGGGCATAACGAACAGCTTCCAGGCCGATGTGGAAGCATTCGGCGCTACCTCCTTCCAGGTGCGTCGGCGCCCGATCAACTTCGATGCCTGCGACGGTAGCGATGACACCTGCCCCGACCGCCGCAACCCGGCCATAACGCCGGCCGAAGCGCAGATGCTGCGCGAGCTGCCGAGTGTGCAGGCGGTAACGGAGATCTGGGGAGACTCCAAGCCGTTCCGCTATCGCGATCGCCTCCTGGGGTCCGTGGGCTATGACGCGTTCAGCGCGGAATGGATGGAGACGGACGCCGGCGACATATACCCCGGCCGCAACTTCAGCAGCCAGGAGAACATGACGGCAGCGCGCGTCGTGATCATCAACGACTCGCTCAAGGTGCAGCTGTTCGGACAGTCGGACCCGATAGGCAAGCAGATCCAGGTGGCCGACCAGCCGTTCACCGTAATCGGCGTGTATCACACCGAGGCCGGCTTTCTCAAGTCCATGGACGGACGCGGGCCGGACAAGCCACGCGCCATCATCCCGATCGAAACTGCCAGGCGTCACCTGAACCTGTGGTCGCGTGGCGTTCTCCTCATGGTAAAGCCGCGCTCCACCGTGCCGCAGGATCAGGCGATGGATGAAGTGACGGCTGCGATGCGCGGAGTACGCGGGCTGCGTCCCGCAGACCCGAACAACTTTGCGCTCGTAACGCAGGACCGCATGATGGAGGTGTTCAACAGCCTGTTCGGTACCCTGTTCGCCGTTGGCATTGCGCTTTCGGGAGTCGGGTTGCTGGTGGGAGGCGTGGGAGTGGTGGCCATCATGATGATCTCGGTCACGGAGCGAACGCGCGAGATTGGCGTGCGCAAGGCGCTCGGTGCCACGCGAGGCACGATTCTCTGGCAGTTCCTCGTTGAAGCTGCAACCCTCACGAGTATCGGTGCGGGAATAGGGCTCGCGATGGGCGCAGGTGTGGCCGCACTCATTCGGGGTGCCACGTCAATCCCTGCCGCCGTGCCAATGAGCGCGGTGATAGTGTCCCTTGTTGCAGCCGCGTTTACCGGTGTGCTTTTCGGCATGATGCCCGCCATGCGCGCATCCCGGCTGGACCCGGTGGAAGCACTGCGCTACGAATAGCACCACGCCAGCTTTCCGCTTCACGTTGAATGCCGCCGCCCGGGCGGCATTTTTCTTTCCGTGGCGGCATTGTGCAGGTGCCTGTTAGCACTCGGACATTTCCGAGTCATTTCGCGGGCTCCGTGCGCGCCTGTCCGGCCGCCCTGCCCGCTCGATGGGCGTTCATACTACCACAAGCCTCTGCACCTGTGCACCTTGAATTGCAGCAACCCCTGGTTCACCAGCCTGGAAGCGCGCACGCCATGAATTCATGACCATGAGCTCACCCACCCAGACCGTTGACGTTCTGGCCATCGCCGCCCACCGTGACGACGTGGAACTCACCTGCGGCGGCACCCTGCTCGCCGCTGCCGCCCACGGCCGGCGCACCGGCGCGGTAGACCTCACCCGCGGTGAGATGGGCACTCGAGGCAGCGCAGACATCAGGGGCGAGGAAGCCGCTCGTGCGGCAGGCATACTTGGTCTCTCCGTGCGCGAGAATCTCGGCCTTCCCGATGCGGGGCTGGTGAACACACCCGAAACTCGGGCCATGCTCGCTCGCATCATCAGACAGCTCAAGCCCCAGGTGGTGATCGCACCCTCACAGTTCGGACGTCACCCCGACCATCGTGTTGCGGCCGAGCTGATTCGGGACGCCTGCTTTGTTGCAGGACTTGCCCGGGTCGAGCCCGACGTCCCTGTGCATCGCCCGCGGAAGCTCGTGCACTGCATTGCCTATCGCGAAGACCCCATCAAGCCTACGTTCGTGGTAGACATTTCCGACCACTTCGAGCGCAAGATGGAAGCAATTCGCTGCTACGCATCGCAGTTCGACGGACTTGTGCAGGCCGGCGAGGTGTACCCTAACGGGGACCCGCTGTACGACATCATTCGCCACCAGGCAGCGCATTATGGCTCACTGATCAGGTGTCGCTACGGCGAGCCCTTCCTCACCGCCGAAACCATGCGGGTGGAAGACATTGCCTCCCTGGACGTATCCACCTTCTGACAGGGCGACCATGAGTGAACAGTCTCCGGAGATCAGCTACCCCAGCTACCTGCGACTCAATGAACTGCTGGCGCTGCAGACCACGCTGGCCGAGCCTGCGCAGTCCGATGAACTCCTGTTCATCGTGGTGCATCAGTCCAGCGAACTCTGGTTCAAGTGCATACTGAGCGAGCTCGACGGCCTTTATGCAGCTCTGGATTCAGCTGACACCGGTGCCGCACTCTGGCGTGCCAACAGGGTAAATGCCCTAACGCGCATAGTTACGGCGCAGCTTGCGGCGCTCGACACACTCCCTCCACAGCGGTTCGCACAGTTCCGAAGCTACCTCGGGTCGTCCAGCGGATCCCAGAGCGTGCAGTTCAGGGCAATCGAGGCGGCATCCGGCCTTCGCGATGAGCACTTCATTCGCGTGGTGAGCGAGCATGGCGAGCCACCCGAGGGTGTCACTCGCTGGCTGGAGCGTTCAACCTTGCAGGATCTGTT
>Ga0079224_100017788_pt1 | contig 10031 bp, 7 predicted proteins | sample Stecom2015_FD_80414 | JGI IMG/M metagenome (GOLD analysis project Ga0079224, IMG submission 80414) | Agricultural soil microbial communities from Utah to study Nitrogen management - Steer compost 2015 | ecosystem: Environmental > Terrestrial > Soil > Agricultural land | place: USA: Utah... | reverse complement strand
CTACGTGTGGATGACCGGCGACGCGCTCGACTTCTACACGCCCAACGTGGTCTACGGCCTGCAGGGCACGCCCTACGGCGGCGGCGGCGTCGAGACCAGCACGCTGATCGACATGGACGGCGAGATCGTCAACCAGGACAAGACCGTCTATGGCGACGTCGAGCTCCCGATTCCGGGCGACGTGTCGCCGGTTCCCCCGCCGGGTTAGTTCGCGGCACCCCACCACGTCGTTCACGTGTAACCTGGCAGCGATGTGGCTGCCGCTCGGCCTGATCCTCGGCTTCGCTCAGCCCGAGCCATCGATCCAGCGACCGGGCGATCCGGTCGTCTGGAGCTTCGAATGGGAGGCCCCGCCGTCGTGCCCGAGCCGGGCCGAGGTGATCGACGGCGTGCGCAGCTATCTGCCGGAGATCGACGATCCCCCGACCGCGCCGACCCGGGCCGATCTTCGCGTGGCCGTCAGCGTCGCGGCCGACGACGCGGGCTGGACCGCCACCCTTCGCATGAGCGATCGCGACGCTGAGAGCGAGCGTCGGTTCTCGGCGCCGAACTGCGTCGAGCTCGCTGAGGCGTCCGCGTTGATCACCGCGTTCGTCCTCGATGCGTTGCTGGTCGCTCGTCAGGTCGCGACCGAGCGCGAGGCGTCGAGCTCCGAGCACCCCGACGAGCCGCTCGACAACCCGCCCGACGACCCGCCCGACGATCCGCCCGACGACACGCCCACGCCCACGGTGTCCGAGCCGACCGACTTCAACTTCGACCTGGTGCTGACCGCGACCGACGAACCCGCTTTGCCGCCACGCACGGTCGAGCTCGGCGTCGGCGTGTTCGGAACCGGCGCCTGGGGTCCGGCGACGGCCGGCTTCGGCGGGATCGCGGGCAGCTTCGCCGTGTTCGCCGAGCGCTGGCGCTGGCAGCTCGAGGGCGGCTGGTCGATCCCCCGCACGCTCGCGCTCGCCGACGGTCGTCGCGGCCGGGTACAAGCCTGGCACCTCGGCACCCGCGGCTGCGTGGTGCCCAGGCTCGGCGCCATCGAGCTGCCCGTGTGTCCGGGCGTCGAGGCCGGGATGGTGTTCGCCCGCGGGCTGCCGCCGACCACCAACACCTTGCTGGCCAGCCAACCGTGGGCCGCGGTCGTGATCGGCCAGGGCCTGCGCTGGCCGATCATTCCCCGGCTCGCGCTGACGGCCGAGGCGGCGGTGCTGATCTCGCTGGTGCGCGGGCGCTTCTTGATCGGCGATCAGACGCTCGCGTCGCTGACCCCGGTCGGCTTTCGCGGCGCGCTCGGGCTCGAGGCCCGCTTTTGATTCAGGCGGCCGCGAGCACGACCTTGACGCACTCGTCGCGCTTGTTCAGGAACGTGTCGTAGCCCCGGGGCGCCTCGTCCAGCGTCATGCGATGGGTGACGATGAAGCTCGGGTCGATCTCGCCCCGCTCGATCCGCTCGAGCAGCGGCTGCAAATAGCGGTGCACGTGACATTGACCCGAGCGGATCGTCAAGCTGCGATTCATGACCGCGCCGATCGGAAATTTATCGATGAATCCGCCGTAGACGCCGATGATCGAGATGATGCCGCCGTTGCGACAGGCCCGGATCGCCTGGCGCAGCACCAGCGGCCGATCGCTCTCGAGCTTGAGCGCCTGCTTGGTCCGGTCGTAGGCGTAGGACAGCCCGTGGCCGTGGGCCTCGAGCCCGACCGCGTCGATGCAGGCGTCCGGGCCGCGACCGCCGGTCAGCTCGGCGAGCGCGTCCTGGACGTCGTCCTGCTCGTAATTGATGACGTCGGTCGCGCCCGCGCGAATCTGGGCCATCCGCAGGCGAAACGGGTGCCGATCGATCGCAATGATCCGCTCGGCCCCCAACATTCGCGCGCTGGCGATCGCAAATTGCCCGACCGGCCCCGCACCCCAGACCGCGATCACCTGGCCCGGCTGAATATCGCACATCTCCGCGCCCATGTAGCCGGTCGGGAAGATGTCGGACAGGAACAGCACCTGCTCGTCGCTCAGCCCCCGCGGGACCTTGAGCGGCCCGACGTCGGCGAACGGGACCCGGACATACTCGGCCTGTCCGCCCGCGAAGCCGCCGAGCATGTGCGAATAGCCGAAGATGCCGGCCGGCGAGTGGCCCCACAGCTTCTCGGCGATCCAGGCATTGGGGTTGCTATTTTCGCACAGCGAGAACAGCTGCTGCCGACACATCTCACACGCGCCGCAGGCGATCGGAAATGGCACGACCACCCGATCGCCGACCGCCAGGTTCCTGACCTCGGGCCCGACCTCGACCACCTCGCCCATGAATTCGTGACCGAGCACGTCGCCGCGCTCCATGGTCGGCACGAAGCCGTTGTACAGGTGTAGATCCGAGCCGCAGATCGCCGTCGAGGTGACCCGGACGATCGCGTCGCGATCGTTGAGGATCTTTGGATCCGGGACCGTCTCGACCCGGACCTTCTGCTTGCCGTACCAGCACAGCGCCCGCATCACGCCGCCTCCTCGGTCATGTGACGCTGCACGAACTGGTCGGTGGGTGGTTGCGCTGCGTGCATCAACCGGTGAATGCTGGCGTCGGAGTGGACGATCTCGCCGGTCTCGAGCAGCTGCTTGAGCCGCCGCAGATCGCCCTCGACCCGCTGGCCCGGCGCCATCCCGAGCAACGTGGCAATCAGCACCCCGAATCCGCCGGTCGGCGCCGTATAGCGAATGTCGAAGTGGACCTCGGTGCCGCGCCCGCCCGGAGCCGGGATCAGCCGAATGACCCCGCGATTGTCGACCTGGGCGTCGGCGACCGAGCGCCAGGCGAACAGCTCGCCGATCCGCTCCTCGATCAGCTCCGTGTCCCACTCGAGCGTCCGCCCGCCGGGCAGCCGCAGCCGCCAGTGTGCCCGTCCGTCACCCTGCTCGGCGACCGAGTCGAGGTGCGTCATGAAGCGCGGGAAGTTGGAGAAGTCGCGCAGGAACGCGTAGACGTCGTCGATCGGGAGACCAATGGTCGTGACCGCCGTGGCCGTGCGGTGGCGCCCCTCGTCGTCGATCACGCCGGCGATCTCGGCGTCGGTCGAGCGGCGCGCCGCGAACGAGTCGATAGCGTTGACGCTGGCGACGACGAATATCGACATGCTGGCGCGCGCGACGTCGCCCGCTCGGCGTCCGTTCCGGCGCTGCAAATTTGGTATGTTCGGGATGAGCTTGATCCGTGGCATCGTCCGATCCTCGGTGGTTTTCGTGCAACCACCGGGCCACGACGATTCTGCTCAGTACGGATCGCCGGGGGTATCGGCGACGATTACCAGGGTGCCGGCGAGGTGATCGTGGAGGGTCTTGCGTTGCCTGCCGAACACCAGGAATGGATCGAGCAGCAGCGGCAGACCAAACAGCGACGAACCAATCCACATGACCCAGACCCGCAAGAACACGCCGCGGAAGAATCCGACCCGATCGCCCTTTTCGGTGATCACTCGCAGTCCGGTCCAGCGCTTGCCGAGGGTCTGACCGCTGGTGGCCGTGATTGCCCACTGGAACACGGCGATCGCGAGCAAGGCCAGCGACCACAGCGCCACGCCCAGCTCGGTGTCCCAGGTCTGCTGCACGACGATGCCTGGCGCGAGCACCAGGCCGAGCAGCGCGCAGTCGATCGACTTGGCCAGCAGTCGCTGACCGGGCGAGGCCAATCGCAGCTCGCCGGGCGAGCTCACTCGCGGGCTCGCGGCCCACTCGGCGCGCTCGCTCGGCGGCGCGTAGGGGTTGTGGCCCCATGGTCCGCTCGACGACGATCCGGGCGCAGCCGATCGCGAGCTCCTCCACGGCCCGGCGTCGGGCGGCGAGACGTCATGGGCCATTACGACCCGAGCATGTCACGGGCCTGACCCACAGCCAACGACATCAGACGAGCTCACGTGACCCCCGCGAGGGTGGTCCGGCTGCATCGGCGATGACCCGTCGGGGGATACGGTCGCCGCAAAGCTCTCAATTCGCAGCTCGTCCATACAATTCGCTCCACCGCGGATCCACCTTTCGGGTGGTCAGGGCCTCGTCATGCGTGGTCCGATGGCGGTATGCGAATTCGATCCTGGCTTCGAGCCGTCGCTGCCGTCGGGGTGGGCGCGGGCGTGCTGAGCTCCTCGCCCAGCGCCGCCGCCGATCCGTTCGCGGCCGGCAGCCTGATCATCCCGATGGACACCGATTACCAGGACATGGGCATGCTGCGTGCCTTCGGCCTGGTCTACGAGCTGCTGCTCAACGACGTCCCGGTCCGCTGGGCGATCCGCAGCGACAAGCTCCACGGCGAGACCGACTTCAGCGCGTCGGCCACGGATCTGCTCTCGGGCGAGGCGATCCCGCTGCACGACTATCGCGGCGGTCCTTGGATCATCGACGCGGCCGACGCGGCCGACGCCCTGCCGATCATCGAGGCCTGGCAGCAGGCCAACCCCAACGTCGCCGTCCACGAGGCCACCGCCGACTTCGACGCCGAGGTCGGCCACTATCTGGTGGTCGCGCCGACGATCGCGATGATCGCCGACGGCAACCAGAAGATCGCCCGCAAGTACATGGAGGCCGCCGGGATCCCCGACTCGACCGGCGATCTCGCGTGGCCCGACGCCAGCCCGGACATGCTCGATCCGCTCGAGCTCGCCGGACCGACGGTCGACAACCACCGCGACGGCGCGCTGTTCGACGCCGACGGCGACCCGGTCTACTGCCAGCTGATGTCGATGCACTGGGGGGTCAAGGACGCCGAGGACAACCCCGAGGTCGTCGCCGAGGTCCGCGAGTACCTCAACAACCCGGTCCACTTCTTCGCCGAGTGCCAGGCCGTCAACGCGTTCGAGAACCTCGATCCCCACGGGTTCTTCTTGACGCCCAACGGCTTCGAGATCGGCGCGAGCCCCAACGCCGTCGATCACTACAATGCGGCCTCGCCCTATCACCAGATGGACGGGCTGTTCGAGGCGGTCGGTGGCAGCGAACCCTCGTATTCGCTGCCGGCCGGCGACCAGTACCTGGCCGGCGGCATCACGATGATCACCGGCGCCGGCTCGCCCGAAGGCGTGCAGGACGTGTGGATGACCGGCTACCTCGACGGGACCTGCCCGCCGACCGAGGCCGAGTGCGGATCGCTCGGCAAGATCAGCTATCTCGGCGGTCACGAGTACAAGACCGACCTGCCGATCTCGGCCAACCCCGACACGCAGGGCACGCGGCTGTTCTTGAACTCGCTGTTCGAGGCGCCGTGCGCCACGGTCGACGGGTTGCCGGCGCTCAACCTCGCGACCGCGGCGCCGGCCTACACGGCGGTGCCGACCGTCGAGGTCGACGTCGCGTTCGTCAACACCAGCGCGGCCACGGCCCTCGACGCCACGCTGCGGGCCCCGCTGCCGCCCAACACCAGCTTCATGTCGGCGACCGATGAGGGCCAGCTGATCGACGGCGAGGTCGTCTGGCAGCTCGGCAACCTCGGGCCCGACGAGGCCGGCGAGCGCAGCTTCGTGATCGAGCTCGCCGACCACGGGCTCTACGACAACAGCGCGGCGCTCGACTATCGAGTCGGGCTCAACCACTTCACGTTGCCGTCGAACGTCGCCCAGACGCTCTACGACGACGAGCCGCCGGGCGACGGCGACGGCGACTCGGGCGACGGTGACTCGGGCGACGGCGACCCGGGCGACGGCGACTCGGGCGACGGCGACTCGACCGGGGAGTCGGCGAGCGGGACCGGAGACGATGGCAACGAGCAGAGCGACTCGGCCGACGACGGCGAGACCGGCGAGTCCGGGAACGACCAGGGCATCGACGACAGCGGGGGCGGCGGGTGCTCGTGCACGACCGACAGCCGCGGATCGACACCGCTGGGCTGGCTGCTGCTCTCGGGTCTGGGCGTCGTGTTCGTCCGTCGACGGAGGCGAGCATGAAGCGGCCAGCGTTGCTGCTGAGCGCGACCGTGCTGGCGCTCGCGGGCTGCAAGCCGGACCCCAGCGAAGCCGAGACCGACGACGGCGTCGGCAGCGAGGACGACGAGACCGGCATTCCCGGCGACGGCGATCCAAGCGAGGGCGGCGACAAGCTCGACATGGCCACCGAGTCCGACCTGCCGCCCGGCGAAATGGTCGGCTGCGAGAAGATCGACTTCTTGTTCGTGATCGACTCGTCGGGCTCGATGGCCGACAATCAGGCCAATTTGATCGCCAGCTTCCCGGGCCTGGTCGCCGCGATGATGAACAATGTCGAGGCCGACGACTGGCACGTGATGGTCGTCGACACCGACGCGCAGTGGGGCGGGACCGACTGCGCCAACGCGTGCATGAGCCTGGGCCTGTGCCCGGATGCGCCGGAGTTCGACTGTGCCAGCCCGCCGCCGCAATTTTGCGACATCAGCCTCGGCGCCGGTCAGACCGGCCCGATGGGCCAGGCCGCCAGCAACGAAGATTGTGCCCTGGTCGGAGGCAACCGCTACATCGAGGCGGGCGAGCCCGATCTGCTGACCGCGTTCTCGTGCATCGCCAGGGTCGGCGTCGACGGCAGCGACGCAGAGCGACCGATGGACGCGCTGGTCCGCGCGATCGGGCCGGAGCTCGGCGAGCCCGACGGCTGCAACGAGGGCTTCGTGCGTGACGACGCGATCTTGGTGATCACCATCATCACCGACGAGCCCGACGAGCACTCGATGGGCGATCCGGCCGACTGGGCCGACGCCGTGATCGCGGCCAAGGGTGGAAACCCCGAGGCCGTCGTGGTGCTCGGGCTGCTGCCCGACGGCGACCTGGACATGCCGCTGTGCGGCGCCGAGGCGATCACGGCCCCGCGCATGAGCGAGTTCTTGCAGCTGTTCGACGCCAGCAGCCGGGCATCCGTCTGCGAGCCCGACTATAGCCCGTTCTTCATCGACGCGGTCTCGGTGATCAGCCAGACCTGCGAGACCTTCGATCCGATCGGCTGAGCCCCCGAGAGCCTGGAGCACCCACGATGAACCACTCGACGCGATTGCTACTGCCCCTCAGCTCGCTGCTGATCGCTCTCGCCTGTGGCGGCGACAGCTCGAACGAAGACGCGGCCGACGAGACCACGGCCGAGACCGGCGATGGTGACGGTGATGGTGACGGCGACGGCGACGGCGACGGCGACGGTGAGGGCGACGGTGACGGCGATGGCGAGGGCGACGGCGACGGCGACGGCGGTGACGGTGACGGCGACGGCGTGGTGGTCGGCTTCGAGCCCGGCACGCTGATCATCCCGATGGACACCGACTACCAGGACATGGGCATGCTCGAGGCCTACGGACTGATCTACCAGCTGCTGCTGGCCGACGTGCCGATCCACTGGGCGATCGCCGAGGGCAAGGGGCCCGGCGACGCCGACTTCACGACCTCGGCGATCGACCTGCGGACCGGCACGGAGGTGACCGATCACGGCTACCGTGGCGGCCCGTTCCTGGTCCACCCCGACAACGTCGCGCTGGCGATGCCGGTCGTCGAGGCCTGGCTCGACGACAACCCCGACACCAACGTCCACCAGGCCAGCGCCGCGTTCGAGGTGTTCATCTCCCGGCTGCTGCTGGAAGCGCCGACCATTGCGATCTTCGCCGACGGCAACGAGGACATCGCCCGCGGTTATCTGCTGGCCGCCAAGATCCCCGATTCGACCGGCGATCTCAGCTGGCCCGACGACAGCCCCGATCTGCTCGACGTCGCCGAGGTCGCGGGCCCGACCGACACCGATCATTCGGACGGGGCCCTGTTCGGCGGCCACGAGGCGCCGATCTACTGCCAATTCATGTCGATGCACTGGGACGTCAACGCCGCCGCACAAAACCCGGAGGTCGTCGCCGAGGTCCGCTCGTACCTGCGCTTTCCCACCCACTTCTTCGCCGAGTGCCAGGCCGTCAATGCGTTCGAGAACCTCGCCGAATACGGTCACTTCCTGACCCCCAACGGCCTCGAGATCGCGCCACAACCCGACACCTACGATTTTTACCGAATGGACACCCCATTCGGTCAAATCGACGGGCCCTTCGATAGTGTCGGCGGCAGCGAGCCGGCCTACACGGTCCCGGCCGGCGACAGCTACCTGCAGACCGACACCACCATCATCACCGAGGCCGGCACCGCCGAGGGCGTCGGCGACGTGTGGATGACCGGCTTCGTCGACGGCAAGTGCCCGGCCTCGGCCAAGACCTGCCCGGGTGCGGGCAAGGTCAGCTATCTCGGGGGGCACGCGTACGATACCAAGCTGCCGATCTCGGCGAACCCGACCGCCCAGGGCGTGCGGCTGTTCCTCAATTCGCTGTTCGAGGCGCCGTGCGCCTTCAATGATTGAATCCCGCGACAGTCCTGGCGGATTCGGACCAGCGGCTCGCGGTCGACGTCAAAAGCTCCAGTGAGGATCCAACAGATCCGCTTTGCTGCACGAGCCGACCGAAGCCCTCTCTAGTGCCGCATGAACGCACAAACAGCGGTCCGACGGTGGCGACTTGTCGAGCGTGGAGTCGCCCGCGCCGACCACCCGGTCCATGTGAGCGACCTTACCGTTTTCCCCAAACTGAATTGTGAAGTGGCAGTCCGCTTTGTCGGAGCTGCCACATTGTTTTCGTCGTATCCGGGCGACCAGCGCACGTTCGACGTCGTCCCGGGTGCAGGTGCGGAGCTTGCTCGGCTTCTCGTCGTCCTTGGTATCGGTCTTGGTCGGCACGGCGTCGGCGTCATTGTCACCGGATAGCTCCGCCACGGGCGCCTCCACCTCGACCACTTCCAGCACGACCAGCTCCGGCCCGACCAGCTCCGGCCCGACCAGCTCCGACCCGACGTCTCGGGTCCCGGTCGTCTCGAGCCCGGACGCATCCGTCTCGAGTCCCTCGGTCGTTACCGCCTCGACAGTCGCGAGGTCCCCCGATGCTTGACTCGACCGGTTGTCTTGCTCGTCCACGTCCAGCGCCGACGGCGTGTTGCTGCTGCTTGCGCGCACCACAATCGGGCTGTCCTGCGGGCCCATGGTCGTCTTCCAGAACGCGGCCGTCACCAACCCGATCAGCAGCAGGACATTCAGCGAAGCCGACGCGAACAGCCCCGCTGGCGGAGCGCTCTTCTTGGGCGTCTGCGGCAGCATGCTCCGCCACCGGTCCATCTCCATCTGATGGTGATCGACGAGCACCTGCACGCTATCCAAATTGCCCGCCTCTGCCGATCGTCGATGCCAGTACCGCGCCTTGTCGGGATCCCGGGCGACACCTACGCCCTCTTCATAGCAAATCGCGGTTGCAAACATCGCCGCTGAAAACCCCTTCTCCGCCGCGGCGAGGTACCACTTGAATCCTTCGTGAGGACTTCGTTCAACCGACGCTCCTTGCTGGTAATAACGGCCCATCCGAAACATCGACTCACTGTGGCCGTGGCTAGCGGCCTCTTGATACCAAACCAAACTTTGGCGATGGTCGCCCTTGTCCCCCAACAACCCTTCCTCAAAATAGCGACCGACGCGAAACATCGCGTCTACGCTACCTGCGCGACCCGCGATGAGATACCAATGAAATGCCTGCTTGGGGTTTTTCGCGACCTGCTCGTACCATTGGCCAACATGAAGCTTGGCGGGGACCGAGCCGCCGTCCGCCGCGGCGCGATACCAGGTCAACGCTTGCCCGGAGTCCGATTGAGTCCCGGGCAGCTCGCTCGAATAATGCCGTCCGAGATCGTACATGGCCTCGACGTGACCGGCGGCCGCGGCTTTTTGGCACCACTCAAAAGCCGACGCCCAGTCTTTCTTGGTCCCATTGCCAAACCGATGACAGCAGGCCATCTGAAACATAGCCGGGGCATAACCGCGCTCCGCGGCTTTGCGAAAATAGTCGAAGCCGATTGCCGAGTCCTGCCGCACTCCCGAATTTTCAATATGACGGAGCCCAAGCTGATAGATCGCCTCGACGTTGCCTAGATCTGCGGCACCTTGGTACCACTCGAGGGCGAGCTCATGGTCCGGCTCGCCTTGCGAGCTCTGCGAGTACAGGCGGCCCAGCTCGCACATCGCGTCGGCGTTCTTGAACT
>Ga0079224_100017787_pt1 | contig 10032 bp, 9 predicted proteins | sample Stecom2015_FD_80414 | JGI IMG/M metagenome (GOLD analysis project Ga0079224, IMG submission 80414) | Agricultural soil microbial communities from Utah to study Nitrogen management - Steer compost 2015 | ecosystem: Environmental > Terrestrial > Soil > Agricultural land | place: USA: Utah... | reverse complement strand
CGCCAGCAATCGGATGTCTCCCAGCAGCTTTGCCAGGTAGGTGGAGAACAGCCCGCCATCGACGCCGTTGACCGCGCGATGGTCATAGGACAGCGTGAAGGGCAGCATCTGCCTTGGCTCCCACTGACCCTTGATGTGGACCGGTTTGACCTGCGTCTTGGACACGCCGAGGATGGCCACTTCCGGCGCATTCACGATCGGGATGAAGCCAGTGCCACCGAGCGCGCCCAGGCTGGAGATGGTAAAGCAGGCGCCCTGCATGTCTTCCTTGGTCAGACGTCGGTTCTTGGCCTTGTCGCTCATTGCGATCACTTCCTCGGCCAGCTCCCACAGTGACTTCTTGTCGACATCACGGATTACCGGCACGACCAGCCCGGCTTCTGTCGCCACCGCCACGCCGATGTGGATATAGTGCTTCTGGATCAGGTACTCGCCAGAAGAATGCAGCGAGACGTTGAACTGCTTGTATTCCTGAAGCGCCTTCGCGCAGGCCTTGAGCAGGAAGGGCAGGAAGGTCAGCTTGACCTTGCGCTTCTCAGCTTCGGATTTCAGTTCGTTGCGGAAGCTTTCCAGGTCGGTGATATCGGCTTCGTTGAATTGTGCGACATGTGGCACTGTTGACCAGTTGCGCTGCATGTTGGCGGCAGTGACGCGATGCAGTTTGCTCATCTGCACCTGCTCGATCTCCCCGAACTGACTGAAGTCGATGTCCGGAACTGCAGACAGCATGGTACCGGCAGCTGCGGCAGGGGCCTGCAGGCGCGACTTCACGTAGGCGTGAATATCCTCCTTCAGAATGCGACCCTTGGCGCCAGTGCCGCCGACCTGCGTCAGTTGTACACCCAGCTCGCGAGCCAGCTTGCGCACGGCAGGACCCGCGTAAACATTGCCACTCTCGCCGGCCGGCGCGGCGGCAGCGGGTGCGGGTGCAGGTGCGGGCGCAGCCTTGGGCTCTGGCGCCGCGGGCGCAGGCGCAGCGGCTTTCGCAGACTCCTGTGTGGCGGCCGGCGCGGAAGCAGAGGGTGCAGCTTTCTTCGCGGGCGCACCGGCAACTGCCAGTTCCAGAATGGCAGCCCCCATGGAAACCTTGTCACCCACCTTGATCTTCACGGATTTCACTTCCCCTGCCTTTGGCGAGGGAATTTCCATGGCGGCCTTGTCGGACTCCAGGGTGATCAGCGAATCTTCGGCACTGATAACATCACCGACCTTGACGTGAACCTCGATGACTTCCACATCGCTGTCGCCGCCCAGGTCCGGCACTTCGATGGTTTCGATACTGCTCTCACCCGCTTGCCCGTCACCCTCCTGCTCGCCCTTCAGGGGCTCCTCGGAGGCCTGATCCTGTTTGGCGGCAACGTCGGCCGCGGCAGGCTCGGAGGCAGGCTTCTCTGCCGGCGCTTCCTCAGCAGAGGCAGAACCACCCTCCACCTCCAGCAGCAGAATTTCGTCACCCTCGGATACCTGGTCACCCAGTTTGATGCTGATGCTCTTGACCACACCACTCTTCGGAGAAGGAATCTCCATCGCGGCCTTGTCACTTTCCAGCACCATCAGGGAATCGTTCTCGCTGATTGTCTGTCCGGGGGTTACCAGAAGCTCAATGACTTCCACATCTTTCGAATCGCCCAGATTCGGTACTTTTATGCTTTCAACTGGCACTGATCATGCTCCTGATTTCTTGATCATTGTTTCTTGATCATTGTTATTGGCCGGTGCCCGCCGTTCACACGGTCAGCGGGCTCACCTTGTCCTGATCGAGCTCCATTGCCTTCATTGCCTTGGCAACGGTCTCGCCAGTGACGACCCCACGGGCCTTCAGTTCTGTCAGCGCGGCCAGCACCACGAACTTGCGGTTGACTTCGAAGAAGTGGCGCAGGTTCTCGCGGGTGTCGCTGCGACCAAAACCATCGGTGCCCAGCACGCGATAGGAATCAGGCACGAACTCACGAATCTGGTCAGCGTAGACTTTCATGTAGTCGGTTGAGGCAATAACCGGTCCTTTGGCGTTGGAGAGGCACTTGTGAACATAGCTCTCCTTCCCTTTCTTGGTCGGGTGCATCATATTCCAGCGAGTGGTCTCGATCCCGTCGCGACGCAACTCGTTGAAGCTGGTGACGCTCCAGACGTCCACGGCCACCTTGTATTCCTCTCGCAGGATCTTCGCGGCTTCGCGCACTTCCCGCAAAATTGTGCCGCTGCCCAGCAGCCTGATGCGCTGGTCGGTTATGGCCTTGCCCTGAACCTTATACTCCTTACTTCCGCCGTCTTCCAGCAGATACATGCCCTTGATGATGCCCTCTTCCGCGCCTGCCGGCATCTCGGGATGCGTGTAGTTCTCGTTCATGGTCGTGATGTAGTAGTACACCGACTCTTTCTCGTGATACATCCTGCGCATGCCGTCCTGGATGATGACAGCCAGCTCGTAGGAGTAGGTCGGATCGTAGCTCACGCAGTTGGGGATGGTGGAAGCCAGCAGATGACTGTGACCATCCTGGTGCTGCAGACCCTCGCCATTGAGGGTGGTGCGGCCTGCCGTGGCGCCGATCAGGAAACCACGCGCCTGTGAATCACCTGCGGCCCAGGCCAGATCGCCAATGCGCTGGAAGCCGAACATCGAGTAATAGATATAGAAGGGAATCAGCGGGTAGTCATTGACGCTGTAGGACGTCGCAGCTGCCAGCCAGGCAGAGAACGCGCCGGCCTCCGTAATACCCTCTTCCAGCATCTGGCCCTTTTTGTCCTCGCGGTAGTACATCACCTGCTTGGAATCCATCGGCTCGTACTTCTGCCCCTCGGCGGAGTAGATGCCGATCTGGCGGAACATGCCTTCCATACCGAAGGTGCGCGCCTCGTCGGGGACGATCGGCACGATGCGCTGACCCACTTCCTTGTCCTTGCACAGGGTAGTGATGATGCGCACGAATGCCATGGTCGTGGAAATTTCACGGTCCTTGGTGCTGGCCAGCTGGGGAGCGAAGGCCTCCAGCCCCGGAGTATTCAGCGCCTGGGCTTGAACCCTGCGCGACGGCACGGGGCCACCAAGGCTCTCGCGACGCTTGCGCATGTAGCGCATTTCCAGGCTGTCGTCAGCCGGACGGTAGTAGGGCACCTCTTCAATCTTGTCGTCGGTGACAGGGATGTTGAAGCGATCACGGAAGCGCTTGAGGCCCTCAACGTCGAGTTTCTTGACAGAGTGGGTGGCGTTCTGCGCTTCGGCCGAATCCCCGAAGGCATAGCCCTTGACGGTCTTGGCAAGGATCACGGTGGGCTTGCCGTTGGCTTTTACTGCCTGGGCATAAGCCGCGTAGACCTTGAACGGATCATGGCCACCACGGTTCAGACGCATGATGTCATCGTCCGACAGGTGCTCCACCATCTTCAGCAGCTCGGGGCTCTTGCCGAAGAAATGTTCGCGGGTATAGGCACCGCCACGTCCCCAGTAGTTGATGTACTCGCCGTCCACCACTTCGTCCATGCGCTGCTGCAGCAGGCCGTCCTTGTCGGCAGCCAGCAGTTCATCCCAGTGACGGCCCCAGATCACCTTGATCACATTCCAGCCAGCGCCGCGGAAGATGCCTTCCAGCTCCTGGATGATCTTGCCGTTGCCGCGCACCGGACCGTCAAGACGCTGCAGGTTGCAGTTGATCACGAAAATCAGGTTGTCCAGCTTCTCGCGGCCGGCTTTGGCGATGGCACCCAGGGATTCCGGCTCGTCCGTCTCACCGTCACCCAGGAAGGCCCAGACCTTGCGATCGCTGTTGTCCATCAAACCACGGCTGGTCAGATACTTCATCACGTGCGCCTGGTAGATCGCAGCAATGGGACCCAGACCCATGGAAACCGTGGGGAACTGCCAGTAATCAGGCATCAGCCAGGGGTGGGGGTAGGAGGACAGACCGTTGCCATTGACCTCCTGACGGAAGTTGTCGAGCTGCTCCTCGGTGAGACGCCCTTCGAGGAAGGAGCGGGAGTAGATACCGGGAGAAGAGTGTCCCTGGAAGTAGATGAGGTCTCCACCATGGTTTTCACTGGGGCCGCGGAAGAAGTAGTTGAACCCGACGTCGTAGAGGGTTGCGGCAGAGGAGAAAGTGGAGATGTGGCCGCCGAGGTCGGCACCGGGCTTCTTGCCTGCGCGCATCACCATGGCCAGCGCGTTCCAGCGGACGATGCCGCGAATCTGACGTTCCATGTACATATCGCCCGGCATTCTCTCCTCTTCGCGAGCAGAAATGGTGTTGCGATAGGGGGTGGTTACCGCAGAATAGGGAAGTGTCAGCGTGTTGCGGGTGGCTTCCTCGGATAATCTGCCAAGCAGGAAGTGGGCGCGCTCCGGGCCTTCCTGATCGATGACCGAACCCAGGGCATCGAGCCATTCTTTTGTTTCTGTGGGGTTTAGATCTTCTTTGTACTGGCTCATGACTAAGACTCTCGTTTTCCAGTCCCCTGGCGGGGTATTGCAGGGAAGGGGCCCCTATTGTCGGGACCGCTTGTAATTAATTTACATGTTGATGCATATTACCGCAAAAGCAGCGGCATTTCCAACGCGATATTCCGGCGATTATGTAGTAAAACTACAAAATTCAGACACTGATTTCATGCAGCGTCAGCAGGGCCAACAGCGTCAGCCACACGATCTGGCTTCTTTGCATAAGTTCCAGAATTTCAGTTACCTGCCTCGCGCATCGCAACCGGAAGGCACCCTCCCCGATTGCTTCATCCGCCTCCAGCACAACAGCCGTGACGGCCTGCTCCGGCGACTCCGCATCGGAAATCTGTGATTCCTGTACCAAAACCGCCTTGCGGTCGGCATTTATGGCCGCCAGTGCGCAGGTATGCACGAGACTTTCAGCGCTGCGGTCGCGATCAAAGATGCCATCGCGCAGGCAGCTGAATGCCGCGACGAAATCCCCCGCCAGCGTGAAGGTGGCAGCCAGCAGGCGGGCTGGCAGCCACTCAAGCAGGTACACCAGCCGGGCGACCAGCTCCAGTTCCTCAGTGCTGGCATTGGACCACACCCGTTCGCGACATTGAAGGGCCAGGTGGTAGAACAGCGCGGCAGCCGACCCCAGCAGCAGATACCAGAACACCACCGCAAACACGCGCTGGAAGAAATCGGCTACCAGAAAGCGACAGAATTCCTGATGCAGTCTTTCGTGATTGTCGCAGTTATCCAGTGCCACTTGCTGACGATGCAGTTGCAGCTGGTGCAGAGCGGATTCGTAGTTTGCCGCACGCCAGCTCTGCAGATACCGGGCTGTGACCGCGGCGATGTTGCTGTGGCCGAACAGCGTGAGCAGAAGAGCCAGGTGAACCAGGAAAACCGGCAAGCCCCACAGAAGGCCGTCGAGCAGCCCCAGCAATACCCACAACAACAGAGAAGGCAACAACAGCAGTAGCGCCAGAAACAGCCAGGCGCTGCGACCATGGAAGTCAGAGTGCCGATGCATCTGCCTGCCGAGCCAATCGCGAAACGTGAAGAACCAACGGTCATCCAGTGCGTAGCGGTCCCGTTTCCAGAAGTGGTTGATGGTGAACGTGATCAGCACTGCGAGAAATTTCATCAGCCCTCAACCTCTCCCTGCGTTGAATGCACAGCGTGCGAGATAGCGTGCCCAGTCAAAGTGGGGGCCGGGATCGGTCTTGCGCCCTGGTGCGATATCACTGTGCCCCACCACCCGCTGGGCAGTGATCCCCGGGTAGGCAGTGCTCAACAGGTCGGTCACCCGCACCAGTTGCTCATACTGCGCGTCGGTGAAGGGCTCGAAGTCGGTGCCTTCCAGCTCAATGCCAATGGAGAAATCGTTGCACTGCTCGCGCCCTTCGAATACCGACGCTCCGGCATGCCAGGCCTTGCGATCGAAAGGGACATACTGTGACACATTTCCCTGCCTGTCGATAAGCAGATGCGCAGAAACCCGCAGATGGCAGATTTCCCGGAAATACTCATGCTCGTCAGGGTCCAGGCAGTTGCAGAACAGCTGATCGATATGACCGCCTCCGAACTGGCCGGGAGGCAGGCTGATGTTGTGAATCACCAGCAGATCGATCTCCACCCCTGCCGGTCGTTCGCTGCAGTTGGGTGAGGCGATCTGGCGGGCAAAACTGAGGCGATTGTCGACGATCAAGGCGGGCTCCATGGGGCGACGTAAGCGGCACGAAAGGCAAGGCTGATTCTAGCTGCCCCCGGCCGCCAGGGCCATAACTACCAATCGTGGGGGGGATACGCCATAATTTCGACTTCGCGCCCACCAAACCGGCCTCACTTATGAACGCTCCACAGCCAAGCCATCCTGCACGCCGCGTCGGCATGACCATGCTGGTCGCCTGCTGTGTGATTGGCCTGGGCCTGCTGACGCTGCTGTTCGACGGCCTGCTGGAGCGACGCCAGAACCCCAACCGCAACCCGGACAGCCAGCTCGGCACCGATGGCAGCATCAGCGTCACCCTGCAGCGCAACCCGCAGGGACACTACGTGGTCAACGGCTACATCGACGGCGAGGAGGCGATCTTCCTGCTCGACACCGGCGCCACCGACGTGGTTGTGCCCGAGGAACTTGCCGCCGCGGTTGGCATGGAGCGCGGCTACCCCACCCGCGCTGCTACCGCCAACGGCGAACTGGTGGTCTACTCGGCCGTCATCGACCAGTTGCAGATTGCCGACATCACGCTTTCCGACGTGCGCGCCAGTATCAACCCTGCCATGTACGGCAACACAGTGCTGCTGGGCATGAGCGCCCTGCGTCACATTGAATTTACCCAGCGCGGCAGCACCCTGACCTTGCGCTATGTGCCCTGAAGGATTCCAAAACATCCATGACTGATCTACCCGCAACTGCCCAGCCTTCGGTTCGCACCGATCTGCCTGCCGATCTTCAAGCCTCGGTCCAGAACGCCCTCAGGGAGGACGTGGGCAATGGCGACATCACTGCAGCACTCATTCCGGAAGATGCTGTTGCCACGGCCCATATCTATGTACGAGAAACGGCAGTTCTGTGTGGCACCGCCTGGGTAGACGAGACACTGCGGCAGGTGGACCCTTCACTGCGTATCGACTGGCATGCCCGCGACGGCGACGACATCCACAAGGAGCAGAAGCTCGCCACCCTGCACGGCTCCGCCCGCCACCTGCTGACCGCCGAGCGCTGCGCGCTGAACTTTCTGCAGACGCTGTCCGGCACGGCCACGCTCAGTCGTCACTATGCCCGACGGGTCGCCCACACCGACGTGGTCCTGCTGGACACCCGCAAGACGATTCCCGGGCTGCGCAGCGCACAGAAATATGCGGTAGCCGTGGGCGGCTGCCACAATCACCGCATGGGCCTGTTCGATGCCTTCCTCATCAAGGAGAACCACATCAGCGCCTGCGGCTCCATTGGCGCCGCGGTGGCCACTGCCAGGGCACTGCATCCGGACAAGCCGGTCGAGGTCGAGGTGGAAAATCTGCAGCAGCTGCGTGAAGCCATGGAGGCTGGGGCCCAGATCATCATGCTGGATAATTTCGATCTGGCCACTCTGCGCGAGGCCGTCGTCATCAATGCGGGGCTGTCCCGGTTGGAGGCCTCCGGCGGCGTCAACGACGAAACCCTGGTAGCGATCGCCGAAACCGGTGTCGACTACATCTCCATCGGTGCACTGACCAAGGACTGCAAAGCAGTAGACTTATCCATGCGTTTCGTCTGACAATCAGGGCTTCACTGCCCGATACAAGAACCATAGGCAGCGACGGGAGGCTCGTGGACAGATTCGCAGACAGGCCCATGATTTCCGCAAAACACTGCATCCTGGTGGCCCTTTCAGCCCTGCCGTGGGGTGGAGCGCTGGCACATCCCGGCCCGCTGGACATCAATGGCGGACACTACGACGGCATGTCCTATCACTGCCACATGTCCAACTGCGAGCAGCCCGATTCGTTCAACCGCAGCGGCCCGGACAGCTTCTTCCTGGATCCGGACAGTCGCGAAAAATTCTTCAACGAGATCGACTGGTCTGTGGATCACGATTTTGATGGCGACTGCCAGAATACCCGCAACGAGATCCTGGTTCTCACCAGCCTCGCCGAGGTGCGCTACACCAACCCACGCAACTGCGAGGTGCGCACCGGGCAATGGCTCGATTACCTCACCGGCAAGACCTTCACCGTCGCTGCCCAGCTGGCGCTCGACCACATCATCCCTCCCGTGTATGCCCACAATCAGGGGGGCGACGCCTGGCCACCCCAAAAGAAACTGGCCTTCGCCAATGACCCGCTGAATCTCGTCCTGACGGACCGCAGCGAGCAACGCCGCAGACGCGACCGGGGGCCGAGCCGGTACCTGCCGACAGAGGCATATCAATGCGACTACGTGCGGCAGTGGGAGGCGATTGCAGAGAAGTATGATCTGCGGCTGGATAACCGCGACCGGGGAAGGATTCGGAGCGTGCTGGAGGACTGCACGGACGACTGAGGGGATCGGTTGTGACGACGGCGGTCCGCAGGGGCAGGTTCGCCGCTGTGCCAGTGACCTCCTCCCCCCGAAACGCTCTGCAGAGCGCGCCTCCAGAAGCAAAAAAACCGGAGTCCTGGCTCCGGTTTTTTCGTGTCAGCTTTTAATCAAGCAAGCTATTTTTAATCAAGCAAGCTGTGCGGGCGAGTGAATCAGGGCGCCGCCTGAATCTCCACATCAGCCATCATGCCACTGGCATATTCCAGAGGCGTATCGCCAGCCGGGAAGCCGGTGATCTGCAGCACGTAGGCCATGACGTTCTCGTACTCATTGTCCATCAGCGAACCGGGGTTATCGGCCGGCATGGAGCTCATCACCTGCTCGAACAGGTACAGCATGGGTTGTCCACGCCAGGTTCTCAGGATGTTCTTGTAGAAATCGGCATTGTGACATGAGGAACAACGCGCTTCGAAAATGGGTTGGCCTGCCTCAGCCTGCTCAGCAGTGTACGCACCGTCTGCCAGCGATGTGGGGGCTGCGCCCGCGTCAGCGATAGCGGCGCTGGCCATTGCCAGGGTCAACAGGGTGGCAAACGAGAATTTGGCTTTCTTCATATCCGATTACTCCGGCACTTAAGGTGCTACTGGTTCAACTTTTGTCACAGCTCCAATCTAAACAGGACAGGCTGAATGACACCTGAACATACCCGCAGCAGATCGTGGCTGACGGATTTCGGGGAGAGGCAAAAGCGCGCTACCTTAAACCACCTTTCGGCATTTATCAAGTCAGCAAACCCCGGCGCCTACACACGTTCCGGAGAGGTCCCACTGAATGGGGGGCGCTATGCCTCCCGGCGTCAGCACGTAAGTATAACCACCAACATCGTCTGATCCAGTGGCGGTAATCACCCCGTCCACCATCGTCACGGAGGCCACCCGACCGCTGGCTCCTGCATCGGCAGGAATACTGTTGCCGCCGGCATCGGCATCCGCCAGAGCCGTGATGCGCCCTGTCTGGGCAGCCACCTCGAAGGCGCTCTTGTACGGCGTTGCGGCGAGCACCACTTCGGCGAACGCAGCCCGCTGGGTATAGGTCTGATAGACCGGCAATGCGATAGTGCCAAGAATACCGATAATGGCGATGACGATCATCAATTCGATGAGGGTGAATCCCCGATTTGTGCTGTGAGTCATGAGCGTCCTCCTTGACGTGTGCTCGAGTGGATACTGAAGAGCTTAGTCCATGCTGCGACATCCGCCACTGCCCACTCCCGCAAAAGAGGCGCCTGCAGCCATGATCTATACTCCAGGCATCGATGATCTCCCGAGAACGTCATGCCTGAAACCAATGCCTCCCAGCGTGTCTCCGAGCGGCAAGGCCCGGCTGGCGGTCGCCATGCCGCTGCCATCGCGCATCAGTTCGGCGCGCCGCTGCTCGACCTGACAGCGTTCGACCTGCAGCACTGTCCAACGGAGCTCGTGGACACCCAGCTGCTGCACAAGCATCGGGTGCTGCCGCTGTACCGGCGCGGCAACCGCCTGTACCTGGCCACATCGGACCCTACCCGTGTACAGGCCTTCGACGAGCTGAAATTTCATACCGGGCT
>Ga0079224_100017786_pt1 | contig 10032 bp, 6 predicted proteins | sample Stecom2015_FD_80414 | JGI IMG/M metagenome (GOLD analysis project Ga0079224, IMG submission 80414) | Agricultural soil microbial communities from Utah to study Nitrogen management - Steer compost 2015 | ecosystem: Environmental > Terrestrial > Soil > Agricultural land | place: USA: Utah... | reverse complement strand
GGCCACGCCTCCCCTGCGCCTCGAGCGGCCCGATCCGACGATCGAGGACGCGGACCCCGCCGGCGCCATGGAGCTCACGATCGACGCGAGCGAGCTCGAGCGGGTCAGCCTCGTCGAGCTGCCCGCCCTCGCCCGCTACGGTCGCTACGATCTCCTCGGCCGGCTCGCCTACGGCGGCATGGCGGAGATCTTCCTGGCGCGCGAGGCGCACGTCAGCGCGCACCGCATGCTGGTCATCAAGCGCGTGCTCCCGCACGTGGCCGAGGACCGCCACTTCGTCGACATGTTCGTCGACGAGGCGCGCCTCGCGATGCAGCTCAATCACCCGAACATCTGCCACGTCTACTCGTTCGGCGAGGAGGAGGGCACCTACTACATCGCGATGGAGTGGGTGAACGGGAAGCCGCTCTCGAAGATCATCCGCGCAGCGCGCGAGCAGGGTGGGCTCCCGATCCCGGTGGCGCTCAAGCTCATCGCGCAGGTCGCCGACGCGCTCGACTACGCGCACCGCGCCTGCGATGCGAAGGGCGAGCCCCTCGGGATCGTGCACCGCGACGTCAGCCCGCAGAACATCATGGTGAGCTACGACGGCGCGGTGAAGCTGCTCGACTTCGGCATCGCCAAGGCGTCGAGCCACAGCACGCGCACCGAGGCCGGCGTCATCAAGGGCAAGTTCGCCTACATGTCCCCGCAGCAATGCGTGGGAGAGCCGATCGACGGTCGCGCGGACATCTTCGCGCTCGGCGTCTGTCTCTTCGAGGCGTTGACCGGGAAGAATCCCTACCGGCGCAAGACCGAGTTCGAAACGATGACGCGGATCGTCAGCGAGCCGACACCCAAGGTGCGCGAGCGCCGCCCCGAGGTGCCGGAGGAGGTCGAGGCGATCCTCGAGAAGGCGCTGATGAAGCAGCCCGAGCATCGCTACCAGAGCGCCGGGGAGATGCAGCTCGCGATCGAGGGCGTGCTCGCGAAGCTCGGCGTGGTGGTCAACGGCGCGCGCATCGGTGAGCTCCTCTCGCGCCTCTTCATCGACGACGTGCGCGACGGTCCGCAGCTCGACATGCGCATGTCGATCGTGCCCCGGGCGAGCGGTGGCTCGCTCAGCGCGGACGACAGCCGCGAGTCCTCGCCCCCGCGCAAGCGACCGTCGGGTGCGACCGAGCTCGACGCGACGGCGATCCCGGCGTCGATGGTCGCGGAGACGAAGAAGAAGCGTTCTTCGGCCGCCATCGCGCTGGTCGCGGTGCTGCTCGTCGGGATCGCCGCGGCGGGCGGGGTGCTCGCGTGGACGATGCTGGGCCCGCGGGTGAACGATCCGCAGGCAACCTACCCCGAACCGACGACTGCGGCGCCGATCGCCGCCGAGCCGGCCATCGCCGAGCCGGCCATCGTCGAGCCTGCCGTCGCCGAGGCGCCCACCACCGGCTCGGTCTTCATCGAGAGCACGCCTCCGGGCGCGACCATCACGCTCGGCGACCGCGAGAACGCGGGGCTCACCCCGCTCGAGATCGGCATGATGGAGCCCGGCACCTACGACGTCCGCCTCTCGCTCGAGGGTCGCGATGAATGGCGGGGCCAGGTGGAGATCGCGGCGGGCGAGCGCGCGAGCGTCCGCGCCGAGCTCGAGCGCACGCGCCGCGATCGTCCGGCGCCGAGCCCGCCCGGCCAGCTCTCGCTCAACACCCGCCCGTGGTCGAAGGTCTATCTGGGCAACCGCCTGCTCGGAACCACGCCGATCGGCCGCGTCTCCGTCCCCTCCGGCACGCAGCGCCTGAGGCTCGTCGACCGCGACGGCAACGAGCACCGCAAGACCGTGCGCGTCCCCCCGGGCGGCCACGTCACCGAGTCGTTCGACCTCCGCTGAAGGAGCGGCGCGCTCCGTCGCAAGCGAGAACGCGCGAGGGCTCCCCCTCCCGCTCGCGGCCGCTCGCGGGAGCGGGGTCGGGGGGAGGGAGACTACTCGCGGGAGAAGAAGCGCTGGATCTTCTTCACGCGCTTCTGCAGGAGGATCGGCAGCTTCCAGGCGCGCGTCACCCGCATGATCTGCGCGTCGATCAGGATGTCGCCGAGCTCGAAGGCCGACGCGTCGAAGGGCATCCAGAAGGGCTCGGGCTGCGGGTTCTCGTCGACCAAGACGCTCTTCGGGCGGCAGAAGGTCAACAAGGAGAGCTCGCTGTTCGCGATGCCGAAGCCGGTGTCGCGCACGCCGCTCCACGGGAGATCCGGGATGGCGCCGGTCATCGAGTGGGTGTTGATGTCGACCACGCCGACGTCGAGACGCTCGGCCAGCCGCTCGGCCCGCGCGATGTCCTTCGTCCAGATCGACGCGCCGAGCCCGTAGCGCCCCGCGTTGGTCCGCCGGATCGCGTCCGCCGCGCCGTCGACCCGAACGATCGCGAGCACCGGACCGAAGGTCTCCTCCTTCACCACGTCCATCGCGTCGGTGCAGTGGTCGAGGATCGTCGGCGCGTACCAGAGCCCCTGCCCGAGCTCCTCGCCGCCGGTGACCAGCTTCGCGCCCTTGGCGATCGCGTCGGCGACGTGCGCCTTCACGATCTCGAGCTGTCGCCGGTTCTGGAGAGGCGCGACCTCGACCTCCCCGAAATCTCCCTCACCCGCGCGCAGCTTGCGCCAGGCCTCGCCGAGCCGCGAGACCAGCGCGTCCGCGATGCGCTTGTCGGCGTAGACGAGTTCGACCGCGCCGCAGGACTGCCCGGCGTTCTGCAGGGCCCAATGCGTCAGGCCCGCCACCGTCCGCTCGAGATCGCAGTCGGCCAGCACGATGGCCGGATCGTTGCCGCCCATCTCGACGCTCGACGGAATCCCGAGCTCCGCGCAGCGCACGCGCACCTTCTTTCCGGTCGCGCACGAGCCGGTGAACACGCACGCGTCGATGCCCGCCTCGATCAGCGCGGCGCCGACGGCTCCGTCCCCCTGCACCACCTGCAGGAGCCCCTCGGGCAGCTCCTCCGCGAGCCGCTCCGCGAGCCACGCGCTCGACAGCGGCGTGTACTCGGAGGGCTTCAGCACCACGCCGTTGCCGGTCATCAACGCCGGGATCAGCGAGCGATAGAGCCCGGAGACCGGGTAGTTCCATGGCGCGATCACGCCGATGACGCCGCGCGGGACGAGGTCGATGTGCGCGCGCTTCTTCGGAAAGCTCAGCGGGTTCAGGCGCACCTTGCGGCGCATCGCCTTGCCCGCCACCCGCGCCCAGCCGCCGACCGCGTCCATCGGGCCGAGCGCCTCCGTGAACATCGCGTCCACGTCGACCTTGCCGGCCTCGAGCTTCACCAGCGAGAGGATCTCGTTGCGCCGAACGAGCATCGCCTTGGCGGCGCGCTTGAGCGCGGCGACCCGATCCTCGAAGGGCTGGCTGCGCCAGATGTGCTGCGCCCGGCGCGCGCGGGAGACCGCCTCGCGCACGTCCTCCACCGGCGTGACCGGGACGGGAGGAAGCGCCCGCAGCTCCATCGGAGAAACCCGGTGGATGGCGCCCTCGCGCACGATGGGCTCGAGCCCGCCGATCGCCGCCGGTGCGGCCATCCCCGTGACGCCGTTTCCGTTCTTGCTGGTGTGCATGCTCGTCTCCGCGGCCCCGGCGTACCACAGCCACCCCGAGGCGGGTAGAGAGGCCCCGTGAGCAACGCTACGGCGAGCCGTCCGTCGCGGCGGACTCCTCCGGCAGCCGCACCCGGCTCGTCTCCGCGCCACCGAAAAGCCAGATCGCCGCCGCCGTCGCGCCGAAGCCGAGCATCAGCGCGAGCACGGCGGCCACGATGAGCAGGGGCAGCTTGCTCCGGCCCGCCGGCTCGGGCTCCTGCCTCGGGATCGGATCCCACACCGCCGTCAGCTCTCCGGTCGGCCCCGCCGGCTCGACCCGCCGCTCGCTCATCACGCGCATCAGCGCGTCGATGCGCCGCACCACCTCGGCCGCGCTCGGCGGCCTGTCCTCCGGCCGCTTCGCGAGCAGGTCGCGCACCAGCGTCTCGAGCGCGCCGGGGATCTCGAGCGTCGGGTCCACCTCCCGCAGGCGCTTGGGCGTCTCGTGGAGGTGCCGGTACATCGTGCCGATGGCGTCCTTCTCGAAGAACGGCGGCTCGCCGGCCATCGCCTCGTAGAGGATCACGCCGAGGGAGTAGAGGTCGGAGGCGGGCGAGAGCCCCTCCTTCGTGATCACCTCGGGGCTCATGTAGACCGGCGTGCCGACGACCCGGTGCGCCTCGGTGAGCGACGGCTCGGAGACGAGGTGGCGCCGCTCCTCGCCGGCGAACGCCTTGGCGATGCCGAAATCGACGACCTTCACCGTTCCGTCCGAGCAGATGAAGATGTTGTCCGGCTTCAGATCGCGGTGGATCACGCCGGTCGAATGGGCCGCCGCCAGCGCCCGCCCGACGTCGCGGGCGATGTGCAGGGCCTCGAGGCCGCGCAGCGGTGGCGGCCGGCGTAGCCGCTCGGTCAGCGTCTCGCCCTCGAGCCGCTCCATCACGAGGAAGGCGCGCCCGTCGGGGCTCATCCCGGTGTCGAAGATCCGCACCACGTACGGGCTCGAGATGCTCGTGGTGTGGCGCACCTCGCGGATGAAGCGCTCGTGGACCGTCGGATTTCCGGCGTGCTCGGGGCGGATGATCTTGATCGCCACCTCGAGCTCGTCGGGCAGGCGCTCCGCCAGATAGACCGAGCCCATGCCGCCCTGGCCGAGCGGCTCGACGACCTGATAGCGGTCGCCGAGCACCTGCCCGATCATCGGATCGTCGCTCCACGCCGTCAGCGCCTCTCCGTCGCGCGGGCACACCCGGAGGGCCGGGTCGCGATACGAGGTGCGACAGTGCACACAAATTCGGATGTCGGTGCCGGCAGCGGCCGCGTGCATGGAAGGCGACATCATACGAGAGCGGAGCGGCGCTTGATACCATCCCGTCACATGTCGCGCTGGCTCGATCGCACTTACCTCGCGCTCTCCCGGCCGCTCGGCTGCTTCGCCGGCGGCTTCGGCGACGAGAGCATCCTCGAGCGCGCCTTCGATCCGGAGCCTCGGCCCGCGCCCGAGCCACCGCGCATCCGCTGGACGCGCGCCCGGGTCCACGGCTCGCTCCGCATCACCGAGGGCGAGCTCGACAGCCCCGAGGCTGCCCTGCCCGTCGAGTGCCGCGTCGCGCGCGTCTGCCTGCTCCGCCCGCGTAAGACCGTAGCCCGCTCGCTCGCGGTCGTGCTCGCGTCGTGGACCGACGAGGGCTTCGTCGCGCGCCGGCGCATCTTCACGCGGGCGGTCGAAGCAGGCGTCGCGTGCCTCTTCCTCGAGAACCCGTTCTACGGCGGTCGCCGCCGGATCGGCCAGCGCGGCGCGTGCCTGCGCGCCGTGAGCGACATCGTGTGGATGGGGCGGGCGGCGGTGCGCGAGTCGCACGCCCTCCTCGCGTGGGCGAAATCCGAGGGCTACGCGCGAACCGGCGTCGTCGGCTACAGCATGGGCGGGCAGATGGCGGCGATGAGCGCGGCGCTCGCGCCCTGGCCGGTGCACGTCGTCGCCATGGCCCCGGCGGCCACCGCGGCTTCCGTCTTCCTCGACGGCCCGCTCCGCCGCGACGTCGCGTGGGAGGCGCTCGGCGAAGGCGGCGAGGCGCGCCTCCGCGCGATCCTCACCTCGCTCTCGGTGCTCGCGCTCCCGCCGGTCGCGAATCCGACCTGGGCCACCCTGGTCGGCACCCGCCACGACGCGATCGTCCCTCCCGAAGACGCCGTCGCCATCGCCCGCCACTGGCGCACCGGCGTCCGCTGGCTCGACGACGGCCACGTCAGCGCCATCGCCCTGCGCTCCCACGCCCTCGCCCAAGCCGTCGTCGACACCTTCTCCCGCTGAGATGCGCAACGACCTGCGCCTACCGGGCACGCTCACCGGGTGCCCGCGCTGCGGGCGTCCGCTGAACGCGGCCGCCAGCGCGCTGCGCAAGGACCAACTCCGTTGGCGCGAGCGGCTCACCCGCGTCTCTCCCGTGCGCGATACGCTCCTTTTTCTGCCGGCGCTCGGAGCGTTCGTCGCGGCCGCGTTCTTCGCGTTCACCTTCCCCGAGCCGGCGGGCGCCGGTTGGCTTGCGATTCGCGCCGCCTTGACCCTCGGTGCCTTGCTGGGCCTGGGCGGATCGTGGGTTCTGTGGGCGCTCCTGGTGCTCGGGATCGGCTGGCTCTTGGCCCCCCGACGCTCGCTCGACCCGCTGCGCCCGGTCCCCTTTCCGAGCGCCGTCGCCGCCACGCGCGCCGAGCGGCGCTGGAGAGCGCCCTTCGAGTGGTTCGAGCGCCACCAGCATGTCGTCACCCCACTCGCCTTCGCGGCGGCCGGGGGCCTCGACGTGGCGATCTCGTGGCTGATGCACGGGCCCGCGAGCAGCGGACTATCGAACTCCATCCGCTCGACGTTCATCAATTCTACGATCCTCGAGCTCTCGATTTTCGTAGCCGCCGGCGGGCTCATCGGGTTGCTCTCGTCGTCCTTCGTGGGGAGCGGCGTGAGCGCGCTGCGCTTCGTCCTCGAGCGCCTCGATCTCGTGCTCGCACACGCCTCGCGCGAGCTCGCCCTGCACGAAGCGGTGGAGCGCGGCCTCGGGCGCGCGACCCGGCCCTCTCGCGAGCGCGCGGCCGGCACCGCGGCGCCGCTCGACGGAGGCTCCCTCATCGCGCCGCTCTCGGGCGAGCCTTGCCTCGCGTTCCGCCTCGTCGGGCGCGTGGGCGCGCTCCGCATCGACGACTCCGACGCGGCGCCGTTCCTCGTCCGCGAGGACAGCGCCGGCGTCGCGGTGCGAGCGGCCGCTTGGGTCGTGGCCTTGGAAGCGCCGCTCGCCGCCAAGGTCGTCCTCGACGAAGCGCAGCGCGAGCGCCTGGCTGCCTTTCTCCATCAGCGCGGCCTGCCGAGCGGCGACATCGACGACGTGCACGGCGCCGCCGGACGCGAGCTCGACCCGGACGCGCAGGGCTACCGCGGGGCCGAGATGCGACGTGTCCTGAGTGACGCGGACGGAGAGCCGGTCCTCATCAGGACCGGCTGAGCGGCGGTGGCCGCCCGCCGGACGAATTTCAAAATGAATTTGTCCCAGCAGGCGCCTGCCGGCGCTCCGTGTCAGCGCCGGATGACGTGGACGAGGGCCCGGCGACGCGCGCGTGGCTGTACCAAGCGCGCTGATCACTTCATCCGGTAGACGATCATCCCGTGCTTGAGGTCGTAGGGGGAGAGCGCGACGGTCACGCGGTCGCCCAGGATCACGCGGATGCGGTAGCGGCGCATGCGGCCGCAGAGCTTGGCGCGGATGGTCGGCCCGGCGTCGGTCTCGACCTCGAACTGCCCGCCGGCGAACACCTGCATGACGGTGCCGTCCAGCCGGACGTGGTCCTCGCGCACCTCTTCGCGCAGACCCATGCCGTTTCCTCGTCCTCGTCGCGCCACAGACCCTCCGAGCATCGAGATTAAAGGCGCACGCGCGACCGACTCCCCTCATCGGTCGCGCGTGCAGGGCCCCCCCGCGGGACCCCCCCGCCGCATAGATTGGGTGCCGCTCGGCCCCCCCCGGGTTCGCCGCGCGACGCACTGGCTTGTAGAGCCCTCCCCGAACGGCACAAGAGCTCAGCGACCGAGAGCTGCGCGAATCGTCGGGACGTCGTCGGTGATGAGGGCGTCGAGCCCGAATGCCGCGAGCTCGCACGCACGCTCCGGGTCGTTCACCGTCCACGCCGCGACGAAGCCGCGCCGCTTCCAGCGCCGCACCCGCGCCGCCGTGCAGAGGCCTTCCTGAGGATGGAGCCCGTCGGCGCGGAGCACGCGCCGCGCGATCGCTCCTCGCCGGGGCCCGGTGTGCTCCCGATCGAAGAGGAAGCCCACGGGCACCGGCGTGTGACGGCGCAGAGCCCCGAGCACGGTCGGCGAGAAGGTCGAGAGGACCATCGCCTCGCGCTCGGCCTCCGTGCGCCTCGCGAGCGTCGACGCGACCGCGCGCGCGACCGCCCGCCGGTCCGGCACGTCGCCCTTGACCTCGATGTTGAGCCGCAGGCCCGCGCCGACGACGAGATCGATGGCCTCGTCGAGGAGCGGGACGCGCTCGTCCTCGCCGATGCGCACCGCCTTCAGCGCGGCCCACGGCAGCATCGCCACCCACGCCGCCCGCTCGCCGACCCGCCCGAGGTGCGGGTCGTGCGCGACCACCACCTCGCCGCTCTTGCACGTGCGCACGTCGAGCTCGACGCCGTCGGCGCCCTGGTCGATGGCGATGCGAAACGCCGAGAGCGTGTTCTCCGGCGCGCGCCGGTTCGCGCCGCGATGCGCATAGATCAGCACGCGCCGACGGTGCTCCAGGCCGAGCGAAGACACAACACGAACGAAAACGGCCCCCGAGCGGGTGCTCGGAGGCCGTCTCGAGAAGGAAGAAAGAAGGCGCGAAGCTCAGCGGGACGAGACCCGCAGGCTCCAGCCGTTGAGGGTGCCGACGTCGCGGGAGAAGCGGTCGACGACGGTCAGCCGCCAGGTGCCCGGCGCCTGCTCGCCGACGAAGCCCGGCAGGTCGAAGGTGCGCTCGAGGCGCTCGTCCTCCGTGAGGTGATCGGTGAGCAGCACGAACTCGCGGCCGCCCTCGCGGGAGAAGCGGATCTCGAGGTCGCCGAGGAACGTGTGGGTGACGTCGACCGTGACCGACATCTCGGTGATGGTGCCGCCCTCCTCGATCGTGATCTCGCGGACCACGCCGCGCTCGTCGGCGTCGGGGATCGCGACGCTCGCCTCGTCGTCGTAGGTGCGCGTGACGGCCGTGCCTTCGCAGTCGCTCGTGCAGCGCGTGATCTCGAGGCTCCAGGCGCGCAGCGTGCCGGTGTCCTGGCCCGCGTGGTCGATGACCACGAGCTGGTAGGTGCCCGCCGCGTCGGTGCCGTTGAAGTCGGAGACCGTGTAGGTCTTCACGATGTCGTCCTGGCTGCCGCCCGCGCGGTCGTGGAGGCGCACCGAGAGGCCGTCCTCCACGCGCTTCAGCTCGACCGTCAGGTCACCCGTGTAGGTGTGCTGGATGTCGACGTTCACGGCGAGCGAGCTGATCGAGCCGCCCTCGGTGACCGTGATGGTCGAGGTCACGCCCGTCGGATCGGCATCCGGGATCGGAAGCGGCGCGTCGTCGTTCTCGTGCTCGTCGCCCGGGTCCATGCAGGCGCGGTCGGAGGCGCAGTCGCTGTCCTCGCAGTCGACCTTGCCGTCGCGGTCGTTGTCACGACCGTCGTTGCACTGCTCGGCCACGCTGACCTCGGGCAGGCCGGCGACGTAGGCGGTCAGGTACTGCTCGACGTACGCGTAGGCGATCCAGCCGTAGCCGCGGCCCATCGGGTTCTGCGAGCCGAACGAGCCGGTCGAGCCCCACGAGTTCTTGAAGAGGAAGAAGCCGCGCTCCATCACCGGCTCGCCGTTGGCGTCCACCATCGGCTGGCCCTCGCCGTCGACGCGCTGCACCTCGAGGTCGTCGTCCCAGCCGACGAGGAGGAACGCGTGACCGGCAGGGCGCTCGCGCGAGTCGCGGATGTCGTCGTCGTTCGGCGAGAGCACGTAGCCGTAGCGCGAGTACTCCGAGCTCGTGCGGAGCTTCGAGCCGCCGTGGTTCCACGCCTGGTAGAAGAAGTCGCCGCCCACCACGACCGGCGTGCGCGTCGAGGTCATGTGGCCCTTGATCGAGCGCGCGCTCGGGTTGATCCAGCGGCCGGGCGGCAGGGTGAAGCGCTGCGCCGAGAGCGCCTCCGCCGGAGGCTCGCCGTTCGTGTAGCAGCGCACCGGCCGGTTATCGCCGGTGCACGCGGCGTCGTCGGAGGTGCTCCAGGGCCGGCTCTGGTAAGGCCAGAGCGCCTCCTCGACGATGCCGAAGCGGCTGATGGCCTGCAGGTTCTGCTGCGCGCTCGAGCCCTCGGTGTTCGCGAAGGCGCCGACCTCGGTCTTCACCGACCACTGCAGGAACTGCTCGGAGAAGTCGGGCATCTCGATGCTGCCCTCGCGGATGTAGAGGCTCTCCATCAGCGCGT
>Ga0079224_100017785_pt1 | contig 10032 bp, 6 predicted proteins | sample Stecom2015_FD_80414 | JGI IMG/M metagenome (GOLD analysis project Ga0079224, IMG submission 80414) | Agricultural soil microbial communities from Utah to study Nitrogen management - Steer compost 2015 | ecosystem: Environmental > Terrestrial > Soil > Agricultural land | place: USA: Utah... | reverse complement strand
CATCGAGAGCGCCGTCGAGGCGATGCGGCACGGGGCCTACGACTACGCCACCAAGCCCCTCGACCTCGACGTCATCATCCCGCTGGCCGAGAAGGCGCTGGAGACCAGCCGGGTCGAGCGCGAGCTGCGCTCCGGTCGGGAAGGGGGCGAGGGGCTCTCCAGCCTGGTGGGGGGATCGAGCGCGATGGCAGCCGTTCGCGACCTGCTGGCGAAGCTCGCGGGGAGCCCCGTATCGACGGTGCTCCTGACCGGAGAGAGCGGGACGGGCAAGGACCTGGTAGCGCGGACCCTGCACTACGTCAGCTCGCGCACTCGGCACCCCTTCATCCACATCACCTGCTCGGCGTTGCCGGAGAACTTGCTGGAGAGCGAGCTCTTCGGTCACGAGGCGGGCGCGTTCGCCGGCGCTACCCGCCAGAAGAAGGGGCTCTTGGAGCTTGCCGAAGGCGGCACCGTGTTCTTCGACGAAATCGCGGAGATGGCGCCGAGCCTGCAAGCCAAGCTGCTGCGCTTCATCGAAGATCGCGCCTTCCGGCGCGTCGGCGGGACCTCGGATATCAGCGTCGACGTCCGGGTGATCGCGGCCACCAACCGCGATCTCACCGAGGCCGTGGAGGAAGGCAGCTTCCGAGGCGACCTCTTCTATCGCCTGCAGGTCGTCCCGGTGCACCTGCCGCCGCTCCGTGAGCGCAAAGGCGATGTCGAGCAGCTCGCGTTGCACTTCCTCGAGCGCTTCAGCGCGGCGTTCGAGAAGCTCGTGAACGGCATCGAGCCGCTCGCCTTGGCGCTGCTCGAGAGCTATCGCTGGCCGGGCAACGTGCGGGAGCTGAAGCACGCCATCGAGCGCGCCGTGCTGCTCACCGAGGGCCCCGAGCTGCGGCGCGGCGACTTCGTCATGGTTCAGTCGGCGTCGCAGCCGGTTTCCTTTCGGCTGCCGCCGAACGGCATCGTGCTCGAGGAGCTCGAGCGGGATCTGGTGCGCCAGGCGCTGGAGACCACGGGCTGGAACCAGGCCCGCGCCGGCAAGCTGCTCGGGCTGAACCGCGACCAGATCCGCTATCGCATCGAGAAGTTTGGGCTCTCACGCCCCGGATCGGACGGAAACGGCGAGGGCGCCGACGTCAGCTCCGTGAGCATGTCCTGACGTTGGGCGACCTCGGGCTGAGCTCAGCCGAGCAGCGTCGTCAGCGACTTCAAATCGAGCGGCTTGGTGAGCACGCGAGCGCCCTGGATCCCTGCGATGAGCGCCAGCAGATTGTCGGCGGCCATCCCGCTCACGATGACGACCTTGAGCGCGGGCACCGAGCGGCGGAGCCGCGTCGCCAGCTCGATGCCGTTTGGACCGCAGGGCAAGAGGTAGTCGGCGATCAGCACCTCCGGCGGCTCCGTCTCGGCCAGGCGGAGCGCCGCCTCCCCGTCGCTGGCGGTGCGCACCTCGTGACCTCGGTCGCTCAGATACCAGCTCAGCACTTCGGCCGTATCCGCCTCGTCGTCGACCACCAGGATCTTCGCCATCGACCTCGTGTGCCCGCTGGCAGTCCGACCGCTGAGCGGGCAACCCAGCTCATCCTAACTACGGATGTCGCAGACCGCTACGGCCGTTCGGCCGCGGAAGGCGCGGCCCCTTCGAAAATGCGTCGCGAAGCGACCTGGCCGTCGGCGGCCAAGGCGCGGTTGTGCGACGAAGCCGCCGTGCACATGGTCGAAATAGGGCGCGACGGGTAGTCCTCGCGCACCCCTCTGAGGTTTGCGAAAACAAGGAAACACCATGGCCGAAACCGTGGGCGACTACATGGTGGGTCGCCTCCATGAGTGGGGGATCGACCGCATCTACGGCTATCCGGGCGACGGCATCAACGGTTTGATGGGTGCCCTCAGGCGCGCAGAAGCCAAGGTTCGGTTCACGCAGGCGCGGCACGAAGAGCTGTCGGCGTTCATGGCCTGTGCACACGCCAAGTTCACCGGCGAGGTCGGCGTTTGCCTGGCGACGTCCGGGCCCGGCGCCATCCACTTGCTGAACGGGCTGTACGACGCCGCGCTCGACCGGCAGCCGGTGCTCGCCATCGTGGGGCAGCAGAAGATGTTGTCCCTTGGCAGCGACTACCAGCAGGAGGTCGACCTGATCAGCCTGTTCAAGGACGTCGCGCACCACTTCGTGCACATGTGCACCCACCCGGCGCAGGCGCGGCACCTGGTCGACCGTGCGCTTCGAATCGCCAAGGCCGAGCGCTGCGTCACCTGCATCATCGTTCCGAGCGACGTGCAGGAAATGGACGCCGTGGACAGTCCGCCGCGCAAGCACGGCTCGGTGTACTCGGGGGTCGGCTACAGCGAACCGATCGTCGTCCCCCGGCAGCAAGACCTCCGGCGTGCCGCCGCGGTCCTGAACGAAGGCAAGCGGGTCGCGATGCTGGTGGGCGCCGGGTGCTTGGGCGCGGCCGGAGAGGTGCTCGAGACCGCCGACATCCTCGGGGCGGGGATCGCCAAGGCGCTGCTCGGCAAGGCCGCCGTCCCAGACGACCTGCCGTTCGTCACCGGATCCATCGGCCTGCTCGGCACCAAGGCGAGCGACGAGATGATGCAGCACTGCGACACCCTGCTGATGGTCGGCACCAGCTTTCCGTATTCGGAGTGGCTGCCCAAGGAGGGCCAGGCGCGTTCGGTGCAGATCGATCTGAAGGCGCGCATGCTGGGCGTGCGCTATCCGAACGAGGTCAATCTCTGCGGCGACGCGAAGGAGACCTTGCGGGCGTTGATGCCGCTGCTCGAGGCGAAGCGGGACCGGAGCTGGCGCGAAACGATCGAGAAGAACGTCGCTCAGTGGTGGGCCCTGCTCGAAGAGCGGGCGATGCTGGACGCCAAGCCGCTCAATCCGCAGCGCGTCTTCTGGGAGCTGTCTCCCCGCCTGCCCGACCGCTGCATCCTCACCGCCGATTCCGGTTCGGCGGCGAACTGGTGGGCGCGTGACTTGAAGGTGCGCGCGGGGATGATGGCGTCGCTGTCCGGCAACCTGGCGACCATGGGCCCTGGCGTGCCCTACGCCATCGCGGCAAAGTTCGCGCACCCCGATCGTCCGGTGATCGCGTGCGTCGGCGACGGCGCGATGCAAATGAACGGCATCAACGGGCTGGTCACGATCGCGGCGGAGTACGAAAAGTGGAAGAACCGGCAGCTGATCGTGCTCGTGCTGAACAACGGAGATCTGAACCAGGTCACCTGGGAGCAGCGGGTGATGGAAGGGGATCCGAAGTTCGAGGCGTCTCAGGTCGTGCCGGACTTTTCGTACGCCAAATACGCCGAGCTCGTGGGACTCAAGGGCATCTCGATGCGGGGACCGGAGGACGTGGTGCCCGGATGGGAGGAGGCGCTCAGGGCCGATCGGCCCGTGGTCGTCGAAGCACACACCGATCCAGAGGTGCCGCCCTTGCCGCCGCACATTCGCTTCGATCAAGCCAAGAAGTATCTCACCTCCATGCTCAAGGGCGAGCCTGACCGCTGGTACATCTTCAAGCGGTCGCTGAAGGAAATGGCGCCGAGCTTCAAGCCGAACCGCTGAGCCGGGTCAACCGGGGCCGGCGCCGCTCGTCTCCGGCAGCTGCACCTCGAGCCGCGTCCAGCCTTCGACGTGGGCGGGGCGGATGCTGCCGCCGTAGGCACCGACGATCCGGCGTGCGATGGCGAGGTGGGCGGGCTGCTCGTCGCGATCGGCAAACAGCCGCTGTCCGAGCGCCGAGTCGATGCGCTGGGCGGCGCCGTCCGTTTGGACCGGCGCCTCGAGCTCGACCAACGCGAGCTGGCCGCTGCGCCGTGCGCGGACCCGCACCCGGGTTCCCTCGCGACCCAGCCCGAGCAGCAACATGACGAAGGCTTGCCGCAGCTCGCCGATTTGACAGCGCACGGCCGGCAGCGCGCCGAGCTCGAGCTCGACCGTGACGCCTTGACGGCGCGCGAGCTCGACCGCCTCGCTGAGCACCGCGTCGAGGGGCGCTGGTCCAAGCTCCGAGCTCGAGCGTCGCGCGAGCTCCACCATGCGCTCGACGATCTGGCTGCAGCGGCGGGTGTTCTCCTCGATGGTCGCCAGCAGCTTGCTCAAGCGCTCGGCGTCGCTCGTCGTGCGCGCGTACTGCACGCTCATCAACACGCTGCTCAAGGGGTTGTTCAGCTCGTGGGCCAGGCTGGTGGCGAAGGTCGACAGCGACAGCGAGAGCTCCCCGCGCTCCCCCGCCTCATCGGCTGCGGGGGGCAGCGAGCTGGGCTTCGACGGTGGTCTGGACATGGGCCGGGAGGAGAGAGCATGCGGGAGCCCGGCGCCGGGCTCAAGCCTGGTGAAGGTCGGCCGCCGGGCTCTCGGCCGGCGATGTCGGCGGGGACGAGGAGCGAGCGCTCGGCGCGCACCACTCGAGCGTCGCCAGTGCGTCGGCCGCGTCGAGCTCCGTCACCGAGAACCGTCGCCGCCCGCTGCCGGAGGCCGCCGAGAGCTCGATCGTCGAGAGCCCGAGCCTGCGCTGAAGCAGCGAGCGGGACAGCGTGACGGACTGCACGCGCCGCCGCTGCAGGAGCACCGTGGTGCGCTGCAGCGAGCGGAAGCGCAGCGCCGCGAGGTGGTCGCCCAGGGCCACGGCCGTCTCGCGGTGGGCGCGCTGGCCGATCCACGCGACGGGGAAGAGCAGCGCGCCCACGAGCCAGCCGTTTGGCAGCAGGGTGGCGGCCACGCCCGTCGCGAGCAGCGTCAGAACCACGGGCGCCATCAGAAAGCGCCGCAGCGCTCGAGGCGGCGGGCGCATCACGCGCGCGCCCCCGCCTCCGATCGGCGCCGCGCCGCTCGGGGGGTTCGTGGGCAGCGCGCGCAACGCGGTCAGGTCGTGCTCGGGGCAGAGCTCCGAGAGCAGCTCGACGATCCGATCCTTGTGAACGAAGGGGTGCAGGTGGGTCGACTGACCCTTCTCCTCGGCGTGGCCGGCGCTCTCGACCAGCACGGCGGCGTAGCCGAGCGGCTGGCGCAACAGGCCCTCGACGATGCGGATGGCCTGGATGTGGCGCACCGGGATGGTGATGCTGCGCCGCTCGAGCAGCCCGCGGGTGATGCGCAGCTCGCCGTTCTGGCGCTGCACCCCGAACCCGCCGTAGCGCACGAGCTCCGTGGTGAACGACACCAGCCAGCTGACGACCAAGAGCAGGAAGACTCCGAAGGCGATCCACGCGGGGCTGGCCGAGATCGCGGTCGGGGTCTGTCCGATGAGCTCGAGCCGCTCCAGCAGCCAGCGATCGATGACCTCTTCGGCGCGGGAGTAGAGCCAGCCGAACCCCGACAGGATGATGGTCAGGCGGCCCGAGGTGCTGGCGCCGAGGATCAAATCGCGCAGGGTGAGGGCGTAGCGCGGCGTCCGCTCCGTCGGCTGGTCTTGCTGGTCGCGGCGCGTTTGCAAGAGCTCTTGGAGCCGCCTGGCCTCGGCCTCCGTCACGGCGCTGAGCTCGGCTTGCGTGCCCTCGGCGGCGGTCTTGATTTCGATGCGGACGACCCCGAACAGCCGCTCGATCAGGCCCGCGCTGACGTCGATCGCCTGAATGCGATCGATGGGAATGAAGGCGCGCCGCCGCACGAGAAATCCCTGTTCGACGCGGAGCTCGGCTTGAACGACGCGATAGCGGAAGCGCAACCAGCTGCCCACCCCTTCGATCAACGAGAAGGCGATGGCGATGGCACCGAAACCGAACAAGACGGACAGCTCCGAGGGTCGAGTGATGACGGCGATCAGGACGAGGGGGACGAAGTTTCGCAGGCTGCGGGACATCGACAGGAGCGCCGCCACCGGGTGCAGGCGGCGCGCGGCCTCATCCTCGCGGGGGCGCCCGGGCGGGGGGAGGTCGGTCACAGCGACTCACGCGCGCGCTGGGCCAGCGCGGAGATGTGATCGCGGAGCTGGTCGGCGACCTCGTCGGACAGGGCCGGGATTTCGTGCGTGCCGGCCGCCGTGGACACCGTGACGGTGGAGAGCGAGAAATACTTGAGCAGCGGCCCTTGTCGCGTATCGACGTGCTGGACTCGAACCAGCGGGATCAGGGTGCGGCTGACCACGAACAGCCCGTGCTGCAGCTCGAGCTCGTGCTCGGAGACGTCGTAGCGCCAGACGCGGTAGCGCCAAGCGGGGGCGATCAGCAGCGCGAACAGGCCGTACAACCCGACGCAGGCCACCAGCGCCAGCAGGAACAATGGGCCCGCGGGGCTCATCACGATCGCCCCCGCCAGCGAGAGCGCCCCGAAAGCGCCGAGCAGCGCCGTCCGGACGAGCCCTTGCAGCCGCCAGAAGCTGACGGCGCGCGGGTCGAGCGGATGTCGGGGCGCCGGGCGCACGCTCAGACCGGATCGCGGCGTTTGAGGATGGCGAGGATGATGAACAGGGTGACGAACATCATGCCGCCGAGGACCGCCGGCGGCAGCCACGCCACGTCGTAGTGCGAGAAGCCCCAGGCGCCGCTGAAATCGCGGCTGGCGATCTGGGCGGTGGCGCAGCTGAACTTACCGCCGGCGACGAAGTTCTCGGGGCTGTTCGCGTCGGGGCGCCCAAGATCCATGATCCATGCCGGATCGTTCGCGATCGCGAGCCGTTCCTGCGCCACCACGCCTTGAAAACCCCAACGAGCGGGCATCAAGTACATCGGCCACTCCAGGAGCGGGTTGGTGGTCATCGGGACCATCAGGCCGCCCAGCACGACCTGGGGGATCAGGGCGATGGGCGTGAGCGCCATCGCGGCCTCGCCGCTCGTGACCATGGTGCTCAGCAGGAGCCCGACCACGACTGAGTTCATCGCCGTGACGATCAAGGTCCCGAGCTGGATGACGAAGGCTTGGGGGCCGCCGTGGAACCCGAGCGCGAAGAACACGATGGCGAGGAGCACCGTGCACTGGATCACGCAAAATACGCTGAGCAGCAGGAACTTGGAGAAGACGTAGTTGAACAGCCGCAGGTTGACCATGCGCTCGCGCAGGTAGATCGCCCGTTCGCTGACGATCTCGCGCGCGGCGTTGCTGGTGCCGAACCAGACGGCGGCCACGACCAGGAAGAAGATGGCGGCGGAGTGGTCGGAGGTGGCCGCCATGTTCTTGAGCAGGTCGTCGGTCCCTTCGCCGAGCCCGCCCGAGCGGCGCCCGAGCTCTTGCAACGCCCCGAGGCACCAGTAGGGGATGGCGTCCTTTTGCCCGCCGAACACCAGCGCCAGGAGCACGCCGATGATCGGGGCCTGCAGCAGCATGATGGCCGTCCCGCTGACGTCGCGGACCTTGATCTTGAAGTAGCGGCTCAACAAGAGGCCGAACTGGCCGCGCGCGCTGACGCGGCTCTTGGGCACGCCCTGCTGCTGCGAGCCGGTGCCGACGGCGCGCCGCCCCGAGTACATCTTTTGGAAGATCGGGTTGTTCGGCGAGAAAAACTCGGCGTTCCACTCGCGCGCCGCCTGGCTGCGGGCGAGCGAGCGCGGCGCGTGCGGGTTCTGGGCCCGCAGCGCTTCGAAGATCGGCCGCTCGCGCTGGTTGAGCGCGTCGAACATGTCACGCGGGTTGTCGACGGGCTTGGTGCGCCCCTGCCGCTGCAAGAAGCTGCCGAAGAACTGGTAGCCGTCGCGGCTCGGCCCGTAATAGATGGGAACGCCACCTTGGCCGAGGATGAGCGCCAGGTTGAACTTTTCGTATTCGTCCTTGGCCGGCTGGTGAATGGTGGCGATGATCGTCTTGCCGGTCTGCTTGGCCAGATCATGGAGGAGCTGCACCAGGGCCGCCGTGTCATCGGCGGCAAGGCCGCTGGTGGGCTCGTCCAGGAACATGATCACCGGGTCGGTGACCAGCTCCATCGCGATGTTCACGCGCTTGCGTTGCCCGCCGCTGAGGACCTTCTTCTCCGGGGTCCCGATCTGCAGGTGCGCGACGCCCTCTAGCCCGAGCTGCGCCAGGGTGGTGGCCACCCGACGATCGATTTCGTCCTCGGAGTAGTCGGGCGGCAACCGGAACTTGGCGCTGTAGCGCACCGCCTCGTAGACCGTCAGCTCCGGGTGGACGATGTCGTCCTGTGGGACGTAGCCGATCGAGCCGCGCAGGGCGTCGTAGATGGCGTAGAGGTCCTCGCCGTTGATGCGCACCTGCCCCGCCGTCGGGGGCAAGTAGCCGTTCAGACACAAGAGCAAGGTGGTCTTGCCGGCGCCGCTCGGGCCCATCAAGGCGATCAGGTCGCCGGGCAGCGCCTTGAAGCTGACGCGGTCGAGCAGCGTCTTGAGCTCGCGCGGGTTGTCTCGATCGGGCACCTGGAGCACCAGATCCCAGGCTTCGATTTCGTAGAGCGGACGCCCCGCCCACTGGGCGACGTCTTCGATGACGACCGCGACGTCCTGGTCCTGCACCTGCAGCACCAGCGGCATGGGGCCGATGAAGACCTTCTCGCCGTTGTGGACCGGGACCCGCTGACCCGGGGCGATGCGCTGTCCGCGAACGTAGGTGCCGTTGGCGCTGCCGCGATCCTCGAGGAAGAGCTGACCGCCCACCTTGTGCAGCACGGCGTGTTTGCCGGAGACCTGCGCGTGGGAGATCTGGATGTCGTTGTCCGGCGTTCGGCCGATGGTCTTGCTGGCGGTTTGCCCCGCTCCGCCGAGCTGCACCTGGCCAATCACCGTCTTGTGTTTGGGACGGGCCCCGGCGCCGCTCGGGTCGGCGGGCGCTGCTGCCCCCGCGGGCGCCGCTGCCTGCGCCGAAACACCGAGGGCGCGAGCCAGCTGATCGACCAGCTCCATCGCCAGCGGCACGGGGCCGAGGTGGAGCAGAGCGTGGGGATCGAGCGGGTGCGGCTGGTTCGGCGCCAGGCGCGTGCTGCCGATGAAGGTGCCGCTGGCGGATCCCAGATCGACGGCGCTGCGTGGCGCGTAGCGCACGGCACAGTGTTGGCCGGAGATGGCGGCGTGGCCGACGACGATGTGACAACGCGCCGGATCGCGCCCGAACACGACGTCGTTCGGGTTCGGCGCGAGCTGCCCTCGGCTCATCAACATGAGGCCGATGGCAGGGTGGGCGTTCGGCACGGCGGCCTGGCCCACGACGAACTGCTTGCGAAAATCGAAGGCCGCCTGGGCGCCGGCTCCGAGCGGTGCTCCGTCCACCAAGGTCTGGCCGCTGCCGAGATCGACGAACGACAACGTCCCTTGATCGAGGACGATGCGGGCGTGTTCGGGAGCGACGCCGGGCCCGCCGAGTCGGATATCGCAGTGAGGCGCGCTGCCGATGATGACAGTCTGTCTTCCGAAGCCCGGGATCATCGATCAGCTTTTACAGAAAGACGCGGTGACAACCAAGCACAGAGGGACGGGCCGGGCCGGGGGCCTCAGGGTGACGGCGGATTCGGGGGGGCCGCCGCCCCCGCCTCCGCGGGCAGCGGTGGGCTCGTGCCCGGCGGTGTGGGTGTGGGCGCGGGGGTCGGCGCGGCGGTCGGAGCGGGCTCCGGTTCGACGGACGCTTCCAGCACGGTCGTCGGTGGCGACGCTTGCTGCGCGCCCGGCGACTCGACCACGGGAGGCGGTGGTACGAGCTCGTCGTCCCGAGCCGGTCCGCCCGCCGCCGACAGCGCCCACCACAGCACGACCCCGACCACGATCGCGCCGCACAGGATCAAGGCGGCCACCACCACCGTGCGCGCCTGCCGCAGCTTCGGCGGCCTTCCGGTGTCGCTGGCTTCAGGGCCCTGAAACCGTAGCGTCGTCTCCGGATGGGCTTCGATTTGAGGCTCCGTCGTGCGCGCGCCGTCGTGCGCCGGCTCGTCGATCAGGGTCGGCGGCGCTGCGGCGGGGATCGTGAACGCGGGGTGCCGGGGATCGTCGACCAGGGTGTCGCTCGATTCCGAGAGGGTGGTCGGGGCCGAGGCGCGCTGTGTGTCGGCCACCAGCACGACCTGAGCGGCGATGTTGTCGTGGCCGCCGCGATCGTTGGCGATGCGGACCAGGGTTTGAACGACCTCTCGGGCGCCGCCCGGCGGCTTCGACTCGCTCACACTCCGCAGT
>Ga0079224_100017784_pt1 | contig 10032 bp, 9 predicted proteins | sample Stecom2015_FD_80414 | JGI IMG/M metagenome (GOLD analysis project Ga0079224, IMG submission 80414) | Agricultural soil microbial communities from Utah to study Nitrogen management - Steer compost 2015 | ecosystem: Environmental > Terrestrial > Soil > Agricultural land | place: USA: Utah... | reverse complement strand
TTCGTGACCCTTGTTTCGCAGGTGGTCTAAGGTGATGCTCATCAGGTGCATGGCCCCGATGGCGTGGTGAAAGCGCGTGTGCAGCGCTCCGGGATAGACCATATCGGTCAAACCTAGTTGTTTGATTCTGCGTAACCTCTGGAAGTAGGGATGATCAATGATGGAGAATATCAATTCGCTGGGAATGGAAATAAATCCATAGACAGGATCATTTATAATTTTTTGGCTCTTCAATTGCCCTGTGGTTAATTGATAGGGAAAATTCAAAAATAGCTATAAATTTAGACTTAGTAAAACCGATTAATATGCAAAAATTCAAAATCCTTTGGGCCGACGACGAGATTGATCTTCTTAAGCCCCATATTATTTTTTTAGAGCAAAAAGGCTACGAGATAACCACGGTAAATAGTGGTCTGGACGCCATCGAAAAAGCCGAAGAAGCAAATTTTGACGTGATCTTTTTAGACGAGATGATGCCGGGCATGACTGGCTTGGAAACGCTGCAGCAGATAAAAATTCTAAAACCGCAGACACCTGTGGTGATGATCACCAAAAGTGAGGAAGAACACATCATGGACGATGCTATCGGCGGGAAAATCGCCGACTACCTTATTAAGCCCATTAATCCCAGCCAAATACTGTTGTCCGTCAAAAAAATCCTCCAAAACAAGCAACTGATCAGTGAAAAGACCAACCTCTCCTATCAGCAGGATTTCCGGAATATCAGCATGGCTTACAATGATGCCATCGACCATAAGGAATGGTCCGATATCTACAAGAAGTTGATCTATTGGGAACTGGAAATAGACAAGACGGAAAACAAAAGCATGCAGGAGGTGCTGGAGACCCAGAAGACGGAGGCCAATGCCAATTTTACTAAGTTTATCAAAGAGAACTACCTCGATTGGTTAAATGAACCCAACATAGAACGGCCGGTTCTGTCCCACCAGGTGATGAAGAAAATGGTCTTCCCAAAGATCAAGGGAGAGAAACCTTTGTTTTTTGTAGTGATAGATAACCTACGTCTTGATCAATGGGAGATGATCGAGCCTTTGCTTAGCGATTATTTCAATATAGAAAGCGAAGAGACATATTATAGCATTTTACCTACAACTACCGCATATTCCCGAAATGCACTCTTCAGCGGCATGATGCCTCAGGATATGGCTAAATTTTATCCTGATCTATGGGAGGGCGAAGACACAGACGAGGGTAAAAATAACCATGAAGAAGAATTCTTAAAGGAGAATCTGAAGCGAAACCGACTAGGTATCAAGGCCAGCTACACAAAGGTTCTTCAAGCAAGTCAAGGCAAAACGGTCCTGGAGCAATTTTCTAATTTGATGAACAACGATCTTAATGTGCTGGTCTACAATTTTGTCGATATGATATCCCACGCAAGGACGGATATGAAGATGATCAGAGAACTGGCTCCGGATGAGTCAGCGTACCGTTCACTGACCATCAGTTGGTTTAACCACTCATCCCTGTTGGAGTTGTTGAAGAAAGTGAGTGAAGCGGGAGCGGAGTTGATCGTTACCACAGATCACGGCACCAAAAAAGTCAACAAACCTTACAAAATTATCGGGGACAGAAATGTCACCACCAACCTAAGGTATAAACAAGGAAAAAACCTCAATTTTGAGTCCGGAAAAGTCTTTGAGATCAACAGACCGGAAGATGCCAAGTTGCCCAAATTCAACGTATCCACCAGTTATGTATTTGCTGTAGAAGATTATTTCTTTGCTTATCCGAACAACTATAATTACTATGTGAACTACTACAAGGACACCTTCCAGCATGGCGGGATATCCCTTGAAGAAATGATTGTTCCTATTGTACATTTGGTGCCAAAACGTTAACAGGTCAGTGAAAATAATAACGGGTGTGAGCCAGGCGCAGCTTCCTAAAGCGGCAAGAGAAATTATTGATTATTGTAAAGGGGAAAAAATCTGGCTATTTGAGGGCAGGATGGGAGCAGGCAAGACCACCATCATTAAGGCAATTGCGCTCCAGATGCAGGTGGAAGATGTGGTGTCCAGTCCCACATTTTCTATTGTCAATGAATACCGACAGGCAGACCATAATCCTATTTATCATTTTGATTTTTACCGAATAGATCAACCGGAGGAGGCTTTGGATCTCGGTGTTGAAGAATATTTTTACAGCGGAAACTATTGCTGGATCGAATGGGCTGAAAGAATTTCTGCTTATATTCCCGAAAAATTTGTACTGATTACTATCGAAGTAGGAGAAAATGATGAGAGGGAAATCTCCCTTAAAATAATTGATGATGGGAAGAGCCAGCATGTCTGAAATAGCCAAGGAAACAGGCCTTTACACAAAAGAAGCACCGGAGATTATCAGGAATTCTGACAAATCCATTTTAATAGGAATTCCGAAGGAAAAAGCGGCACAGGAAAAACGAGTCATCTTGACGCCGGAGGCCGTCACGCTATTAGTAAATAATGGGCAGAGGGTAATTGTGGAAACCAAAGCAGGAGAACTGTCCAAGTTTTCAGACCGCGATTATTCTGAGGCGGGGGCTACGGTAGTGTATTCCGCCAAAGAAGCCCTGGATGCAGATGTGGTATTGAAGGTAGAGCCGCCGACTGAGGAAGAGATTAACGACATGCGACAAGGGGCTTGTCTTATCTCTGCTTTGCAGGTGGGCAAACAAAATGCAGATTTTATTCATGCGTTGAACCGGAAGAAAATTACTGCAGTGGCATTTGAGCATTTGGAGGATAAGGTGGGAGGGATGCCTGTTGTGCGTGCGATGAGCGAGATTGCCGGAAGTACTGTCATGTTGATTGCCGCGGAGTACCTAAGCAGCATCAAAAACGGTAAGGGGCTGGTTCTCGGTGGGATTACCGGCGTCCCGCCTACTCAAGTAGTAATAATCGGAGCGGGGACCGTAGCCGAGTACGCCGCCAGGACTGCCTTGGGACTGGGGGCTAGCATAAAGATATTTGATAATCATATTTACAAACTGCGCCGGATAAAACAATTGCTCGGGCAGCAAGTGTACACGTCCACCATAGACAACTATACCTTAGGTCAGGCTATTAAGGAGGCGGACGTAGTGATCGGGGCGTTGAGAGCGGAAAAAGGCCGGCCGAAGATCGTGGTATCTGAGGAAATGGTCTCAAAAATGGCAGAAGTCAGCATCATTAATGATGTCAGCATCGACCAAGGGGGATGCATAGAGACCTCGCAAATGACTTCGCATGACAGTCCCACATTTTCCAAATATGATGTGACGCATTATTGCGTACCCAATATTGCCTCTAGGGTTTCCCGGACTGCGTCTGTGACACTCAGCAACATTTTTACGCCTATCCTGTTGCAGATGGCCGATTTAAAAGGGGCAGAGGAGATGATTTTCAATTACAAGTGGTTCATGAAGGGGGTTTATACCTATAGGGGAAGCCTCACTAACGCCCATCTGGCCCGAAAGTTCTCCATGTCTCACAAGGAATTACAGCTCCTGCTGGCTGCAAGATACTAAGAAAGCAGGTTTTGTCTCAACAAGAACTCCAGTTGATCATTGGCCTTGATGAGGTTATTCGTCAACTGGACGTTTTCTTTCCTCAGAGAATACACCTCATATGCATTTTTTATCACTGTTCGTAAATAATCCTCTTCCCAAGGCTTGGTGAGGTAGTGGTAGACTTTGCCTTTGTTGATAGAATCAATGACGGCCTGGATATCCGTATAGCCCGTTAGCAATATCCGAATCGGCTCTGGATATAGCGGAATGATGGATTCCAGAAACTCAACACCTGTTTCTTCAGGCATGCGTTGGTCCGTAATGATGATTTCAATTTCCTGGTCTTTAAGCAGTTCCCTCGCGTCTTTAGCAGACTCCGCAAGGAAGATCTTGTAGTCTCTCCTAAAAGTGGCTTTAAATGCCTGGAGATTATTTACTTCGTCATCTACGTATAATATCTTAATTTTTAGAGATTCCATCACTAATACTTTTTTTTGAACCCACCGTTTCTAAGGCGAAATTTACTATTTTTGTTCGCTATTATAAAACATTATTTTAGAAAGCTTATTTATCTTCGTAAAAGTTGTTTTATTTATAATTAATAACCAAGGCTTTGAAGAATGAGTTGCTGACTAAAAGAATTGTATCAATTTTCCTGAAAATAATGAAAATTGAACAGAAAACCACCATGCCATTAAATTTTACCTACTATGACGCTCGCTGAAGTGAATGAAGATTCTTTAAACTTTCGACCCCTCATCCTCTCTCCACACAATTCCTCAGATGCAATTAAGATAGCCGAACTTAAAGCAAGTACTGCCACAATTGTTAACGACACCCTTGAAGGCCAGGTGGCCGAGCTGATTAAAATCAACAATCCTTCGGAGGTTTTTTCGGCTGAAAATTTAAGGGAACAGGTGGACGCTTTTTTTAGCACTGTGGACAAAGATGCGTTTGGGCTTTGGATATACTACCCTTGGAGAAACACCTTGGTCAGGACGTTGAACGAAGACGATTTTGTTCGGCTTAGGACTTCCCGAAACAAATTTAAGATTACCCAGGAAGAGCAAGATATCCTAAAAACCAAAAAGATTGGAGTGATTGGCCTGTCTGTGGGACAAAGCGTGGCGGTGAGTCTGGCCATGGAGCGCTCTTTCGGTGAGCTCAGGATTGCCGACTTCGATACCCTGGAGTTAAGCAATGTGAACAGGATCAGAACAGGTATCCACAATCTAGGGCTTAGAAAGGCATGGATAGTGGCTCGGGAAATCGCCGAAATTGATCCCTTTTTAAAGGTTACGGTATATGAAGAGGGAATTACCGGGGGAAATATGGATGATTTTTTTACTTTAGGGGGGAATTTAGACTTGCTGGTTGAGGAATGCGACACCCTGTCAGTGAAAATCGGCAGTAGGATTAAGGCTAAATCCCTCAATATTCCCGTTCTAATGGATACCAGCGACCGGGGAATGATGGATGTCGAACGATTTGATCTCGAGCCTGAACGCCCGTTGTTCCACGGGCTGCTGGAAAAATTCGGAGAAGAAACTAATATTTTGGGCAAGGTAAATCAATATAAGAATGAGATGATGATGGCCGTCTTGGATTTTGAGAATCTATCGGAACGGGCTAAAAGCAGCATCTCCCAGATAGGAAAGACCATTACGACTTGGCCCCAGACGGCAAGTAGTGTGATTATGGGAGGGGCTGCTTGTGCCTATTTCGCCAGAAACCTGCTGTTGGGCAACCCGGTAGCCTCTGGAAGGTATTATATTGATTTAGCTGAATATCTTAAAGTACCACATGAAGATTAATATAAGGGTTGTCCGCGCTGTTACGGACATGGAGATGACGGAGAAGTACATCGATGGACATTATAAGGTGCTGGAAACCTATGGTGTCACAAAAGTCACCTCGGCGGATCGCTCGTGGGTCAACAATCCCAACGTTTATCTGTTGTTGGTCGAGTTAGCAGATTCCGGCAGAGTGGTGGGAGGAGGGAGAATCCAGATGAGAAGCGAAGGCTTTCCCTTGCCGCTGGAAGGAGCGATTTTCGAAAAAGATGTCTCCATTGTGGATTTTATGTCTAAGTTCAGTGATCTGGAGGTAGCAGAATACTGCGGCTTGTGGAATTCACGGGAGATTGCAGGCTACGGGATCGGAAGCATCTACTTGATCCGCATTGGCGTGGCATTGGCTTCTTTTTTAGGACTGAAAAACCTGATGGCTTTCTGTTCGCCGGTGATCGTCAAAAAAGCCGAATCAGTGGGTTTTGAAATCATTACTTCTTTGGGCGAGGAAGGCAAGTTTCTCTACCCTAAAGAAGGCCTTATCGCCACGATCATGGAGATAAAGGACGTCAACGATATTCCCACCGCCACAGAAGAGGAAAAAGATTTTATTTTCAATCTAAGGGCCAATCCCGTTCAATTTAAAAAAGATACCAGTAGGAAGGGGGACCTGGAAATATCCTATGACCTTGCTATTCAAAATGTTTTAAAATGAATCCAGTTTTATTTAGTTCAAGGAATATTTTAGTTGCTTTTTTTTTGTTTTTTCTCGCAACGCTCATTGTTGTTTTTGCCAATGGCTCCTACACATCGCAGGAGAATTTTGTCATCCCGGAGTTTAAGGTGTTCACTAATGAGGGAGAACTGGAGGAACTTGACCTGGCTTCCTATCAGGTGATCCAGCAGGAGAAACTGGATTTTGGGTTTACATCAGGAAATATCTGGCTCGGATTTGTTGTCGAAGATGTCTATTCGGATCAAGAAAGTCTAAACATTGAGATTGGAAATCCCTCTATCCGTGAGGCGGAGTTGTACTACGTCACTGAAGACGGTGGCCTTGTACCCTATGGACGGGATAGGAATGAAGACTTTAGAAGTAGGGGATTGGTGCAGCACCCCAATTTTATTTTTTCTGTTTTTCTTGATGAAGACCTCTCTACAGAGTTTGTCCTGCGGGTCAACTCTGTAGAGCGCCTTAACTTTACGATAAATCTGTCGGAGACAGATGTATTTTTGAAAAAGTATATGGATACCTTGGTGCTGGTCAGCATCTATGTAGGCATTATGCTCGCGCTTTTTTTGTATAATCTGGCCTTGTATTTTTTCGTGAAGGATAAGGTCTACATCTACTATTGTCTGTACATCTTATTTATTGCTTTGGCGCAGTTGTCGTTGCTTGGGTACAGCAAATATTATATCTTCGGCTCGAATGCTTATTTATACGAGATCAGCATCATTGGTTTCTCTGCTTTTTCGGGAGTCTTGGGAGTGTTTTTTGCCAGAGATTTTCTGCGAACTAAGGTGTTTTCGCCCAGGGTCGATCAGGTACTGACGGTTATTATTGTAGTTTACACTTTGGCATTCTTGTCGAGGTTGTTGTCACTGGTCTCGATCAGTTATTTCCTTACCGATATAGGCGGTATCCTTGTACCTTTATCATTTATCGCGGCGGGTGTAATTAGCTACCGGGCGGGCCATAAATCCGCCGGATATTTTTTGATAGCTTGGTTGTTCTTTCTGGTAGGCCTGGTCGTGTATGTGTTCCAGAATCATGGCATTATTGAGCTGAATACGTTTGCCAACCTTCCGATGCTTTTAGGAAGTGCTTTGGAGTCGGTGTTGCTGTCACTGGCCTTGGCCAACCGGATCAATATCCTGAAAAAAGAAAACGAGAGAGAGCAAAGAGAAAAACTGGGAGTACTTCGTGAAAATGAAAGGCTCATAAGAGAGCAGAATGTTTATCTGGAGAAGATGGTGAACTCCCGAACGGAGGAATTGGAGCAGACGCTGAAGAATCTTCAGAACACCCAAACGCAGCTAGTTAACCAGGAGAAAATGGCTTCTTTAGGACAGCTCACTGCAGGGATAGCCCATGAGATCAATAATCCGATCAATTTTGTAAGTTCAAATATATCTCCTTTGAAGCGGGACCTACAGGATATTCTCGAGATGATCGACTTGTACCGCGAAAAAGGGGACAAGGAGTTTTCAGCCGAAAGTAAAAAAGAACTCAAAAATTTTGAGGATGAGATAGAATTGGACTATCTTTTAGAAGAAGTTAATCAATTGTTACAAGGCATTGACGATGGTGCAAGAAGAACGGTGGAGATTGTACGGGGTTTAAGGCTCTTTTCACGGGTTGATGAACAAGACGTTAAAAAGGTAGATCTCCATGACGGGCTGGATAGCACCTTGATATTGTTGAATAGTTCGATGCAGGGCAGAATCAGAGTAACCAAGGAATATGGGGACTTGCCCATGGTGGAGTGCCTGGCTGGTAAAATTAATCAGGTGTTTATGAACGTGATCAACAACGCCGTGCATGCTCTACTGGATCCAAACCATGCCATTGAGAATCCCGAGATTATTATTCGCACGTCACATCAGGCCGATAAGGTTCGGATTGAAATTGAAGACAATGGAATAGGGATGCCTGATCATGTTAAAGAGAAAGTATTTGAACCTTTCTTTACAACCAAAGAAGTAGGAAAAGGCACCGGCTTGGGGCTTTCAATTGTGTATACTGTGATAGAAAATCATAAGGGAAGCTTGGAGATCTATTCGAAATTGAACGAAGGAACCAATTTTGTGATCAAACTCCCGGTAAACCAAAAAACCATTAACAACGATGAAGGGTAAAATTCAAGTGCTTTATATAGATGATGAGGAAAACAACCTCAGCTCTTTTAAAGCAAGCCTCCGGAAGGACTTTAAAATCTATACGGTCAATGATCCTGAAGAAGCGCTGAAATTGGCTGAAGAAGTAGAGTTCCAAGTGGCGATTGCCGACCAGAGGATGCCCGGGATGACCGGGGTTGAGTTTTTTGAAAAAATGGTGAAGTTTAAACCCGACCCCATTAGGATTCTTTTAACCGGGTACTCCGATATTGCCAGTGTCATCGATGCAATAAACAGAGGTGAGGTTTACCGTTTCATAGATAAACCCTGGAACATAGAGCAAATCAAGAATGCCATCATCAACGCTGCGGACCTGTATTATACCCGAAAGGAACTGAAGGAGAAGAATGAGAAACTGAAAAAGACGATTTCTGAAATGAATATTTTCATTCACAGTCTTTCTCATGACCTTAGGGGACCTTTGATGAGTATTTCAGGGGTGTCAAAATTGGCTAAGACGGAGATCAACGATCCTGATGCGGCGGAGTATTTCGACATGATCGATTCCGCCACGGTTAAGCTGGATGATTTTATCTACAAAATGTTGGATTTCTACCGGTCTACGAAAATAGATAATATTATCGTACCTATTGATTTCAACAAGGTGGTAGAACAGCAGATGCAGGCTTATAAGGAAAAATGGGACTTTAGCGAAATGACGTTCACTGTAGAAGTTGACCAACAGGAGGATTTTTATTCAGATGATGGCAAGATCAGGGTCATTCTTAACAACCTCATTGGTAATGCCTATAAATTTCAAAAGGATGGGGACGAGGAAGGCTTTATTTCTCTTGAAATTAATGTGGGCGGTGGAAGAGCCTGCATTAAAGTGTCGGACAATGGGATAGGAATAGAGGAAAGGCACCAAAAAGACGTGTTTAACCTTTTTCATCGGGCCACCCAAAAAAACGTCGGTTCTGGTTTGGGTTTATATATGGTCAAAGAGTCCGTCGAACAGATCAAGGGAGAAATCCTGTTGCAATCGTCGGCAGGGGAGGGAACTGTGGTAGAGATTACCTTACCCGATCTAGAGGAAAAATAAGCGAGGCTAATCAATAGCCCCGCTTTATCTTTAAGGTTCAAAAACGAAAGTTACCATGATCCGGTCGGAAATGGTTTGTTCTTCCGGTACAAAAGAAGGGGCCTCCCTGGATTCCGCCACGTCAAAAGCCATGACATTGGCCTTCATCATGTATGTGCGCGGAATGGCCTGAGTGGAAACGTATTGTACCTTCTGCGTTTTTATCTGCTTTAGCTCCATGACTTCGGCAATTTTAGCAGCTTTTTCTTGTGCGTCTTTTAGCGCCAATTCAAGTAACTGATCCTTGTATCTTTTTTCCATTTCTTTAGAAATCGAGAAATTCACGTTTACTGAATGATCACCGCTTGTATTCACCAGTTCTACCGCCTGAGGCAATTGCTTTTCAGTGTCTTTGATGGTTACTTTTAAATTTTGGGACGCTACGTAGCCACTGTCTTTGGAGGTTCCTTTTTGGTATATCCGGTTTACGTTGACGTAATAGTTGTTTGCCGTAAGTTCATGGTCTATACCTGACTTTTTGAAAGCCTCAATGAGCTTTTTGGTGTCCGCATTGAGCAGCTTGGTCGCTTCCGCAACGGTCAATGCTTTCTTCTGTACCGTTATATGGATGATTCCTTCATCAGGGACGATCATGATCTCACTGTTCCCTTCTACTTCGATGGTATGTTGTGGGACGTTGGATTGGGCTTGCGCTGCCCAGATAGAGGTAGCCAAAGCAAAAATTAATAAACCTGCTCTCTTCATTTTATTTGTTCATTTTAGGACATCTTGTCCGACAGTAATAATAAGTTTATTTTCCTGATTTACGA
>Ga0079224_100017783_pt1 | contig 10032 bp, 8 predicted proteins | sample Stecom2015_FD_80414 | JGI IMG/M metagenome (GOLD analysis project Ga0079224, IMG submission 80414) | Agricultural soil microbial communities from Utah to study Nitrogen management - Steer compost 2015 | ecosystem: Environmental > Terrestrial > Soil > Agricultural land | place: USA: Utah... | reverse complement strand
TGCATCTGTTTCGTTGCGAACCCCTTGAAATAGCTTACTATGTCTACGGAGTCCGACGCCTCACATCTACATAAAGCAAATACCATGAATAATCCGGGTTAAGTTGATGTGGAGAGGTCTGATGGGCCACATGCAAAGTTATTGCACACATAATCAATAAACTTTGCCTACATCAAACAATTCAGAAGGATAATACGCTTAATATCAGAACCATATGAGATTATAAGGAAACCCAAAATAATCCGTTCAAGTAGCTGAGATCCGCCAGGTTCCCGGTAATAATTTATATAGTTTTGTCACGCTTTGGTGATCCCACCTTAGCCATTCCCTCCAATTAGCGAACATTCAGACAGTTTCAATTAAGATGCTGCAGGTTGGTCAATATCACCACGCAATCTAAAAATAATCCGTTCAAGTAGCGGAGATCCGCCCGGTTCCCGGTAAGAATTTATATAGTTTTGTCACGTATCAATTAATACCTGGATTACTGAATTGAATCGGGTTATCGATCAATTCCTGGTATTTTCTAGTACAATGCATCCTTGCAAATTTATTAAGTCGCATGCTATTCTCAATCCCACTCATATAAAAAAAATCAACCCAGGTCAAATAAGACCCGGGTTGATTTTAAATCTGGAAGAATTGATCCAACGAAGACCGTCCCCGCCTGAAACAATATTTCCTATTGTCTGATAAACTCACCATCCACTTTTATCATAACCTCATCGCTGATCAGTGCTGCAGGGAAGCCGGTCCCTACCTGATAGTCCTTCCTGTTCAAGGTTCCTGTAACCTGGAAACCAGCAATACTTTTTCCCTGATCGTTTTGGATCGTCCCACGATACCACAAATCTAAAGTTATGGGTTTTGTAATATCTTTCAGTGTCAAATCCCCTGTGACTTTATAATGGTTCTTTTTCCGTCCTTTCTTAACAGAAGTGCTTTTAAAGGTCATTTTAGGGTATTTTTCAACCTCAAAAAAATCGGCACTGCGAAGATGATCGTCCCGCATTTGAACTTCAGTATCAATGGACGCCACATCGATTTCCACCTCAAAAGCAGCATCACTAAAGTCGGGTTTGGAAGAACGGATAGTAGCATCAAACTGATTGAACAATCCGGCCACATCGGCAATTGTATTATGTACCGTCGTAAATGTAATCTTAGCATGGGCATGATCCACCTTCCATGTATCTTGTGCTTGTGTACTCACAATACCCAGGATCAATGCTCCAAAAAGTAAGAGAAAAATTCTTGTTTTTTTCATAGTCATAATTTTTTATTGTGTTTTTCAAATGATAATACAAAGATGCCTCATTGATACACGTATACCATTCACATAGGTTAAGATATACCGGGACAGCAGGGGGATGGAGAAAAAAAATCAAATCCTCCATAAAAATATTTTAATTTGACCTTGTAGCTTAGATTTAATAATATCCAACCAAAATTTTCGGCCATGAAAGTCTTCAGACCCAAATTGTTCGACACCTTCCAGGACTATTCCTGGTCCAAATTCAGCCGGGATGCCATCGCCGGTTTGGTGGTTGGTATTGTTGCACTTCCACTGGCCATCGCTTTTGCCATCGCCAGTGGCGTTCCACCCGAAAAGGGGATTATCACCGCAGTAGTGGCGGGATTTCTTATTTCAGCACTGGGCGGAAGCCGCGTTCAGATAGGTGGACCGACCGGAGCATTTATCGTAATCGTGTATGGTATTGTTCAGGAATTTGGGATTGATGGATTGATCGTAGCTACTTTTATGGCAGGGATCATCCTCGTCATCATGGGGATTGCCCGTCTGGGAAGTATTATCAAATATATCCCCTATTCCCTTATCATCGGATTCACAAGCGGGATAGCAATTATTATTTTCTCATCCCAGATAAAGGATTTTTTTGGACTGGAAATGGGTGATGTGCCGGCCGACTTCGTGGATAAATGGAAGGTTTTTATTGAAAATTTCCACACGATCAATGTTCACGCGACCTTAATTGCACTGGGTACCGTTTTTATTATTTTACTTTTTCCGCGTTATTCCAAAAGAGTACCGGGATCATTGGTAGCAATCCTGCTGGCCACCTTCATCGTACAGATCTTCGAATTGCCTGTAGAAACCATCGGTAGCCGTTTTGGGGCTATTTCTGCGTCCTTCCCCACTCCGCAGTTGCCTCACCTCAACCTTAAAATTATCCAGGAAATGATCCAGCCTGCATTTACTATTGCTATGCTGGGTGCTATAGAATCGCTACTTTCCTGCGTAGTGGCTGATGGAATGATCGGAGGCAACCACCGTTCCAATACAGAACTCATCGCCCAGGGAATAGGAAATGTAGGATCAGCACTGGTCGGTGGTATACCTGCTACCGGAGCCCTGGCCAGAACAGCTACCAACGTAAAAAACAATGGAAGAACACCCGTGGCAGGGATGGTACATGCCGTGGTTCTTCTCATTATTCTCATATTCCTGGGCCAATGGGCTTCCTACATACCGCTCTCATGTCTTGCAGGCGTACTGGTAGTCATCGCATATAATATGAGCGAGTATAAGAATTTCCTGAGTATTCTAAAAGGACCACGCGGGGACATCATGGTTATGTTGACTACATTTTTCCTGACCATCCTGATCTCGTTAACCATCGCTATAGAGGTGGGCGTCATTGTCGCTGCATTTTCTTTCACCTGGAAAATGACGCAGAGCAGTTCTGTCAGTTTTTCAAATGGTGAGCGCAAAGACCAGGAACTGGAAACCGAACTCCAGCGCGAAAACCTTTCCCTCCCTCCTTATACGAATGTATTTGAAATCTCAGGCCCCATGTTTTTTGGAGCTGCTTACAAGATTAAGGAGGGTATGAAGTTTATGGATAAGAAAACCCAGGTCTTTATCATTAGGATGAGGAATGTTCCTGTGATCGATGCCACTGGTATCAGCAGCTTCCGTGAATTGATCGAATTGCTCATGAAACGCAAAATCAAGACGGTCCTGACCGGTCTGGAAAGTGAGCAGGTCCGAACCGAACTGGAAAATTCGGGGATCATTAAATTAATTGGCAAAGAGAATATATACCCTGATATTTTTGAGGCTATCAGACACCTGGAAGTTCCAGCAGATACCTGATATTTTTCTAATATTGCATTAATTCAGGAAAATAATTCTGAACAACGCATTGTTTTTTAGGGGCGAAGAGGAAGTTTCCTCGAAGGAAAATGCAAAATCCTATTTTTTTAGATTTCTCCATACGAATGAATAAGGACACCTGATAAAGACGGAGGCCAACCTACATCGTGTAGGAAACAGCTGCCTCCACGTTTTTTTCACACATATTCGATGGATCTCGAATAGACTGGAGATGTGCAATGATCAATGCCCCTGCGGATCTTTAAAAATCCAATCATTGGCTAATTGGATTTCATCCCTTGAAATGATATGCGGTCGCTGATCATAAATAATGGATTGGACTTCAGCATTTAAATCCTTCAGTACATCAACGCTATCATGCACCCGTTCTACCGGAATATGCGGATCGGGATTCCCACTGGTTATTAAAATTCTGGTGCCTCCAAAATCACCCGAATATCTGTTTCTCTCTACCCTATCACCAATGAGTCCACCGGTAAAAGCCACTATGCCACCATACTTACGTGCATGTTGCGCGGTAAATTCCAGGGTCAGGCATGCGCCCTGGGAAAACCCTATAAAATATAATTGCTCCGAGGAAATCCCCTTTCCAAGCAAATCAAGGACCAAAGCATCCAACCATTCCAACGCCGAATCCAGCCACGGTTGATTTTGAGTTCTTGGGACCAGAAACGAATATGGATACCAGGTATAGTTGGTTGCCTGAGGTGCCAGATGGGCAAAATCCTGAATTTCAAGAACATCGGCTAATCGCAATATACTCTGGGCGTTCGACCCCCGGCCGTGCAACATGATGATCACTTTATTTGCCTGTGGAACAGAAGGTCCTGCTGATACCAATTCTCTTTGATGCATGATTTGTATTTTTCAGGTAACAAGTAAATCGCAATCGGGCTTTATGACCCTGGAGTCCACATCAAAAATCAGAAGACCCGATTTTACCATGGAAATGCTTTATCGGATTAATTACCGGACTTCGATCGCGGGCAATCTCGATTCTATCCACTCACGTCTGGATTCTAGCCATGGTGGAAGAATAAGCTTTTCACCCAGTCGTGCAGAATCTTCATCCACATCATAACCGGGTCCATCGGTGGCTATTTCAAACAACACTCCCCCTGGTGTTCTGAAATATACCGAATGAAACCAATGTCTATCGATGTAATCCGTTGGGTGTAGCCCCATCTGGATAACTTTTGAGCGGAATTCCATAAGATCTTCGTCATCTTTGGCACGGAAAGCCACATGATGGATGGTACCCCGACCGCTCCTGGAAGGTCTTACACTTCCTTTTTGTAATATCACAGAATGACCTATGTGGGCATCCGTAGAGTACAATACCTGACCCTCCTCTTCACCATTTTTTTCAAATCCAAAAACCTCGGTGAGAATTCTCGAAGTAGATTCTATTTCCTCCAATAAAAGCGTCGTACCCCAGAATCCTCGAATGCCGTATTCCGCAGGGACAGACCCCTGATCCCACCCTGAGAGTTCATCAACCCGGGTATCGAATACAAATTCGAGTTTCATGCTGTCGGGATCTTGAAACTGCCATACCTGATAACCAAACCGATCAACCGGACCGTCAAATTCGATGCCTTGTTCAGCCAATCTTTCGGCCCAGAAATCCATGGATACCGAAGGCACTGCCAGGGCTACTGAAACAGCCTCTCCCACCCCAGCTTTACCCTGTGCTGCTCTGGGCCAGGGGAAAAAGGTAAGACCAGATCCCGGATCTCCTTCTCTGTTTCCATAGAAAAGATGATATGTCCCCGGATCATCCTGATTGACCGATTTTTTCACCAATCGCATCCCCAACTGTTGGACGTAAAACTCTGCGTTGACCTGGGCATCTCCGGCAAGAGCCGTAATGTGATGAATTCCATTATTATATTTCATGATGATAGATTTTTAAAGATGATGGGAGCTGCTTCTTTTAAAGATAGATAATTTAATGAAGAACATAGATTATATTCTGCAGTAACATCCTTAAGGAGTAGTCAACTAAAAAAAACCTGGTTTGAAACGTTGGTATGCAAACGATCAAACCAGGTCAATAACCAGGGGATGAAACCACATCCCTCATATACTATACTTTCGTCTTATTGCTCCTGAACGAATTGAACATCTGCAGCCAACCGGACTTCATCGCTAACCAATACTCCACCTGATTCCAACGCAGCATTCCAGTTCAGGCCCCAATCCTTTCTGTTGATTTTACCCGTTACCGTAAATCCAACTTTCTTATTACCGTATGGATCGGTCATCATACCTCCGTAATCCACGTCCAGAGTAACTTCCTTTTCAATCCCTTTGATCTGAAGCAAGCCCTTCAACTGATAATTATCTTCGTCCAGTTTTATAAGGTCTGTACTCTTGAAAGTCAATTGCGGATGTGCCTCAGCTCCAAAGAAGTCATCGCTTCGCAAATGGTTGTCACGATCGTCGTTATTAGTATAAACCGAAGATGCATCGATATTCACAGAAACCTCTGCGCTGCTAAAATCATCTCCTGAACTCAGTACAGTGGCATCGAATTTTCGGAATTCTCCTTTGACGTTTGAAATCATAAGGTGTTTTACTCGAAATGTCAGTTCACTGTGGGTAGGATCCAGTATCCATTTTGTTTTTTGATTACTCATCGCTTTGTGTTTTATAGTTAATTAATAATGCAAATTTAGCTGGTAATTCATCCGTGTCCATTCACATAGGTTAACAAATAAAATGACACGGAAATTTTAAGCTTTTAGGTTAAAAAGTTTCTCATCCAGGGAAAACCGACCGCTTCCGGTGATGAATAGTACTACATAGAATAATATGTACAGCAACAATTTTTCCTGAACGGCAAAAGGGTCAGCACCGTGCACCATTATCAGGGCTATCAACATGGTTATAATCAATGGGATAACCGCAAATCGTGTGGCCAATCCCAGGATTACCAGCACGGAACACAGGACTTCTGCAAGGATAGCCAGAATAAGACTTACCTCGGGTCCTAGTCCCATAAAGTCCAGGAACTTTACTTCATCCTGGAATAGCCTTCCGATTTTGGGAATTCCGTGGGTAAACATCAATACGGAAACTCCAATTCTGCCAACTAAAATTCCTAAATCCACTGGGGTCGATGCTGAGGAAACTTTCAGTAAAGATTTCATAGTGTTTGTTTTTTAATTCGATTACAAAATTAAACTGTCCCGATCTGAGCAAGGTTCACATAGGTTAATAAAGAGGAAATGGAGGAAGAAGAAGTAGAGAACAGGTAAAAATCCACAAAGGGTCCGCTATCCGGATTCACTCCGGGATGACCGCAGTCTTCGGTACCAGGTTAAGGAGAGAGCTGACGACCCAACTGATGAATGTCATGTATTTCTTTTGGTACTTTCGTTCAAATCAGGATACTATTGGCCATCATACCTGACGGCAATCAGGGCCATTGCCCAAGTACAAATGATTGGATGTCGCTGGCTTCAAAAGCCTGATCAGACTATCATAAAATTAACAATAATCAAGGCCTGACATATCTTGAATTATAAAAATGAGGACTGGAGAGTAAAAGGATTAACGACTAATCTTCTTATTTTTGGAGCTAATTCCAGGGATATTTTTATCTGATTAGGTTTCACTACAAACGAAAATATGGGCCTATCCATTGAAATAATTCTGCTTACCCTATCCTTATTGTTTTTTCTCAGCATCCTCGCTGGGAAGGCAGGTTATAAATTTGGTGTTCCGGTCCTTCTTTTATTTCTGGCGGTGGGGATGGTTTTTGGAAGCGATGGATTTGGCATCGAATTCAACAACATTCAATTGGCTCAGGCCATCAGTTCCATTGCCTTATGTATCATTTTGTTTTCAGGTGGTATGGATACCAAATACAAAGATGTAGAACCCATCGTCCCCCAAGGACTTATTCTTGCCACTGTGGGTGTTTTTCTAACCGCTTTGTTTACAGGAGGTGCCGTCTGGATGATCCTGGGATTCACGGTTCAATCAGCGGCGATTGGGTTTCTGACTTCCTTTCTGCTGGCTGCAACAATGTCATCTACAGACTCCGCCTCGGTGTTCTCGATATTGCGATCCAAAGGACTTCGACTTAAGAACAATCTGAAACCCCTCCTGGAATTGGAAAGCGGAAGTAACGACCCTATGGCCTACGTGTTGACCATCACCCTCATTGGCATGGTTGGTTTGGAATCTGATCCGGATTATTTGTCAGCGGCAATAAATCTGATCACCCAATTAATTATCGGTGCCATCGCAGGATATATTTTTGGAAGATTGGCGGTTTACATTATCAATATAATTCGGTTGGAAAACAAATCACTCTACCCTATCCTGGTTTTTACATTCTGCATATTTATCTTCTCCATCACATACTTTTTGAATGGCAACGGGTATCTTGCAGTCTATGTAGGGGGGCTGGTCATCGGAAATTCGCGGTTTGTCTATAAGCGTTCTTCTCTGAATTTTTTTGATGGAATGGCCTGGATGAGTCAATTGATCATGTTCCTTACCCTGGGCTTATTGATCAACCCATCAGAACTTGTGCCTGTGATTATTCCGGGTTTAATTATCAGTTTTATTATGATTTTCATCACGAGACCGCTCAGTGTTTTTATTTGCCTGGCTCCATTTAGAAAAATGTCACTTGCTGACAAAACCTTTATCTCCTGGGTGGGCCTTCGCGGGGCAGTGCCGATTATTTTTGCTATTATGGTATTGGCGAGTGATGTCCCCAATGCGCGGCTCATGTTCAATATTGTGTTTTTCTGCACATTGGTCTCTCTGGTGGTACAGGGTACAACCTTGTCCAAGGTGGCTCAATGGCTTAACCTGGATGAACCCCCCGGTGATGAAGTGAAAGAGCTGAAGAATTTTGACGTTGAATTTTCTGATGAGATCAAATCGGTGACATCGGAAATAAGACTGACGGAAAATTCATTACTCAACGGAAATCATCTTCTCGATCTGGGCCTCCCAGAAAAAACCATCGTAGTAATGGTCAAGCGTGACGGAAAATATTTCGTCCCCAACAGTGAAACACCCCTGTATGAGGACGATATGCTCCTTGTCATAACCGATGACTATACTGCGTTGAGGGAAACGTACAAAAGGCTGGGCGTAAGATATTAAGGGAATTTACGATTTCCGATTGATGAAATACCACTCGACGGTCGTTATGAGGGATGGGTCAGGACGAAGGATGGATTCGTCAAACACGTAGTAAATTAGTCTTTTCCGGCCAATTCTTTCCGTATACGGCTCAATGACTGCGGTCTAATCCCCAAATACGTGGCAATCAAATATTGCGGGATTCTTTGAATGAAATGGGGGTATCGATTGGAGAATTCCAGATATCTTACTTTCGCCTCCTCACTATTGGTCTGCGCAATACGAGTATGGAGATGAGCCAGGTAATTTTGCATCAACACTCGGAAATACCGATCCCATATCGGGTCGGAATCGCATAATTCCCTAAAATTTTGCTTACTCAGCATCAACACTTTCGTAGGTTCAAGGGTCTCGATAGTAGATACAGCAGGATTCCCTAAGAAATAACTGGCTGCGTCCGTGATCCAGTAATTTTCAATCGCAAATTGAATGGCGTTTTTATCGCCTTTTTCATTAAGATAATAGGAATAGCAAGCGCCTTCCAATATAAAATACTGATAATTACAGGCTCTCCCCGGCTCGACAAAATAAGCTTTTTTGTCAAACGATTTCTCAAAAGCTAATTTCTCAATGTTGCCTATGGTAGAATCGGGAAGAGCCCGTCCTACGGTTTGCTCTATGGCCTGGATAAGCATAGGGTATTTCATATCAATTCTATTTGCCCTGGGAAACACCCGGGCACCCTCTTACACGCCAGCAATAAATTGATTGGCCTCTTCTTCTTTAAAACGTCCTCTCGCGCCATCCCAGTGTAGTTTTTTACCTGGAAAGCGGGCAGCAATCACACCCAGCAGAATAACCTCAGTAAGTTTAGAGGCATATGAAAACGGTGCACTGCATTCGCCCTTCCCCAGACAGGCATCCACAAACTGATGGTAGTGCTTGGGGGATTCCCCGGCATAATCCCGCACCGGTTCACCTAGTTTACCCTGAGGATCATATTTCTCTATCTCCAATGGTTTGTACTCCCCTTTTACAATTAATCGAGGTAATTCCATAAAGTGAGGCAACAACAACCTACGACCATTCTGGCCGATAAACATGGCTCCCTGCTCCGGGAGCGTTTCATCATTGGGCAGTCTCAACTTCTTATGGAGTTTCGGGGCACCTTCGCCATCGTACCATACCCATTTCAGTTTTTTGGTGGTATACTTCGTCCCTGGAAAGGTATAGGTGACTTCATTCTTTTCAGGATGGCCAAATCCATTGGGCTCCCGGCAATTGTTCTTCACCGTCAGTGGAACTCCCAGTTCCAAAGCATTGTAGGGTGTATCGAAAATATGCACACCCATATCACCCAATGTACCGCAACCATAATCGAGGGTTTTTCTCCAGTTACCCGGATGGTAAAATCCCTCCTTGTAAGGTCGTTTCGGTGCCGGACCCTGCCACAGGTCCCAATTCAGGTGCGCAGGTACCGGATCACTTCCCTGTGGTTCTGGACCATCATAACCCCAAACCTTAGGTGACCATGCATATACGGCTGACACCTTACCTATAATACCTCCCCGGATAAGTTCCGTGGCTAAAATATAATCGTAGAACGAATGAACCTGGATTCCCATTTGGGTGACTAAGTTCCTTTCTTTGGCAACCTGATCCATCTCTCTGGCCTCAGCAACAAAATGCGTCAACGGCTTTTGACAATACACATGCTTATCCATTCGCATGGCCTTGAGTGAAACAGGGGCATGGATATGATCGGGCGTGGAGACAACCAC
>Ga0079224_100017782_pt1 | contig 10032 bp, 9 predicted proteins | sample Stecom2015_FD_80414 | JGI IMG/M metagenome (GOLD analysis project Ga0079224, IMG submission 80414) | Agricultural soil microbial communities from Utah to study Nitrogen management - Steer compost 2015 | ecosystem: Environmental > Terrestrial > Soil > Agricultural land | place: USA: Utah... | reverse complement strand
TACGCTGAGCGCATGGCCGAACCCCATGTCGTCACTGAGATCGAAGGGCCCGTCGCCCGCGTCTGGCTCAACCGCCCCGACAAGTTGAACGGCATCACGTTCGACCTGCTCGACGGTCTGCTGGAGTCCGCGGACCGCATCGCCGCCGATCCGAACGTCCGCGTCGTGCTGATGGAGGGACGGGGCAAGTCCTTCTGCGCGGGACTCGACTTCGGCTCGGTGATGACCGACAAGAAGAAGGTCACCCGCTACTTCCTGCCGAACGTGTTCAAGGGCACCAACCGCTTCCAGCAGGCGCTGTGGACGTGGCGGGAGCTTCCCGTCCCGGTCATCGCCGTCACGCGCGGCCACGTCTTCGGCGGTGGCATCCAGCTCGCGCTCGCGGCCGACTTCCGGTTCACCACGCCGGACTGCCAGTGGTCCATTCTCGAGGCGAAGTGGGGCCTGGTGCCGGACATGAGCGGGACCGTTCCGCTGGCCGAGCTCGTCGGCGCCGATCTGGCCAAGCGTCTGGTGATGACCGGCGAGGTCTTCTCCGGGGAGAAGGCCGTCGAGTACGGGCTCGCCTCGGGTGTCGCCGAGGATCCGATGAAGCCCGCCCAGGAGCTCGTCGACCAGCTCATGGCGCGCTCGCCCGACTCGGTCGCCGCGTCGAAGCGACTGCTGCACGAGACCCGCCTGGCCAAGCCTCGCCGTGCCTTCGCGCTCGAGCGCAAGTACCAGCGCGCGATGTTCAAGTCGCCCAACACGGCGATCGCCCGCAAGGCGGGGATGGCGCGCACCCAGCCTGAGTTCGGTCCGCGCACCTTCGACGCCTGAGGCGCGGCATTCAGGCTCTCGTGCCCGGCGTTGTTAGGGTTGCCCGGTGAGCGAGCACCAGCCCGGCAAGAAGGTCGCCGATCAGTACGACCGCGGTTACGACTACACCAAGTACTGGAACAACCGCGACTACGAGAACGCCGCCGAGCGCGTGGCGATTCGACGGCTGCTCAAGGGTCGCCGATTCAGCAAGGCCGCCGACGTGGGCGGCGGCTTCGGCCGCCTGGCGAAGCTGCTGCGCGAGTATGCCGACGAGGTCACCCTGGCCGAGCCGAGCAAGACCCAGCTGGAGGCGGCCGAGAAGTTCCTCGCCGGCACCGACGTCATTCGCTCGCGGCAGCAGGCCGACGACCTGAAGTTCGCCGACGGTGAGCTCGACCTGCTGACGATGGTGCGCGTCATGCACCACATCCCCGAGCCGTCCGCTGAGTTCGCCGAGATCGCCCGCGTGCTCAAGCGCGGTGGCGTCGCGATCATCGAGGTCGCCAACTACGGTCACTTCAAGAACCGCCGCGCCCTGAAGAAGGCCGGCGAGCCGATGCCGACCGAGCCGGTGAGCATCCGGACCGCGCCGGCCGACCAGCCAGACGCGATCGCGTTCGTCAACCACAACATCGACACGGTCGTCCGCCAGCTGGCCGACGCGGGGCTGGAGCTGCAGCGCAAGCTCTCGGTCTCGAACCTGCGCAGTCAGACGCTGAAGCGCTTCGTGCCGACGAAGGTCCTGGTCGCCGTCGAGTGGTTGCTGCAGGTGCCGCTGGCCAAGAACGACTTCGGTCCGTCGATCTTCCTGGAACTGCGCAAGAAGTGACGTGAGTTACCGCACGATCGATCGGTCGGTGGGCGACACCGCCGAGGCCGAGATCGTCGTGCTCCGATCCCGGTTCCTGGCTCGGGTGCGCCGGGTCGAGGACGAGCCGTCGGCGCGCGAGTTCATCGCCGAGGTGCGTGCGGTCGACCACGACGCGCGTCATCACTGCACCGCGTTCGTGATCGGACCGGACGGGTCGCTGAGGCGCAGCAACGACGACGGGGAGCCGTCCGGCACCGCAGGGCGGCCGATGCTCGAGGTCATCACGGGCCGGGAGGTGAGCGACGTCGCGGTCGTCGTCACCCGGTGGTTCGGCGGGACGCTGCTGGGCACGGGCGGGCTCGCCCGGGCGTACTCCGACGCGACCTCCGCGGTGCTCGACGTGGCCGGGGTCCGCGAGCGCGTGCTGTGGCGGCGGGCGACGGTCACGGCCCCGATCGCCGAGGTCGGATCGGTCGAGAGTCGTCTGCGCCGGGACACCGACGTGCTGGAGGTGGACTACGGCGCCGATCGCGTCACCTGGACGGTCGCGGTCGCCGACGTCGGGGTGCTGGAACGCCTCGACGTCGAGGAGCTCGAGCCGGTGTGGCGCGACGCCTGACAGTCGGGGGCCCGACTAGGAGGAGAGCCGACCGAGCACGTCCTTGACGTGCTGCAGTGCGGACTCGTCGCGGAATCCGGAGGTGTCGTCGAAGTAGAGTCCGTCGCCGATGAGTTGGATCGTGCGGGCGAGGGCCTCGTCGCCGACGTGCTCGCGCAGCACCGCGAACCACGCGTCGCGGATGTCCGAGAGCGCCGCCCGGGCGGCCTGCACCTGCTCCTGGGCCAGCCGGGTCGCGGCGATCAGCGCCCGATCGAAGTCGCTGCCGGTGTCGATCGACGTCTCGAGGTAGAAGTCCACCGGTCCCTGCGGTGCGGCCCGCATCTTCTCCACGTCTCGAGCGCCCTGCTCCCGCAGACGCTCGACCATGCCGTCGATCAGCGCCTCCTTGCTCGGGAAGTGGTAGAGCAGTCCGCCCTTGGAGACGCCGGCCTCGGCGGCCACCGCGTCGAGCGTCGCGGCCCTGCTCCCGGCGCTGACGAGCAGGCGCTCGAAGGCGTCGAGGAGCCGATCGCGGGTACTGCGGTCGTCGGGCATGCGCTCAGCCTAGTGAGCGGACGCCTTGCGTGTGAGACGCCTCACGAATCCGTTGTGATCGCAGGCGATTCTTGAACTGTACCGTCTGGACGGTATAGTCGATCGGGTGACTGTCAGGACCCTCACGATGACGCGTGCCGGCCACCGCGAATGGATCGCGCTGGCCGTGCTGATGCTGCCCGTGCTGCTGGTGTCCGTCGACAACACGGTCCTGTCCTTCGCGCTGCCGGAGATCAGCCGGGACCTGCGGCCCACGGGCAACCAGCTGATGTGGATCGTCGACCTGTACGCGCTCATGCTGGCCGGGCTGTTGATCGCGATGGGGAGCCTGGGCGATCGTCTCGGCCGTCGTCGCCTGCTCGTGATCGGCGCGGTCGGCTTCGGCGTCGCCTCGACGTTCGCGGCGTTCAGCACCTCGCCGGAGATGCTCATCGCGTCACGTGCGCTGCTGGGACTGTTCGGCGCGACGCTCATGCCTTCGACGCTGTCGTTGATCCGGAACATCTTCGAGCATCCGCGCGACCGCCGGACGGCGATCGCCGTCTGGGCCGCCATGTTCTCCGGCGGCGCCGTGCTCGGGCCGGTGCTCGGGGGCTACCTGCTCGAGCACTTCTGGTGGGGCTCGGTCTTCCTGATCAACGTCCCGCTGATCGCGGTGTTCGTGCCTGCGGCCCTGGCGACCGTGCCCGAGTCGCGCGATCCGCGTCCCGGCCCGTTCGACCCGGTGTCGGTCGTGCTGTCGCTGTTGGCGATGGCTCCGACGGTGTTCGCCGTCAAGCACGGAGCCACGGTCGGCCTGGACGACCTGACGATCGCCGCGCTCGCGTCGGGACTGACGGCGGGTTGGCTGTTCGTGCGCCGTCAGCGGCGCAGCGCCGCGCCGATGATCGATCTCACCCTGTTCGCCGATCCGGTGTTCAGCGGCGCCCTGACGGCGAACGCGCTCAGCCTCATGGGCCTGGCTGGGTTCCTCTTCTTCGGCGCCCAGTTGCTGCAGCTCGTGATGGGCTTGTCGCCGCTGGAGTCCGCGCTCGTCCTGGTGCCCGGCTCGGTGGCGACCATGGTCGCGGGGTTCTTCGCGGTGCGCCTGGTCGAGCGGGTCGACGTGCGCACGCTCGTGCCGGTCAGCTTCGTACTGTCGTCGGTCGGGTACGCGATCGCCGCCTTCACGGGTCACCCCACGGTGCTGTCGGTGCTGGTGGCCTTCACCGTGCTCGGCATCGGGATCGGTCTGGCCGAGACGATCACCAACGACCTGATCCTGTCGAGCGTCCCGCCGCAGAAGGCCGGGGCCGCCTCGGCGATCTCCGAGACCGCGTACGAGATCGGTGCGGTGCTCGGCACGGCGGTGCTCGGCACGGTGCTGACCGCCACCTTCCGCGAGAACCTGACGATCCCGGCCGTCGCGAAGTTCGGCGAGCAGCAGAACGCGTTCCAGACCCTCGGCAGCACCCTCGACTTCGCGACTCGGTTCAGTGCTCCGGTCGAGGGCTGGATCCACGAGTCCGCTGCCGCGGCGTTCGACCTGGGTGTCCAGGTCACGGCCGGTGCGGCGATCTTCGTCGCCCTCGCGGCCGCCTGGGTCTCCCGCCGCACTCTGCGCCTCGGCCCGCGGTGATGCGTCAACCGAATCGAGGCCGGATTCGGTTGAGAGGTCACCGCCCCGGTGGGACGCGGCGGCGGCCCGGTCGGTGACACACTGGCGGGGTGACGGATCGCTACGCGCCCGACGACCACGCCGATGAGCGAACCCTGCTCATCGCGGCCGCCTACGTGATCCTGCGCCGCGGCGACGAGGTGCTGGTCCAGCTGCGGCAGGGCACCGGATACCGGGACGGGCACTGGGCCGTGCTCGCCGGACACGTCGATCCGGGTGAGTCGGTCCACGAGGCCGCCGCTCGCGAGGCGCACGAGGAGGCCGGCGTCACCATCGATCCGGCCGACCTGCGCCCTCTGACCACGCTGCATCGCTTCGAGCGGGGCGGTCCGGCGGTCGAGCAGCGCGTCGACTTCTTCTTCGAGGTCACCCGCTGGACCGGCGAGCCGTCGCTGCGCGAGGCCGACAAGGCCCGCGACATGGGCTGGCGTCGGCTCGACGACCTACCGGGCCCGTTCGTCCCCCATGAGCTGGACGTGCTGGAGTACCTCGCCGCGGGAAGGCCGATCCCGCCGGTGATCTCCCTGCCTCTCGGCTAGCGGGGCAGCAGCGCCGCGCGGGCCATCGAGGCCAGCAGCCGACTCATCGCCTCGGCACCGATGCGTGCCGAGTGCGGGGTGGAGTTGAGCAGACCGAAGACCGCCTGCACGGCCGCCCGCGCCGTCGGTCGGTCCAGCTCGGGCCGCAGCGCCCGGAGCGTCTCGACCCACTCGTCGATGTAGGCGAGCTGGAGCTCGCGCACCGTCTGCTGGGCCTGGGCGGGAAGGTTGGACCACTCGCGGTCCTGGATCACGATGAGCGCCGGATGGGTCAGGGCGAACTCGACGTGCCAAGCGATCAGGGCATCGAGAGCCGCGACGTCGTCGGAGGCCTCCGCCCGTCGGCGTCGCCCTTCGCTCAGGAGAGTCTCGCTGATCGAGGTGAGCGATCGGGCGAGCAGGTCCTCCTTGCCGGAGAAGTGCTTGTAGAGCGCCGGTCCCGAGATGCCGCACGCCTCGCCGATGTCGTTGACCGAGACGCCGTGGAACCCGCGGGCGGCGAAGAGTCCGGCGGCGATGTCCAGGATCTGCTCGCGGCGGGTCGTCACGCCCGGAAGCATAGCATCGTAGGTTAATGAGTGTTAACCTGCGGCCGTGGACATGCGTGAACTCGTCGCCCAGCTGCGTGAACGCACGGCGACCGCTCGCCGGGGTGGCTCCGAGGCGTCTCGCCGGCGCCACGTCTCGCGCGGGAAGCTGCTGCCCCGCGACCGCGTCGACCGGCTGCTCGACCCCGGCTCGCCCTTCCTCGAGATCGGTGCCCTCGCCGCCTACGACATGTACGGCGACGACCCGTTCGCGGTGCCGAGCGCCGGGATGATCGCCGGGGTCGGACGGGTCTCCGGCCGCGAGTGCGTGATCGTCGCCAACGACGCGACGGTCAAGGGGGGCACCTACTACCCGATGACCGTCAAGAAGCACCTGCGCGCCCAGACGATCGCCCGCGAGAACCGACTGCCCTGCCTCTACCTGGTCGACTCCGGTGGCGCATTCCTGCCGTTGCAGGACGAGGTCTTCCCCGACCGCGAGCACTTCGGCCGGATCTTCTTCAACCAGGCGCAGATGTCGGCCGAGGGCATCCCCCAGGTCGCCGCGGTGCTCGGCTCCTGCACCGCCGGCGGGGCCTATGTGCCGGCGATGAGCGACGAGACGATCATCGTGCGCGAACAGGGCACGATCTTCCTCGGCGGGCCGCCGTTGGTGAAGGCCGCCACCGGCGAGGTCGTGACGGCCGAGGAGCTCGGCGGCGGCGACGTGCACGCCAAGATCTCCGGCGTGGTCGATCACCTCGCCGAGGACGACGACCACGCCCTGCAGCTGATGCGCTCGGTGGTGGACACCTTCGCCCGACCCGAGGGCCCGTCGATCCCGCGCCGCGAGCCCCTGCCGCCCCGTGAGGACCCCGAGGAGCTCTACGACGTCGTCCCGCCCGACACCCGCACGCCCTACGACGTGCGTGAGGTGATCCGCCGGATCGTCGACGACTCGCGCCTGCACGAGTTCAAGCCCCTGTACGGGGAGACGCTCGTGTGCGGGTTCGCCCACATCGACGGCTGGCCGGTCGCGATCCTGGCCAACAACGGCATCCTGTTCAGCGAGTCCGCGCTCAAGGGAGCGCACTTCGTCGAACTGGCCAACCAGCGCGGCATCCCGCTGGTCTTCCTCCAGAACATCAGCGGCTTCATGGTCGGCAAGCAGTACGAGAACGGCGGCATCGCCAAGGACGGCGCCAAGCTCGTCACGGCCGTGGCCTCGAGCGTCGTGCCCAAGTTCACCGTGGTCATCGGCGGCTCCTTCGGCGCCGGCAACTACGGCATGTGCGGGCGGGCCTACGACCCGCGCTTCTTGTGGATGTGGCCGAACGCGCGCATCTCGGTGATGGGCGGCGAGCAAGCCGCCTCGGTGCTGGCCACGGTCCGCTCCGACCTGCACACCGAGGAGGAGATCGAGGCCTTCAAGGCCCCGATCCGCGCCCAGTACGAGACGCAGGGCTCGGCGTACTACTCCACGGCCCGCCTGTGGGACGACGGGATCATCGATCCGGTCGACACCCGGCGGGTGCTCTCGCTCGGCCTGTCGGCCGCGTCCCACGCCCCCGTTCCCCAGCCGAGCTTCGGCATCTTCAGGATGTGAGCGCCGTGACCGTCTCCCGCATCCTGGTCGCCAATCGAGGCGAGATTGCCGCGCGTGTCCTGCGCGCCTGCACCCGGTCCGGCATCGAGGGCGTCGCCGTCCACACCCCCGGTGACACCGCCCACCTCGCCGGGGCCGGCGGGGCCGAGCAGATCGACTCGTACCTCGACGGTGCGGCGATCATCGCGGCCGCGCGCCGGATGGACGCCGACGCGGTGCACCCCGGCTACGGCTTCCTGGCCGAGAACGCCGACTTCGCCCGCGCCGTGGTGGACGCGGGGCTGGTGTGGATCGGGCCCGACCCGGAGGTCATCGACCTCATGGGTCGCAAGGACCGGGCTCGCGAGGTCGCCGAGAGGGCGGGCGTCCCGGTCACGCCGCGCCACGACCCCGCGGCGGTGCCGGCCGACGCCTACCCCGTCCTGGTCAAGGCGGCGGCCGGCGGCGGCGGCAAGGGCATGCACGTGGCACGGGACGCGGCCGAGCTCGAGGCCGCCCTCGCCACCGCGGCGCGTGAGGCGGCGGCGGCCTTCGGTGACGACACCCTCCTGGTGGAGAAGTTCGTCGAGGGCGGGCGTCATGTGGAGGTCCAGGTGTTCGGCGACAGGCACGGCAACGTCGTCCACCTGCTCGACCGCGACTGCTCCGTGCAGCGGCGGCACCAGAAGGTCGTCGAGGAGGCCCCCGCGCCCGACCTCGCCCCGGCCGTGCGCGAGCGGATCCGCTCGGCGGCCGTCGCGTTGAGCCGTGAGGTCGGCTACGTCGGCGCCGGGACGGTCGAGTTCCTCGTCCAGGGGACGGAGGCGTACTTCCTCGAGATGAACACCCGCCTGCAGGTCGAGCACCCGGTCACCGAGGAGGTCACCGGCACCGACCTGGTGGCCTGGCAGATCGCCGTCGCGAACGGCGAGCGGCTCCCGCTCACCCAGGACCGGATCGTCGCCGACGGGCATGCGATCGAGGTCCGGGTCTACGCCGAGGACCCGTACGGCGGCTTCCTGCCGCAGGCGGGCCGGGTGGACGCCGTCCGCTGGCCGACCGACACGGCTCGGGTCGAGACGGTGGTGACCGACGGCACGGCGGTGACGTCCGCGTTCGACCCGATGCTCGCCAAGATCATCACCTCCGGGCCGGACCGCGACGCCGCGATCGAGGCGATGCTCGCCGCCCTGGACGGGACCGCGATCTTCGGCGTCACCACGAACACCGGCTTCCTCGCCCGGGTCGTGGACTCCCCGACCTTCCGCACGGCGGCGATGGACACCGGATGGCTCGACCGCAAGCCCGACGAGGTGCTCGCGCCCCCGCAGGTGCCGCCGAGGGCGCTGGCGGTCGCGGCCGGGCTGTTGTGGCCCGAGGTCGGGGACGGCTGGCGGTCCGCCGGTCCGTCGGCGCCGATCGTCAGACCGGTCGTCGACGCGGGCGGCGAGCGGCACGACGTCGTCGAGACGGCCGAGCCCACCGAGCCGCACCTGGTGCAGGGCCCGCGCGCCCAGGTCGCGATCGCCGGTCAGGTGTGGACGTTCGAACGTCCCGACGGGACCCGCCGTCCCCGGGTCGTCCACGCCGGTGACGCGGAGATCCTCGCCCCGATGCCGGGATCGGTGATCGCGGTCGACGTCACGGTCGGCGACACGGTCGAGGCAGGGCAGCGCCTCGGCGCGGTCGAGGCGATGAAGATGGAGCTGGCGCTCACCGCACCGCACGACGGCGTGGTGACGCAGGTCCCGGTGGTGGGCGCCCAGGTGAAGATGGGCGACCTGCTCTTCCACGTCGACCCCGACGCCCAGGAGGCGTGATGACCGGACTGCCGATGGTCCACCCCGACCCCTCCCTTCCCCGGCGGGTGACGATCTACGAGGTCGGCCCGCGCGACGGACTGCAGAACGAGGCCGGTCTCGTGCCGGTCGACGACAAGGTCGAGTTCATCGAGCGGCTGATCGCGGCGGGACTGCCGATCGTCGAGGCGACCAGCTTCGTCCACCCGTCCTGGGTCCCGCAGTTGGCCGACGCCGCCGAGGTCGTGGCGCGGCTGCCGATGGACGGGCCGGTCCCCCTTCCGGTGCTGGTGCCGAACGAACGCGGCCTGGACCGCGCGCTCGAGGCGGGCGTCCGCCATGTCGCGATCTTCGCGAGCGCCACCGAGACCTTCGCGCGCAAGAACCTCAACAGCACGGTCGAGGACCAGTTCACGATGTTCGAGCCCGTCGTCGAGCGCGCCCGCGCCGCCGGCCTCGACGTCCGGGCCTACGTCTCGATGTGCTTCGGTGACCCGTGGGAGGGGCCGGTCGACCCGGTCCAGGTCGTGCGGGTCGGCAGGCGACTGCTCGATCTCGGCGCGACCCAGCTGTCGCTCGGTGACACCATCGGTGTCGGCACGCCGGGACACGTGTCCCGCCTGGTGTCGGAGCTCGTGGCCGCGGGAGTGGGCGTCGAACGACTCGCGATGCACTTCCACGACACCTACGGACAGGCGCTGGCCAACACCTTGGCCGCGCTGCGCTGCGGCGTCACGACCTTCGACGCGTCGGCCGGTGGGCTGGGCGGGTGCCCCTACGCCGAGAGCGCGACCGGCAACCTCGCCACGGAGGACCTGGTGTGGATGCTCGACGGACTGGGCATCGAGCACGGCGTCGACCTCGACGCGCTGGTCCGGACGAGTGCGTGGATGGCCGGGGTGCTCGGTCGCCAGAGTCCCTCGGCGGTCGTGCGCGCGCTCAGCTCCTCCTGATCCGGCGGTCCTTGAGCTCGGCCTGGGCGTAGCGCCCGACCTGCCACGTGCCGAAGCCGTCCGCGCCGGCACCCACCGCGCCTCCGAGGAGGGGGACACGCTTGCCGGCGAGCATGAGCGCCCGCCGACCGATCGTGCGACCGACGAGCTCGGCGGTGACCTCCTTGGCGATCCGTTCGTCGAGCACCGGATCGTGAACCGGCG
>Ga0079224_100017781_pt1 | contig 10032 bp, 9 predicted proteins | sample Stecom2015_FD_80414 | JGI IMG/M metagenome (GOLD analysis project Ga0079224, IMG submission 80414) | Agricultural soil microbial communities from Utah to study Nitrogen management - Steer compost 2015 | ecosystem: Environmental > Terrestrial > Soil > Agricultural land | place: USA: Utah... | reverse complement strand
TGGGCGTTCAACTGGCGGCTCGTCATCGCCGACGGCGTCGGCCACAGCGGCAACGGCATGGTCGACCACCCGGCGGCGCGCGACGCCTTCACGGTTCCGGCAACCCGGCCCGATCCCGAACCCGAGGTCCGGCCCCAGCCGGAGCCCGATTGCATGAGCGGCCGCGTCGGTGCCTATGACGTAACCCTCTGTCCCACCAGCTGACCCCGCCGGTCTCCCGCTACGGGGAAGGCTGCAGCCCGGAAGCCGTCGCCGGCTGACGGCGTGACGGCAGCTCCCGGCGCCGGCAGTCCGGCGGCGCCGGGGCGCCCCCCTGAACCCTGAAAGGAAACACCATGGACGGGATCCTCGAGGTCGCCTTCGGCCTCGGCATCGTCTTCGTGCTCGGCGCGCTCGCGGTGGTCGGCGCGACCGCCCGGCGCCTCGCCGCGAAGGCGCTCGATGCGCTCGAGACCAGGACCGGGGTCGAGATCGACGCCGCCCGGCGCAAGGCACTCGACGAGGCCATCGTCAACGCGGTGGCGCTCGCGGAGGACCGGCTCGGCCGCGCGACGCCCGAGGCGGTGATCGACTATCTCCGCAGCTTCAATCCCGGGACGCTCGGCCATTTCCCGCAGCTCGCCCGCCCCGACGCCCTGCACCGGCGCGTCGCCGCGACAATGGCACGCACCCGCGCGCCCGGCCGCACCCCGGAGGCGCCGCCGGCCGCCCCCTCCGCCCCCTGACCGGACAGGCACCACCGGCTTCGCCGCTGTCCTGACGATCGGGAACGCTGCATTCAGGCCAACTCAGATCGGGGTGAGGCTTGAGGTTGGCCCGTCATGGAAGTCCCAGCCCACCCGCTGGACAGTGGCCTTGCTGAAACGGGCAGCGTGAGGACGTTAGCAGTGAACCGCCTCCCGACGATTCCCGGGTTCGGGGGGAATCCGGTTCAGTGCGAACGCTTCCAAGTCCCGACTCGAATACCAAATTAATTAATGAGCATCTGCCGCCTCTGAGCGGCGCAGACGCAGAAGGGAGACGAGAATGTTGGATCTGAAGCTTTGCAATGATCGTACGGAGGTGGATATGAACCTCCTCGCGCGGGCGTTCTCTATCAGCCGTACCCAGTTGGAGGACTGCCTGCGGCTGGGAACAATCAGCTATTGGTACGAACGTGGTATTCGAGACGACCACCCCCCGCATATGGTCTTCCGCTCAAAACAAACAGAACGCCGCGTCGTCCTCGACCGCACCGGAAACATCATCACTACTCCGAACAAGAAATGGATCAGAGAGCTTACGCGACTGGTAAGCACGGCAAGCGCGTCAGGACCGCCTCCATTCCCCCCTTCCGGCACAGACGGTATCGATGCGGATCGACTTGAGGTTTTTGAATAGAAGAAACGTGTCGAGGTGGCGCCTTCATTGGCGCTTGCCAGGACCTGGAACACTGACTGTTGTCAGCCAGAGAAGGCAGGACTTGGAGTAGGAGATGGCAACGTCGGGAATGAACTTGCGGTGAGATGTCCCGCCGCACTGCATTATCTGCCCACCGCCTTTGAGAGAATACGCGGGACGAGTTCGCCGGATGGCGGCAGGTGACCCTTGTTCCTGCTGCACAGCGAGGACAAGTCTGACCGCCACCGGCGGTGTAAGCCGAATCTGGAAATTAGTGTCGATGATCGGCGACCCGAAGCCCGAGGGCATAGGTTCATACGGACTTCAGATCCGTTCTAGAGCAGGAACAGGTGGGCGAGCATCTATTGGTGAACTCAGATTCAATCGTAGCGCTACCGCCTCCCGGAAGACCACAGCATTGTCCAGCACTGCCCTCAGATCAACGAGGGGGCTTCACGCCGTTTTTTGGGAAAGTGGTGCGAGGATGGTCCGCAAGTCATTGGAGGCGGTATCGGGCTCGTAATGAATGCTCGCTTCGAGATGGCGCAGATGTGTCTCTACGAGCGCGCTTGCTTCGGCCTCGTCACCCCGGCCGACTGCTGCGGCGATATCACGGTGATCGTCGTCCTGGCATAGAGGCGCCTGCCGGGTGGCGTAGAGCCCGATGATCAGCGAACTGCGCATCACCAGGTCCTTCAGGAAGCCGAGCAGGACCTCGTTGCCGCCGGCCTCGCCGAGGATCAGGTGGAAATTCCCCGACATGCGGATCGCAAGGGCGCGGTCCCCTGAACGGCGCGCGCCAATCTCCTCGTCGGCATGTTGTTGCAGCCGGCGGATCTGCTCGGGGGTTGCCGTGCGGGCGGCGCTGCGGGCAAGGGTCTTCTCGACTGCCCGGCGGGCCTGGAAGACGTTATGCGCGTCGCGCGGGGTGGGGGTCACCACGAAGGCGCCGCGGTTTTTCTGCAGCTCGACGACGTTGCGCGCCCGAAGGGTGACGAGCGCCCGCCGGACATCAGCGCGGCCGCAGCCATAGATCTCGCAGAGCGCGGCTTCGCCCAGCTTGGTTCCGGCCTTCAGGCGATGTTCGGAGATCGCCGTGAGCACACCATCAATGATCCGCTCTTCGTTCGTCTGAGGCATCTGCAAGCCTGCAAGTCCTTGTCGCTCTTGGGCATGAGCCGTCGCATTGCCAGAGAAGGTAGCGGAGACTGCGTCCTGCGCAAGGCCGTTGCGGACACCTTGTCTCCTGAAAAGACATTTGTCGTGTCGATTTCTGTCTGGAATTGTGCACAATCCTGCTATGCATTGCGCGCATAATTTGTGCCGAATCACTCCCTTAATGCTCCGCCCCTCCCTGTGCCAAGGAGGCCTGCTTGAGAATCCTCATCGTCAATCCGAATGCCACCACATCCATGACCGAAAAGATTGCCGCGAGCGCGCGCCGGGTCGCCGGCCATGATGTGGAGATCGTGGCCCGCACCGGCCGCGACGGCGCGCCCGCCAGCATCGAGGGACATTACGACGAGGCGATGTCCGTCCCGGGGCTGCTCAAGCATGTACGGGAGGCCGAAGCCGAGGGAATCGACGGCGTGGTCGTCGCCTGTTTCGACGATCCCGGCATAGGCGCCTGCCGGGAGCTCGCGTCCGGACCTGTCCTCGGGATCGCCGAGGCTGCGATGAAGGCCGCCACCATGCTCGCGACCAGCTTCTCGGTGGTGACCACCCTGCCCCGTTCTGTTCCGGTGATCGAGGAGCTGGCGCGCCGCTACGGTGTCGACCACCAGTGCCGGAAGGTCCGCTCGGCCCGGATTCCGGTTCTCGCGCTCGAGGAGGAGGGTTTCCGGGCCCGCGAACTTGTCCGCGCCGAGATCTTCCGGGCGATCGACGAGGACGGTTGCGAGGCGGTGGTGCTCGGCTGCGCCGGCATGGCCGATCTCACCGACTGGCTGAGCCGGGAGACCGGCATCCCGGTGATCGACGGCGTCTCGGTTGCCGTCAACTTCGTCGAGGGTCTCGTCCGCGCAGGCCTCGGGACCAGCAAGATCTGCGCCTATGCGCAGCCCAATATCAAACAACCGCAGGGAGCACTCACATGACCACCATCGGGGGCGCCACGATCGACGGTCAGGTCACGACAGTCGATCACAAGAAGGTCGGGGAGGAATCGCTTGCCCCGCAGACGACGCGGATCATGGATCCCTGGTCCTATTTCTTCGCCTGGCTCGGGGGATGCGTCTCGATCGGCACCTTCACAGTCGGCTCCGGCCTCGTCGGGACCCTCAACCTGCTCCAGGTCTTTCTCGCCATCGCGATCGGCTGCACGGTGATCGGTATCGCACTGATGATCAACGGCGCCGCGGGGCACAAGTACGGCATCCCGTTCATGGTGCAGGCGCGCTCAGCGTTCGGCTTCACCGGCACCCGCCTGCCGGCACTGGTGCGCTCGGTTCCTGCAATCGTCTGGTTCGGATTCCAGAGCTGGATCGGCGCCGGCGCGCTCAACCTCGTATCGGTCACGCTCTTCGATTTTGACAATATCGTCTTCTACTTCCTTGCCTTCCAGTTCCTGCAGATCGGCCTCTCCGTCCTCGGCTTTCACGGGATCAAGTGGCTCGAGAATATCGGCTCGGTCTTCATCGTCGGCTCGCTGATCTACATGTTCTTCAGTGTCATCAACCGATATGGCGCCGAGATCTCCACCAATCTCGTGAACGTCGAGGGCACCTGGGGCGCCCCGTTCTGGGGTGCAACGATGCTGTTCCTCGGCATCTACTCGACGATGATGCTCAACGTCTCGGACTACTCGCGGGAGCTGGATACCCGGATCCCACGCCTGCGGCAGGTGGTGATCTACGCGAACTCGGTCCTGCCTGCGACACTCTTCATGGGGCTGATCGGCCTGATGGTTTCCGGCGCCACCGGTGAGGTCGACCCGATCCGCGTCTTCTCCAGCGCCGTCGACAACAAGCTGCTCCTCGTCGTCACGCTGCTATTCATCGCCTTCGCGCAGGTGACGACCAACGTCCTCAACAACGTGGTTCCTCCCGCCTACGCGCTGATGGATGTCTTCAAGCTCCGCTTCAAGACTTCAGCAGTTGCGGTAGGGCTCCTCGCCTTCGCGACCTTCCCGTGGGAACTGGTGAAGGACGATTCCGCGGCTGGGCTCAATCTCTTCATCCAGATATACTCGGCCTTCCTTGGCCCGATCTTCGCAATCCTCGTTGTCGACTACTACATCCTGCGCCGGCAGAAGCTCGATCTCGGGAAGCTCTATGATCCAGACGGACCCTATCGCGGCATCAACCCCGCCGCGATGATCGCCGCGCTCGTCGGCGTCATCACCGCCCTGACCTTCTCGGGCGTCTCCTGGTATGCGAGCCTGATCCCGGCGGGACTCACCTACTATCTGCTGATGCGCCACCTGCCAGCCGCACAGCGCTTCATGGAGAACTGAAAGACATCACCCTAAAGAGGAAGCCACTACCTTGTGGACCGGCCTTACAGGCCGGTCCACTTGTGGCAGCCAATGACAGGTCCTCAATCCAAGCCAATATGTGACCTCTAATGGACAGCGCTCGGCACAGCAGCCAAGCGCAAGCATGCGCGATGACCGACAGCTTATGCGCAAGGATGGAATTATCAGCTGATTTGAGCAGGACGACGACGATGCAAGCAGGGTGCGCCTGCCCTTCTTGGTGGATCATCGAGTCCACATGATGACAGATGAGCGCGATCGCGTTCTTGAACGCAGTGCCATTGACGTCCGAACGCCGCTGCAAGCGGCAAGCAAGGCATCGGCAAGCCTTTCGTTACGCAAAAGCTATCGCGCCCTCGCCGTTCGCGCTGTCCCACCCATGGCATATCTGAGCGGGCTCCCCTTGGAACAGCCGGTCAAAAAGCTTGAGTGCGCCGCTGGGTTGGAACACCCCCGACACCACCTGGGGCCAGTATTCATGATCTTCGCGCCGGACAATGTTGCGCACGATCACAGGCACAGACTTGATCGAGAAAGCCGCACAAGCTGCGAAACGGTGATGCCCGTCAGCCACGAGCCAGCGATAGGCTTTTTCCCGTCGCAAGGCAGTTACCCGTAGCGGATTCTTTCTGTCGAAAGAGCGGAATCCATTTGCAGTACAGGATCGAACAAGCCGTTCGATCCGCATAACCTCGAGGTCCAGCTTCGCCTCTCCTGCCGGCCCGAACGCAGTGAAACCCTGCCCTGGAGGCATGCTCTTTCCGTATTGAAGCGCGTCGAGCCGCATGGATCTTCGTCTGGCCTTCATGGTCTGCTCAACCGAGCGGTCCGACCAAGGGAAGATCCAGCCCTCAGGAGGTACACCAGAGAGGCCCGGGGCGTCCTCCTCAGTCAGATCGACAACCTCCAGTGCTGCTCGCGGTGTGACAGCATCATAATACCGGGTCAGGATGGCTCGGATCTGAGGGCCTGGATTGACGTGCCCCTTCGCAATGACCGCCGCCTTGACGAATGGATGAATATCCTCCCGAAGTGGCAGGCCAAGGGCAAAAAGACCGCGTGTTTCCGCCACAGCAACCTCGTATACCGCAGGTGCCTGAAGATACTGGGTGGTAACAGGGTCAATGACTTCACAGCCGCGGGACATCACGGTAGCAACATTCGGGACGCGGCGAACTTCATAGCCTAGCACCTTGAACAGTTCCTTGGCCAGGAAATGCGGTAAACTCATGTACTCTGCCCGTTGATCTGCTGAACGTCACTGGCGGATGTCGCCATCTCCACCCAACCTTCACGAAAGCCCGATTTCGTCCAGAACTCGCTGGCGATGAGCAACACGCGTTCATTTCCTTCGCGCGTGAGATGTCGATATCCGGCGCCTCCCAGCCAGCAGTTTTCGTCACTCAGCAGCTTTACCGTCGCGTTCCGGGAAGAGATCACGATTTGCCGACCAAGATCGGAGGATTCCACGGGCGAGAGTCTGATCGAGATTGGATGCCGAGCGTCAATGCGAAAATCGGTGCACACGACGGGCGAACCGGCATTCTCGAAGGCGGCGTAACGTACGAACAAGGTCCGCGTCCCTCCCCCGCCTGTCCGGATTACCGCCTGGCCATAAAAGGCATCGAACGTAACTCGCTCTTCGTCAGCGTCCTCTGTCTTGATTGGCATGAAGGGGCCACCGACCGCGCTGCGCCTGTATCTCAGCAAGCGGCCATTCTGATAATTGAAGCAGGTCCAACCTCCCGGCGCGTGGCAGAGAAGCGAGTCCTGCGTGGATGGCGGAGCGTCCTCACCGTCCTCATATGCAAACGCCGCTTTCTCTGATTCAGGATAGGGCTGATGGACAACGAACGCCCGTGCATCCTGCGCGTCGCGCGCCCGCAACCTGATGAGCGCCTCCATATGGCGACTGTCACGACATCGCTCATGCGCGGTTACAAAGCCGCCTGCCTCGGGTGCCGCGCAATAGACCATCGCCCGCTTGGCGAACTTGCTCCTGCTGCCGGCCCCATGCCTCAGGGTTCCGTTGATCCAGGCGCCATGCTGTAGCACTATCGGCGCATAGAACGAGTTTTCGGCATAGAAGGTATTGGCCGATAGCGTTCCCTCGCGCACATCCAACGCAACGGCGGAAGCCTCCTTGCCGTTGCAGCGCATGAAGATCGAGCCCGCATTGAGCGCGGTGCCGAGGAGGTAGCCACGGTCGCCGTCGCGCAAGGCGAGATGGAGCACCCCCATGAAGCTGTCATCGAGCGTGTTCGCTCCAGCAAACAGCGGAAAGGGACAGCTGTGGATCCAAACCCTGCCGAAGACGCTCCCGGCGAAGGGGTCGGGATAGAACTCGTTCGATGGCGCGTCGAAACGAGGCGTGCCGAAGAGGCCGTAAGCCGCAAAAGAGATGACGAGGTTACAGTCCCAGACCGATCCGGCACCGCCGGCCTGCCCGCCCGAAATGCGCCGGTGGTTCGAGGAGGCAATGGCGGCGAGCCCCTGGAAGTCGGGATCGCCCCTGATCTGGAGGCGTCCAGTATAGATCGAGAACCGCGAGTCGGTGAGATCAAAAAGCACCCGGACCCTGCCGTCGATGCCTGGCAAATTGCCTTGGCTCTCCCGGCCCTGCAGCGTTTTTCCATCCCAGCCCAGGCACTCCGTGAAATCCTCGAACCTTGCTCCCTCCGAGATCCGGATCGTCGTGTTGTCGAAATGCGCTCGAGCGTTCTGCCTTCCCGGGCCAACCGAGCGAGCGACATGGTAGTCTCCCGAGCCGAACCACACCTGCCTTCCCGTGGCAAAAGCCTGCTCGATCGCCTCCGCATTGTCGAATTCGGGATCATCGCGACGGGCACCGAACATCTCTGGCGTCACTACGCCCTGCGAATCCTCCTTGGCGACGGCCATCCGCGCAGCCGTCAGCGCCGCTGCAGCCGAACTGCCGGCAAGAGCCATGAAGCCACGCCTGCTGGCACCTGACCCCCAATCCATTAGCCTCATCCGAACCGGGCCCCAAATCCCGACGACCACTGAGGGTCCTGATCGGCAGAAAGGGACACATGATCGTTCTTCATCTGCCCTTCCTCTGCCAGCAGAAGCCGGTTTCGTAGAACCAGGCCGAAGAAGCAGGCCAGAGCTATCCATTCACCGAGGAACAAGTGCCCCGCATCCCCCGAGAGCCAGACACGAAAGGCTGGAAGCAGTGGCAGAACCGCGACCCATTCGAAGGGTGTCGCAATGACCCAAAGTTCCGGTCGTTGGACGATCCGGAGGACCAGACCGAGCCAGGTAGCCAGCAGAGCGCCGTAGAAAGCCACCACAAGCAGGAACGCGGGAAGGCCGGCATGCACCCAGGAACTCAGGAAGAGGTTGTGGATGGTGCGCCCCACCGACTGGTAGTATCCACTGCCAAGAAGCAGGTTTTCCTCGATCTGGCTCAACGCGTCTTCATACTGGACCACGCGACCTTCGGTCGAGTCATCCGCGAAAGCGAGTCGTTCGAAAATGACCTCGTTAACCGGATGATCAGCGGAGACGACGATCGCCGTGATACCTGCGGCGAACGCAATGCCAGTGAACCTGCCGATCCAGCCCGCGGTCGACATCCGTTTCGAGATCCGGTGTCGGAGAACGGCTACCAGCACCAGGGCCAGTCCGGACACCAGCAGGACCGACCGTGTGTTGAGCAGGACGATCAGGAACATCACCAGCATGGTAATCCCGAATCCGAGCCAGTCGCTCCCGCGCCTGGTGAATCCAATCCGAAAGAGGAGTCCGAGCACGAATACGCAGACCGCGACGGTGTTCTTCTCGGCCGCCTTGACGGTGATCTCGCCATCGTCGCCGGCGCTGTTGAACACGCCGCGGAAGAACGAATAGACGATGAAATCGAGATCGCCGGTCGTGAGGAACCGGGGAACCGCGATCGTCCAGCTCAAGCCGTTTTCCCAGGCCTTGACCTCGACAACCAAGATGAAGGCAAGGAGCCCAAGAAGCGCTCCGATGCGCAGGATCGAGGACGCATCGAGCCGGGTCGCGAGGAGTCCTGCCATGGAAAGGCAACCAAACAGGTACAGCACCTGGCGCGGCGCCATAGTCTCCGCAGGCGATCCATAGAGAGCCAGACCGAGGATCAGCAGGTAGATCGCATAGGGAAGGCACCAGCTGGCATTCTGGAGGACAAGCACCGGGGCGATATTGACAACCGATCGCGCCATCAGGGCAGCGACGACGACCGCCAGGAAAGCGACATAGACCAGCTTGATCGAGAAGGGACCGGCATGCGCGAGGCTCACCCACTGGATCGGCATCGTCGCCAGCAGGAGAGTTGCCGGATTCACGGCCGATCGCAGCATGGAAGGATGTCGCTGCGCAGATGTCATCACAGCGGCGTCCGCTTGCGCTGCAGGACCTTGTCGTAGATGCTGATCAGTTTCTCGGTGTATTCCTCCTGATCCATAAGGGTTGTGCCACGCTCGAAGGCATTCTTGCTCAAGCACCGGACGAGATCGTCTGACTGGAGCTTCTGCATCCGGGCCGCCCAGGTCCCGGCATCTTGAGAGGTGACATGATAACCGTCGATCCCGTCCCGGACCATGTCGGCGGCGACTGTGCTGTCACCCACGAGAACCGGCAGGCCGAAACGAAGCGCTTCCCCGACCACCAGACCGAATGTCTCGTACCAGAGGCTGGGAAACACGACGCAGCGCGCCATTTTCATTCGTTCCTGCAGCTCGCCAGGACTAAGCCAACCAAGCATCGCGGCATCCGGATTCGCCTGCTGCACGGCATCGGCACGCTCGCCCTCGCCCGCGAAGGCGATGGGTACGCCCGCCAGCCTTGCTGCTTCAGCGGCAACTTCGGCGCCCTTTTCGGGAGAAAGACGGCCCACGAACAGGAATTCCCTGTTGTCCTCGGCCTTGATCCGCTCCTCGCAGAACTTCGGCACGGGATTGGGAAGATGATGCCAGCGCGCATGGGTCGGCAGATAGCTTCCCAGGATGCCGAGCTGCGCTGAGGTCAGGTAGATTACCTCCCGAAGATCGCGCGGCATCCGGCCCCGGCTCCAGAGCGTCGCCTGGCGCGCGACCCGCCATGCCTTGTGCCAGCCGTTACGGGCGTCGCATTGCGTCGTGAGACAACCGACACCAAGTGCGCGCCGCGCGCAGATCCTGCCTGCGTTG
>Ga0079224_100017780_pt1 | contig 10033 bp, 10 predicted proteins | sample Stecom2015_FD_80414 | JGI IMG/M metagenome (GOLD analysis project Ga0079224, IMG submission 80414) | Agricultural soil microbial communities from Utah to study Nitrogen management - Steer compost 2015 | ecosystem: Environmental > Terrestrial > Soil > Agricultural land | place: USA: Utah... | reverse complement strand
TGAGAATTATCATTTTGCCGTTTAAATAAAAAACGTATATTTGGAATTGATGTTGGGAGACCAATATCTAATTTTCTTTTTCATAGCAATTTTTTTCCCATCCTTGAATTTATTTAAGGGTGGGTTTTGTTTTTATAGGGGGTGGGGATAGGGTGCAATTCCATATCTTTGAAAAAATTGTTTGAATGGATCATATCCTTGCGGCCAAAAATGTTTCCAAATCCTACGGAAACAAATCGGCCTTGAGCAACATCTCCCTTGAAATCCCAGAGAACAGCATTTATGGACTTTTGGGCCCCAATGGGGCCGGGAAGACCACATTTATACGAATCATAAACCAGATTGCCCGTCAGGACAGCGGCAGTCTTTTCTTCATGGGGGAGCCCCTGGTCCCCAAGCATATTGCGCATATCGGATACTTGCCCGAAGAACGCGGGCTGTACAAGAGCATGAGGGTCGGGGAGCAGGCCCTCTATCTGGCCAGGCTCAAGGGACTTTCCAGGTCCGAGGCCAAGGAGCGGTTGAAGTTTTGGTTCGATCGACTGGACATCGGGGATTGGTGGAACAAGAAAATACAGGAGCTGTCCAAGGGGATGGCTCAAAAGATACAGTTCATAGTGACGGTCCTGCACCAACCCAAGCTGATCATTTTTGATGAACCTTTCAGTGGTTTCGATCCCATAAACGCGAACATCATCAAGGATGAGATCCTGGGGTTGAGGGATCGGGGGGCGACTATTATCTTCTCCACCCACCGCATGGAATCCGTGGAGGAACTCTGCCAGTACATCGCATTGATACACAATTCCGAGATGATCCTCGAAGGTCGGCTCTCGGACATAAAGAAGGCCTATAAGAACAATATCTTTGAGGTGGGCCTGCATACTGAAGGGAATTGGGAAGAAAAGGTCCAGGAGATGGCAGGCCTGTTCAACATTATTTCATCCCGTATGGATTCCAAAACCGGCCAAATGGACCTCAAGGTGCAGCTTCCCTCCCCAAACACTTCCCAGCTGTTGATGGAACTCTCCCAATGGGGCAATGTGAACCATTTCGAGGAAACCGTTCCCTCGGCCAATGACATCTTTATCCAAACCGTAAACAACAAGGACCATGGGAACTAAGCTGGGCTTGATCATCATACGGGAATATCTTGCCAAGGTAAGGAACCGTTCCTTTATCGTCATGACCATCCTCAGTCCCATTTTGATCGTGGGAATGATTGTCCTGATCGCTTATCTGGCCAAAATCAACGACAATGAGACGCGGGTGGTATGCGTCCTGGACCAGAGCGGTTATTTTGAGGGTGGATTGGTCTCTTCCGGAAGCATCTCCTTTGTGCACTTGGAAGGCCTGGGCCTACAGGCCGCCAAGGATTCCACCCTTTCCATGGAATATTACGGTCTGTTGCACATCCCCGGAAAGGGGAGTATGGAAGAAGTGGCCCGGGACATCAAACTCTATACCAAGGACAACCCCAATACCATGGTGACCCAGAATCTGGAAGGGATGATTCAAAAGCAGTTGCGGCAGGACCGATTGGAACGTTTGGGGATTTCACCCCAGCAGTTCTCCAAGGTGGAACTGCCCTTTGAAATTGGCCTTTCCACCTTTGAGGGGGAAAAGAGCCTCAAGGGCATCAATGAGATCAAAGCCTTGATCGGTGGCGGGTTTGGATACGCCATCATGATGTTCATCATCATATATGGGGGTTTTGTGATGCGGAGTGTGATCGAGGAAAAGACCAGTAGGATCATCGAAGTGATCATCTCTTCCGTCAAGCCCTTTCAATTGATGTTGGGCAAGATCATCGGTACTTCCCTTGCCGGAATCACCCAATTTGCAATTTGGATCGTTTCGGCGTCGGCCCTGTTGTTCCTTGCCGTCCTATTGTTGGGGATCGATATGGAGTCGGCCGTGGGAAGCCCCGAGCTGCCGATCGGATCTATGGGCGGGGTATCCGGAATCACCCAACTCGACAATGTGATGATGGTCTACGCCCAGGAAATACTGTCCATCCCCTGGGGCCTGTTGATCGGTTCGTTCTTCATATATTTTATCTTGGGATATCTGATCTATAGCTCCATTTATGCGGCCATAGGGGCGGCAGTGGACAATGAGGCGGATACACAACAGTTTATATTTCCGATCATACTTCCCTTGATGTTGGCCATCTACGTTGGGTTCTTTTCCGTATTCAGCAATCCACACGGACCCATTGCGGTGGGTTTTTCCCTCTTTCCCTTGACCTCCCCCATTGTCATGCTCATGCGATTGCCGGGGGGGATCGGGGCGGGCGGGGTGCCGCTTTGGCAATTTCTGCTGTCCATTTTTCTTTTGGTCATCAGTTTTTGGGGCACGGTATCCCTAGCGGCCAAAATCTACAGGATCGGTATTTTGATGTACGGCAAGAAACCGACCTTTAGGGAAATGTTCAAATGGCTGCGATATTGATGGGGAAGAGTGATGGAGCTTGGGTTTAAAGTTTAAATTTGCGGCAAATTGACCGAGGGCCGGCCCCTTGTATTCTACAACACTATTGGGAACGACAAAAAAAATGGGAATTTGCCCCCGGCCATGGGGAACCTTGCTGCTCTTGGCCCTGTCGATGGGACCTTGGGGATGGGGGCAGAGCACCGATATATTCAGGTTGGAATATCTCAATATCCCGGAGAACGACACCGGCATCAAGACCCAGCGTTACAAGCTGCTGTTCAACCTGCCCATCAAGCTCAATGAAAAAAAGGACTATTTGGTGGCCGGTATGGAATACAACCGATTCGATATGGGGTATTCCCAGGATTTCTCCTTCGATAAAGGGGAATTGATCCGATTTCATATCGTGGACCTGAACCTCGGGTTCATCACGAAATGGAACGAAAACTGGAACCTGGTCACCATCCTGACCCCTAGAATGGCATCCAATTTTGTCCACGGGGCCGAAGGTGGTGATTTTTTCATGAATGCCACGGCCACTTTTTGGAAAGAGAGCCCCCATGGCGACAGACCCTTCAGGATTGTATTGGGGCTTACCTACAACAGTACCACCGGCCTGCCGGTGCCCCTTCCCCTGATCAGTTATTACCGAAAGTTCCATCCCGATTGGTCCTTTTCCCTAGGGGTTCCACGGACCGATCTCAAACACTACCTCGGTGGGAAACACGTGTTGGAACTGGCGGTCTTTTTGGATGGGTATTTCATAAACCTCCAGAACGACATACCCATGGCCGATGGGCAAATGGCCTCGAGGATATCCCTTACCTCCCTATTGGGCACCTTTGGATACAATTACAGAATTTCGCAGCGGATGACCTTTTTTGCCATGGTGGGGCAGAGCCTTTTGCAGGAAGGAAAATTGAGAAATTTGGAAAGAGGGGAGGTTTTTTTATTGAATGACGAGTCAAATTTTTATATTAGGACGGGGTTCAAGATCGGACTCTTTTAAATAGGAATTATGTCAAAGATATTGGTCATCGAGGATGAGGCCGCAATCAGAAGGGTATTGGTCAAGATCTTGGCCGAAGAGAACGAAGATTATCGTGTACAAGAGGCAGAGGACGGTCTCTCGGGAATCGAGCTGATCAAAAAAGAGGACTTTGATCTGGTCCTTTGCGATATAAAAATGCCTAAGATGGACGGGGTGGAGGTTTTGGAGGCCGCGGGAAAGATCAAGCCCGAAATTCCTTTTATCATGATTTCCGGGCACGGGGATCTGGACACTGCGGTGAACACCATGAGAAAAGGGGCATTCGACTATATATCCAAGCCCCCGGACCTGAACCGCCTCCTTACCACGGTCCGCAATGCCTTGGACCGGAAAGTATTGATCGTGGAGAACAAGAACCTTAAAAAGAAGGTCTCCAAAAACTATGAAATGATCGGGGAAAGCCCCGAAATCGGGATGATCAAGGATATGATCGAAAAGGTGGCCCCCACCGATGCCAGGGTGCTGATAACAGGGTCCAACGGAACGGGAAAGGAATTGGTGGCCCATTGGTTGCACGAGAAAAGCCAGCGCGCTTCGGCCCCTTTCGTGGAGGTCAACTGTGCGGCCATTCCTTCGGAATTGATAGAAAGTGAACTTTTTGGCCATGTAAAGGGTGCCTTTACCTCCGCGGTCAAGGATCGGGCCGGAAAATTTGAAACCGCCAACAAGGGTACCATTTTTTTGGATGAGATCGGGGATATGAGCCTTTCGGCCCAGGCAAAGGTGCTTCGGGCCCTTCAAGAAAACAAGATATCCCGAGTGGGGTCGGACAAGGACATCAAGGTTGACGTAAGGGTGCTGGCAGCCACCAACAAAAATTTAAAAAAGGAAATCGAGGAAGGCCGTTTCAGGGAAGACCTGTACCACAGACTGGCCGTAATCCTGATCCAGGTGCCCTCCCTGAACGAGAGAAGGGGGGACATTCCCTTGTTGATCGAACATTTTTCCAAGCGGATTTCCACAGAACAGGGTTCCGCACCCAAGGCCTTTTCCAAAAAGGCCATTGAACTGTTGCAGGGCTACGATTGGACCGGGAACGTACGGGAGCTCCGCAATGTGGTGGAACGTTTGATCATATTGGGCGGCAAGGAGGTCTCCGAGGAGGATGTGAAACTCTTCGCCAGCAAATGAGCCGTCCCTAGCCCGTACAGCCACCGAGGTCGTGAAGGGCGGCCAGGGTCAGGGTCTTTACCCGGTTGTGGTATTGCTTCTTGTAATCCGATAGCTCGGTATTGAGCAAGATCGTTCGGGAATCCTCATATATTTTGGAAATGAAGCGACGGGCTTCCGTGCAGTCCACTTCAGCGATCACCTTTGCAAGGGAATTTTCAAATTCCATAAGGCTGTCCTCCACCAGTTCCTTGAGTTTTCCGTCCGGGATCCGGAACAGCCAGTTTTGGCCATCGGGCATTTCCTTGGTGTTCAGGTACAGCAAATCCGCCCCATAGGGACTTGAATGCTCCCCGTTGAAAGCCCGGAGTTCCTCCATGCCGACTATGGTGTTTTCCATGGCCTGCCCGAGGATGTTTTTTGTTTCTTCCAAGGAATTCGACTTGGTGGCCATCTTGAGTTGGGAGAGGACTTGTTCCATACGGTCCATGGTGGCCGTGCATCCGCAATCTTCAAAGTTTATCCTTGTCTTTTCAATACCGTTCAAAGCCTTATAAGCATTGTATCGAACCATTTTCAGCTCCTTGGCCTTCACGGCCTCCTGGATTTTACTTTTGATGTATTCGAGGTTTGTACTGGCGTATTCACAGGTATTTGGAGGAGCCAATGATACCATCATCCACAGACCGATAATGCCCAATATAAAGGCAATCAACAAGATGATTTTTCTGCTTTTCATAACGCTTTCGATTTGGGACTGTGCGTCTTGAACGCCACTAAGATAGTCGATGTCCGACTGTTATGGGTATAATATCGATTAAAACCGAACTTTTGCCATAAAGGACACAAAGCTTGGGATTTTGAGTTGTTTGTCGATGAAATAGTGGAAAAAATGGGTATATTCATTTTATGGAAAATATCAAATCTGTGGATTATAAGGTCGATGGGGCCGTTGGACTTGCCCAAAGGGACACCCTCGAGGATTTTGGAAAATCAAAGAAAGAACTAAAGAAGGAATTGAAGGAGGTCCGCAAGAAACTCAGCGAGTTTCAGGATACCCTGTACGCCCACGGAAGGTATGGCATCCTGGTCTGCCTGCAGGGTATGGACACCTCGGGAAAGGACAGTTTGATCCGGGAGGTTTTCAAGGAGTTCAATGTCCGTGGGGTGGTCGTGCACAGCTTCAAGGTACCCACCGCCCGTGAACTGAGACACGATTATCTTTGGCGTCATTATATCGCCCTGCCCGAGCGGGGCAAATTCTCAGTATTCAACCGTACCCATTACGAAAATGTGCTGGTCACCAGGGTACATCCGGAGTACCTTCTCAACGAAAAGCTGCCCGGAATCGAATCCGTCGAGGATGTGGACTCATCCTTTTGGGAACGGCGGTACCGACAGATCAATGACTTTGAGAGGCATATTTCGGACAATGGGACCCTGATCTTCAAATTCTACCTTCATCTCTCCATAGGGGAACAACGACAGCGTTTGTTGGACCGGATCGAGGAAGAGGACAAAAATTGGAAATTTTCCCCCGGGGACATGAAGGAGCGCAAGCTATGGGACGACTATTTAAAATATTATGAAGAGGCCCTGGAAAAAACTTCAAAGGAACACGCCCCCTGGTACATTGTCCCGGCGGACAACAAAAACGCCTCAAGGCTCATCGTGGCCTCCATCCTATGGGAAGCGTTAAAAAAATACAAAGATATTGAGGAACCGGAACCAGCAGAGGAAATAAAGGCTAAATTGGAAACCTTTAGACAGGAATTGGAAAACGAAACCAAATGAGAACAGTGTTCTTACTGGCCTTTTTATGGGTCGGCACCCCAATATTTTCACAGAGCGCGGACCAAAAGCAGATCAAGGCCATATATGACAGGGCACTGACCGAGGGGAAGGCCTATGATTGGCTCAACCATCTTTCCAATCAGATCGGGGGCAGGCTATCGGGTTCCGTACAGGCCCAACAGGCCGTGGAATACACCAAGGAACAATTGGGCAGCCTGGGATTGGACCGGGTGTGGCTCCAACCGGTGATGGTCCCCAAGTGGGTCCGGGGCACAGCGGAGTTCGCCTATATTGAAACCAAACCGGGAATGACCACCAATGTGGACATCTGTGCCCTGGGTGGATCCGTTTCCACCCCGGCACTTGGCATCAAGGCCAAAATTGTGGAAGTACGGGACTTTGGGGAGCTGCAGGCCCTGGGCCGGGAAAAGCTCGAGGGAAAGATCGTATTTTACAACCGTCCCATGGACCCCGGTGAGGTCAATGCCTTTGAATCGTATTCCAAGGCGGTGGATCAACGGTATAGGGGAGCGGCCGAAGCTGCCCGATACGGGGCCGTGGGGGTGATCGTCCGATCCCTGAACCTTCGATTGGACGACTTTCCACATACCGGGTCCATGAGTTACGGAGATCTTCCATTGGGACAAAGGATTCCGGCGGCCGCAATAAGCACCAAGGGTGCGGAACTCCTCAGTACCACCCTTGCCCTGAATCCCGACATCAATTTTCATTTCCGGCAGAACTGCAGGCAGTATGAGGATGTGGAGTCCTTCAATGTCGTAGGCGAAATCAAGGGAAGTACCCATCCCGATGAGATAGTTCTTGTAGGGGCCCATCTGGATTCCTGGGACCTGGGCGATGGTTCCCATGACGATGGGGCCGGGGTCGTACAGAGCATGGAGGTGCTCCGTCTGCTCAAGGAACTTGGATATCGGCCCAAGAGGACCCTCAGGGTGGTACTCTTCATGAACGAGGAGAACGGCCTCAGGGGGGGGACAGGATATGCCCAATGGGCCAAGGAACAAAACGAAAACCATGTCTTTGCCCTGGAGAGCGACTCCGGGGGCTTCACCCCAAGAGGGTTTACCATTGATGCTTCCAAGGAAAACCTAGAACAGATACGTTCCTGGAAAAGTCTGTTCGAACCCTATTTCATCCACCTCTTCATGGAAGGGGAAGGGGGAGCGGACATCGGCCCGCTCAAGAATGGCAATACGGTACTCGCCGGGCTGCTGCCGGACACCCAACGCTATTTCGAACACCACCACTCCGCGAACGATACCTTTGAACATGTGAACAAACGGGAACTGGAACTGGGGGCCGCCGCAATGACCGGCCTGATCTACCTGATCGACAAATACGGGACCCTTGGGCCCAAGGGATAAAAAAGGGTCGAAAAATCAATCGCCGGCAAAGGGCGATCCAAAAATCCCTACACCAAGTTCCGCCCAGACCAGAAGGAATACAATGATCCCGATAAGGATCAAGACCGTCCGTCGGGAGCCCTTGGTGGTGCGAAGCACAAAATCAACGGCAAAACCTGTTATTGCCAATAGGAGGCCTGCCACCAAGAAATCGGCCAGGTTCCAATCCACTTCCTTGGAAAATTGCATAAAGATCAGGGGGATGGACAAAATCAATCCCACCAGGCCCAGGATGATCGATGCTCTCTTGAGTGAAGCCATGATACCAAGCTTTGAATTACAACACTAATTTAGAAATTAAAACAAGTTCCCGGAGAATATTGTAAGGTACAGCGGCGAATTTAACTGAATTCCAGCTAGATCAGCCCTCCCTCAGGATTTTTTCCATCTTTCTGCCCTTGGCCAGTTCATCGACCAATTTGTCCAAATAACGCACCTTTTGGGTCAAGGGGGTCTCTATTTCCTCGATCCGATAGCCGCAGATCACCCCTTTGATCAGGTGGGCATTCGGGTTTAGTCTGGCCTTTTCGAAAAAGGTCTCGAAATTGTCCTTTGCGTCGATGATCTGTTGGAGCTCCTCCCGATTGAACCCGCAAAGCCATTCGATCACTTGGTGGAGTTCCTCCTTGGTCCTTCCCTTTTTCTCCACCTTGGTCACATAATGGGGATATACGGAAGAGAAGGTCATTTCCGCAATTCGCTTGTCGTGTTCAGGGGTCGTCTTCATATCGGGTGTCCAAAGGGTGTCAAAAAGCATCACAGCCTTTCCAAGATGCCCTTTCTCTTTATAATGTTTTTATAATCCCATTGGATTTCACGGGATTGCTTGAGCCACTCCCTGAGCCGGTCCGTTTCGATCTGCCCGGCTTCGGTATAGAAAATGGAGGCATCCTTGAACTTCTTTCCCAATACGTTCAATGTATCATCCTTGAAATCCGCGCCACTCCAAAACATCAAACGCCAGCCATTTTTTTGTTTGCTGTATCCCACAATGGGGTTTTCGGACAAAAACCATACCGGATGGGCATGCCAGATCTTGCTTTGGGAATCGGGCAGTTCCCGATCGATGATCTGGGCAAGCAAATTGCAGATCTCTTGACCGATGGGTTCCTGTTTGCCGTTGTATTGTGCTATTTCCAGGTTCATTTCGAAATCGATGGGCTCATGGATCTTTTCTCTTGGTCCGTGCCGATATCGCGAGGCATTGCGCGTCCATTTTTGATAAATATACAAAAAAGTGGATTCCTCTTCCATGCCGTCCTTAAACTGAAAATCCAGTTCCGGGGCAATTCCATTGGGGCGGCTCCCTCTAATTTGTGGCATGAAGCCCCAACTTATTGCCCTCGGGATCCAGGAATAGGGCAAAATAGCCCATAACTTCATTGATTTGGGTTTTTGGAAGCAGGACCTGCCCACCCTTGTGTTCCACCTTCTCGAACATCGCCTGTACGCTGTCACAGGCATTCAGGTACAGCAGCGGCCCATCCGTGGTGGGTATGCAATCCCCTCCTTTTACCAATACCACATTGACGGTTTCCCCATCACTGGGCTAGACACCCATTTGGGTACCCTCCTTATGGACTTCTTCAATGGCAACCCCCAGGACGGTTTGATAATAGTCCACCGCCCCGGAAAAGTCAAGGACCGGGATTTCAATAATCGAGATGAGGTTTTTCATGGTTTTTACGGGTTTTAAGGGAGGGTCTTTCAAAGCTTTGGCCATTGCCCCCGAAATAAAAATACGATGTTTTGACAGGCCTCAAAGCGGATTGGGATTATTTTCCGGAAATCCCCTCAGACCCCACATAGTGGGTTCCCATCGCTGTCCCGAAAGGGTCCCCATGGGTCAAAATATCCCATGGGCCAGGGGTTTGCCCTATAAAACCCTTATCTTTGCAAGCTCTTAAATTCCCGGAAAGGGAATACGTATAATACACTAAATTGAAAATATGCAAGACGGTATCTACGCAAAATTCAACACCCCCAAGGGGGAAATACTGGTAAGGCTTACCCATGACAAGACCCCGGGCACGGTGGGCAATTTCGTTGCCCTGGCCGAAGGGAACATGGAAAATACGGCAAGGCCCCAAGGCAAGCCCTATTACGATGGCCTGAAGTTCCACAGGGTCATAGCCGATTTTATGATACAGGGAGGTTGCCCTCTGGGAAGCGGATCTGGAGATCCAGGATATAAATTTGACGACGAGTTCCACCCGGA
>Ga0079224_100017779_pt1 | contig 10033 bp, 5 predicted proteins | sample Stecom2015_FD_80414 | JGI IMG/M metagenome (GOLD analysis project Ga0079224, IMG submission 80414) | Agricultural soil microbial communities from Utah to study Nitrogen management - Steer compost 2015 | ecosystem: Environmental > Terrestrial > Soil > Agricultural land | place: USA: Utah... | reverse complement strand
TCGGATAGAGTCCCAACAAAACCTCCTTCCATGGTTCTCGTTAAAGGACTCATCCTAAACTCCTCGCTGCGACCGGACACTTCACTTGTCAAACACACCGGACAGATCACATGTTACTGACACACTACCGACAAAGCCCTTGACACGAGTCCGTCTTTCAGCTACGTTCGGTTAGTTTTTGAGGCGGGCTTGATGAATGCCTGATCCAAGCTCAAAAAACTCCTGATCCCTCCTCGACAAACTTGTGAATCACATTTGACGAATCTTGCGCGTTTCATAGCGGAAAACGGCTTTGCGGTCTGGGGGTAAAACTTCAGCGTCCAAGTAGCGGAATCTGTGGACAACATTCGGATTGGAAAATGCTTCTTGAGAGATCTGCTTATAGAGCTAGCTGGAGGAGACCGTAATACTAATTGATTTTGACCTGCTTACCCCAAGGCACCGTTCTACTCGAGCAATTGTCCGGTGTTCGTTTCTCCACAATTCCTCGAGTCATGACAACTCCCGGGGGCAACCTGTCTTGGGAAGAGGTCCGGAGGGTCTTGCCCTTTTTTAGGACGGGCCAAAGTGACTGGTGATTCCACTATTTCCCGCCACTGCGGTCCATTGCAACGATCACCGCCACCCATATCGCGTCAAAGTCGTCCCGGCGACAGATGACGAAGGCCTGAAAGGATAAATTCAAGATGCCTCTCGATTGAAATCTCGGTTTTAAGTCCACGAGTCCGCTGCGCACGAAATGACCAGGCGGGCAGGGAATTATGAAAGAAAGGAAGGCGAGGTTATGGCAAAGGCAGAAGACAAGAAAATTTTCGAGGCCAAGCGGAGTATTGGACGGTTGCAGCGAAGGGTTGGAGCTTTGGAGGCGGCTATTAAGAGCTCGCCAGACTTTTATTTCCTGACGCCAACAGTCCCCATCCCACCGCCATACAAGGGCACGAGCGACGTAGCTTCGGAAACAACCGCCGATGGTTTCCTCACATTTGAAGGCTGCGATGATTTTTTCGAGAATACGACAGATCAAATGGTGACGAAGACAGTTACAATCCGCAACGAGGACGAAGACTTTTCGATGACTGTGGACATTGACGGCAAGGAAATCACCAGAATCGATCCCGGAAAGTGCAAGACCTTTGTAGTCACGATTCCTGCTGGCAAGTCGCTTCACGCCGACCGAAACGGAAGGTATAGACCTGAGTCGTAGCGAATGTCGAAGTGGTGTAGTGACGGCCCCTGGTGGAGTTCCATGTCCAGAATCTGGCGCGTCTGTGGATCTGGAGCCGCCATCTCTGCCCGTGGACAGATCCGACCCCTTTTCCTCTGACCTCTTCTAACCTTTTTGTGTGAGCAAGGCCGGCCACGTCGTCAACTGTTTGCGAGAGAATCCGGACGACTGATCCGAGTTGTTCGATACTTTCTTGTCGTCAAACGTGACAAAGGTAATTGTCTGACCTTCTTTATTCGCCTTTCCCGTGCCGCCGATCCGATGTATGTATGCATCGGTCCGCGTCTTGGCGCCAGAATCAATCACGTGCGAAATTCGGTCCACATCCGCTCTAGGCCGAAGAACATCATTAACTCGAGAGGGTCAAGGTTTGACGAAAAGAAGACCGCTTGTTCAGTTGCGCCGACCTTCCTGGCCACTGGGAATCCCGAATAGATCACCGGTAATCAGATCAGATTTCGACTTGCCACCTTTCCACAGATCCCAATCAGGCTCGGCGTAGCGGCTGAAGAAATCGTGCAGACGCTTTTTTAGCTCTTCCTGAACCGATGCCAGGTCAGGATCTCCGTAGAGGTTCAGTCGCTCGCCCGGATCCGTTTTTAGATTGTAGAGTTCGTTCGGCCGCTGGTGTATCCGCTCAATATACTTCCACTCGGAGGTGCGGATGGCTCGCACATTTTCGAATTCTATAAACACCTCATCATTCCAGTCCTGGGAACGCCCCTCCAGTGTGGGGGCGAAGTTGCGACCGGGAAGAGGAGGGCGGGTCGGCATTTTCGACTCTAACCCGAGATAGTCCAGCAGCGTCGGCAATACATCATAGTTGCTTACCAGAAGATCACTGTGCTGTCCCGCGGCGATTCGATCCGGATGATAGAAGATCATTGGAATCCACAGGGTCCAGTCGAAAGCGGTTAGCGGCCGCGTATGATCTCCCATCCCCCAGAAGCCGCTGTGGCCTCCGGCAAGACCCTGGTCCGCCATAAATATGACCAGCGTGTTGCGATCCAGCTGCAGGCGTTGGAGTGTCTCGAGAATTCGACCGACGCCGTCATCGATGCCGCTGATCTCGGCAGCGTATTTGCGACGGACTTGAATATCTGTTGTCCACTTACCGTAGGCGTGGTTCCAGGGATGGGGCGCATCTCGCGGCATGGACGGGAGCGGGTGATCGGCATAAAAAGAGGCATGGCGGTTTCGGATCTCTTCCTGCATCGACCGGCCCAGTCCGTAAGGTCCGTTATAAGCCAGGAAGAGGAAAAACGGCCGATCTTTGTTCTGTTCGATGAAACGGACACCATGCTGTGTCCATAAGTCCGTCAGGTAAGTCGGCTCGTTACGAATCCGCCCATCTTCCACGACCTCCTGATCGTAGAAGCCGGCACTTCCCCCTTCAGGCTTGGTAATCCAGTAACTGAATCCCTTTTGAGGGTGGAGGTTGTCACCCAGATGCCATTTACCGACCAGGCCGGAAACATAGCCCGCCTCGGTGAGGATACTGGGAATAGAGGCAAACTCTTCAATGGTGTTGTAGGCGCCAGGTCCGACCTGGGCACCTCCTCTGGCCAGATAGCGGTGGACACCGTGTTGGGACGGCATCAAGCCGGTCAGAAGGGTGGCTCGAGTTGGGGAGCAGACAGGGTTGTTGGCGAAGGCTCGGGTAAAGAGGATTCCTTCGCCGGCCAGCTTGTCGATATTTGGCGTGAGAACATCCTCATTACCGTAGCAACCCAGCGACCAGGCCCCGTGATTGTCAGTCAAAATCAATACGACATTTGTCAGGTTCGGCTGTGCTGTAGTAGATGTCAAGATAAGAAAGAAGCAAAGCAACAAAATCTTGGACACTCTCAATGACACTATGAGTCCTTTCGATCGCGGGGCCGGTCATGACCGAAGCGCGTGATCAAACCATACATTATCTCCAGGCGCATATCACCACTCCACACGAAGCTTCATCTGGAATCGGCGTTCCGTGTTCTTGTAAGTTCCACCCCAGTCAGGAATCCCTTGATGGAGCTCGGCAACTCCAGGTGTGCTGATGTTGTTCCGTGGTGCCTCAAAATGAGGATGGTTGAAGAGGTTAGAGGCCCCAATGCTGTAGATCACTCCAACCCTCTCGGCAACCTCAAAGCGCTTGACCAGGCTCAGGTGGTGAACGTTCACTCCTGGGCCGACGAGGGAATTTGGCGCACTGTTTCCAAATTTTCCCGGTTCCGGCGTCACAAAACAACTGGAATCGAACCACCGCTCCACTCCTCGTTCTCCCCTTGGCAGGTTCCCCTCGCAGATCCGATCCGGAAGCCCGCCGAAGGTGTTTGTATTGGAGGGATCAGAGCCGGAGAACTGAGGAGAGAAGTGGGAACCTGTTCCCAGGTAACTGATAGTCTGCGCTGTCCAGCCCCCAACCAGATGGTCTAGTGCCCTGGGAGCGTCCGAGAGGAAACGCCGTCCCCGTCCCCAGGGCAGTTCGATCATGGTGGAAATGACAGCGTGATGCCTCGCTAGAAAATTGTCTCGACTCCAGTGCCGACCGACATCGTACGGATCCTCTGTATTTAAATAGTTGTGTAAGTTAGATGCCCAGGTATACGTGGCGTTGAAGGTGACGGCACCTACCCTGCGCCTCGCTTCTAACTGCAGCGAATCGTAGTTAGATTTTCCGTCGTTTCGAATAATAGACGCATTCACGAAGGCAGGATATGGCCTGCGATCCGTACTGAAATCGACGAGGCCCGGCTGTGGCTTGTTGATGTTTAAATTATAATTCCAGCCGCGGCTCCGCGAGCCAACGTAGGATATACGAAAACCTGTTTCATGGATTTGCTTCTCCACACTTAAGTTGAATTGATGAATAGCTCCGTTGTCAGTCTTCAGCGGATACCCGCTGACGCTCTGAGACGGTATCTGGGCAGCCTGCAAACTATCCGGGAACGGGTTAGGAAACGCAAATAAGGGGCTACCTTCTTGAATGCTGTTGAAGTAGGTTTCGGCAATTTCAAATGGCCCGCCAGTATTGATTCGATCGAAATACGGTATGAGCTCGGAAAAAACCCCGTAGCCACCTCGAATAACAAGATCATCATACAGTCGATAGGCGAGTCCGAAACGAGGACGAATATTACCGCGATCTGAACGGGGAACAACCTCACCAGCCACCACATTGATGTTGCTCGGATACAAGGGGCTAATGGCGGACAAGGCCTCTTGCGGGACGATTACGTTACCGGTCTCTGGATCCCAGTTATATTGCAGACCATCTTCAACGATGGGCGCACCAAAGATATCCATGCGTAAGCCGTAATCGAGGGTCAGGCGAGGACTGACCTTGAAGGCGTCCATAACAAAAAGGCCAAGTTCATAGGTTCCCATCCTTCTGGGAAGCAATGGATTGAGCCTCTGACTGCGATTGGGTAAACCGAGCAAAAAGTCTGCATAACCGACTCCAGTAAAGGAACCGTCAAAGCGAAAAGATCCGTAGGTTCCTTCGTCAACAAGGCCGTCGAAGTTATTGAATCTCATCAACTGAAAGCCGAACTTCCAGACATGGCGCCCGATTGTCCAGTTGATCGAGTCTTCCCAGTGGAAGTTGAAGTGATCCGCCCTCAGTCCCCCTGCACTGGTTTGTAGACTTGAGATTCCGGTTATGTCCATCCTGGGAAACCCCTGGCCACTCAATCCAGCGGGATTGACACCCTGCAGTCCGATAGCAGCGACGGCCTCGTCTCCCAGCGTGGGATTGACACCCTCGAGGTTATCTCCATCCAGTATGTAGTTACCACGCCAGCCAAATCGAAAGGTGTTGACAACACCAGGGGAAAAGACATGCGTATCGGAGACAATTCCTCGAGAGTACTTCCGGACTCTCGTCCAGGTAAAGGCGGGTAAGTTCCTAGACAGAATATAAGGAACGCGATAGAAATTGTAGCGAACGAAAAGGGAATTGCTATCGCTCAGATTGTGGTCGATGCGCCATTGATAGTTATCCCATTGATATTTGTCGCTTGGCCAAGGATGCTCCCATCCGAGATTCTGCCGCAATGCGCCTGGAGCTCCCAGATTTGGTTCAGGAATGTACAGTTCCTGTACCTTTAACGCTGTCGAATTCAGGCGTTCGGTCGGAATGACGTTATTTGGAAAAGGCTCGCCGGTCAGGGGATCTTTCAAGGGTTGAGAGAACTGAGAGAAATCTCCCTGTCGCATTTGGAGTGTTGGAACGTCAGAGAGGTTGAACGAGCCGGCAGGGAACCGCTCCGAATACCAAGCTGCATGGTAAAAGGTTTTGTCTTGTAAAATCGGCCCGGAGACTTCTGCCTGCCATTCATGAAAAAGAAAGACCGGCTTCTCTGGTTGGAAGAAGCCTCGCGCGTTGAGGGCTGAATTAATATGCTTGTACCAGACGGCTCCATGAAAGGTGTTATCTCCGCGCTTGCTGATGGTGTTCCAGGTTGCCGCTCGAGGGCTGTCGGCAGTGCTGTTGACAGCCATGACAGTAATTTCGTCGACGAGATTAATATTGTGCCCCTGGATGGCATCCGGACCATTAATTACGCCGTCATCGGATTGAGTGGTCTGGGCGCTTGTTTGGCCGGCAATTGTAACGTTCCACCCTTGTCCCTGAATACCAGGAAGGGTAGTCAGCATCACAGTGGGGTGAGGAGAAATTTCAACCAAGGGAGCGTCTTTGTGTGCGTCTTCGTCAAGGGTGGAGTTGAGGGAGCCTCCTTCGGTGGTAATTACAGCAGCGCCCGCTTGCACAGTGATTTGGTCGCTGGTCTCGCCCACCTCGAGTAGGACGTCCACCCGACGAATCTGTCCACCTTCAAGGGTAATGTTATCTGCTATAAATGTCTTAAAGCCAGGCATTTCGGCTGACAGACGATAGACACCAGACTTTAGTTCTGGAATCTCATAATTCCCGTTTTCGTCTGTGATGACGACCCTTGCACGGATGTTTGTATTTACATCGGTGAGGACCACCTCCGTGCCGGGAATGACCGCCCCGGTTTGATCTCTGACTGTTCCGCGGATAGTCGACTGGGAGGATTGCGCAACCAGGGGACCCAAACACAAGAGAGCTAAAATTGAGCAGTGAGTACATAGCTTCGCCAGTCTTTCCAAGTTTTGGGAAGTTATCATTCCATCTCCTTTTCACGCCTAACCCCCTAATACTGAGGGCGGACCCTTATAAATGGCCGCCAAAGCTGGAGAGAGCAAATCTATATAGAAGGGCTTCCCCTGGTAATTTCTGTTAGATTTCAATGCTTTATGTCACAGAAGCCATGGCCTGTCAAATGTTTTCAAGGCGGCTTTCAGCAACATGTGATCTATCGAGTGACCCCAGTAGTAGCCGGTGGCAAGCGGGGCATATGCTGATTGCTGACGACTCATCGACGGTCCGAGGACGTGACGAGGCGGCTCTTCGGAGCCAGGCAAAGACGGCTACCCAGGAGTTGCGCCTGCACGAGACCAACGCGAAACGAACTGAGGTACTAACCCTCATCCCGATAAACCGCCGGCCAGCCGGAAATCTTAGTGATCAAAACGCCAGAGTAAACAAAGCGAGCCGGTAAGTAAGGTGTTCGATTGAACACCATAATTATGCCGGTCGTTAAGAAGCGGACTCCATTGGATCTATTACGGATAGAATTCTTTTGGATTAACGCATGACTTGGATGATGATAGATCCTATCTTGAAAACAATGTCTCGTTTTCAATCGGATGGCAGCGAGCGAAGCATCTCAAGCAGGTTGGGGCTGATTGTAGACGACTGGTACTGGGTTTTTTTACTCCAGTGTCGTCACCAATGGGCAGACGTAACCCATCTGTCTGAAAGTTTAATAGACCAAGAGTAGTTTAGGATTGCCACCATCTTTTGGTTTCAATTACACTGGTGCCCTCTACTTAATCCCGGCTCAACCGCCTAAATCCAGGAAGGAGTAGCCCATGGCTGTGCAGTTTCGTACCTTGCGATGTTTCGTCGCCCTTATAGCGCTTCAGATCGCGTTGGTTGTTCTTAGTTCAGAGGCGATTCACGCGCAGGGCTCCCCAGGAAGCCTTGATCCGTCATTCGGCGGCGATGGGAAAGTCGGCAAGTCATGTACCTTCCCGCTCTCTGCGACAGACAGTCCCGCCGTCCCTTTCGCCGGCACCGCTTGCAATGACTCTGTCAATGCCATGGCGTTGGAGAGCGATGGCAGTTTTGTACTTGCCGGTGGCAACAGCGACTTCGGCGAGGGGGGAGGGTTTAAGTTATGGCGATACCTTGCGGATGGAAGCTCAAGAGGCACCTTTGCCTTGACGGATGTGACGAACGGACCGGATTTCGCAACGGCTATTGTTATCCAGTCAGACGGCAAGATTATTGCGGGTGGTTATGCCTATCAGACAGGAGCATTTGTGCTCGTCCGTTACTTGCCGGATGAAACACTGGACGCAAGTTTCGGTTCAGGAGGCATAGTTCAGACACCCATGGGGGTTGATTATGCGATCCTCGAAGACCTCGTCATCCTGCCGGATGGCAAGCTATTGGCTGCAGGAGAAGCGAAGTGGTTCGCGGAAGGCTCCAAGCACCTCGCCCTTGCTCGTTACCTTCCGGATGGCCAACTCGATACAACCTTCGGGCGAAATGGTCGTGCCTATGCACGGTTTTTCGGGAATGCAAATATCTCCGGCCTTGCTCTCGCACCCGACGGCAAATTCGTGGTTTCCGGTTATATCTCCGGCACAACCATCCTTGATTATTGGGGCTTTGCGATCATGCGCTTTCTGCCAAATGGGCTCGTTGATTTCAGTTTCGGCACGCTCGGACGAGTGGTGCTACGCAGTCCAAAGCTGTTAGCCGCGACCTCCCTAGTCGTTCAAGACGATGGCAAGATCGTGGTTGGCGGAGTTGGAGAGCCGGAACCCGGCGTGAGTTCTTTTGCGGTCATTCGATTGACAGAGACCGGTTCACTCGATCCGGACTTTGGCCAGGGGGGCGGTGTACTGACGATCTTTCCGGAGGGAGACAGCCGATTGAATGCACTCGCCCTCCAATCGGACGGCAAGCTGGTTGCAGCGGGGTCAGTGGACGTCCCTGCCCACAGTCGTGAGGATTTCGCGGTCGTGCGCTATCTTCCAGATGGCTCGCTGGATCTCGATTTCGGAATGGACGGAAGAGTCACTACGCAGTTTTTCGCTTCTTCCCCGGCAGAAATTACAGCAGTGCTTCTTCAGCCTGACGGAAAGATCGTCGCAGCAGGTACTGTTTTCACATGGGAACTCTTTGGTCCTCGGTCAGGCACTCTGCCTGCAATGGCCAGGTACCTGCCGTGAGTGTGAAGTAGACGACGGCGCCAGCCGCGAAGCATATTCCAGGACGGCGCCGTGACCCTGTCCACTTATTATCCGATCAAAACGAAATATAATCCTTATTATATGTGGCACGTGGAAAGATATATGGCTCTTTAAACGGAAGTTGAGGATAACCATGACAATGCTGCGAGTCGGGATTGTGCTCACGGGAATCAACCTTGTGCTCTGTTTCCTTCTCTTGCCAGAGCTTCATCCGGGTGAGGCTAACCAGGAGGGCGCACCGGTCCTTAGAGGGCGTGCCCTCGAAATTGTTGACGAACAAGGGCGCGTCCGAGCCAGCATCACCGTGGAGCCAGCTGTGACGATGGACGGAAAAGACTACGCGGAGACCGTGCTCTTACGGCTGACGGACCCACGAAATGGTCCTATAGTGAAGCTGGTCGCGTCAGAGGAGGGTTCGGCGCTGGGTCTCTCGGACGATGGAGAAGGAGGCGTTCAAGTTTTTGCGAGAAGGCGCGGGAGTCTGGTGCGTGTCGTCAGCCGAGAAGGTCGGGAGCAGGTTCTGAAGCCGTAGTAGGTACAGGGACACTGAATGTCGCCTATCCGCGCAATGTCGCCGACCGCCGCCATAAATTTTCAGTGAGTTCCCGGTTTGGCTTACTAAGGCAGGCGGCCGGCGAGCGTTGGTCCACTAATCGCACTCCAGAGGGCTTTTCCTGCTTTCGATTTGTATCCGGAGTCGCGGCTTCACCTTACTCCGGGCTTCATTAACGATCCCTTCAGGATGCTCTGGTAGTTAGCCTTGGTGGAAGGGTTCTGGCCCCTAAAGGGGCACAACCCTTCCTGCCGAAGGGTTGTGCATTCTTCCCGTGACGCTTTTCCGGTTTCGAACCTGACGGTGAATCGATCAGAACTCTAGCTTGAGAGCAAACTGCCAGTTTCGCGCATCAGCGGCAGTGCCGGTAATCTGGCCAAAAGCTGAGCTGGTGACGCTGGTGCTGGGAGCATTAAAGCTGGTCATATTCCAGGCGTTGTAAACCTCGGCACGGAACTGGAGTGTAACTTCCTCGTGAATCGGAAAATTCTTTCTCAGCGAGAAATCCCAGCGATGCTGGGAGTCTGCCCGAACCCCATTGAAGCGTAAAGGAAACGTACGGATATTGAAGGCCAGTTGCTCACTTGGATTTCGATTGAAGCCGGCCTCCGTATTGAACCAGCGGTCTACATCCTGTTGATCGGAGGCCAATGGGATATCCTTGATGTCACCGTTGAAAATCGCATTGCCGAAACCGAGGGGAGCCCCGGATTGATAGGTTGCTACCCCGCTGATCTGCCATCCTCCCAGCACACCGTTCAAGAAGGCAGGAAGGCTCGACCCGTAGCGCCGGCCGTGTCCCACCGGGATTTCCCAGATGCCGCTCATGGTTAGGCGATGGGGCCGATCCATACTGGCAATGGATTCATACGGAGTCGGATCGGTCGTGTTGAGGAACTCGACAGCTTCCATCAGCTTGG
>Ga0079224_100017777_pt1 | contig 10034 bp, 3 predicted proteins | sample Stecom2015_FD_80414 | JGI IMG/M metagenome (GOLD analysis project Ga0079224, IMG submission 80414) | Agricultural soil microbial communities from Utah to study Nitrogen management - Steer compost 2015 | ecosystem: Environmental > Terrestrial > Soil > Agricultural land | place: USA: Utah... | reverse complement strand
TCTGCCGGGAAGATCGCGCCGACGCCGTAGGTGCCGACGAGCTGGGACCGACGCGCCTTGCCCGCGGTCTTAGTTGCCACTCTTCTTCCCCTTCTTCTTGTCCGAGATCACGTAGAGCTCGGTCTCGGTGTCGACGTTGCGCAAGCTCGTGAGCGTCGACCACGCCGGCACTCCCACGGGGAACTGTGCCTGCATGTTCTCCTCCCCGCGCCCTCCCGCAGGGACGAGCAGCACCTCGTCGGCCGTGCGCCATCCCTCGTACTTGGCGAGCAGCCCTTCCTGCGCGGCGTCGACCCAGTGTCCGAGGATGTCGCGGAGCTGCGCTCGCACGGCCGCCGCCTCCTCCGGTGCCACGGACTCCGCACGGGCCACCACGGCGCCGATCTGCTGCTCCAGGGCGTCGACCAGCTCGTGCGCGTGGCCCGCCTGGGTGCTCTCACCGAGCCCGGGGACGAGCATCCGCGCCATGGCCACGAGGACGCCGTGCAGTCCCCGGTCACGTGCCCGGGCGGCGAACGGGGTGGCGCCGGTCGCCTCGACCTCGCGGTCGAGGGCGCGGTGGTAGTTGGTGAAGTTCTCGTAGTGGGACAGGTCCCGCGATCGCGCCGCGTTGTAGAGCACGACGACGAGGCCCGGGTAGCGGCGGCCGACACGGCTCGTCGCCTGGATGTACTCCGCTGTCGTCTGCGGCTGTCCCATGACCGCCATCAGGCCGAGGCGGTCGACGTCGACCCCGACGGAGATCATGTTGGTCGCCAGGACCACGTCGGCCGCGTCGGGCGACGTCCACGGCTTGCCGAGGATCTCCAGCTCCTGCGGGATCTCCGCGGACTTCTTCCGCGAGGTGAGCTCCCGCGGCTCGGAGATCTCACGCAGCTCCTCGTCGTTCCGGCGTGCGACGAGCTTCATCCGGTCGGGGACGTCGTCGATCACCTGCATGTAGGAGCCACCGAGCACCCGGAGGCTGTTGAAGTACCCGAGCAGGGTCCAGTACGCGTCCCGCACCTCGTCGCTGACCTGCATCGACTTCGCACGCTGCAACAGCGCCGCGTAGGTGCGCACGAGCAGGGTGGCGTGGCTGATCCCGGGGGCGAGGAGTCCGAGGTAGAGCCGGGTCCCCTTGGTGCTCGGTGATGCCTCGCGGGCGAAGTACGAGTCGCCGTGGTCGATACCGGGCGGTGGGAACTGCTTGCTCTCCCGGTCGAAGACCGCCCGCACCTGGCTCCGTGCCCGCCGGATGGTGGCGGTGGAGGCGATGAGCTTGGGCCGGGCGTCGCGTGTGGTCGCCGCGTCGACCGCCGTCTCGTACAGGCCCACGAGGGTGCCGAGCGGCCCGCTGATGAGGTGGAGCTCGTCCTGGACGATGAGATCCGGCGCGGGGTGACGGCCGTCCGTCGAGAAGAGCGTGGCGGCCTCCTCGCGCCACGCCATCATGGCGAACTTGTCCACGGTGCCGATGACGAGAGACGGACGCTCGCGGTAGACGTCCTCGTCCGTGAGGTGCACGGGCAGCCCCGAGCCGAACTCGCACTCCGCATCCGCGCAGCGCACGGTGAGCCGGTCCTTGGGCTGGGAGACGACGTAGTCCCGATGGCTGAGCCGCGTCCCGCACCAGGGGCACTTGAGAAGCTGCATGGGGTTGCCCTTTTCCGGGTCCTCACCGTGCGCCAGCTTCTTCAGGGCCTCATCGGCGTCCAGGACGTTGTTCGGCGTCGCCGACTGTCCCACCCACAGGCCCAGGCTGATCGGGGCCGTGTCCGGCATCTCACGTCTGCGGACGATCTCCAGGGCGCAGATCAGGCCCGCGGCGCGTTCGAACTGCTGAGTGGTGAGCAACCGCAGGGTGTAGCGCATGATGACCGAGACCCCGCCGTGCGCGGAGTTGCGGAGCCGGCGCAGCAGGGTGACGTAGGCGATCGCCCCGAGGTACGCCTCCGTCTTCCCACCACCGGTGGGGAACCACAGCAGATCGGCGATGTCGCGATCCGAGGAGCCCTTGTCGGTGAGGCCGACGAGGTTGAGCAGGATGAAGGCGATCTGGAACGGGCGCCAGGCCTGCCGCACCGGGACGTACTCGGTGGCGTTCTGCTCGGCACGGAGCTGCTCCTGGCGGTCCCGCTGCTGCTGCATCGCGACGTTCATCAGGGCGAACGCCTCTGCCGCGAGCGGGTCGGAGGCGAGGAGGTCGATTCCCGCCTCGATGCGTCGCGCCGCCTCCCGGGCGTTCTCCAGGTGGGTCTGGGCAGTGCGGCGGTGCTCCTCCGGAAGCTCTGGGATCCGGGTGGCCTGCTCCTCGATCCACCGCCGGTAATCCGCGACCAGCGCCCGCAGGTTCCCGTAGGTGCGGTCCCGCGCCAGCTCCTCCATGTCGAGCCGGAAGAGCTCCTCGCCGTCGGGTCCCTTACCACCGGCGGGCTCGGCGAGCCGGAGCGCCTGGGTGGGCAGGAACGTCGTCCGCAGCTCGGTGACGGGGCCCTCGTCGGCCCAGGTCACCGAGCAGCCGTGCCCGACAGCGAGATTGGGCACGTCCCGGAACAGCAGTGCGTTGGTGGCGAGGTCCTCGTCGTCGATCCCGTGTGCGCGGGCCGTGGGCCGGTCGACGAAGGGGGACGAGCTGCGGACCACGATCTGCGGGCGGAACCACGCCTTCTCGTCGCGGTCGCCGGTCCTGGTGCTGCGGTTGGAGTTGACGAGGCTCACGGTGACGGAGATCGCGCCGTCGTGCGCGGGCCGCACCACGACGTGGCAGTCGAGACCGTCGGTGAGCTGCTGCCGGCGGACTCCGACAGTCGTCAGGTCGATGCTCAGGCCCTCACGTCCGAAGCTCTCCCGGCGCCACTCGGTGTGCTTCGCCCGGTCCTCGGCGCCGGCAGCGTCTTGCGAGGCTCCTTCGGACGCCTGCTCGCTCTCCTCCTCGCCGCCGTCCGCCTCGATGGGCAGATAGCGGTCTGCAGTGACGTCGACGGTCACCTCGGCGGTCGTGCCGGCGGCGACGGCGAAGGTCAGTCCGAGCGACGACGGGTAGCGCACGTGTGCGAGGGCGACGGCCGGGTCGAAGCTGACGTCCCCGGGCGCGGAGACCTCGACGTCCGTGGCACCGAGCGGGTCCGCGTCGTCGACGACGAGCCCGCCCTCCGGGATGTCGTCGCGGACGGGGGCGCCCGACTGCGGGTAGAGGATCCCGATCGCGAACCGGCTCAGCGGACGCTCCGTGAGGACCGGCCCCTCCTCCGGGCCGAGCAGGTCCTGCTCGAGCGCCTCGCACATGAGGCGGCGCGCCTCGTACCACGGATCCAATACCGTCATCTCCACTCCAGTCCGGCCATCCCGGCCGCTCGTACGTTGAGCCAGAAGCGAGCACCGCCGCCCGCAGGATCGACACCGGCCCTGGTCTCCAGCGTCTCGACACGCGCGGCGTCCAGGTCCGGCCAGCTCCGGCCCGACCGCCTCGCTCGCACGCGTCGGGCGAACGCCTCACCGAACGCCGGCGTGGTGCGTGCCACCGTCCTCCCGCCGTGGCGGACGAGGTAGGTGGGATGCTCGAACGACTCTCGTGGGTCGAGCTCGAGCGTGAGGACGTCGCCGCGCCGTACGTGGTCGCGGATGTACGCCTGGACCTCGGGGCCGGCGAGCTCGGGATCGAGAGCCCCGCGGGTGTCGCTGCCGCGGAGCTCGAAACCGAACGTCATCCACCGTTCACGGCCGGGGCGGTACCAGCGGTCGGAGCGGGCGTCCTTCCGCACGCGGACGTCGCGCGTCCACTCGGCGAGCGCGACCCGGCTGCGCCCCCGGGTCATCGCGACGTAGGCCTCGCGGACGGTCTGGTCGGACAGGTCGCGTGCCGGCGAGAGCGCGGCCAGCGGCTCGACGACGACGACGTTGTCGAACTCCAGCCCCTTCGCCCGGTGGATGGTGGAGACGACGACGCCCTCCGGTGCCACCTCCAGGCCCGGTGGCAGGTCCCACCCACGCAGGGCCCGGACGAGCCTGCCGAGGTCCAGCCGGTCGCCGTGCGACGGCGCCGCCTTCGACAGCAGCTCCCAGGCGTCCGACGGGACGCCGGAGACGTCTCGGGCGTGCCGGGCGAACTCCTCGGCCGTCATCGTGCGCGACTCCGCCGCGCCGAGCACGGCAGCGATCCACGGGGCGAGCACCACCTCCTCGGCACGCGGCTGGAGGTGGGCCGGAACACCGACCTCCCACAGGCGGTCCCAGACGGCGAGCGCCTGCCCGTTCGTCCACGTCAGGACGGCGGTCCGGCCCGACCACCGCGGGAGCATCCGGGCGAACGACTCCATCGGGCCGACGTCCGCGAAGGTGTTCAGGGCACGCGAGAGCACCTGCGCCTTGGCCGTGACGGTCGACGCCGCCTCGACGGCGTCCCTGGTGCGGACCGCGCCGCGCACGCTGTCGGTCTGCGACCGGTAGTCGCCCGTCAGGGAGATCCGGCGGGCACGGAGCGGGCCGGTGACCGCGCCGGCGAAGGTCGTCCACCCGGTCCCGCTCCGCGGACCCAGCTGGAAGTCGTAGATGCCCTGGAGCGGGTCTCCCAGCAGTGTGAACCCGGAGCTCTCCTCCAGGCTCCGGAGGATCTGCAGGACCAGGTCCGCCCGGCGGCCGACGAGGTCCTGGACCTCGTCGACGATGATGTGGTCGGCATGGACGACGTCGGGCTCGGCGCCCTCGACCAGGAGCTCGAGCGCGCGATCGATCCGGGCGTCGAAGGAGAGGCGTTCCCATCCCTCGACACCTTCGTCAGCAAGGATCTCCGCGGCGATGGAGTCCAGGGTGCGCACCTCGACCACCTCGGAGTCGGGGACGCCCGCGAGGCGCGCGTCCACCACGGACACCGCCGCCCGCGAGAAGCTGATGACGTAGACGTCACCCGGACGTTCGTGGCCCTCGGAGAGCAGGTGCCGCACCCGCTCGGTGATGACGGCGGTCTTCCCGGCGCCCGGCCCGGCGACCACCAGGAGCCTGTCCTCTGCGTCCGCCTCCATGACCTGCCGCTGCTCGTCGTCCGGGGTCACACGCCGCTCCGGGCAGGCTCGGGAGTCCACAGGTACTCGAAGTCGTAGAACGCGAGACGGCCCCCGTACTGCTCGACGTTGTCTGCCACGTTCACCACCATGACTTCCTCGGATCCGCCGTTGAGGGGTCCGCGCAGGCCACGCCCGATCATCTGTTGGTACAGGTTCCGACTGTACGTCGGGCGGGTGACGTAGACCGCGCGCACCGCCGGTGCGTCGAAGCCCTGTGCGAGCACGTTGTAGTTCGTCAGGACCCGGATCTCACCCGCCCTGAACCGCTCGATGTACGCTCGCCGCTGGCTCGGCGGGGTGTTCCCGCTGACCGCCCGTGCCTCGATCCCCCGGTAGGTCAGCAAGGCCGCGAGCGCCTTGGCGTTCTCGACGGACGTGGCGAAGAGGAGCGCGGTCCAGTCCTGCGGGAGTGCGGCGACGTGCTCGACGATGCGCAGGTTGCGCTCGACATTGTCACCGATCCGCCGCTCCACCCGTCCGGGCAGCGTCTTGAACCTGTCGAGGTGCTCGACGTCCTCGGCGGACATCCGGACATCGATTCCCGTGATGAGACTGTGCTCCACGCGCGCCAGCACACCCATCGCCTGGAGCGCCTCGTGGGGAGGCAAGTCTCCGAATGCGCCCTCGTCGAGACGGTTGCGGTCGTAGCGGGCAGCGAGACGTTCGGTCTCCTCGGTGTTGAGGTTGCGGTACGGCGTCGCCGAGAGCCCGATGAGGAGACGCCGCTCGGCCCGGTTCCGGGAGCGCCGCCCGAGCCACTCCAACACGCGTGTGTACTCGGCGGCGATCGACGTGTGCGCCTCGTCGACGATCACGAGGTCGGCGCCCCGGACCCAGTCGAGGTTGTCGCGATGCATCGCCGAGGCGAGCTTCTCCGGCGTGGCCACGACGACCTGGAGCCGGTCGGGCTCCTCCACGACGTCGTTACCGCCCCAGAACCGGCTGATGACGAGCGGTTCGGCGGGGCCGAGGGCGCGCCACAGGCCCGCCCACGTCTGGACCGCCTGCTCGCAGAGCTCGTCGGACTGGGCGATCCACACCACGGTGCCGGTCAGGGCACGGTCCTCCGCGGCCGCCTCGATGACGGCCTGCACGGCCACGCGGGTCTTGCCTGCACCGGTGGGCAGGGACACGAAGCCACGTGACGGCCCCTGGCCCTTGATCATCGTCCGGATGCGGTCGACGACGATGCGCTGGTACGGGTGTAGGTCGCCCGGACGACTGGGCCCGTCGACGTGGACCGTGGCGTCCCGAGCGGAGTCTGTCGGGTACCCCGCCCATTCGGGCGCGAACCCGAGGTCGGTCACGAAGCGCCGAGCAGGCGTCCGGCCGGCCCACACCGTCGGTGGGGTGAGCCCGTTGTCCTCGAGGTCGCTCGCGCAGTGCTGGAGGACGGAGTACCCGTGCACCGCCACCGCAAGCTGGGCGAGATCCCGCGGACCGAGCTCACCGCCGAGCCGTTCCTTCACCGCCTCGAGGGCGACGCCGGGGATCTCGGCGCGGAGCGCGTCCTCCCCGACCGCGAGGACGAGCCGTTCGAGGTCGTCCGACGCTTCACGGAGGCGGAACCGGAACTCGTTCGTCCGCTGGTCCTGCATCCGCTGCAGGATCTCCCGGACGGCGTGCGCGTCGAGCTCCGGGATCCGCAACGCCGCGGCGATCTGCCGCAACATGGCCTCCGGCTCGGTGACGGTCACGAGGACCCGTTCGCCGTCGACGGCATGCGACAGCGACTGGCTGAGCTGACCGTTCGGGGTGGAGGTGACCAGCTCGACAGCGGAGCACGGCTGCACCGACATCCCGAACTGGTCCGATGCAAGAAAGTTCAGGATCGGTGGGAACAGGTCGATCAGCGGGGTGGCCTCCCCCATCGGAGCGGCCTCCAACGAGGTCTGCACGGCGTCGTCACCGTCGGCGAGCCCCCAGTACTCGACGAGGATCGCGTGGTCCTCCTCCTCGACTGCCAGGATCACCGGTTGTGCCAGCTGGCCGAAGGATCGGTACCCCTCCTCGCGGGACACCACGGCCACCTTCTCCGACGGGACCGGTTCCAGCCGGTTCCCCACGGTGGCCCGGAGAGTGGCAGGACGCGGGACCTCCCCCGCTGCCCACGCGTAGGTGGACCAGATCGACTTGGGCTCACCCCGCCGCTCGACCGCTTCGATGAGGGCGGTCCACTGCTCCCCGGTGAGCTCCTCGACCGACCGCTTGAGCTTCAGCCGGTTGGCCTGCGCCTCGGTGACCTCAGGCTTCGGGAACCACTCGGGCACCTCGCAGTCGGGGTGGAGGCAGCCCGGGACCTCCCAGGGACCCAGCCGGGTCGGGAGCATGCCGTGCTTGCGTGCCCACCAGTACTCGGGCGCGACGTAGCTCTGGGTGACGTACCCCCGGGAGCGGTGCTCTACGGTCCAACGATCCCCGCGGGCGTAATCGAGGACGGCGCGGGTCATCTCCACCCACCCCTCGGCAGAGAGCTCTGGAAGCATGCCGAGCGGCCACAGCGGCGCCCTGTCCGGAAGCAGCAACTTGTCGGCCTGTGGGCGAGAACCCTGCTGCATCTCGACGTAGTCCTCGGTGATGACCTCCTTGTAGAGGGTGAACCACCGCTCTTCCGGCTTACCCGTCAGCGCCCGCGGGCGGTCCACGGCCCCGAGCTCCCCCAGCACGTCGAGGTGGCGGCCGTGGTACCTGATCGCCACGACGAAGTCGGCGTCCCGGTGCCCGGACGCCGGGATGATCGGTCCGGGCAGCAACACCTGGTCGAGGGACTTCCACGTGCCGGCCGCGGTCTGCACCATGACGTTCTTCTCCAGCGGTGCCGGCACGCACTCCCGGATGATGCGGACCACCTCGCCGTCGGGGATGCCGCCGGTGAGTGGCCAGATGCCGGCCCAGTCGAACCGGCCGTGCGCCTGCTGCTCGACGAGTGCCTTCCGCAGGCGGCCGGCGGCGTCGAGGTGTCCGATGCCGCGTGCGCGCAGCATGGCCTCCACGCCCGGGTAGGCCTGGACGTCCGGGTCGAGGAAGATCGTCCGGGTGTCACCCGGGTCCGACCGCAGGAAGATCCTTCCCGCCTCGAGACGCACCAGCTCGCCGTCCTCCCGGCGCGCCACCCGCGCGTTCCGCGCCGCCTCGGCGAGCGCGAGGTCGTGCCGCGAGTCCTGGAGCTCGGCGGCGATGAGCATCGCGACGGCACTGCCGGCGCTGCCCCGCTCCCGCGCCGGCGTCTCCAGCCAGTCCTCCACGGGCATGGTCCGGCCGCCCGCCCGCAGCAGGCGCTCCGCCTTCGAACGGTAGGTCGGGCTGCGATCCACACCGTGGTGGACCCAGTCCTCCACCGGGCCCATGACCTCTGCCCAGCGGTCCAGCCAGGTCTCGTCCAGTCCCTGCGGATGGAGCTTCATCGTCCGCGGTTGATGGAGCCGCCCGTCCAGTCCCGGAAGGCTGGGCGAGTGCGAGAGCCGGTCGTACACGGGCTGGTTGAGGACGTCGTCCGCCCACCCACGAGGCTCCTTGCCTCGTGCAGGCAGGAAGTCCAGGACGTCCTCCGGATGGGCGGGGTCGACGAGCTCCGGGAGCGCCTCCGCCACGAGCGCAGGGAGGGCGACGGTGAGGATCTCCTCGTTGAAACGCCCTTCCAGGAGGGTGCGCCGGTCGTCGCTCATCTTCCACGGGGCGTTCACGATGCCTGCGAGGGTGGTGTACTCACGGATGGGGAAGTAGGCGGAGAACTCACCGACGCCTCGCTGGTGGCCCGCGACCGGCACAGCCCACGTCAGGAGGATGCGCTCGCGACGGGCACGCTCCCCCGCGTCGTCGAGCGCGGTGGTGCTCGGCTCGTGGGTGCGGGAGAAGATGCGCCAGCGGCTGGTCTCGCCGTCCTGGGCCAGGACGACGGAGCCGTCCTCGGCTGCGGAGGCCCGCAGCTCGCGACGCTGTCCGGTGATCCTGTCGTCGAGGACGATCTCGGTCACGTGACGGGCGAACAGGAGGAATGTCCCCGGGAACCGCTTCATGTCCTCGGAGACGGTCGTCGCGGCGCCGTCCAGCGGCAGCCGGACCACGGTCGCAGCCCAGTGCATGAGTCCGGCGAGCACCTCGTCGCTCTCGGCCCACTCATGCGCGTCGATCACCTCGGCGAGACGGAGGAGCGGGATCTTGTCAGCCCCGGGGACGACGTCATGGATCAGCCGTTCCGAGCGCCGGCGGTCGAACCCGAACGAGACCGTGCGGCTGAAGACCTGTGGTGCCGAGGAGAGTGCCGTGACGGACTTGAAGCCCAGACCGAAGCGGCCGATCTCCTCCCCCCGCTTCCGGGAGAGGTGCGCCGACAGCAGCGTCTCGACCCCCTTCTCGGAGAACGGGTCGCCGGCGTTGGCGACGTAGAGACAGCCGTCGGTCAGCACGACCTCGATGCGGCCGGGTGAGGCGAGCATGCTGTCAGCACCGTTCTGCACGAGCTCGTGGATCTGCTGACGGCCGTAGCCACCCTCAGCCGCCGCGACCTCCTGCTGCGCGTCCTCCTCGACGCGCAGCGGTGCCTCTCGGTACACCGCCAGGCATCGAGCCGCCATCTCGGTGACGAGCCGGGAGTGTCCTTCTCCCGGGCGAGCCCAGTTCATGAGTCCCTCCTCGAGCCGGATGCACTCTGCACCAGCTGTCGACATATCTATCGGCAAGTACCGACATCCGCTGAGCTTCGGCCTGTGCGGGCGGCCACATGCCCGCCGATGCTCCACGTCGCCGGGTCGCGGGGATCACGCCACACCACGCCGGCGAGTCGCACCCTTCGTCAGATGCCGCGGCTAACCTCGGACGTATGTCCCCCTCCCCTTCCTCGGCCGGTCGTGCCGACACGATCCGCGTCCTGGACCTGTTCGCCGGCGCCGGCGGCCTGTCGGAGGGCTTCCGGGCTGCATCGGAACGGCTCCGGTCCGTGGGGGCGGTAGAGATGGACACCGCAGCCGCTACGACGTACGCGGCCAACGACGG
>Ga0079224_100017775_pt1 | contig 10034 bp, 9 predicted proteins | sample Stecom2015_FD_80414 | JGI IMG/M metagenome (GOLD analysis project Ga0079224, IMG submission 80414) | Agricultural soil microbial communities from Utah to study Nitrogen management - Steer compost 2015 | ecosystem: Environmental > Terrestrial > Soil > Agricultural land | place: USA: Utah... | reverse complement strand
GGAGCTCGGCCGTCGCGTGGGCGCCGCCGGCGAGCGTGGCCTGCACGAGCGTGATCGTCTCGTCGGCGAGCAGCCGCTCGGCCCGCGCGCCGAGCGCCTCCGCCGTCGCGGCGAGGGAGCGGGGCGCGGTCCCGGCCAGCGTATCGCCGTCCGCGAGCGGCGGCGCCGCCGGCGAACCCGGGAGCAGCACGACGGATTGCCCGCCGAAGACGTCGACCGTCTGGAGGACCGCCTTCGCGTCCATCGTCAGCGGGACCGGCCGCTTCAGCCTCGCCTCGACGACGACGTCGCCGTCGGCCGCGAATCCCAGCGCCCGGACCTCGCCGACCGGGACGCCTCGATAGAGGACCGGGTCCCCCTTCCTCAGCCCTTCCGCCGTCGCGAGCTCGATGTAGAGATCGGACCTGTGGCGGGCGATGCCGCGGTCCGTCAGCCACGCGAAGAGCGCCACGAAGACGACGGCGGCGACGACCACCAGAGCGCCGACCCGCTCGATGTTCCGGTCCCGCGCGTAATTTGCCATTTATTCCACTACCTCCAACAACGCTTCCGTCTCTTGCCCCGTGAACAGCCGGACCTCCGGGTCCCGGGACTCGAAGAACTCCGCCGCCGTGCCCGAGAACCGGATCCGCCCGTCCAGCAGCAGCGCCACACGGTCGGCGATGCGGCGCACGGAGCCGAGGTCGTGCGTGATGACCACGCTCGTCGCACCCAACCGGTCCCGCATCCTCGAGATCAGCGCGTCCATGTGAACCACGTTCCGCGGATCGAGCCCCGCGGTCGGCTCGTCGTAGAGGATGATCTTCGGGCGATGGATGATCGCCCGGGCCACGCCCACGCGCTTCCTCATCCCGCCGGACAGCTCGCCCGGCCGCTTGTCCTGCACGATCGCGTCCAGGTTGACCAGCGCGAGCGACTCCTCGATGCGCCGCTCGCCACGCGACGGGTCGCGGAGGTAGCTCTCGTCGTCCAGCGCGAGGCGCAGGTTCTCACGGATCGTGAGCGAGTCGAGAAGCGCGCCGTCCTGGAAGACGTAGCCCATCCGCCGCCGCAGCTCCGTCAACTCCCGGTAGCTCGCCGTGCCCACGGAACGGCCGTCGACGTAGACGTCGCCCGCATCCGGCTGCATGAGCCCGATGATGTGCTTCAACAGCACGCTCTTCCCCGTGCCCGACGGCCCGACCAGCGCCAGGATCTCGCCCCGGCCGATCTCCAGGTCGACGCCGCGGAGGACGCGCTGGCCGCCCAGGGACTTGTACAGACGCTCGATCCTGATCATCCGACCACCTTCAGCAGCGGCGCGAGCAACGCGTCGAGGATCAGGATCATGGCGAGCATCGCGACCACGGCCCCCGTCGTCACCCGCCCGACCGCGATCGAACCGCCCCGGGCCTCGAGCCCGACGTAGCTGCCCGTGAACGTGACCGTGAGCCCGAACGCCGCACCCTTGATCAGAGCGAAGAAGAACGGAAAATCACGGACGTAGAAGCGGACGCCGAACCAGAAGTCCGGCGTCGTGACCGGCGTGACCATCACGGCGATCGCCCACCCCGCGAAGAGCGACCCGGCCAGCGCGATCGCGACCAGGGCCGGACCGGTCACCAGACCCGCGACGACCCGCGGCGTCACCAGGTACGTGACCGGATCGCGGCCGATCACCTCCAGCGCATCGACCTGCTCCGTCACCTGCATGGCGCCCAGCTCCGCAGCGATCCGCGCACCCACGATCCCGACCAGCGCGATCCCCGTCAGGAGCGGGGCGAGCTCCGTGATCACACTCGCCGCGACCACGCTGCCGATGACCCAGTACGGCAGCACACCATCGAATTGATAGCCGACCTGCTGCGACGTGACCGCGCCGCCCAACCCCGTCAGGAGCAGGACCAGCGGGAGCGCGGTGAAGGCCTGCCGATGGACCTCGTCCACCGCCAGCCGCCACCACTGACAAGGGCGCGCAAGCGAACGCACGACCGCCGACGCCAGGACCGCCGAACGACCCACGTGGCCCAGGACCAGCCGCACGAACCCCGTCGGAGGAGCCACGACCCGCGGCTCCGACGCGCCCGCCCTAGCACGCATCTACGGCACCCATCCCTACGCCACCAAGTGATTCAGGGGTGAACCATTCGCGGCAGGCCGGCCACGCGTCCGGTCCCGCCTCGCGGCGGGACGCACCCCCTACGTCTCCGTACGTTCCGACGAATACCGTTTATACGTGAAGGGTGTGGCGTATGTTCCTGTGCCCGTGGGGCGAGCACCGTTCGTGCAACGGTGTCGTCGGGGAGGGCTTCGGTGGTCTCGCAGGGGAACGCGGCACGATGACGAGGTACCGACATACGCAGCGTGGCTGGCCGACCCTCGTGGCGCTCGCGGCCGGGCTGGGGCTCCTCGGCGACCACGTTCGCCGGCATGGGCTGACGCCCGGGCTCGCGCTCGCCGGGGGCGCCGCGATCGGGGCCGGGATCATCTTCTCCCGACTCACGCTCGAGGTGACCGACGCGGTGCTCCGGGCGAGCTTTGGGGCAGGGTGGCCGAGGAAGGAGGTCCCGCTCGAGGAGATCGTGTCGGCGGTCCCGGTCCGGAATCCCTGGTGGTACGGCTGGGGGATCCGGTGGACGCCGTCGGGCTGGCTGTGGAACGTCGCCGGTCTCGACGCGGTCGAGATCCGGCTCCGGAGCGGGGAGCGGTTCCGTCTCGGGACCGACGAGCCGGTGGCGCTCGCCCGTGCGGTGGAGGGCGCCCGGGCCGGGCGCTGACCCGGCGGCGGGCGTGTGGGGGCCACCGGCGTCGTCTACCCGCACGCCGCGCCGAGCGCGTCGCGGTAGGTCTCGAGATCGGCCTCGGAGAAGAGGACGAACCGGACCTCGTCGAGGGTGTCGGGGTGTTCGCCGAGCCAGTCGATGACGGCCTCGAGCGCGGTCGCCGCGGCGCGATCGGTTGGGTAGCCGTACGCCCCGGTACTGATCGACGGGAACGCGACGGACCTGGCGCTCTCCTGCACCGCCCGGTCCAGCGAGTTCCGGTACGCTCGCCGGAGCGTTTCCGGCTCGCCCTCATCGCCGCCCCGCCAGATCGGTCCGACCGTGTGGATCACCCGTTTCGCCGGCAGTTCACCTGCCGTCGTGGCGACCGCCTCGCCGGCCGGGAGTCCGTCGGGGTAGCGGGTCCGACGGATCTCGCGGCACGCCTCCAGGATCGATGGGCCGCCGCGGCGGTGGATCGCGCCGTCCACGCCGCCCCCGCCGAGGAGGCTGGAGTTCGCCGCGTTGACGATCGCGTCGACCTGCTGCTCCGTGATGTCGCCCTGGACCAGGCGGAGCGTAGTGTTGCCGATCTTCGCGGAGTCCATGGTGCACCTCCGGTTCAGGTTGGAGACCTCGGTCCCTCGGTGACGGCTGCGCCCTCCGTCTCGAGCGTCCGGACCCGGTTCAGGAAGGCCGCGAGCTCGTGGATGCGGAAGGCCGCGAGCTCGCCGGTCAGCTCGGTCTGGACCGCGTCCAGCCCGTCGCGCTCGAGTGTGGCCACGATCGCCGCGAGCGCGTCGGCGACGGTTCGGCGGCCATCGATCATCCGGCCGCGCGCCCAGGCGAGCGCAAGCCCCATCGCGCGGGTCTGGGCCGGCTCGACGAGCTGTTCGACGGCGCTCAGCTCGACCTCCTCCGTGCCGAAGAGGATGCGTTCCTCGGTCCGGGTCCGGATGTGGACGGCGCGACGGCCGTGGCTCGGGTCGAGCGAGTCGGGGAGCGGCACGCGCGGCGCGATCGGGCGCCACGGGCGTGGCGGGGCCCGTCGCCCGGTCGGGTGCTTGGCCGCGACCTGCCGCGCGCGCGCCGTGACTTCGGCCGGCACGAACTCGTGCATCGCGATCACCGTGTCGGCCACGTCGAGGTAGTCGCCCGATCCGCCGAGCACCAGGACGGTCGAGACGCCGTGCTCGTCGGCCAGCTCGCGGGCGCGGTCGATGTACGGCGTGATCGGCTCGTACTCGTCCGGGACGAGCGCCTGCATCCTCGCGTCACGGATCAGGAGGTTCGTCGCCGAGGTGTCCTCGTCCAGGAGCAGGCAGGTCGCGCCGACCTCGAGCGCCTCGACGATCGCGGCGGCCTGCGACGTCGAGCCGCTGGCGTTCGCGGTCCGGAACCGGCGGGTGTCCTGGCCGCCCGGCAGCTCGCCGATGAAGTTCGAGATGTCCGTGCCCGCGACGGAGCGGCCATCCTCGGCCCGGACCTTGACCGCGCCGGGCACGGTCACGACGCGCTCGCGGCCGTCGCCCGGGGTGTGGTCGTACACGCCGTGCTCGATCGCCCGGAGGAGCGTCGACTTCCCGTGGAACCCGCCGCCGACGATCAGCGTGATCCCCGCCGGGATGCCCATCCCGATGACGGGCCCGGCGTGCGGCGCCTGGAGCGTCACGCGCAGCGAGTCCGGCGAGCGGAACGGGACCGCGCGGTCGAAGGGGAGCGGGCGGTCGTCGACCCCGCTCCGGCGCGGCAGGTACGCGCCGTCGGCGACGAAGGCGACGAGGCCGCGCGACTCGAGCTGGGCCCGGAGCGCATGCGCGTCCTCGACCGTCTCGACGTGGCGGCGGAGCGCGTCGGCGTCGAGCGACGCGAAGAGCAGCGCGCGCTCGACGGCGAACGGCACGTCCCGGGTGAGGAGCGCGGCCGCCTGTCGGCCGAGGATCGTCCGGCCCCGGGCCGGGAGCCCCGCGCGGAACCGGGCTTCGACGCCGCCGTCCGCGCCGACCCGCACGCTCGTCCGCTCCAGGACCTGCTGGCCCGGCCGCAGGACGCGGAGCTCCCCGCTCCGGCCCGAGCCGCGGTCCGACGAGAGCGAGGTGAGCACGTCGTACAGCGCACGGTTCAGGAAATCGGCCGTCGCGGTGCGGGCGACGGCGGTGTCGAACGCCCACGGCGGGAGGCGGGCCGACGCGGGCGGGACCAGCACGCGCAGCCGGCTCGGGTCGGCGAACGGGTCGCCCTGGACGTGGTCGATGACCAGCCGGAAGGCCGGGGCCTCGTACGTGTCCCGGATCTCCTTGTACGCCTTGTAGCCCCGGCCGTCCAGGCGCACGAGGCGCGATTCGAGTGCGGAGAGCGGATCCATGAGCGCAAATCTTCGAGGCGAGGCGGCGGGAGGCAACCGGTCTCGCGGACGGCTGTCGTCGCGGCGACACCCCCCTCGCGGCGCCCACCCGCTTCGCGGCAGGGTCGAGAACGAACGTTTGCATTGACCGCCGGGTCCCGCCTGTCACACCATCGGGGGTGGAGAGCAGGTCACGACCCATGCACGGGCAATGCCGGCGCTCGATGGAGGTGGCGATGCGGGAACGGATACGGTGCACGCTCGGGCTGCTGCTGCTGGCGGCGGCCGGTTGTTCGCCCGGCTCGGGGTCGGGCGACGGCGAGGCGGTCGTGGCGGACGGTGGAGGAACGGCGGCCGTGGGCGGTGCGGCCATGCAGGAAGGCGCGATCCCGCCCGGCGCCGAGGACGCCGTGTCGCGGCTCCGTGCGTCGCCGCGTCACGGCGAGTGGGCGGTCATCCCTGCCGGCGCCGGGGACAGCGTCCGTGCGTGGGTCGTCTACCCGGAGCGGAGCGATCCGGCGCCGGTCGTCCTCGTCGTGCACGAGATCTATGGGCTGACGCACTGGGTGCGCGCCGTCGCCGACCAGCTCGCCGCCGACGGCTTCATCGCGATCGCTCCGGACCTGCTCACCGGGGCGGACGTCCCTGCCGATCCTTCGGCCGAGCCGGACCCGGAAGCCGCGGTGCGTGCGATCCGGGAGCTCGACCCGGCCGACGTGCACCGGCGGCTGAGCGCGGCGGCGGCGTGGGGGACGGCGCTCCCGGCCGCGACCGATCGGTACGGGATCATCGGGTTCTGCTGGGGCGGCAACGTCGCCTTCGAGCACGCCGTTCGCGCGCCGGAGCTGGACGCGTCCGTCGTCTATTACGGCCCATCGCCGGACCCGTCGTCGCTCGCGTCGGTCCGCGCGCCGGTCCTCGGCCTCTACGCCGGCGACGACGCCCGGGTCAACGCCACGGTCCCGCCGGTACAATCGGCGATGCGCGAGCTGGGCAAGGTGTACGAGGTCCGGACCTACGACGGCGCGGGGCACGGGTTCCTGCGCCAGCAGAACGGCCGGGACGGCGCCAACCGCGCCGCGTCCAAGGCGGCGTGGCCGGAAACGGTCCGGTGGCTGCGCACGTACCTCGAGGGCGGCGGCTGACGCGCCCGGCCGGTTCCGCGTGTGCGGGGCAGGACCGCGCTATACGGGCGTGGAGACGCTCGGGTTCAGGGGACCACCAGCGCCATGTGCTGCGTCACGATCTGCCACTTCCCACGACGCTTCTCGACCACCCACGTCTTCATCGTGCGGACCACGCCGGGCTCGGCTTCGACGAGGCCGGGGAGGAGCTGCGCGTAGCCGGTCAGATCGGCGGCGAGGTGCACGATCGCGATGGTCCCGGTGAGCGGCCGGATCGCCGTGATCTCCTGGGTCTCCGTGGTGCCGGCGAAGGGGCCGCCGAACAGGAAGGCGTGGGCGGCGCGGATCTCCTCGCGGTTCCTGGACACCTGCCCGATCGGGTCGAAGAAGGTCGCGTCGTCCGTGTAGACCGCCGCGAACGCGTCCGCGTCCTTTGCACGCCACGCCGCCGCCTGGGCATCGACGAGCGACTGCACCTCGTCGAAGATGTCGATCCTTGCGAACTGGACCACGGGTCCGTCGGCCGACTGGTCCAACATCATCCGCGTCCCGTCGTCGCACGCGGCGAGCAGCCCGAGGCCCGCACCGACGTACAGCAGCTTCATCATCGTGCCTGACATGATCACCTCCCTGTCCTGGGTCTCGGTTCGACTCCGGGCGAATTCCCGTGGAGTCGGGGGCGTCGACGGTCCCGACGACAACGGCCGTCGACGCAGGGCCTTCTATCCCGTTACACGAGAAACGGAGGGGTAAGGCGACATCGAGGCACGCCGGCGATCCATGGGTGGGCGAGGCACCGACTTCGCCGGGGCATCGTACGGCCGGAGGCGTGACCTGGCGGAGCGGGAGCGCCCACGCTCCGGCCGCTGGATCAGAGCAGTTCCTTCCGCAGCTCCGACGGGCTCCTGGGCGAGAGGAGGACGGGGGCGATGTCCAGCACCGTGCGCGCTCCATGCTCCCCGCTCCGGTGGAGCCGGAAAGCGGCACGGGCGTAGGCGACCAGCACGCTGGCGGTGAATTCGGGGTTGCTGTCCAGCTTCAGCGAGTACTCCACGAGCTGCTTGTTGCCGTCGCCGGTCAGCCCGCTCCGGATGACGGAACCGCCGTGCGGCATGGCCGAGTGTTCGCGCCGGAGCTCCTCCTCGGCGATGAAGTGCACGGTGGTGTCGTAGTCGGCGAAGTAGTCCGGCATCGTGACGATCGCCCGTTCCACCTCCGAGGGGTCGGCGTCGTCGGCGAGGACGACGTAGCACTCGCGGGTGTGCTTCTCCCGAGTGGAGAGCCGGGGGAGCTCGCCGCCACGCACCCGCTCGAGCGCGTCGGACGAGGGGATCGTGTACTGCACGCCCGCCTTGACGCCCGGCACCCGCCGCAGCGCGTCCGAATGCCCCTGGCTCAGGCCCCTGCCCCAGAAGGTGTACGTCTCGCCCTTCGGCAGGATGACCTCGCCGAAGAGACGACTCAGCGAGAAGAGGCCCGGGTCCCAGCCGACCGAGATGATGGCCGTGCGCCCGCCGGCCCGCGCGGCTGCGTCGACGGCGGCGAAGTACTCCGGAATCCTGCGGTGCGTGTCATAGCTGTCGACGGTGTTGAAGAGCGACGCCAGCGCAGGGCCCTGCCGGGGCAGATCGTCCTTCGAGCCGCCGCAGAGGAGGAGCACGTCGATACGGTCACGGAACCGCTCGATCGTGTCCAGCGCGTGGACCGGCACGTCCGGCCCGAGAGGGCTGATGTTGGCCGGGTCGCGGCGGGTGAAGATCCCGACGGGCTGCATGTCAGGGTTGTGCGCGAGCGCCATCTCGGCCCCGCGGCCGAGATTGCCGTAGCCGACGATGCCGATCCGGATCCGTTCAGCCATCGAGGTTCTCCTCGGTCGAGCCGTGTACACGGGACGGGGAGGCTCCGTGCGTCCTCGAGCCAATCGAATACCGACGTACGCGGTGCCGGTACCGGCGCAAACCGGGCCGGTATGGACCACACGGCGCCGGTATGGCCGCAAGCGGTGCTCGTGCCGACGCACGCGACGCCGGGGCGGTCCTGACCCGAGCCCGGCCCCCCGGTCCATCATCGTAGCGAGTCCCGATCGGTATAGGAAGCGGTCTCGCCGCCAGCAAGGGCAGGTGGCTTCGCCGCCGGCTCGACACCGGGTCGTCCCCATCGCCCGAGGTCGTCCTCAGCGGAGGAGCCGTGCCAGCATCTCGGGGAGCGCGTGGAAGTGATCCACGTGGTCCGGGGCCGAGTTCCCGGCAAAGCCCAGGAGCTCGAATCCGCCGGATGAGGCCTCGCTCAGCTGCTGCATGCCGCGGGGGCCCCACTTCAGCACGGCGGTCCGGGCCAGGCGGAGTTTATCGAGGAGCCAGTCCGCGGTCTCGGTCGTGCTCGCGAACGTGCCCGGGAAGATCTCGGAGTGCGTGATGAGGAAGCGCTTCTTCCCTGCCATCGCTGCGCGGCCGAACTCGGCGAACGCGACCAGACCGGATTCATCGAGCCTGCCCCCTCAGCCAGGACCGTCCGCTCCGGCACGTAGGACGTGTGCAGCCCGTCGAGGAGGAGCACGGCATCGACCCGCGCGAAGTTGTCCGGATCCCTCAGGATCGCGCGGATCGCGCCGTATCCGGCGGAGAACGCGGTCAGCACGACGGTGTCCACCCGTACCGTACCACCGGCCAGCTCCGAGACGGTTCGCGTGATGTCGTCGACGAGCCGCTGGAAGGTGTGGGAGGCGCTGAAGGCCCGGTCGTAGCGGGTGCCGCCTCCACCGAGGTCGACGACGGCGCTCACCGCGTTCTTCCCGAGACCCGCGACGGCCCGCTCGGGGAGCCAGGCCGCGCCGTGGAAGTGGATCACGAGCGTGGCGGGGGTGCGTGCGGTGAAGGCGCTCGGAACGAAGATCTCGACATCGCGCCCCTCAGGGCCGGGGACCGACCCGGACACGCCGCTCAGTTCGACCCGCTCCAGCCTCTCGTGGGCCCGCGTCGTCTCCACCATCGGGGATGGATTCTGGCTCTGCGCCCAGATCGCCTTCGACGCCGCCAGCGTCAGGGCGACCGCGATGGCTGCTCCCCGCATGAACGTCGTCAGATCACGCTGCATCCCTTCGGTCCCACGCCACAGGTCGAGCGGCAGGGCGCGCCGCGTCGCGGTCCATCCATTGCCCGCCGGTACAACGATGCACCCGTCGGAAGGCGGCCGCCAGCAGGGCGCGCTCGAGGACCTCGCCGATCCGTGGGACGCCGCCGGGTTGGACGGTCGTTGCGGCAGCAGATGCGAACGTGGGCGTCCTATTCCGCCTCGCCGCGCACGTACCTTCGAGCGGCCAAGACGAAGGCCAGAGCAAAGAGCGAGTGGACGACGGCGAAGAGCTTCGTCACCGGGCGCCCGCCACCGAGGGAGCCCCAGATGTCCACGAGGGCGATGGCGGAAAAACCCGATCATGTTGCCCAGAATGATGGCGTCGCGCGCCTTGGAGGGCCCTGCATCCCGCGCCAGCCAGTCGAGCACCGCGATTCCCAGGAGCGGGCTCCCCCAGAGCCGCAGGAAGGCGATCAGCGCCGTGGAGGCGTCGGCGGGCAGGGCGCCCCTCCCGAACGCCCGCGGCGCGAGGATCAACCCGAGCCCGACGATGCCCATGTAGATCGCGGCGATGCGGAGCAGGACGCCCAGGTTCATCCGAGGAGCTCCTTACCCGAGGCCGTCGCCGCCGATCCCCGGCATCCGAGGGAGCCGACCGGGGGCGGTGGCCCGCAGCGATCGTGCCGAGGCGATGGAGGAGGAAGCGCGATGAGCCGCTACGCGCCGCGCGCCGCTCGGCCCGCCATGATGGTC
>Ga0079224_100017774_pt1 | contig 10034 bp, 5 predicted proteins | sample Stecom2015_FD_80414 | JGI IMG/M metagenome (GOLD analysis project Ga0079224, IMG submission 80414) | Agricultural soil microbial communities from Utah to study Nitrogen management - Steer compost 2015 | ecosystem: Environmental > Terrestrial > Soil > Agricultural land | place: USA: Utah... | reverse complement strand
TCAAACCCGCCGCGCAAGCCATGCACCCGCGGGAACTGGAATTCAGTCATTTACTGGAGACCTTACCTACGGCAGCTTATACCTGTGATGGCGCTGGCCGTATTACTTATTTCAACCAGGCGGCAGTAGCGCTCTGGGGCCGAACGCCCGCGCTCAACAGCGAGAGTGATCGCTATTGTGGCTCCCATAAAATATTTACGCACGATGGTCTGCCTTTAAGCCACGAAGGCTATTGGGTGCACATTACGCGCAATGAGACGACGGCGTTTCGCGCCCGTGAAATCCTGATTCAACGACCTGATGGCAGTCAGACCCCGATACTTTCTTACACCAATTTGCTTACCGATACCCGAGGCAATCTCACCGGCACGATCAATGTTCTGGTCGATATCAGCGCGCGCAAGCACCTTGAAGAAAAATCACGACGCCTGCTGGAAGCACTGCATGATGAATGGGAACAGTTAATTGAAGTCTTTGAGCGTTCGCCTGCATTTATGGCGGTGTTCCGCGGCCCCGAATTTATTATTGAGCGCGCCAATGAGCGCTTTCATCATCTGGTTGGCAATCGTGAAATCATCGGCCGCCCCATGCGCGAAGCCATACCCGAAGCAGAGGGCCAGAAACATCTGCATTTGCTGGAAGAAGTGTATCGCACTAACACGACCGTTCACGCGGTAGATGAGCGCATTCTGTTTGATACAAACTCCACTGGCGAGCTCGAAGAGCGGCATCTGGAATTTGTGTACGCCCCATTGCGAACTATAGACGGCTCCGTCTCAGGCATCCTCGTACACGGAATAGATCTGACCGAACACAAGCGTGTCGAACAGCGCTTAGTGCACGTCACTTTAGAATCAGAGCGTGCGCGCCGACTGTATGAAACCGTGTTGTCGAATATTCCCGACATGGTGTATGCCTTTGACCTTAAAGGGCGCTTTAGTTATGCCAACGAGGCGCTGCTGCGCATGTGGGGTAAAACTGCCGAGGAAGCCCTGGGGAAAAACTTTTTGGAGTTAGGCTATCCCGCCTGGCATGCCGCCAAGCACGACCGGGAGATTCGTACGGTTGTCAAAACCAAGCAGCCATTGCGCGATGAAGTGCCGTTTATCGAAGACGACATGCTGAATATCTACGATTATATTTTTGCGCCGGTGCTGGGAGAAGGCGGCGAAGTCGAAGCCATTGTCGGCGCTATGCGGGACGTTACCCAACGCAAGCAATTGGAACAGGAGCTGCAAACAAGAGTGGAAGAATCCGCAGCCGCGGAACGTAAAAAAGATGAATTTATTGCGCTCCTGGCGCACGAGTTACGCAACCCTCTGGCGCCTGTGCGCAACGGTTTACAAGTGCTTTCGCTGGCGGGCAATGATCCGGAAAAAATCCAACGGGTGCACAAGATGATGGATCGTCAGTTGACGCACATGGTGCGTCTGATTGATGACCTGCTCGATGTATCGCGCATGAACCGCAATAAACTCCACCTGCAAAAAACGCAGGTATTAATAGAGGAAGTCATCAATAACGCTGTGGAAACCATACGCCCGGCGATCGAAGCAGCGCATCACCAGCTTTTTATTTCGCTGCCTGACGAGCCGCTTTATCTGAATGCGGATCTGACGCGGTTGGCCCAGGTATTCAGTAATCTGTTATCTAACAGCGTTAAATACACACCATCCGGCGGTGAAATCTGGCTTGAAGTGATACGGCAAAACGATCAGGTTGAAGTCAGCGTGCGCGATACCGGTATTGGGATTCCCCCAGCAGCATTGACTCGTATATTCGATATGTTCTCTCAGGTTCCGCGCAGTCTTGAAGATCACAGCGGCGGCCTCGGCATTGGTTTGGCGCTGGTTAAAGTGTTGGTGGAAATGCACGGTGGTGAAGTGACTGCGGCAAGTGACTGGCCCAGCAAGGGAAGTACTTTTACCGTGCGTCTTCCTCTCATTCACGTCACGCCTGCTGAAGGCGAGCAACTGCCAACCAAATCGTCAGCAATAACGTCCCGGCGCGCAGCGCGCCAGATTCTGGTCGTGGATGACAATCAGGATTCAAGTCATTCCATGGCAATGATTTTCGAGCTGCTGGGTCATGATGTGCGCGTGGCTCATGACGGCTTGCAAGCCATCGCCACGGTGGAAGAATTCCAACCAGACATAGTGTTGATGGATATCGGCATGCCGAATCTGAATGGTTATGACGCTACCCGCCAGATTCGTGCGCGACCCGGCGGCAAAGACATCACGATTATTGCCATCACCGGTTGGGGTCAGGAAAATGATCGAGCCCGCTCCAAAGCGGCGGGGTGTGACGGGCATTTAGTCAAACCCGTCAGCTTGCAGGACATTGAAAAACTGTTGATGGATTTAAATAGTTAAGGTGTTTTCAGCAGCGGTGTCTGCAAGGTAGTGACCGTGTCGCCAACCAGGTTTTCAGCAGCTTGTCGCAAATCATCCAGTGCAACCTTGCGTACAGGAATCAGTGCACGCACCACATCATCCAGGTCATGCTGATTATTGGTACGCAAACGAATTTCCTGATTCAGCTCATCGAACAAGACCACCGCACGTGCGGTCACGGCGCCGGTAGAGCGCGCCTGGCGCAAGAAAGTGACGTCTTCTCCACGCTTGCTCAGGCGCGACATAATTTGTTGTCGGCGCTCACGGTTCATCGCTCCCGCGCGAAACATTAACTCAACGGAATACCATTCCGCCAAACCTTCAGCAATCCAATCGTCGCTACTGTCATCCTCAAGGACACCGCTGATGCGTGTCACCATATGCACCAGTTCGTGCACCAGGGGACTGGTACCATCTTCAGTGACCAGCGGTCGATCCGCATGCAGAAACAGGGAATTGGAAGCTGATAGTCCACCCCGCCACATGGGATCTCCGGCGCTGACAATCAACAATTTGTCAGGCGTTTGTCCGAAGGCCTGCTGCATCTGCGGCCATACAAAGGTTAAAAAGGTAAGCGTATCCATGCGGCGTGTACCTTCGCCTTGGGGCGCACTGACGGCCACATTTGTATTACCCACCTGGTTACGCCGCGTCCCCAGCTTACCCGCAATCATCCAGCCGATTGGCCGGTCGAAACGGCGCTCGGGATTATCGATGCGGAAGGTATTGCCTTTGATGCGGGGCCAGCCGGTTTCAATACTCCAGCCTTTGGGTAACTTGAAGGTAAGCGTCGCTTTTGATTCTGCACCCGGCGCTTCATCGGTATACACCGCCGGAATAATATTATCGCCGCGAAAGATGGCCCAATCTTTGGTCATGCGCGCGTCGAACCGGCCCGGGTCGCGCTCATTAGTGATTTTTACTAGGAGCGTCATGCGGGCGTTTTTTTCTGGCAGGTCCCAAACGCCGCGGCCATCTTTAACCACAAAGGTGCCGTTAGTTTCAATTTTGGAATAGCGATCGCGCATGCGAAAACTCAGATGCCGCAGCAAATCACCGCGATCAACCTCAATGGTGACTCGGGCACGATCTTTCTCAGGTTCCAGTTTCACTGTGTAGTGCAGTTGGTAAACCGGAGCCTCTTCAGCCTGTACCGAGGCAATGGCCAGAAACCCAACCAGCAATAGCCAACTGGTCAAACGCACCTGAAAAAACGAAAACCGGATCAACATAAAGATCAATCTCCTTGGACAGTGATGGCGGGGCCATCAAAGCAGTTCTTGGGCACCGTTCGCGGAGTCAAAGCATCCCTGCTTAATTAATTAATGGCTTAATTAATCGTGTTGATGCCCACCTACCCCATGAGCATGACCATGGGCCAGCTCCTCGTCAGTGGCTTCGCGTACGCTCACTACTTCAATTTCAAAGGTCAAAGTTTTACCGGCGAGCGGGTGGTTGCTATCGATATCCACATTGAATTTGCCGGCCTTAACCACAGTTGCTTCCCATGGCCCATGCTCGGTGTTGACCGCTACCCGCATCCCCGGTTTCAATTTGTTTTTTAAGGCAGCGTAATTGTGTAAATGCTTAATGGGGATACGCTGGGTCGCGCCTTCTTTGCGCAATCCGTAAGCCTGCTCAGGATTCAGCTCAACGGTGAACTGCTCACCACCGCTTTTGCCAGTGAATGCCTCTTCCAAGGCGGGCAGTAAATTACTGTGCCCATGAAGGTAAAGTGTAGGCTCACCCTCGTAGGAACTCTCTAACAATTCGTCATTTTCACGCAAGCGATAATGAAAGCTCACCACTTTATCTGCATTAATTTGCATAGTATTACTCCGAGTCAATATTTTACAGGCGCGCAGTATGGCGACCTGTGAATGGTGTGGCAATTGCCAAAACTATCACTGGATAAAAAAACGGTCAGCACCTGGCTGACCGTGACTGTGAATCTGGAAAGATCAGAGTTAGCCGCGCTTATGATCTGACACAATCCACGAAATAATCGCGCTTACCATTTACTTCACGCTTGACCAGACCGTGTACATCGGTCTCAAAGCCGGGAAACTTTTCGTTAAAGTCCCGCGCAAACTTCAAATAATCGACGATGGTTTTATTAAAGCGCTCGCCCGGAATCAACAGCGGAATACCAGGCGGATAAGGGGTGAGCAGGATGGATGTTATCCGGCCTTCCAATTCATCAATAGCCACCCGCTCAATTTCACGGTGGGCCATTTTTGAAAAGGCATCAGACGGTTTCATGGCCGGCTGCATGTCGGATAAATACATTTCCGTGGTCAGACGAGCTACGTCATAGGTTTTATAAAAGTCGTGGATCTGTTGGCAGAGGTCGCGCAGCCCCCATTTTTCGTAACGCGGATTAGCCTGCACAAACTCCGGCATGATGCGCCACATGGGCTGGTTTTTATCGTAATCGTCTTTGAATTGCTGCAGTGCCGTCAGCAGCGTATTCCAACGGCCTTTGGTGATGCCGATGGTGAACATGATAAAAAAGGAATAAAGCCCACACTTCTCTACAATTACGCCATTTTCAGCCAGATATTTGGTCACGATAGATGCGGGAATACCGCTCTCGCCAAATTGACCATCGAGCGATAACCCCGGATTGATAATGGTCGCTTTAATCGGGTCGAGCATATTGAAGCCCGGCGCCAATTTGCCAAAGCCATGCCAGGTGTCTTCGGCGTTAATCATCCAGTCATCGCGATTGCCGATGCCGTCCTCAGAGAAGTTATCGGGACCCCATACCTGGAACCACCAATCCTGGCCCCACTCTTCATCAATTTTTTTCATTGCACGGCGGAAATCCAATGCTTCGAGAATGGACTCTTCCACCAGCGCCTTGCCACCCGGCGCCTCCATCATCGCTGCAGCCACGTCGCAGGAGGCAATAATGGCGTACTGCGGCGAGGTCGAGGTATGCATCAAATAGGCTTCGTTAAAGGCATCGCGATCCAGCTGAACACTTTCGGATTCGCGCACCAGAATTTGCGAGGCCTGGGATAAACCGGCCAGCAGTTTATGGGTAGATTGAGTAGAGAAAATCAACGATTGCTTCGCCCGGGGGCGATTTTTGCCGATCGCGTGCATGTCCTTATAGAACTCATGGAAGGTGGCATGGGGCAGCCAGGCCTCGTCGAAGTGCAAGGTATCAATCTTGCCATCGAGCATTTCCCGCAAAATTTCCACGTTATACACCACCCCGTCATAGGTGGACTGGGTGATCGTCAGGATACGCGGCTTCTTATTCGCAGCTTCACGTGCGAAGGGGTTAGCTTCAATTTTGCGCGCGATACTTTCCGGCGTGAATTCTTCCAGCGGAATCGGCCCAATAATTCCCAGATGGTTACGGGTCGGCATCAGGAAAACAGGAATAGCACCGCACATAATGATCGAGTGCAAAATTGATTTATGGCAGTTACGGTCGACCACCACGATATCACCCGGCGCAACTGTAGAGTGCCACACCATCTTGTTCGATGTGGACGTGCCATTGGTGACAAAATAACAATGATCGGCATTAAAAATACGTGCCGCATTACGCTCGGATGCGGCAACCGGGCCGGTATGATCAAGCAGCTGCCCCAACTCCTCAACCGCATTGCACACGTCAGCCCGCAGCATGTTTTCACCAAAAAACTGATGGAACATGTGTCCAATGGGCGATTTCAAAAATGCCACTCCACCGGAATGGCCGGGGCAATGCCAGGAGTAAGAACCGTCCTGGGCGTAATGGACCAACGCCCGAAAAAAAGGTGGCGACAGACCGTCGAGATAAGACTTGGCCTCGCGAATAATATGACGCGCCACAAACTCGGGCGTGTCTTCGAACATATGAATAAAACCGTGCATTTCCCGCAGAATATCGTTAGGGATGTGGCGTGAAGTGCGCGTTTCGCCATAGAGATAAATAGGAATATCAGCGTTTTTATGGCGGATCTCTTCCACGAAGGCGCGCAGGGACTTGAGCGCGTTATCGGTTTCCTCTTGCGAGCCCGCACCGAATTCTTCGTCATCAATGGATAAAATAAAAGCAGACGCGCGCGACTGCTGTTGTGCAAACTGCGAGAGATCACCGTAGCTGGTAACCCCTAACACCTCCATGCCCTCCTTAACTATGGCATCCGCCAGCGCGCGAATGCCAAGCCCCGACGTATTTTCTGACCGAAAATCCTCGTCGATAATGACAATGGGAAAACGAAATTTCATGGAGACTCCAGTGGGTAGAGTGAAGTGTTCAAAGCAAAACGGGTAACGCGTGCGACGCGGCTGGGACGCTCCCAACCGGGCCAATCATACTCCAGTCCACGGGCTGTGGGGTGGTGATTTGTTATTTCTTTGAGCTGCTGCAATCTGCGTCATTTTCCTGAGCCTTGAAACTCCTTTGTCGCCTGGGTTCCCGTCCTGATGACGGCCGTTGCACGGTCGCATTGTACCTTTCTTTACATTACGCCACGCTTTGAGGTCGGTCTTTCAGCTAACATAACGCCTCTTACTACCAGCAGATACCAATCCCTTTTAAGGAGGGCCTATGATCACTCACGAACCTAATCCACTGTACGTAGCCGACCCAGTACGCTATACCCGAATGCCCTACCAGCGCTGCGGTAAAAGTGGTTTGCGGTTACCGCGGATGGCTCTGGGCCTGTGGCAAAACTTTGGGGCGGTTGACTCGCTGAGCAACGCTACGGCAATGATTACCCGGGCATTTGATCTGGGTATTACCCACTTCGATCTGGCCAATAATTACGGACCTAATTTTGGTTCCGCTGAGATCACCTTCGGCACCATTCTTAAACAGCATTTATTACCCTACCGCGATGAATTGATTATTTCCAGCAAAGCCGGCTATGACATGTGGCCCGGCCCCTACGGCATCGGCGGTTCACGCAAATACCTGGTGGCCAGCTGCGACCAAAGCCTCAAACGCACCGGTCTGGAATATTTTGATATTTTCTATTCTCACTGTATGGACCCGGAAACGCCACTGGAAGAATCCATGCAATCGCTGGATAATCTTGTGCGCTCGGGCCGTGCGTTATATGTCGGCATCTCCAATTACAGTCCGGAAAAAACCCGCGAAGCCAGTGCCATTCTAAAATCTCTGGGGACGCCACTGCTCATTCACCAGCCGCGCTATAATCTGTTTGATCGCTGGATCGAGGACGGGCTGACTGACGTACTTAAAGAAGAAGGTGTCGGTGCGATTGCCTTTTCGCCATTGGATCAGGGCTTGCTCACCAATAAATATCTCAATGGGATTCCAGCCGATTCGCGGGCTGCTCGCAGCGAGCAAATTTATCTTGGCGATAAAGACATCACGCCGGAAAAAATTGCCAGGATCAGAGCGTTGAATGAGCTTGCCGTGAGTCGAGGCCAGTCACTGGCGCAGATGGCGTTGGCCTGGGTGCTGAATAATGAAGCCATCACCAGCGTAATCATCGGCGCTAGCCGCGTAGCTCAAATTGAGGATTCCATTGCCGCTTTGCAGAACCTGGAATTCAGTACGGAAGAGCTGGGAAAAATTGAAGCGATTTTAAAATAATGGAAGACGGGCAGTCAGTGATAGTCGATCACCGACTGCCCATGTATTTAGAAAGAGTTCGACGGCTCTTTTTTTAGTTCACTCAGCAATGCTATAGCCATAAGTACAAGCAGCACACAAAATGGAAAGCCGAGTGCGGTAATCACATTTTGCAAAGCCCGCAAACCTCCGCCAAGCAATAAAGTTGCTGACACCGCACCCAGGAGCAACATCCAGAATATTCGCTGACCGGTACGTGAAGGTTGATTTTCCCGGCGCGACAGTAAATCGATGACCAGTGCGGCCGAATCAGCTGAAGTCGTCAAAAATACAATAATAATGATGGCGCTCAGGACCGAGGTAACTGTTGCCCAAGGGAATTGTTGTAGAAACGTGAACAATGCGACAGATACATCGGCTCTCACCTGGCTGGAGAGATCAACGCCGTGATTCAGCTCCAAATCAATCGCCGATAATCCAAACACTGAAAACCAGATAAGCGTAAATAAAAGAGGCGCTCCCAACGCTCCCATTATCAACTCTCGCAGCGTCCGTCCCTTGGAAATGCGAGCAATAAATAATCCTACGTATGGAGCCCACGAAATAGTCCAGGCCCAATAAAATACCGTCCAACTCTGTTGCCAGCTGGTACCTTGATAGGCTTCAGTCCAGAGGGACATCCACGGCAGATTTTGCACATACATGCCCAGGTTTTGCACCGCACCTGACGTAATAAAAAGGGTCGGCCCAAAGAACCACACAAAAAGCAGTAAAAGCACTGCCAGAATTATATTGACGTAGGACAGCCGCTTAATTCCTCTATCCAGACCCAGAGCCACTGACAAGGTGGCTACCAGCGTAATCACCGCCACAATTACCACCTGCGCCAAGGCGCCCACGGGAATACCAAACATATACAGCAAACCGGAATTAAGCTGCAAAGTACCGAGTCCAACGGAGACAGCGACGCCAAATAAAGTGCCCAATAAAGAAATAATATCGATCGTCCAGCCTATGGGGCCGTAAATTCGTTCTTTTAAGATCCCGTAAAACACACTGCTAATGCGCATGGGTAAATTTTTTCGGTAGCTGAAATAGCCAATCGCCACGGCGGGCAAGGTGAAGATGGTCCAGGTGTGCAGGCCAAAATGATAGAGCGCGACATTCATCGACGCTTTCGCCGCAGCAAGCGACTCAGCCTCTACTTCGGCAAACGGCGGGTTGATGTAATGGGATAAAGGCTCGGCAACGCCCCAGAACATCAAGATAGTGCCGATGCCCGCCGCAAAGAGCATGACGAACCAGGTAAACGATGTGTATTCTGGTCTTTGATGGTCCTGACCTAATCGAACTTGTCCATAGCGGCTGAAAGCGAGCCAGATTAAGAACACCAGCAACCCGGTCACGCTGAGTACGTAAAACCAGCCAAAATAGGTAAAGGTAAAATCACCGAGTGCGCCAAAGAAAACGGCATACTGCGTCTTGAATGGCAGCGCAAAGACTACAAATAAAATCGCGATTATTGCGGAAATAAAAAATATCTGGGGAACAGCACTGATACGAAGGCGTTGCGCGAGTCGATCAAGCATGAATCAATCCTTTTATTATTTTTTCTTTCATTGCTCGTGTTGATTATTATCCAGACGCAGTCCCATTACTTCCTTGAAATCCGGCAATCCATGCAGAGGTTTCAATACCGGGTCCTGCAGAATCTGATCGCGATAGGTGTCAGAATGATGCAAGGTTTCGCGCAGATAGCTCAGCGCTTCATCATATTGATGCAATACCGTATAGGCACAAGCCAGCTGATAAAATGCATGAGCATAATTGGGATCTTGCGCCAACGCCTGTTGGCATAAATTAATTGCCCACTGAGTTTCGCCCAGTTCCAGCACCGCGTCGGCCTTGTAAGTCAGCGCTTCACAATCGCCTGGTTTGAGCGAAAGAATTTGATCGTAAATCGAGATTTTGCTGGTCGCCATATTTTCCTGACCAGCGCGCAGCCACAGGGAATGAATTTCCTGCGTGCGTTCAATCTGTTCGCGGTTGGCATCTATATGTCTGGTTTTGAGCGTCAGTTGTTTTTCGATTGC
>Ga0079224_100017773_pt1 | contig 10034 bp, 8 predicted proteins | sample Stecom2015_FD_80414 | JGI IMG/M metagenome (GOLD analysis project Ga0079224, IMG submission 80414) | Agricultural soil microbial communities from Utah to study Nitrogen management - Steer compost 2015 | ecosystem: Environmental > Terrestrial > Soil > Agricultural land | place: USA: Utah... | reverse complement strand
GCGGGCGCAGCCCTCACTCCGTGCCCGCCGCGGCAAGCCGCTCGATCGCTGCGCGCGCGTGGTCGATCATCGGCCGGAACAGGTCATCGGCCTCGTCGCGGGGAGCCAGGAACTGCGCGTATGCCTCTTGCGCGTCGATGTTCCGGCCGAGGCGTTCGTAGACCCGTCCCCGCTCGAAATCGACGGGACGCCAGTTGCCCCGCAGGGATTCGAGATACGGCAGCGCGTGCTCCGGCCGGTCCAGCTCGACGAGCAGCTGTCCGGCCCACCAGCGAAGGGATTGATTGAGGAGATCCCGTCGGCTGTCCCCCACCGCTCGCCGCTGGGATGCCTGGATGAGCGGCAGGGCGCGGTCCGGGTGCCCGCGGCGCCAGAGCGCATATCCCTCGAGACCCTGCCGCACCGCGTCGATGAAATCAGCCTCCGACGAATCCCTCGCCGCCCGGAACCGCGGCGCGCGGGACCGGAGCCGAGTGAGCGCGTCCTCGAACAACGGCCACTCCCCCTGTGCGGCGGCAGCAGCGCCGCCATAGAAGATCAGGACCACATCGGTGCTGTCGGAATCGAGGGGGAGGGCAACGGTGCGCTGCCCCACCGCTTCCGGGGCGCCGGCTTCGACGATCCACTGGAGCATGGCGGGCCTTGCGAACGCCGGCAGGAGCGGATCGTCCAGCAGGCGGTTCGCTTCCGCAGCCTTGCCCAGCGCCAGGCGGTTGAACACCAGCGACACCGTGGCCGGCGTGGTGTTCGTCCTGCGCTCCCGCATCTTTTGCAGCGCCCTTTCCTCGTACCGCCATTCACCGGCCTCGGCGAGGGCCCAGGCAATCCAGCGAAGCTTGCCGGCGTTCAACGTGTCCAGCTGCAGCATCGCCGTCGAATGTGCCGTCGAGTCTCCGAAGGCGATCTGCGCCAGCAGCTGCAGCATGTCCATATCGGTGAATGCCGGCGCTACCCGCCGGAATGCGTCGATCAGCCGATGGATGGTGGCGATGTCCCTCTCCTTGATCGCACACTCGATCCGGTGGAGGTACGGCGGACTGAAGCTCGAATCGAGCGCGATGGCCCTCGACAGCGCCCGCGTTGCGGCCTCGGGCGGCGCCAGTGCCTCGGGACCGAGGTGGAAGTAGAGCTCGCTGAGCTGGTACCAGGTGTCCGCGTCCTCGGGAAATCGCCGGGCTTCTTCCTCGAGGAGACTCCGCGCGGTCGTGAGGTCCGAATGCCGGACCTGGATCGCCCGCAGCATGGCGGCCTCGTGCTGCGGCAGCCGGTCGGCATACTGTCCCACGGCGCCGATCACGGGATCGCCCGTCTGTCCCAGCCTGAAATCCCAGAACCACTGCCGTGCGAGCCCGAGCCGGAACCGCGCCATGACGAACCCGGAGTCTGCCTCGACGGCCCTGCGGTAGGCCTCGGCCGCGCGCTCGAACTCCATGCGCCGGTACAGTGCCTCCCCTTCCATATATGCCCTGAGCGCCGGCAGCGACGAGGTGTTGATCCTGGCCAGGTCCACCTGGGGGGGCTCGCTGCCGTCGTCCCGCGGAATGAGCCGGAGGACCCCGATCGTGAGGTCGTCGACCAGACGGAAGAGGCTGTCGGCGGGGGCGTGGGTTCGGGCGGTTCCGAGCGCCCGCCGCTGCAGGAGATCGTGCACCCCGGCGGTGACGATGAGATCTCCTCCGGCGGCGATCACGCGCGGCACCACCGCGTACCGGCCTCCGGCTCGCCGGGCCACATCCAGGGCCGCGGCGAGCGGAAGGTCCGCCGTATCCGCGATGCCCTCGCGCCGGCGCGCCATGAGCGAGCGGCTGTCCACGGCACGGAGGCCCGGGATCCCGCCCAGGTTCATCGCGACCAGGTCCATAAGGCCCTCGCGCAGGTTGGCCGGCACATCATCCTGGATGACAAAGGGAAGCACGGCAATGGCGAGCGAAGGCTCGACCCCGGCCGAGGCCGCACGCCCGTTGGGCCGGTCAAGGAACTGTGCACGGAACGGAAAGCCCGCGAGACCGAGCGCAAGCACCGAGGCCGCGGTGCCGGCGGCAAGCCGTCCGAGCCGGCGGGACCGAGGAGGGGGCTGGCGCGAGGCGGGGCCGGGAGCCGCTGGTACCACCTCGGGCATCGGTGACGTTTCTCTCCGCTGTGGCGCCGCGGGCGGCCGCTCCGCCGATTCGGCACGGATCCTCGCGCCGAGCGCCTGGGTCTCGGCGGACGGCTCGAGCTCGTACTCCTCCCTGAGCCTCGCAGCAAACGCTTCCCAGGCGCGGACGGCACCGGCCCTGTCCCCTACCCGCTCGAGGAGCAGCACCAGGCGGCGCAGGGCGATCTCGTCGGCCGGGGCGAGCGCAGCGGCGCGGCGGGCCACTTCCGCGGCGCCGGCAAAATCGGACGCGGCCTCCCGCGCCGCCGCCAGCTTCCACGCCGCGTCCTGCGCGCGCTCCCTCAGCCGGGTCCGTTCAGCGTCGAGCCAGCGCTCGTAGTCCGGCGCATCGGAGATATGGAATCCGGCCAGCAGCTCGCCGGCATAAAGTGCCAGCCCGTCCTCCATCCGCCCTTCGTCCAGCGCACGCTCGAATTCCCGGACATCACAGCGGACCATGGCCGGCGCCACGGCCAGCTCATCGTCGCCCCGCGACTCGATGGCGCCGGGCCCAAGCGCGCGTCGAAGGAAGTAGACCGACTGCCGGAGCGCATGCCGGGCCTGCTCCGCGTCGTGATCCGGCCAGAAGAGGGCAAAGAGGGTGTCGCGGCGATGGAAGCCGCGGGGCAAGGCAATGGCGAGATAGCAGAGGAGGGCGGCGCGGCGGGGCTGCGCCAGGACGGACCCGACGGGCCGGCCATCGGCCGTCAGCTCCAGTGCACCGAACGAGCGCAACTCGATCATTGCCACGACCTGGCGAGCGGGGCGTCACCCGGCGAGTGACGGCGGGAGAGCCGGTCGGGTGACGGGCAATCCCGAAGTTCTCCTAACCTATGCCGCGTACCACTGTCGGCAAGGTGCATTCACCCCCCGACAGATCAAGGAGACCTCATCATGTCCGGACGCTTCCCGCTGACTGCGGCACTCGTGGCCGCCCTTTCCATATCCGTATCTGCCGCCTGTGACGGCGGCGTGGTCGAGCCCGTGGCCCAGGAGGCTGCGGAAGGGTCCTTCGCCTTCGGTACCGGCGGTTTCGGCGGCTGGTCGGCTCCGGTCCGGGTGGAGGATATCCCCGGGACCCACCCCGAGTTCAACACCGGCGGGCTCGACGGCTGCCCCTTCATCTCACGGGACGGCAAGTCGTTCTATACCGCCGCGGTCCGGGATGGATCGCGGGGGATCGACATCTACGTCTCCACCCGCGCCAAAGCCGGCGATCCGTGGGGCCCGGCCGTCAACGTCGGTGAGCCCGTCAACTCCGCCGGCGACGACTTCTGTCCCACCCTCGATCGCGATGGGCACCGCTTCTTCTTCGTGAGCACCCGGGGCGAGCCGGGCAGCTGCGGCGGGGGCGATATCTACGTCACGCGCCTGCAGGGCGACGGCACCTTCGCCGAGCCGACCAATCTGGGCTGCGAGGTGAACAGCGGCGGCAACGAAGCGGGCCCGTTCCCCCTTCCCGAAGCGGGCAGTGGCCCGGTTCTCTACTTCTCGAGCTCGCCCGGACCGGGCCAGCCGGGCGACATCTACCGGAGCGAGTCGCATGGCGGTGTCTTCGGCCCGAGGGCGCTCGTACCCGGCGTCAACAGCGCGGCCGATGACGGACAGCCGAACCTGCGGCGTGACGGCCTGGAGATGTTCTTCTACAGCACCCGCCCCGATCCGGCCGCACAGAGCGCCGCGCCCGATCTCTACTCGGCCACGCGGGCGTCCACTTCCGATCCCTGGTCGACGCCGGTGAACCTGGGACCGGTCGTCAACAGCGCCGCCGGCGAGACGCGGCCTTCGCTCTCATGGGACGGCACCGAGCTCTACTTCGGCTCCAACCGCCCGGGCACCGAGGCCGGCTCGGCGGACATCTTCGTGACGACGCGCGAGCGCGACTGAGGCCACGGCTACGGCCGCGAATCAGCACACTGACCAATGGAGCCGTTCATGTCACATTACGCCATTCGGACCCGCGCGAGCGCGGCCCTCGCGCTTCTGCTCCTGACCGCCTGCGGTAGCGGGACCGAACCGGAAGTCCCCGGAGAAACCGCGACGCTGACGGGCACCGTCCGCAGCGCCACGGGCATGGCCCCGCTGGAAGGCGCCACGATCACGCTCGGCACCGCGCAGGCCACGAGTTCCGCCAGCGGACAGTTCGAGCTCAGCGGCCTCCCGGTCGGCCAGGCCACCGTCCGCGCGGAGCGGGCGGGCTACGTTGCCGCAGAGGCAACGGTCACGATGGCCGCGGGAGCGAACTCGCACGATTTTTCCCTGGCCGACCAGGAAGTCTATGTGTCCGGCGCGATCGCGGCCTACGTGCCGGCCGGGGCCGGACCGATACGGGCGGCAATCGTCATCATCGGAGGTCCGGTCGCGAGCGGATTTGCGACCGGCGATCCGCTGGTCTCGAACAACCCCGAGCTCGAGCAGTCGCTGCAGGCCATGGGGGCCGGCCTCAGGGCCCTCGCCAAGTCGGAGGGCGTGGCGATCGTCGGCAGCCGGACCACGGGGCCGCCCAATACCGCGGGGGTCGACACGGAGATCTTCGGCGCGCTCACCGCGATCGGCGGACTCAGCGGACATCCGGAACTCGGGGCCGCGCCGGTGCTGATGTTCGGCCTGAGTGCAGGGGCAGGAGAGGCCGCGGGACTCGTGTCCCGGCATCCGGAGCGGGCGGTTGGCCTGCTGGTGCGGGTGCCAGCCCAGGTATCGGCTCTCACGACAACGCCGGCGCTCGCCGTCCCGACATTGGTCATGCAGGCGGCGCTCGACCAGACAGTGAACAACCTGTCGATCCAGACCGTGTTCGGGAAGAACAGGGCCAGCGGCGGGCGCTGGGCGCTCGCCGTGGAGCCCGGCGTCGATCACCGCACCGCGACGAGCCGGGCCAATGGAGCGGCGGTGCAGTGGATCCGGGAGGTTCTGGAACTTCGCCTGCCGCCCAGCCTGGGCGATCCTCTCATTGTCCTCGACGAGTCGGCAGGGTGGCTCGGCGACGGCACCACGCTGGAAATCAGCTCCTGGGCCGACTATCCGGGCAATCGTGCCACGGCGAGCTGGCTCCAGTCCGAGAGCGCAGCGGGCCTGTGGAAGGCCCTGGGAACCGTGGAGGGGGGAGGCGAGTAGGCTCGGAGCCGTCTCCCCGCCGCTGGGGCAATCAGCAGCCGGCTACTGCTCGAACATCCCCTTCGCGACCTCGCCGTTCAGGAACGGCTCGATGAACGCGTGGAGCAGCTCCACCTGGGTGATCACCGCGGTGTGGGACGTCGCCGGCATGATGGCGAGGCGTGACTGGGGCAGCGGCTGGCCCATGTCTCCCATCATGCCGCCGCCCAGGAGCCGGAACAGCGCGACGTTGTGCTCGAGGGTGGAGACGTCGGCGTCGCCGGCAATGACCAGCACCGGCAGCTTCAGTTGCTTCACCTCGGCCTCCCACGCCATCGGCTCCTTCTCGAGCTGGATCAGCTTGCGGATCAACTCGGGAAAGGCGGGATTCCGCGCCGCCTGCTCGGCGAAGAACGGCATCTGCAGCATCCCCTCGACCGACATCTGCGGGATGAACGCGGCATAGGCGGGCTGCCAGCCACGGAGATCGTACGCCACGGCCGCGGCGACGAGCCGGTTTACTTTCTCCGGGTGCCGGATGGCCAGCTGAAGGCCCGCCTGGCCACCCATCGAATAGCCGAAGACATCGGCCTTCTCGAGCCCCACCGCATCCATGAATGCGGCCACATCGTCCGCCAGGTTCGGATAGGTGATGGGGCGGTCGATGTCGGTGGTGCGCCCGTGACCCTGAAACTCGAGCGCGTACACCCGGTGCGTCTCCGCGAGCTTGGGGATGATCCGGCCCATCGTCGGGATATCCATGTACGCGCCATGGAGCACGACGATCGGCTTCCCCTGTCCGGAAACTTCGTAGTACATCTCCATCCCGTTGACCGGAATCCGCTTCCCCGCCTCCTGCGCCTCGGTCGCTGCGGCGCCGGCCAGGAGAAGCGTCGCGGAAAGAATCGCTGTTCGATGCATGGGTTCCATTTCTCCAGGCTATGCGCTGACCGCCAGCGCGTCCGCGGGTTCGTCCATGGTGCTCGGGTCCATCCAGACCGCCTCGAAGACGTGCCCGTCCGGATCCTCCACCGAGCGCGAATACATGAACCCCAGCTCCTGCGGGGACCGGAGGTCCGCCCTGCCGCCCGCGCCCGCCGCAGCATCGGCAAAGCTGTCCACCGCCTCCCGACTCTCGAAGGAGAGGGAAAGCAGCACCTCGCTCAACCGCCGCGCGTCCGCAACCGCCTTCGGCGTGAACGTGGCGAAGTACTCTTTCCGAAGCAGCATGAAGACGATCGTGTCCGACCAGACCATGGACACGGCGTTCTCGTCGCTGAACTGCGGATTCCTTTCGCAGCCGAGGGCTTCATAGAAACGGCTGGTGACGGTGAGGTCGGTCACGGGCAGGTTGATGAAGATCATGCGAGACATTGGCTTGGCCTCCAGGCAGTCAACTCGTACAGTCGGCGGAACGCTGCCGACCCGCGGGCTCACCAGGATGACGAATGGGGCGGGCCGGATTCGACATCGGGCCCGGGGAGAGTGACCGGCGCAAGAGGAAGGGTCGTGCACGGCGGGCCCGGCACGTAGATCATCCCGATGGATTCGGGGCCGGCTTCGACCCGGGTGAGGCTCGCCGTCCGGGCCTCCTCCCGGTGCACGCAGAACGAGTCGGGACCGAGTCGGTCCAGGTGACTCCGGTGAAGCGCTTCGATGGCCTCGGACTGCGGAGGGTTGCCGGGCGCCATGCGCGCGTACTCTTCGCGGCGGATCTCTTCGACTCCGCGGCCCGCGCCGGAGCTGGTGAGAACCAGGCCGGGCTCGGTGACACGGCGGCTCGTCCTCGACGCTCCGTCCCAGCGGTGGAGCGACGGCGGCTGTCCCCGCTCGAGCACCGCGAGCGTGAACGGCGCGAAGACCCGCAGGTTCATTGCCTGGAGCATCGCGACCGCCTCGTCTTCCGACGCCGCGGCCAGGAGATCGTCGATGATGCGGCCCCGCGTCACGACCCCTGTTGCCACCACACCGTCGATCACGCCTACCGGCGGGTACAGGTTGGCCAGCCCCAGCGTGAGGCCGGTCTCGTTCACACCGACCCAGGTGCCTCCGGCATCCGGATCCCGCGGTGCGAGCGCCGCAAATGCCCCCCGACGCTGCACCGTGGGCGGCTGGCCCGGGAGGCGCGTGGTGCGCTCGTCCCGTCCATGCCAGAAGACGTGGCCCCTGTCAGTGGGGAGCCAGCTCAGGGTGCACAATCAGGGTCGGAGGTCGGAAGGTCGGAAAGACGGAAAGCAAGGATCCGGGCATGGGGCGAGGGCTCGCGAGGCGTGGGGGGTGCCCGGCGCAGAACCCGTTCGGAGCGCGGCGGCTGGCAGGGGCGCAGCGCCGGTTCGGCTACCCGTGATCCACACGATACTTGAGCTGGACGAATCCGGGCGGCATCGGGAACGCCGACTCCAGCACCAGCGGCGGGGTGGTGATGGCCCGCGGGAGGATCGGCGCGCCGGCACCGAGCGTGACTGAGCCGATGGTGACGACAAGCTCGTCCAGGAGTCCATGGTCATGGAACTGGCCCACCAGCTCGCCCCCGCCGACCAGCCAGATGTTCCTGCCACCGGCCGCCTTCGCCATTTCGGCATGGACCGGCCGCACATCGCCCTGAACGAAGCGGATATCGGCGCCGGGGATGGCGGGGAGCTTCCGGGTGGTGAAGATCCAGCACGGCTGCTCGTACGGCCACGGCTTCCCGGCCTCCAGCAGCTCGTCATGGGCGAGGATCCACTCATAGGTGGTGGATCCCATGGCGATGGCACCGATGCCCTTGATGAACTCGGGATAGTCCCTGTCGCCCTCACCCTCGAGCTTGAAGAGCCAGTCGAGGGAGTTGTCGGGGCCTGCGATGAATCCGTCGAGACTGGCGGCGGTGTAGTAGATGGTTTTCATGGCGATCAGGTTGACGTCCCGCCGGGAAACAGGCCGCAGCGTTGCTGGAAGGTCACCGGTCGGGGCGAGGCGGCGATGACGAAGGCACCGGCGCTGGTCCGTGGTCCTGGCGCCGGCTGAACACGGCTCCGTGCGGAACACCCTCGATGACCAGGCCAGGCCTGGCCGGATCCGGGACGCCGAATCGACGGTCGAGGGAAAGCAGCCCGGAGGCGGCATCGAACTCCGCCAGCACCACCCTGTTGAGCATCGCGCCGTACCCGGTGACGGCCACGCGCCGATGGTCGGGCGAGATCGCGATCCAGTGGGGCACGTCCCCCTCACCCAGGGTAAGGCGGCTCACCTCCCGGGGATGGGCGGGATCGCTGATGTCCAGGCTCACGACTGCGTTGTACGCAGGCACGGTTACAAGGTAGTAGTTCCCCGCGATCACCGGAATCGCACAATACGTCCGGTCCTCCTTCGGGAAGGACGCCACCAGCCGGACCGATGGCGCCCCGGTGTCCAGCCCTTCCAGGAGGTAGAGCCCGCAGGAGAACGTCGACACCAGAACGGTCTTTCCGTCGGCGAGCACGCGAGGCTCTGCCGTCAGGATCGATTCGTCGCCTGCAGGACCATCGGGAAGCACGATGGTCGTGAGAAGTGACAGGTCGGAGAGGCGCCAGATCTGGAGCTGGCGGGAGGCCTCGCTGCGGCCGGTCATGTCGGTCGTCGTGGTCACGATCCGGTCGAGCGCGGGAACGACGCCGGCACTGTATACGCGCGTAGCCGGATCGAGCCCCGGCGCGTCCGCCGAGCCCGAACGCACGACGCGGCCGTCACCGGTGAGCTCTACGAGGCCGCCGGGGCGCATGCCGGTGGCATCGTGACGCATCTGGAACGTCGCGAGGACGTTGCCGCCGGGAAGCCGCAGGTACGAGTGCGGATGGGTGTAGCCCGCGACATCGGCAAGCTCTCCAGCCAGCCGCGGCGCCGTCGGATCCGTCAGGTCGAAGATCCAGGTCTTTCCCGAGCCGAAGCCGTTGGCGAAGAGCCGGCCATCGGCGGGCATCTCGTGCTCGGTGTGGTGCGGGACATTGGCGCGGCCCGGTACCGGCAGCGTGGCGACGATGCGCCCGTACCGTTCGCCCCGATCGGTGACATCCACGACCGCCAGATAATCCGGGCTGGAGGAATCTGCGGCTGCGGTCCAGAGGTAGAGGTACTCCGGCTCCCCGGACGGCGCCGGCTGCTCCGGCATGGTACGACCACAGCCAACGAGCGCACCGAGGAGAACGGCAAGGGTGAAGGTGGGCCTCATGTGGCACCTCTCGCGCAGGGATCCGCTGTCACGGCATGATCAATGGCTGTCACGGCATGATCAATGAAGGAAAGTTGGCCGCGCTGGACAGCGGTAAATTACACCGATGGATTGGCCGCTCAATCCCGGGGCCGCGGCCCGGGACGGAGCTCGCGGCAACGCGGGCGTTCACCATCGTCGGAGCTCGCCCCCCACCGGTGGCCTCTTCTCTCAAACCGGACCCCCAAATGCCTGAACGATGCATTGCCCTCCTCCGCGGCGTGAATATCGGCGGCAGCAAGAAGGTTCCGATGGCCGAGCTCAGGAAGCTGGTCGAAGGCCTCGGCTTTTCGGAGGTGCGGACCCTGCTCAACAGCGGGAATGTCGTATTCACCGCCCCGAAGAATCGCGTGAACAAGGCCGCGGCTGCAGTCGAGAAAGCGATCCTCGACCAGCTGGGCGTCTCTGCCCGGGTCACGGTGCTCACCGCCGCGGAGCTGGACGCGATTCTGGATGAGAATCCGATTGTCGGCCTGTGTGACAACCCATCGCGGATGCTGGTGGCCGTGTTCGCCGAGCCGGCGGCACGTGCGAAGGCCGTTTCGCTGATGGAGAGGGCGTGGGAGCCCGAGGTGCTCG
>Ga0079224_100017772_pt1 | contig 10034 bp, 9 predicted proteins | sample Stecom2015_FD_80414 | JGI IMG/M metagenome (GOLD analysis project Ga0079224, IMG submission 80414) | Agricultural soil microbial communities from Utah to study Nitrogen management - Steer compost 2015 | ecosystem: Environmental > Terrestrial > Soil > Agricultural land | place: USA: Utah... | reverse complement strand
TATTCCTCTTGTTTCTTAGTAAAACTTATGTTCATGGCATGAAGTATTGAAACATAAAAAATAATAATTATATCCATATTTAGCAAATATGGACATAATAACTTATGACTCCCCAAATCTTAACCAGATGAATGTGCGCTGGCAAAAATAAATGCATGGGGTGCTTTTTCTGCACTCCATGCATTTATGAGCGGTTCCGAGTAGGTTGGAAAACTTTGGGTTTTCAACTTCCGTATGACCATGGGGTAGCGTGCTGGAATGAATTTCTTTAAACTCTCCAAATTTTACCAGTAGATTTCAATATTACATGAGGATTATTTCCCGATACAGAAGTTAGAAAAAATATTTCCCAACAGGTCATCGGTGGTCACACTGCCTGTAATTTCCCCGAGGTGAAATAGGGCTTGACGGACATCGATGGCCAATAGGTCGCTGGGGATTCCCCCGTCCAGGCCTTCCTTTACCTTCTGGATCTCCTCCAGGGCCTTGAGCAGGGCATCGTAGTGCCTGCTGTTTGAAATGATGGTGCTGTCCCCGCTCAATGCACCGGAATCCACCAGATCCAACAATTTTCCCTCCAGTTCCTTGATGCCCTTTTGATGTTTGGCCGAAAGGAAGAGTACATTGGGCACCGCTGTTCTTATCCTTTTGGTCTGGGCCGCATCCAATAGGTCCATCTTATTGCAGATGGGCAAGAGTTGTTTGTTGGGGAATTGGTCCTGGATCCTTTCCAGCTCCTGTTTGTCAAAATCAAGGCCATCAAAGAGATAGATGATCAGGCGGGCCTTTTCGATCTTGTCAAAGGTGCGCTCGATTCCAATTTTTTCGACCACATCGCTGGTCTCCCGTATCCCTGCGGTATCGATGAACCTAAAACCGATCCCCTTAATGCTGATAAGGTCCTCCACAGTGTCCCTGGTGGTGCCGGCAATCTCACTGACAATGGCCCGCTCTTCGTTGAGCAGGGCATTGAGCAGGGTGGATTTCCCAACATTGGGCCGACCCACAATGGCCACGGGGATCCCGTTCTTTATCACATTGCCCAGGGCAAAGGAGTCAATGAGCTTTTTAAGGACCTCCCCGATTCGGTTGAGCAAGAGGTTGAATTGGGTACGGTCCGCAAATTCCACATCCTCCTGGGAAAAATCCAATTCCAATTCAATCATGGAGGCGAAGTGCAGGAGTTCGTCCCGCAGTTTCTGAATCTCGTTGCTGAATCCGCCCCGCATCTGCTGTATGGCGATGTCATGGGCGGCGGCACTGTCGCTGGCGATCAGGTCGGCCACGGCCTCGGCCTGGCTCAGGTCCATTTTGCCATTGAGAAAGGCCCTCAGGGTGAATTCCCCCGGCATGGCCATGCGGCAGCCCCTTCTGAGCAGCAATTGGATGCACTGTTGTTGGATATAGGGAGAGCCGTGACAGGAAATCTCCACCACGTTTTCCCCGGTATAGGAGGAGGGGGCCTTAAAAAGGGAGACCAATACCTGGTCCATGATCTTTCCGTCCTCCAGGATATGGCCCAGATGGATGGTATGACTTTTCCGGTCTATCAAGCGTTTTCCAGCGACCGATTGGAACACCCCATCCACCAGGGTGATAGCGTCCGGTCCCGAGACCCGGATCACGGCGATGGCACCGGTCCCCGATGGGGTCGCAAGGGCCACGATGTTATCTGTATAGGACATAGCGCAAAAGTACGAATTACCCAGACGTCACGATAGTTTCTGGGAGGCAGTCTTTTATCGTATGTACCCATTGTCGGCAATAGATGGTATTTCTCCCTATTCTTATGGCAGGACAGAATAAATATGTAATTTCAAGGCTTGATTAACCTTATTTATTTCTAATTGGAAAGAGTAATAATCTTTGGTGCTTCGGGGCATGCAAAAGTTATCATGGATATTTTTGAAAAAACCGGGGTGCATAAAATAGTGGGGCTGTTGGATTCCAACAAGCAAAAGGGCACTTCCATTTTTGGTCATAAAATTCTGGGGGACATGGACCTTGTACCCCAACTTTTGGAAGATGACCCGGCCCTGAAATTTTTTGTGGCCATAGGGGATAACTGGAAAAGGTCCTTGGTCGTAAAGGAACTCCGATCTTTGGCACCGACCATCGAATTTACCAATGCCATACACCCTAGTGCCATCCTTGGAAAGGAAGTGGCCCTGGGGAAAGGGGTCATAATCATGGCCGGTGCCATAATAAACGCGGATAGCTACTTGGGGGATTTTACCATTATAAATACAAAATCCAGTGTGGGACATGATTCTACCTTAAAAGAATTCAGCAGTCTCGCCCCGAACTGCACCTTGGGGGGAAATGTCGAGATCGGAAAATTTTCAGCCATTTCCATAAGCACAACGATACTCCATGGAAAGAAAATAGGGGAGCATGCGGTGATAGGGGCTGGTTCCCTGGTTGTAGAGGACACCAAAGGGTTCGCCGTACATTATGGGTCACCGGCAAAGTTCATCCGATCAAGGGAAAAGGGCGAAAAGTATCTATAAGTCAGGGTCCAATATGGGAAAAACAAAATCAAACCTTGACAATCCCTTGGATGGGAGGCATAGGGATTGAAATAACCCTTGGAAAAGAATGTAATTTTTGTTTTGAGGTCCTTTAGTTATTTAGCATCACGGGCATAACAAGCATCAAGACCTGTTCGCCCTCGTCCAGCCCGTCCATAGGAGTGAGGATACCGGCCCGGTTGGGCAGGCTCATCTCCAGGGAGACTTCCTCCGAGGAAAGGTTGTTCAGCATTTCCAAAAGGAATTTGGAATTGAAGCCGATCTGCATATCGTCCCCTTGGTAGTCACAGGTCAGACGTTCCTCTGCCTTGTTGCTGTAATCCACATCCTCCGCGGAAATATTGAGTTCCGCCCCGGCGATCTTCAGGCGCACCTGAAAGGTGGATTTGTTGGAGAAGATGGATACCCTTCTGGCCGAGTTCAGGAACTGGTTCCTGGCCACGATCAGCCTATTGGGGTTCTCCTTGGGGATCACCGCCTCGTAATTGGGATATTTGCCATCGATCAACCTACAAATCAGGATACTGTTGTCAAAGATGAACTTGGCATTGCTCTCATTGTACTCTATGGTCACCTCGGATTCGGAGCCGGCCAGGATCCCCTTCAAAAGGTTCAAGGGTTTTTTGGGCATGATGAATTCCGCCACTTGCGATGCGGTGACATCGGTCCGTTGGTATTTTACCAATTTATGGGCGTCGGTGGCCACAAAGGTCAGGTTCTCCGGGGAGAACTGGAAGAACACCCCGCTCATTACCGGACGGAGGTCGTCGTTCCCAGCGGCAAATATGGTCTTGGAAATGGCCGTAGATAGGATGTCCCCCAAAAGGTTGGTGGTACTGGGATCGGAAACTTCCACAGCCTTGGGGAATTCGGACGCATCGGCATAGGCCAGGGCGTACTTTCCATGGTTGGAACTGATCTCCACGGTATTGTTGTCCTCCACTACAAAGGTCAAGGGCTGTTCGGGGAAGGTCTTCAGGGTCTCCAACAAAAGTCGTGCGGGGACGGCAATGGAACCTTCTGCCTCGGTCTCCACATCCAGTATGGAACTCATGGTGGTCTCCAGGTCGGAGGCCGAAACGATCAATTGGTTCTTTTTTAGGTCGAACAGGAAATTGTCCAGGATGGGCAGGGTGTTGCTATTGTTAATAACTCCTCCCAAAACCTGCAATTGCTTCAATAAATAGGAACTGGATACGATAAACTTCATTCAAGAAATCCTTTAGTCTTAGGGCTTATTGCCGGTATTTTATCACAAATGGGGACTTATGGCCCAATACAAGCAAATATATCCCAATTGGATTTAGCAAAGAAACAAAATTATTAACAGTCATCGGGTGAATTTCCATTTTCTGTACCCATTGAAGCCCAGTCCCAACAAGAGAGTCAGGACAACGGGCAGCCCGATGTTCAGTGCGGTCCAATTTCCCCTTTGGGCCGCTACCTTTTCCGGATCCAACAAGGCAATGGAAACCCGTTTGTTGCGGATGTCCAACAGTCCGGTATCGTCCAACAGATAATTGGTGGCGTTGAGCAGGAATTCCTTGTTGCCATAAAAACTGTTGGTCCATTTGTCATAGCCCAGCTCCAGGGGCCTGCCGCCGCTCAACTGGTTCCTTATCACATCCCCGTCGGAGATCAGGATCATTTTGTTGGCCGGGCCCTGATCCGAGGCATTGGCCAGTTTCAGGGGCTTGACCCGGTTGCGGTACATGGAGGTGAACTCGCCCTCCACCAGGACCGCCAAGGGCATGTTGCCCCTGTTGTAACTTTCTCGATCCGGGGGTGCATTGAGCATTTCGAGGCTGATTTCCCTAGGGATCCCATCGGGTCTTGAAAGTGGGGAACTGGCCAGGAGCACCGTTTTGTGATAATTGTCCCCGAGCAGCGCGATCGGGCTGGCGAACTGCATGCGCACCGCTTCCATATTTGCGTTTATCGGGTGATCCCCCTGGGAAAAAACCATGGGGTAATAATACCAGGGCAGGGGATTGTACTGGGAATCGGTTCCCTCCCCTGTGGCCAAAACAATCTGGGTAAAGTAAAGGTCGTTGACCAAAAGGGGTTCGATCCTCAGGCCGTAGCGGAAAAAAAGATCCCCCAGGTTGAGCTCCCTGGCCACGGCCAGGGCCGAACCGCCCCCGGCGTAGATACTGTCCATTTCCATGGCCACACGGTCCACCAACCAAAGGGACTTTCCGCCCTGTACCATGTACTGGTCCAGTACATATTTTTCCGCCTCGTCGAAGGCCTCGGTGGGCTTGGCTACCAGAACCATGTCAAAGTTCCGTAATTGGTCCAGGACCTTCTGCGCACCCGTGGCCACCGAATCCAGGGTGATCGGCCCTATATTATAATAGTCCCGGATGCTGCCAAGGAAATCGGCCATATGGATATCTTCCAACTGCCCGTTGCCCTTGAGCACCGCTATGCTCTTTTTTTCGGTGATCGAGAGTTTGGTCAGTGCATCGGCAAAGGCGTATTCCAATTGCTGCACGGAATTGTTGATCCGATCCTCGGCGGTGGAGCCCAGTTTGTTCTTCAAAAGGGGGACCTTCACGGTCCTTTCCCCATGGTTGACCATGGCCCAGGGAAAGACCAGTTCGTTGGAAACCTTCCCGTTTTCCTCCACAGTGACCGAGGCGGGTTGTAGCCCCAGACCCTGTAATTGGGCCATATTTTGCTCCCGCTGCCCTGGATCTCCCAGGGGGTCGACCAGATTGTACCTTATATTTTCGTTCTTGGAGGAAAAGGATTCGAGCAATTCCACGGTCTCGGTTCGCAGCCTGGTGAATTCCGCCGGCAGTTCCCCTCCCAAAAGGATGTCGATCACCACGGGGGAGGAAAAACGCTGGGCCACGGCCACGGCCGGGGCGGAAAGGGTATACCTTTTCTCCTCGGTCAGATCGAAGCGGTAATGGAACTGCCCGGCCAAAAAGTTCAGGACGATGATCGATGCTAGGGCCTTGGCCATGGACAAAAGAAACTTTCCCATTATCGTGGCAGCTGTTTTAAACGTTGTTGGGTAAGGTATAGGAACATCAGGGTCAGGGACAGAAAATAGACCAGGTCCCGGGTATCGATGACCCCGCGGGCGATGCTGTCAACATGGGCCTTGGCCCCCAAGGACCGTATCAGCTGTACCCTGTCCCCATCGGCGGCCAAGGAGGCCGCGGCTTCAAAGCCCTGATAGAGCACAAAACAGATCAGGATGCCCGCCAAAAAGGCCAGGATCTGGTTCTCGGATAGGGTGGAGGCGAACAGGCCAATGGCCGTATAGGCCGCCAAGAGGAACAGCAGCCCGAAATAGGACCCCAGGACCACCCCTAGGTCATAGTTGCCGGGGACAATGCCCAGGTCGGAAATGGCAAGGACATAAATGATCGTGGGGACCAGGGCGATGACCCCCAGGAGGAAGGCCCCGAAGAATTTTCCCAGCACCAGCTCCCCAATGGAAATGGGCCTGATCAAAAGCAGCTCCAGGGTACCCATTTTCCGTTCCTCTGAAAAACTTTTCATGGTGACCGCTGGAACCAAGAAGACAAAGATCCAAGGGACCAGCAAAAAGAAATTCCCCAGATCGGCAAAGCCTTGGTCCAAGATGTTGTACTCGCCCTTGAAGACCCAGAGGAAAAGTCCGGTGAGCAGCAGAAAGGCCCCAATGATCAGATAACCGACGGGGGAGGTAAAAAAGGAACGTACCTCTCTTTGGAATATAGCGAACATAGTTTCAACAATCCTTTTTGGGCCTTGCGGCGTTTTTTCCCGGCTTTAGATCTTTTTGACGCTCCAGGCCTGGGCCCTTTCCGAGAACAATTTTTTGGTCCGGCCCCAGACTTCCCTGAAAAAATCGGAATCCCTGTAGGCCTCCAGGGCCGCTTGGTCCGTCCAATGGCTGTAGGTGAAAAATGTCCCGGGATCTAAAAGGTCCTGGTAGAGCTCCACCTTGGAGCAGCCCTCAAAGGCCATTATACTCGATTTGGAGGCCTCGAAGACCCGTTCAAAACTAGGAATATTTTCGGGTTTAAACTGCAGTTTGACGATGCGGATCAGCATTTAGATGAAATTTATCGTTATCAGGTCCCGGTACTTCAATCCGAGCAGGGTGGAGGCCCCGCCCACAGAGTTCAGGTCGCTCTTGAAGATGGCCAGTTCCATATAACCGGCCGAATTGAACAGGGCCAGGGCATCCCCGGCCCCTTTTCGGTGGGCGCGGTCCAGGTTGAAATTGATGAGGCCGTTATAAGTGCCGTGCACTTCCTTTATCTTGGTGGTCCTGGCCAGGATCTCATAGGCGCGGCCATTGCGATAGGCCTCGAACAGGCTTTTTTGGATGTTGGTCACCACATTGCCATAGTTGTCGATATAGATCACGTTGCCGGAAAGGGTCTTCCCGTTGTTGCTGACCCTAGGCTCGAACTCCCGCAGTTCCCTTAAGTCCCCAAAGGATTTGCCCAGGACCTCCAGTTTCCCCCCACGGGCGATGTGGCAAGCGGCATGGGCAAAGACATCCAGCACCGGGAAGGAACCCGGGCGTACATTGGGAAGCTTTATCTCGACCACTTTCTCCGGGGGGATCTCGGAGGTGATCAGGGACATGACCCCATTGTTGGCCGTTACAAAATAATGCCCGTCCACCAATACCGCCAAATGTTGGTTCTCCGGGGACAGTTCGGAATCCACCCCTACGATGTGCACGCTTCCCTCGGGAAAGGAGGTATAGGCGTTTTTTAGGATATAGGCGCACTCCTGTATGTTGAAAGGACCGATCCCATGGGAAATATCAACGATCCGCACTTCGGGGAGCTCCCTCAGTATGGTTCCCTTGACAGCGCCGACATAGTGGTCTTTCAGGCCGAAATCAGTGGTCAGGGTTATTATGGACATGTTTTGGTGTTGATATGTTTTTTAAGGCCCAAATTTATTTTTGGTTAAGTTTGTTTGTAAAATTAGCTAAAAAAGAACGATTTCAAATCTTCTTTGAAACCCCGTAATACCCTCTTTGTTTGAACGAACTAATAATTGAACTTACGGATATCAGCCCCCAGGATTTTTTTGGGCAACAGAACGAGAACATAGAACTCCTGAAGAAGTATTTTCCCAAACTGAAGATCGTCGCCAGGGGCAACAAGATCAAGGTCTTTGGCGACGAGGAACTCCTGGAGGAATTCGACAAGCGGTTTGACACGCTCACCAGCCAATTTGCCAAGTACAACAAATTGGACGAAAATATGATCGAACGCGTGCTCAGCGCTTCGGGCCCGTTGGAGGACGGGGCTTCCAGCAGCAGCGGGGATGTCCTGATCCATGGGGTCAATGGCCGCTTGATCAAGGCACAGACCCTGAACCAGCGCAAACTGGTGGATGCCTGTAAAAAGGACGATATGGTCTTTGCCATCGGCCCAGCGGGTACCGGAAAAACCTATACCGGGGTGGCCCTGGCCGTGAAGGCCCTGAAGGAAAAACAGGTGAGGCGTATCATCCTGACCCGTCCCGCTGTGGAGGCTGGGGAGAACCTGGGCTTTTTGCCCGGGGACCTCAAGGAAAAACTGGATCCCTATATGCAACCGCTCTATGACGCCCTTCGGGACATGATCCCCGCGGAGCGCTTGGTCAAATACTTGGAGGACGGCACCATACAGATCGCCCCTATGGCCTTTATGAGGGGACGTACCCTGGACAATGCCTTTGTCATCCTGGACGAGGCCCAGAACACCACCCATGCCCAGATGAAGATGTTCCTCACACGTATGGGCAAGAACGCCAAATTCCTTTTGACGGGGGACCCCGGGCAGATTGACCTGCCACGCCGGGTGATCTCAGGTCTGAAGGAGGCCCTTCTGATCTTGAAGGATGTGGATGGCATCAGCATAATCTACCTGGATGACAAGGACATCATCCGTCACAGATTGGTGAAAAAGGTGATCGATGCCTACAAGAACATAGAACACCAAAGTCAATTTTAAGGATGGGAGAGCAGACACTCATGGCCACGGACTTTCATTTTCCGGGGCAGCGATCGGTTTATAGGGGCAAGGTCCGGGAAGTATATGCCCTGGACAATGACCAATTGATCATGGTGGCCACGGACCGGCTGTCCGCCTTTGATGTGGTCATGCCCAAGGGGATCCCCCACAAGGGACAGATATTGAACCAGATCGCCGTCAAGATGATGCGGGCGACCCAGGACTTGGTGCCCAATTGGCTGTTGGTCAGCCCCGATCCCAATGTGGCCATCGGCCTGGCCTGTGTCCCTTTTAAAGTGGAAATGGTCATCAGGGGCTATCTGTCCGGCCATGCGGCCCGGGAGTACAAAGCCGGAAAACGCCTGCTCTGCGGGGTGCCCATGCCCGAAGGGATCAGGGAGAACGATCCATTCCCCCAGCCGATCATCACCCCGGCCACCAAGGCCGAGGAAGGGGACCATGACCAGGATATCTCCCGAGAGGACATCATCGCCCGGGGCATCGTGTCCAAGGAGGATTATGAGGTTCTTGAAAAATACACCAGGGCCCTTTTCCAAAGGGGCACACAGATTGCCGCGGAGCGCGGTTTGATCCTGGTGGATACCAAATACGAGTTCGGAAAGACCCGGGACGGCGAGATCGTGTTGATCGATGAGATCCACACCCCGGATTCCTCCCGGTACTTTTATGCCGAGGGCTATGCCGAGCGGCAACAAAGGGGGGAGCCCCAAAAACAGCTTTCCAAGGAATTCGTCCGGCAGTGGCTGATATCCAAGGGGTTTCAAGGCCTTGAAGGGCAAAGTGTTCCCGAGATGGACGACGCCTATATCGAATCGGTTTCCCAGCGCTATATTGAACTCTATGAGCATATTACCGGGGAGGTCTTTGTCAAGGCGGACACCAAGGACATCCACAATAGGATCGAGGGGAACGTTTTGGGTTATCTGGGTGGATTAAAATAGGTACTTTAAACTCCCTATTGAATCCAAAGGCATAAAACAATTGATTTCAAACTCTTTAAGTAGGCATTGACCCGCCAAAGTTTCCCTTTACTATTTGGACCGAAGGGGTACCACGCTGACCAAAGCCTTTGACCGATAAGCGTTAAAAATTCATTTACCATTCTATTCGGACAGGGCCGGAAAGCTCCCAAGGCTGCCTCCCAAGAAAACAATTCGTGGAATTTTGTCCTTTCCCCAAGATATCCATAAAGGAATCGCGGGAAACATTTTGGAATCCTTGAAAAGTTTAAGAAAATACATGGGGATCCCATTATTTTTTTGCGGTTTTAAGAATCGATTCCCTATATTTAAAACCTCAAAACCAACAAATGGACAACCGATCCCGTAAGCTGTATTGGAGGGAAAACCTCAAATACCTCTGCATCCTGCTATTTATCTGGTTCCTGGTTTCCTTTGGTTTTGGCATTCTTTGGGTGGACCAATTGAACACCATTCGATTCGGGGGCTTTAAACTGGGCTTCTGGTTTGCACAACAGGGCTCCATCTATGTATTTGTCATCCTGATCTTTGTCTAC
>Ga0079224_100017771_pt1 | contig 10035 bp, 5 predicted proteins | sample Stecom2015_FD_80414 | JGI IMG/M metagenome (GOLD analysis project Ga0079224, IMG submission 80414) | Agricultural soil microbial communities from Utah to study Nitrogen management - Steer compost 2015 | ecosystem: Environmental > Terrestrial > Soil > Agricultural land | place: USA: Utah... | reverse complement strand
GGCGTCGGCAGGACTGTATCCTTTGATATTGCCGAAAGTAAGGCGTAGCGTGGAGTTCGCATCTGGAATAAAGTTTTTTGACTGGTATTTTTCCTTCACGGCTACATAATCTCCCATAAGTCTATTTAAAACGCCTTCACGTCGTTTTTGCTCTGCATTGAATACCTCGCGCTCAGCATCCAGCTCTTTTAGAATTGTTAGTAAATCATCGTTATAATTCTTTAACGACTGGATATCTTTTAATACCGTGTTGTAGAGCGTCTCTTTGCTGTTAAGTTTGGACTTGTCTAAAGCTGCTACTATATAATCTCCCGCTTCCTCTTTATTGGTGAAGTTTTTCTTGACGAAGTAATCTAGTTGGTTGGGGCCATCTAATTGATAGGCGTCCTCAAACATACGGCGTCCAATATTTTTGTCGACCGTAAGATGGTAGCTACCGTAGATGTTGTCTAAATATTCCCGTAATTGATTAATGTTAAGTGCGAATACCTCATCTTCTTGTGTGTTAAGTCCATTTTGCTTGAGGATAGCTTCTATAAAATCGTTTATTTTCGCGTGATAATCAACGCAAAAGTCTGCATAAAACTGAATATAACAAACATAATCCAGCGATTTTATCGCGCCCGATAAACAAACGTTCCACCGACTAAAAAGCTTATTCCCTTTTACAGGCTCGCTTTAGCAATCTGTTCCGTAAGGGTTTTCAGTACCGCATCTTTAAGTGTCGTAGTATCCAGATTTCCTGCCGTATAAAATCGCTCGATATCCTCGTCGCACAATAGGGCGATTTCCATGTTAAATCGTACTATAGGTTCGTTTTCGTCGTGCGATACAGAAGCGTCGCGGATATTTAGTTCATGTATTTGCATAGCTGTTTTTATAGAGAACGGTAAATCTATAAAACGGTTTTAAGAAAGCTTCGGGCGTGGACCGATATACCGTGCGCGCAAACGTCTCTTCTTGGCAGGATTTGCCTGCAGGGCAGCACGGCTATGACGGCACAATCGCTAGCGGATAGCACATTCCCCTGCCTCCGTCGCGCCGAGCGCGCGTACCCACCTTGCTGTGACCAGCAGCTGGCCCACATGCCGCTGACTGTGTTCTGCCGCATGAAACAGCAAGCCGATCAAGGTGGTAGGGATACGCTTGCGCCCTAGAAAGCGGACACGCCCCAGTTCTGCGACATCGATGGTCTTTAGCGTCCCTATTGCCCCCGCGACACGTCGTTTCAGCTCCGATAGCAGTACATCTTTCGTAAGCTCCGGATTGAAAACACCTTCGTTCGATAAATAGTCGAATTGCGCTTCAGAGAGAGGCCGATCATCCGCATAAGTAAACATACGGTCGATGACCCCTCCGATGTGCTGGATATGGAACGCAACCGAAGCCGTATTCTCCGGTCTCAGCCAAAGCAGTGATCCATCCAACGGCGCTATATATTTTTCGACGTCCTCCGTCATCTGCAGGAGTGCGTGGGCAACAGGTTGTAACAGCGCGGGCACACCTTCCACGGGCCCCCGCATCCATACTTCGGGGCTGCTATTTTGGTTCATCATGCTACGATGTTAAACATATGATTGTAACTAACGTGCCCCCGGCGGGCAGTACTGACGTAAAAATCGCGTATACGTTTCCGCGAGATGTTTCGACGTCCCTTCCCCTTCGCTGATGGAATGGCTGCGATTGGGATAAGACATCATCTGGAATGGAATGCCGTGTTTAACGAGCTCGTTGATATAGACCTCCGCATTTTGATAATGCACATTATCATCGCCGGTTCCGTGGATCAGTAGCAGGTTCCCCCGGACATTCTTTGCATAGCTTATCGCTGAGCCGTTGACAAAGTCGGCCATATTTTCCTGAGGTAAGCCCATATAACGTTCTTGATAAATGTTATCGTAAAGCAGCTGGTTGGTTACCGGCGCAATAGCGATTCCCGTTTGATAAATTTCGGGATACTGTCCCAGCAGGTTCAGCGTCGACGCTCCACCGCCGGACCAGCCCCATACAGCAACACGGGTAGTATCAATAAAGCCCCATTTGAATACCTCCTTGGCGCCCATGGCCTGATCGCGGATATTGAGACGACCGATATTTTTATAGATCGACTTTCGCCACGAACGTCCTTTTGGCGCCGGTGTTCCCCTGTTTTCCAGCGATATGTAGACGTAGCCGTCCGCCGACATGTCTCCAAGGTATAAAAAGTTCCTTCCGGTAAAGAAATTGTCGGTGACCGTCTGCGATGCCGGTTCGCCATAGACGTAAAAGACAACAGGGTACTTCTTCGTTGGGTCAAAATTTTTCGGTTTGACGATCCAGCCATCCAAAGTGATGCCGTCTGCAGTGGTGACCTTAAAAAATTCAGCTTTCGCCTCACCTGATGCCAGTCTTTCCATCTTTGCAGGGGGCGCCAGCTCTTTGTGCTCGGGCAGGGAAACAACCGCCCCCTGCGATCGCGATGATATACTGGTGTGGTGGAATAAGGCCAGACGGCCGTTGGGGGAGATGTCATATGTATTCGTCCCTTCAAATGCCGGAGGCGTAAGCCGCGTAGTTTTGCCATTTTTCAGGTTAACCCTGTATAAGTATTTCTGTGTGGCATTGGCGGGCGACGCCGAAAAATAAACCGTATTGGTTTTGCCGTCGAAAAGGTCCACCTGAATAACATCAAAGGTATCCTTACTGACCAGCCGCTCGTTCCCCTTGAGATCGATCGTGTATAGCTGGCGCCAACCACCTTTCTCCGATAGCCATAGAAATTCGTTCCCGTCGCTAAGCCAATCCCAACCGGTGGGGTCATTATTGTTCCAACGCGACTTAATATCTATCCAAGCCTCATCGTGTTCTTCGTGAACCACTCTACTGTTGCCGCCTCCGGCCTCGGCGACAATAATCTGACTTTCATTTTGCTTACGGTTTAAGCGTTGAAGAATGACTGATTTGCTGTCCAGAACCCATTCCATACGTGGAATATAGTAATCGGTTTCGCCCCCCCCCAGGTTCATCTTTACCGACGTGCCACCAGTGAGGTCGTACACCCAGATGCTGGTCGCCGACGGCGGCAGGCCGACCTTTGGATACTCTACGGGAATGGTAAACGAATACAGGCTGTCGGTATTGTTGATCATCAAAAAATTTTTGGTCTTGCGCGCATCCTGCTTCCAAAAAGCCAGCTTAGTACCATCGGGCGACCATCTGAATCCGTCCTGCGTGCCGAACTCCTCTTCGTATGCCCAATCAAACGTGCCGTTGATGATCCGTTCCGTACCGTCGTTGGTGACAGCATGTACCGCATGATCAGCTATATTCTCGATATATATGTTGTGTCCCGATACGTAGGCTATTTTGCCACCGTCGGGAGAAAACTTCGCGAACATTAAAGACGACGGAGGAAAGTCCTGCCCAAGTTGTACCAGGTTTCGGTTCCTTTTATCGAATAGCCAGTAATCGCCCCGTGTATTCTCGCGCCACACACGTTTTGTGTTGGCAAAAAGTAAGAGCTGGTTGCCGTCGGGCGATACCTGAAAGCTCTGCACAGATAACGGCGTGGTTCTTCCCGGCGGTATAAGGTCTTCTCTTTCTAGAAAGGGCTGACGCTGTTCAGGGGCCAGTAAACTTACGACAGCAATACCGTCGTCCGAGAATGCATAATAGCCGTTGCCATCGCTGGTCCAGTTTATCTGGGCCGTGCAAAAATGTGCTAACAAAACAGCAGCGACCACCAAGGCCTGCCGTAGTCCAAAACGCGATACGCTACGCATGTTGTGCTTTATAATGTTCAATGTCATCTGCTGTATGAATTAGTTCCGGTCCCAACCGACGGGATCCATCGTCGGTAATTACAAAATTATCCTCAATCCTCACACCGCCGAAGTCGCGGTAGTCACGGAGTTTATCATAGTTGATAAACTCCTGCAGTTTATGTTCCGACTGCCACATATCGATAAGTTCAGGAATAAAGTAGATTCCGGGCTCGACGGTCAGCACGAAGCCTGTCTGTAGATTTCTACCTAAACGCAGCGATTTCAGTCCAAATGTCGTCGTATCCTTGGGCTCATCTGACGTGTACCCCACATACTGTTCGCCGAGATCTTCCATATCATGGACATCGAGGCCCATCATATGCCCGAGGCCGCACTGGAAAAATAGGGTGTGGGCATGGTGGCTTACCGCTTCCTTCGGATCGCCCTTCATCAGACCGATACTGATTAACCCTTCTACCAACGATTCGCATGCGTGAACGTGCACCTCCTTAAACGGGATTCCGGGGCGGAGGAGACTATTCGCCCGTTGAAAGGCCATATGCACAATGTCGTAGATTTCGCGCTGTCGGGATGTAAACCGCTTGCTAACAGGAAACGTCCGGGTGAGATCTGCGGCGTATCCTAACGCCGTCTCCGCGCCGGAATCGTTCAGGAGCAACTGCCCCTCACGAAGATGGTTCTGCTGGTAGGCATTGTGGAGAATCTCTCCGTGGACGGTAACGATGGGCGGATATGATAAAGGACACCCGCGATCGGCGGCAAAATGTTGAATGGCATTTGTTATTTCACGTTCGCGCATGCCAGGCCGTGCCAGGCGGAGTGCGAGAAGGTGCATCTCAACAGACACCTCTACAGCCTTTTCGATTTCCTCCAGCTCCTGTTCCTCTTTGATGGAACGCTGGGCAACGACGGCCTCGATAAAGGATACTGACCCCGTTAAGGACGTGATCGGCTGTTTTAACAATTCGTGAAGCAAAATCTTGTTATGCGGCTGATATGGAGGTAGGTAATGAATTACGCGACCTTTATTTACGGCCTCACTCAGGTAAGTTGTTAACAGCCCGAAGGGGAGGACCTCGCCCACACCTGCGCCGGCACACTTCTCCCGAAGCGTCTCCTGCCGCCCCATCCATACGATCTGGTCCATCGTCAGTTCGTCGCCAAACACAATCGTCCGCTGCTCGTCAAGGTCGATCAGCGCCGCCAGCCCCGCCTGCTGTATTCCGAAATAATATAAGAATGTGCTATCCTGCCGAAATGGATACGTATTGTGCTCGAAATTAATCGGGTTGTCTATATTCCCTAAAAACAGGAGAACGCCATTTTTGACCTGGTGCCGAAGTGTAGCTCTCCGCCGCTGATATGTGTCTACTGAAAACATGTGAAAAGTTATGTAGCTCCGAAGTTATAAAAATATAAAGATAAAAATGCAAAAGATTAGAACAGACACACGCTCGTATTTTAACCAGTATTGATCGTATTTTGGTGAAAGAAGCGTTATATTTATATGGAAATGTATCCGGACGGCCGCTTTCACCGCGGGAGATTTTACCTATCCGATTTTTATGGGCTTAAACCTCACAGAGATATCCGATCGTCGAATAAATGGCAGCCGATTTATGCCGATGCGTTTCTTATTTTTTTAACTTTGTGCGAAGAGAAAGGGAACTAGGATGTATATTATATTTGATACCGAAACAACAGGTTTGCCAAAGCGGTGGGATGCTCCGATTACGGACACAGACAACTGGCCGCGATGTATACAGATCGCCTGGCAGCTGCACGATGAGATGGGTCGGCTGATTGAACATCAGGACTATCTGATCAAGCCTGACGGTTTTAATATTCCCTATGACTCGGAAAAAATACACGGAATTTCTACGGAGCTTGCCGAACAGGAGGGGGTTCCGTTGCCCGAGGTGCTTGTCAAATTCAACGCTGCATTAGCTAAAGCTAAATTTGTTGTCGGCCAGAATATCGGATTCGATATCAATATTATGGGCTGTGAGTTTTACCGTTACGGGGTTGAATCTCCGATGGCGCAGATGCCTGTGCTCGACACCTGTACCGAGGTAACCGCCGAACTGCTCCAGCTACCGGGAGGACGTGCGGGAAGATACAAGCTGCCCAACCTCACCGAGCTGCATGCGTATCTTTTCGGTGTACCTTTTGCCGAAGCGCATAACGCCACCGCTGACGTCGAAGCCACGACACGCTGTTTTTTTGAGCTCGTACGCCGGGAGGTTTTTACGCCGACCGATTTACTGGTCGATACTGGATATTTTGTAGCTTTCAAGCAGCAGAATCCCGAACCTATACCGTCGGTAGGTTTAACGCATATCAACTTAAAGGCTGCTTCAGATGCAATACGTCAGGCAACTAAGGGCGAGGCTGTTACGACTGTTATCGACGACGAGATCAGGAAAGCGTTTGAACAGGCAGAGTTCGCTCACTTACATAACCATTCCCAATTTTCTGTATTGCAGTCGACTATTTCGATTCCGGCCTTGGTGCAGGCCGCCGGAAAAGCAAACATGCCGGCTGTCGCATTAACAGACCATGGCAATATGATGGGGGCATTCCATTTTGTAAACAGCGTGCTGAGCTACAACAAAGATGTGGAGGCCAAAAACGCCGAAGCAGCAGAGAAAGGAGAGCCTCCGGTAGGCCGTATTATCACACCGGTAGTGGGCGCGGAGTTTTACGTGTGCGAAGATCATAAAGACAAGTCCCGCAAGGACAACGGCTACCAGATCGTCTTTCTGGCAAAGAACAAACGAGGGTATCACAACCTCGCTAAAATGGCGTCTATAGCCTATACTGCAGGATTTTACTACGTGCCACGTATTGACCGCTCCGTCGTTGAGCAATATAAGGAAGATTTAATTGTATTGTCCGGAAACCTGCACGGTGAGGTCCCCAGCAAAGTGCTAAATATTGGAGAGGCGCAAGCAGAGGAAGCGTTGCTCTGGTGGAAAGAACAGTTTGGGCACGACTTCTATGTGGAGATCATGCGCCACGGACAGGAAGACGAAGACCGGGTGAACGAGACGCTCATCCAGCTCGCCCGCAAACACGACATCAAGCTGGTTGCCACAAATAACACATATTACGTAAGCAAAGAGGATGCCCATGCCCATGACATCTTATTGTGTGTAAAGGACGGCGAAAAGCTTTCTACACCGAAGGGGCGTGGCCGCGGATTCCGATTCGGACTACCTAATCAGGAATACTATTTTAAGTCCACAGCCGAGATGAAAAAGGTATTTGCGGATATTCCCGACGCAATTATCAATGTTCAGGACGTGCTGAATAAAATAGAGATTTATTCGCTTAACCGGGATGTTTTGTTACCCAAATTCGAGATTCCCGAAGAGTTCCAGCATCCGGAAGATCTCATTGACGGCGGAAAACGCGGAGAAAACGCTTATCTGCGGCATCTAACATATAGAGGGGCCGAAGAGCGTTACGAGGTCATCGATGACGTTGTCCGGGAAAGGCTCGATTTCGAGCTTGCCACAATAGAAAGAACGGGATATCCCGGCTACTTCCTTATTGTGCAGGACTTTATCGCCGCGGCGCGGGCCATGGGTGTATCCGTAGGCCCAGGCCGTGGATCGGCAGCAGGATCTGCCGTTGCCTACTGTCTGGGAATAACGAATTTAGACCCTATTAAGTACGACTTACTATTTGAGCGTTTTTTGAATCCTGACCGGGTATCCATGCCCGATATTGATGTCGACTTTGACGACGAGGGCAGAGGAAGGGTTATGCAGTACGTGATTGACAAGTATGGTGCGTCTCAGGTCGCACAGATCATCACGTACGGTACGATGGCCGCTAAGTCGTCTATTAAAGATACAGCACGCGTGCTGGATCTACCGTTGCAGGACGCCAACGAGATTGCTAAGCTAATACCAAATCTCAAGCTGAGCAAAATCTTTTCAATGGACGAGAAAGGGCTGAAAGAAGTACTGCGTTCCGAAGAAATAGAGGCCGTAAACCGATTGAAATCTCTGGCGGACGGTGCAGGACTGGAAGCCGAAACCATTAAACAGGCTAGGATCCTCGAAGGTTCTATGCGTAATACAGGCGTGCATGCCTGCGGAGTCATCATTACGCCCGATGATATCACCAATTTCGTCCCCGTGTCGCTGGCCAAGGATTCCGACCTCTTCGTTACACAATTCGACAACTCTGTTGTCGAAAGTGCGGGGTTACTAAAAATGGACTTTCTCGGACTGAAGACATTGACGTTGATTAAGGATACGGTCGCCAACGTGAAGCTACGCCATGGGGTGGAATTGGATCCCGATAAATTTCCTATCGACGATCAGCTGACTTACGAGCTTTTCCAGCGCGGCGAAACCATTGGCGTGTTTCAGTACGAGTCGCCGGGAATGCAAAAATACATGAAGGAGCTCAAGCCGACCGTTTTCGCCGACTTAATCGCGATGAACGCCTTATACCGGCCGGGGCCGATGGAATATATACCATCGTTTATTAAGCGGAAACATGGTATTGAGCCGATAACCTACGATTTGGAGGCCTGTGAGGAGTATCTGCAGGAAACCTACGGGATTACTGTTTATCAGGAGCAGGTAATGCTTTTGTCCCAGAAGCTTGCAGGATTTTCCAAGGGCGATGCCGATGTCCTGCGTAAAGCCATGGGTAAGAAACAAAAGGCCGTTCTTGATAAGATGAAGCCCAAGTTTGTCAACCAAGCGGCTGAGAATGGACATGATCCGAAGGTTCTGGAAAAGATATGGACGGACTGGGAAGCCTTTGCCTCGTATGCATTTAACAAATCACACTCCACCTGCTACGCCTGGGTAGCTTACCAGACTGCTTATTTAAAAGCACATTACCCGGCAGAGTACATGGCAGCTGTTCTATCAAACAACATGAACGACATTAAGCAGGTCACCTTCTTTATGGAAGAGTGCCGCCGGATGGGCTTGTTGGTATTGGGTCCCGACGTGAACGAGTCGCATCACAAGTTTACCGTGAACGATGAAGGGGCTATCCGCTTTGGCATGGGAGCGATAAAAGGTGTCGGAGCCGGCGCCGTGGATACCATTGTGGAAACACGCGAAAAAGGAGGAAAGTACAAGTCTATATTCGACCTTGCAAAACGTATAGATCTGCGTGCTGCCAATAAGAAGGCTTTTGAAAGTTTAGCCTATGCAGGCGGATTCGACAGCTTTACCAATACGCACAGGGCGCAGTATTTCCACGTGGACGGCGATAATACGACAGGGCTTGAAAAGGCCATAAAATATGGTAACCGCGTAAAAGAAAGCGAGAGCTCCGCCCAAGCTAGCCTTTTTGGGGGTTCCGCTGCAACCGAACTGCCGGAACCTGTTCTCGCACCATGCCCACAGTGGTGCCTGATTGAGAAGCTTAAATACGAAAAGGACGTTATCGGTATCTATCTCACCAGCCATCCGCTTGATAACTACAAGTTTGAGATTAAACATTTTTGCCACAACCGTGTGCGCGACCTACAGCTCATCAACAAGGTGAAGGCTAGTGAAGTAGAGGAGGAGGTGCTCCTGGATTTCAACAGAATCAAAAACAAAGAAGTGGTCATCGGCGGGATCGTAGCAGCAGCAAACCACAGAATAGCAAAGTCGGGAAAGCCGTTCGGATCCTTTATTATAGAAGACTATAGCGACTCCTTCGAAATCATGGTGTTCGGAGAAGACTATATAAAATTTAAAGGGTACCTACAGGAGGGACTCTTTGTGCAGATACGTGGGTTGGTACAGGAACGCTTTAAACAGGTAGGAAACTGGGGATTCGAACTGAAGCATATACAACTGCTATCCGACCTCCGCGATAAGATGGCGAAGTCTTTCACGATCCAGCTTCCTTTGCATTTGCTGAACGATAAGCTCGTGGAGCACGTACACACGCTGGTAGAGTCTACGAAGCTCGAAGGCGCGGAGTCCAACTGCCAGCTCAAGTTCAAAATCCTTGACATGCAGGACGAGCTCGCCATCGAGATGCCGGCGAAATCTATAAGGATCAATTTGACCAACGAGTTTCTAGATGGCCTTGAGAAATTAGAAGGTATAAACTATAGATTAAATTGATGGGGTATAGGAATTTTATGAATGACCGGTGACGATTATATATTATTAAAATCTATATCTTTGTTCTATAGCACGAGTAATCATTAAATAAGGACATATTATGGCATTAGAAATTACAGATAGCAACTTCGAGGAGCTAGTATTAAAATCAGATAAACCTGTATTAATTGATT
>Ga0079224_100017770_pt1 | contig 10035 bp, 11 predicted proteins | sample Stecom2015_FD_80414 | JGI IMG/M metagenome (GOLD analysis project Ga0079224, IMG submission 80414) | Agricultural soil microbial communities from Utah to study Nitrogen management - Steer compost 2015 | ecosystem: Environmental > Terrestrial > Soil > Agricultural land | place: USA: Utah... | reverse complement strand
CAGGACGGCGACGTCCGCGCCCGGGTCGTCCAGCACCGCGAGGTCGTCGGCGATCGTCACCTCGGCGCCGAGGGCGCGGGCGAGCGCCACCATGGCACTGGTCCCCGACCGCTCGTCCGAGCGGGGGTCGAGGGGCGTGGCGCCACCTCCCCCGATGGCGACCAGCAGGGCGAGGGTGACGACGACGGCGGCGACGACGGCAGCGACCGTCAAGCCGGTCGACGGGCGGGTGCGGGTGGCGCTCACGTCGGCACCGCGACCTCGGCCCGGCGACCCGCGACGGCGGCGCGCGCCTCGTCGGCCAGGGCGGCGAGGCGGTCGCGCTCGGCCGGCCCGGCGGGGGCGCCGCCGTACCAGACGTCCTCGAACAGGTCGGTGGCGGCGGCGAAGGCGGCCGCTGCCTGCGGCGCCCCGGCCCGCACGTCGTCCACCAGCTCGCGGGCGGTGCGCCCGACGAGGTCGCCGATCACCCCCCGTCCGGCGAGGTCGCCGACGAGCACCCGGTAGCGGGCCCGCACCGCGTCGCGCCACCGGCCCTCGGCCTCGCACCGGGCGACCTCGGCCTCCCAGTCGACCGCCTCGTCGTCGACCGCCTCGTCGTCGACCGACACCAGGACCTTGCCGGCGCCGTCCTCGGGCACCCGCGGGCTCCGCCGCCAAGCGCTGCGGTTCCGCCACACGAGCCAGGCGACGAGGGCCGCCAGCAGCGCGAGGACGACCCAGCCGACCCAGGTGGGGATGCCGGCGACGCCGAGGCCCAGCCCTGACAGCAGCGACTCGAGCCGCTCGGTCACCCACTCGGCGGCGCGCTCGAGGATCGTGCGGTCGTCGGACCACTGGTACTCGGGCCGGGACAGGATCTCGTCCGCCGCCCGCCGCGCCTCGGCGGGGGTGTGCTCCGGCGGCGGCAGGTCGAGGAGGCGCTCAGCCGGCACGATCGAGGACGGCCCGGGCGGCCATCTCGAGGTCGAGGCCCTCGCCCCGGACCCGCAGGTCGAAGTAGAGCAGCACGGTCGCCGCGCCGACGAAGGGGAGCACCAGGGTCTGGGCGACGATCGAGCCGAGCGCCAGCAGCGGCCAGCCGACGTCGTAGCCGACCCACAGCGCGAGCGACTGCGGCACCGCCGCCAACGCCTGGGCGATCACCGAGGCGACGAGGCCCATGAGCAGGGCGATCCCCATCGTCGGGAAGTAGCGGTTGCGCACCAGCCGGATCGACCGCCGCATGGACTCGCCCGCGCCGCACCGCTCGACGCCGATGGCCGGCGCCACCGCGACGAACAGGGGCATGACGAACAGCAGGCCGATGTAGCAGCCGAACGCGCTGGCGATCTCGGCCAGCTTCACGGCGACGAACGAGCCGAGCAGCGCGGGCCAGTGCCGGCCGACGGCCCGGGCCATCTCGCCGGCGGGGGCGTCCCGGCCCATCAGCCACTGGCCCACCAGGTGCCCGATCGCCGCGGCGATGCAGACCAGCGCGACGGCCGGCAGCACGATGGCGAGGACCATCGCGAGGATGTCGCCGCCGGTGGTCCGCGTCTGCTCCTCGAGCACGACCGGGTCACTGCTGACCAGGGGGGCGAGCGCGGCGCCGCCGAGGTCGCGCTGGAGCCAGGCGACGACGAGGTGGGTGGGGACGACGAACACCGCCGCGAGCGACATGATCCGCAGCGGGCGGGCCTTCACCACCGCGAAGCCGCCGTCGAGGATGTCGGCGACCGTCATCGGCCGCAGCGCGACGGTGGGCACGGCGCCACCGGCCGGCGGGGCGTCGTCGTCGACGACGGGCGCCGCGTCGACCGGGATCGCGGCGTCCGGGGCCGGCACGTCCCCCGACGCCCCCGGGACCGCCCAGCCTCCTGCCCTCGGGTCCTCCACGGGCGCCATCATCGCCCATGATGACCCGTGCCGCCGACCACGCGGGAGGCTCCCCCATGCACGGCTACCGACCGAGCACCTACGGCGACCGCTTCGCCGACGTCTACGACGACTGGTACCACGACGTCTCCGACGTCGAGGCGACCGTCGAGCGGGTGGCGGAGCTGGCGGCGGCCCGCGACGGCCGCGTCCTGGAGCTGGGCGCGGGCAGCGGGCGGCTCGCCGTGCCGCTGGCCGAGCGGGGGCTGGAGGTGTGGGCCGTCGACGCGTCCACGGCCATGCTCGCCCGCCTGCGCTCCAAGCGGGGCGGTGGCCGGGTGCGGGCGGTGCTCGACGACATGGCCGAGCTGCGGGCCGGGGACCTGCCGCAGGACGGCGTCGGCGTCGTGCTGTGCGCCTTCAACACGCTGTTCAACCTCACCGACACCGAGTCCCAGCGCCGGTGCCTGCGCCGGGTGGCCGAGCTCCTGGCCCCCGACGGCCGGCTGGTCCTGGAGGCGTTCGTGCCCCCGCCCGACGACCCGGAGCAGGGAGCGGTGAGCGCGGTCGAGCCCCGCCACATCGGCCTCGACGAGGTGGTGCTGACCGTCAGCCGGCTCGACCCCGAGGCCCGCACGGTCACCGGCCAGCACGTCCAGATCACCGAGGCGGGGGTGCGCCTGCGGCCCTGGGTGCTCCACTACGCCTCGCCCGCGGAGCTCGACGAGCTGGCGGCGAGCGCCGGGCTGCGGCTCGTCGAGCGTCACGGCGGGTGGCGGGGCGAGCCGTTCGGCGCGGACTCGGACACGCACGTGTCGCTCTACGCACCCGGCGCCTGACCGGCCTTTCGGCCCTGGTCAGCGGGCGGTCGGCGGACGAGTACGTTTGGCGCGGTGTCCACGATCGTGGTTCCCCCGCCCCGGCGGGCGCCCCGTCCCGTCACCCGCCCGGGCCACGGCCGGAGATGAGCCAGCTCCGACTCAACCCCCTCACCGGACGGTGGGTCACCATCGCCACCGGCCGTGACGACCGGCCGCGCGAGCTCGCCCGCGGCCGGGCGCCGGTGCAGGCCGACCCGTCGCTGCCGTGCCCGTTCTGCCCGGGCAACGAGGAGGCGACGCCGCCCGCCCTCGAGACCTACGACCGCAAGGGCGAGTGGGTCGTCCGGGTCGTGCCCAACCGGTACCCCGCCTTCGTCGGCGAGGGGCCGCTGCAGGTGCACAACCTCGGGCCGGTGTTCACGCAGGCCGAGGCCGCCGGCATCCACGAGGTGCTCGTGTTCACCCCGGAGCACGGTGCCTCGTGGGCCGACCTGGACGACGCCCAGGCGGCGGTGACGATGGCGGCGCTGCGCGACCGGATGGAGGCCCACGCCCGGCGCCCGCACGTGCGCTACACGCAGGCCATCGTCAACCACGGCCGAGAGGCGGGCGCCAGCATCGAGCACCCGCACGGCCAGCTGCTCGGCATCCCCTTCGTGCCCGGCGAGATCGCCGAGGAGGAGGCGGGCTTCCGCCGCTTCGAGGGCTCGTGCGTGATCTGCACGGCGATCGAGGCCGAGGAGGCGGCCGGTCACCGGGTGGTGCACGCGGACGAGCGCGTGGTGGTGGTGTGCCCGTTCTGGTCGGGCACGCCCTACGAGATGCTGGTCATGCCCCGGGCCCACGAGGTCCACATCACGAACGCGGCACCGCCGGACGTCAGCGCCGTGGGGCGCGCCGTGCGCACCGTGCTCGCCCGCCTGCGGGGCGCGCTGGGGGACGTCTCCTACAACATCGTGTTCCACACGGCGCCGCACCGGCACAGCGGGCCGTTCCACTGGCACGTCCACGTGCTGCCACGGGTGACGACGGTCGCCGGCTTCGAGCAGGGCACCGGCGTGATGATCGACGTCGTCGCCCCCGAGATGGCCGCCCGGCACCTCGCGGTCACGGGCTGAGGCGGCGGCGCCCCGCCGCCGGCCCGGGCGGCCGGGGCCGGAGGGACGTCAGCCGCCGTCGGGCGCGGGACGCTCGGCGGCGAGGGCGGTGGCGGCGTCGTAGGCGCGGCGGCGGGGGACGCCGAGGCGGGCGGCGACCGTGCGGGCCGCGTCCCGCGGGGTCGCGCCGGCGGCCAGCTCGGCCTCGACCGCCCGGCGGACCTCGTCGTCCCCGGCCGGCGACGGCGCCGGCGCGCCCTCGAGCACGACGACGATCTCGCCCGGCGGGCGCCGCTCGCTGGCCCAGGCGACGGCCTCGGCCAGCGTGCCCCGCCACACCTCCTCGTGGAGCTTGGTCAGCTCGCGGGCGACGGCCACCCGCCGGTCCCCGCCGCAGACCGCGGCCAGGTCGGCGAGCGTGCGGGCCAGCCGGTGGGGCGCCTCGAACAGCACGGTCGTGCGGCGCTCGGCGGCGACCTCGGCCAGGCGCTCGTCGCGGGCCGCGCCCTTGCGGGGCAGGAACCCCTCGAAGGCGAACCGCCCCGCCGGCAGCCCGCTGACCACCAGCGCCGTGAGCGCCGCCGACGGCCCCGGCACCACCTCGACGGCGTGGCCGGCCTCCACGGCCGCCGCCACCAGCCGCCGGCCCGGGTCGGAGATGCCCGGCATGCCGGCATCGCTCACGAGCGCCACCCGGTCGCCCCGGGCCAGCCGGGCCAGCACCGCCGGGATCTCCCGCTGCTCGGTGTGGTCGTTCACGACGACGAGCGGCCGTCGCTCGATGCCGGCCAGGGACAGCAGCCTGCCGGTCCGGCGGGTGTCCTCGCAGCAGACGACGTCGGCCGAGGCCAGCGCCTCGGCCGCCCGGGGGGTGAGGTCGCCCAGGTTGCCGATCGGGGTGCCGACGAGCACGAGCGCGCCGCCGCTCACCCCTTGACCTCGAGCCGGTCGCCGGGGGCCAGGCCCCAGCGCTCGAAGGCGCCGGCCTCGGCCTCGATGACCGCCCGCGCCCGCCAGACGGGCAGCGAGATGCGGTACGGGGGCATCGTCAGCGTGCGCACGACCCGCATCTCCGCGTCGCAGAAGGCGACGTCGATCGGGAACCGCATGCCGACCGTGTGCACCGACCGGGCGGGCCGCAGCAGGATGGCGCCCGAGAAGCCCTCGCGGCCGAGCAGGCCCTTGGCCCGGGCGCGGTGGCCGTCGGCGATCTCGAGGCTCGCGAGGACCTCGCCGTCACGCAGCAGCCACGGCACGACGACCATGATGCCGATCCCGCCCGGCGGGGCACACCTCCCGGCGCGGGTGGCGTGCCCGCCGCCCCTACACGTTGAACCGGATCTCCAGGACGTCGCCGTCCTGGACCTCGTAGTCCTTGCCCTCGACCCGCACCTTGCCGAGCTCCCGGGCCTTGGCCCACGAGCCGATCTCGACCAGCTCGTCCCAGCGGATGACCTCGGCCCGGATGAAGCCCTTCTCGAAGTCGCTGTGGATGACCCCCGCGCACCGGGGCGCCTTCCAGCCGGCCTTGAAGGTCCAGGCCCGGGTCTCCTTCTCGCCGGTCGTGAAGAAGGTCCGCAGCCCGAGCAGGTGGTAGGCGGCGTGGACGAAGCGGGGCAGGCCGCCCTCCCCCAGCCCCAGCGCCTCCAGCATCTCCGCCCGCTCCTCCTCCGGGAGCTGGGCCGCCTCGGCCTCGAGCTGCACGCACATGCCGAGGACCTCGGCCCGGCCGCCGAGCTCCTCCTCGACCGGCCGGACCACCGCGGCGACGTCGTCGAGCTGGTCCTCGCCCACGTTGACGACGGCCAGCACCGGCCGGTTCGTGAGCAGGAAGTAGGGCGCGAGCAGGGCACGGGCCTCCTCGTCCAGGTCGCTGCGGTAGATGGGCGTACCCTCGGCCAGCGCGGCCTCGGCCGCCTCCAGCGCCGCCACCTCCTCGGCCAGCGACCTGTCCGCCTTGGCCGCCTTGCGACGCTTGGCGAGCTGGTTCTCGACCGACTCCAGGTCGGCGAGGGTCAGCTCGAGCTCGATGACCCGCAGGTGCTCCAGGGGGTCGGAGGGGCCCGGCACCTCGGGGTCCTCGAAGGCCCGCAGCACGTAGACGACCGCGTCGACCTCGCGGATGTTGGCCAGGAAGCGGTTGCCCAGCCCCTCGCCCTTGCTGGCGCCCTCGACCAGCCCGCCGATGTCGACGAACTGCACGCTGGCCGGCACGACGTTCCGGCTGTTCGACATGCGGGCCAGGGCGTCCAGCCGGGGGTCGGGCACCTTGGCCACCCCGACGTTGGGGTCGCGGGTGGCGAACGCGTACGGCGCGGCGAGCGCGCCGCCGCCCGCCAGGGCGTTGTACAGCGACGACTTGCCGGCGTTGGGGAGACCGACGAAACCGAAGCGTTCCACCCGGGCAGGCTACTCACCGCCGGGCCCCGCCCCGCCAGGCGGCCCACGGCGCGGCGGGGCCGGTCGCGCACGGAGTGTGGCCACCGGCGGGTAGGTTGCCGCCCATGGAGCGGGAGATCGTCGTCCGGGGCACGGGTGAGGCGCGCGCCCTCCCCGACCTCGCCAGCCTCCGCGTCGAGACGACGGCGGACCACAAGACGAGGGAGGGCGCCCACGAGGCCCGGGCCCAGCTGGCGGCGCAGGTGGACGCGGTGCTGGCCGAGCACCGCAACGCCATCGGGCGCACGACGATCGCCGCCAGCTGGCTGCGCCCCCGCACCCGCTGGCACCGGGGTGAGGACGTCCAGACCGGCTGGCGGGCCAACCGCACGACGTTCGTCGAGGTGATCGTGCTCGACGCGCTCGGCGAGATCATGACGGGCGTCGTCGAGGCCGGCAGCACGGTGCAGGGCCCGGAGTGGCACATGGCGCCGACCAACCCGGCCTTCGACCAGGCCCGCCGGGCGGCCGCCCTGGACGCCCGCCACCGGGCCGAGTCGTACGCCGAGGCCCTCGGCCTGCAGCTCGGGCCCGTCGCGTGGGTGGCCGAGCCGGGCATGCGGGACGGCGCCGACGTGCCCGTCGCCGCCAACCGGGTCGAGCCGACCGCAGTGGCGGGCGCCGAGGCCGTCGGCTCCGACCCCGGCGAGCCGGCCGAGGACCTGACCCCCGCGGAGCTGACGGTCGAGGCGACCGTCGAGGTGGGGTTCCGGATCCTGTGACCGCGACCGCGCCGATGCGCCCCGCCGACGCCCTCGACCGGATCGTCTACCTGCTCGACCGCGTGCTGGCGGAGCGGGCCAAGGTCCGGGCGTTCCTCCGGGCCCGCGACGTCGTCGAGGAGGTCGGCGACGACGAGGTCGAGCGCCTGCACGCTGCCGGCAAGCTGACCGACCTGCCGGGGATCGGTCCGACCACCGCCCGGGTGATCGCCGAGGCCCTCGAGGGCGAGGTGCCCGCCTACCTGGCACACCTGGAGGAGGAGACGGCGATCGACCCGGGCGAGGGCGCCGAGCTGCGGGCGGCCCTGCGGGGCGACTGCCACACGCACTCGACCTGGTCGGACGGCGGTGCGTCGATCGAGCAGATGGCCCGCACGGCGATGGCCCTCGGCCACGAGTACATGGTGCTCACCGACCACTCGCCCCGGCTGACCGTCGCCCACGGCCTCAGCCCGGACCGGTTGCGGGCGCAGCTCGACGAGGTGGCCGTGCTGAACGAGCGCCTGGCGCCGTTCCGCATCCTCACCGGCATCGAGGTCGACATCCTGGAGGACGGCTCGCTCGACCAGGACGAGGACCTGCTGGCCCGGCTCGACGTCGTGGTGGCCAGCGTCCACTCGAAGCTGCGGATGGAGCGCCGCGAGATGACCCGGCGCATGGTGCGGGCGATCGCCAACCCGCACGTCGACATCCTGGGTCACTGCACGGGGCGCAAGCTGGTGGGCCGGGGGCGACCGCCGTCGTCCTTCGACGCCGAGATCGTGTTCGCGGCCTGCGCGCAGTTCGACACCGCGCTGGAGATCAACTGCCGCCCCGAGCGGCAGGACCCGCCCGACGACCTGCTCGCCCTGGCCCTCGAGTGGGACCTGCGGTTCTCGATCGACACCGACGCCCACGCCCCGGGCCAGATGGAGTGGCTCGCCCACGGCTGCGACAAGGCGGCCCGCCACGGCATCGCCCCGGAGCGGGTCGTGAACACGATGCCGGCCGACGAGCTGGTCGCCTGGGCGGCGTCGCACGGCCCGTGACGGCGTCGCGCTGTGACCTTGACGACCTTGCCTTGACGGCCTTGGCAGCGGTAGCCTGAGGGCATGGCCCGCAGGTCGACGGCCCCGACGGCCCGCCCCTCCACCGGCCCGCCCGCCGGCACGGCGCTCGCCGACCCGCTCGACCCCTACGTCGAGCAGGTCTCCGCCGAGATCACCGCCGAGCTGGCCCGCCGGGTCGCCCGGCTGCGCGCCCAGGGGCACAGCCCCGAGGCGCTGGGCAGCGCCGACGCCCTGGCCGCCCGCATGCTGGCCGCCATCCCCCGGCCCTCGCCCTGGGCCGAGCTCGGCCCCTTCTACACCACCTCCGGATTCGCCCGGGTGCTGGGCGGCATCACCCGGCAGGCGGTGGACGAGCGGCGCCGCCGGCGCACCGTCGTCGCCCTCCGCACGGCCGACGGCAGCTGGGTCTACCCGGCGTTCCAGCTCGACGACCGCAACCGGGTGCTGCGGGGCCTGCCCGCGGTGCTCGACCGGTTCCACCCCCGCACGCCCGAGGACGAGTGGATGGTGGCGTCGTTCCTGGTCGCCCCGCAGCCCGGCCTCGGCGGCCGGAGCATCGTCGACCACCTGCGCGAGGGCGGCGACCTGCAGCCCGTCCTCGACCTGGCCGACGAGCGCGCCGCCCGCTGGGCCCTGGCGTCCTGACCCGGCGCGGCGCCGTGGCCGACGAGACGGCGGGGCCGACGCGCCCCCGGCAGCAGCCGAGCATCGCCGAACCGCCCCCACCGGAGGAGTTGGCCGGCTTCCCCGTGTGGCACGTCCACGCCGGCACCGTGCTGTGCCGGGTGACGGCCGCCGAGCTCGGCCCCTGGTGGTTCTCGAGCGACGGCCAGGGCCGCTTCGACCTCGCCCCGCCTCGGGGCACCTGCTACCTGGCCGACGACGAGGTCGGCGCCCTGCTCGAGGTGCTGGGGCCGACCGTCGTCGTCAGCCCCGAGTGGGCCCGGCGCCTGAGCATGTGGCACCTCGGCCTGCCCGACCAGTGCAGCGCCGCCGACATCACCGTGCGCGCCGCCCGGGGCTTCGGCGTCACGGCCGAGCTGGCCACCATGACCCCCTACGCCCTCCCCCAGCGGTGGGCGGCGGCGTTCGCCGCGGCCGGCCTCCAGGGCGTGCGCTACCGGGTGCGGCACGACCCCGGCGGCAGCCGGGCGCTCGCCATGTTCGGCGCGGCCGGGGAGCGGCGCCGCTGGCCCCGGGGCCGCCGGCAGCCCGTGGGCGCCGAGCTGCTCCACCGCCTCGCGGCGGAGGCGGGCGTGCAGGTCGCGCCGATCCCCACCCTCGAGGACCTGGGCGAGGTATGGGACTGATCCCCCCGCCGCCGGCCCGTCGCGAGCCGGTCGTCGACGTCGTCCACGGCGTCGAGGTCCCCGACCCCTACCGCTGGCTGGAGGACGGCGACGCCGCCGACACCCGGGCCTGGGTCGAGGCGACCAACGCCCGCACCCGGGCGCTGCTCGACGCCCGCCCCGGCCGGGCCGAGCTGGTCGAGCGCTTCGCCGCGCTGTTCCGGGCCGGCGTGGCGACCGCGCCGGCCGTCCGGGGCGGCCGGGTGTTCTCGCTCGACCGGTGGGGTGACCTGGAGCAGGCCGTGCTGGCCGCCCGGGACCTGCACGGCGGCCGGCGACCGCTGCCCCGCACCGTCGTCGACCCCCACGCCCTGACCGGCGACCCCACCGCCGCCCTCGACTGGTACGCGCCGTCGCTCGACGGCCGCCTGGTGGCGTTCGGCATCTCCACCGGCGGCGACGAGCGCAGCACCCTCCACGTGGCCGACGTGGCCACCGGCGAGCTGCTGGCCGACCGCATCCCGTTCACCCGGGCGGCCTCGGTGGCCTGGGCGCCGGACGGCACCGGCTTCGCCTACACCCGCTACCCCGACCCCGCCGTCGTCGGCGAGGAGGCGGCCGACTACCACCGGACGGTGTGGTGGCACCGGCTGGGCGACGACCCGGCCGTCGACGAGCTCGTCTTCGACGACCTCGTCGACGAGACGGCGTGGCCGTCGGTCGAGCTGTCCCGCGACGGCCGGTGGCTGCTCGTCGAGGTG
>Ga0079224_100017769_pt1 | contig 10035 bp, 12 predicted proteins | sample Stecom2015_FD_80414 | JGI IMG/M metagenome (GOLD analysis project Ga0079224, IMG submission 80414) | Agricultural soil microbial communities from Utah to study Nitrogen management - Steer compost 2015 | ecosystem: Environmental > Terrestrial > Soil > Agricultural land | place: USA: Utah... | reverse complement strand
TCGCGCCAAGCGTCATAAGGCTTCTCTAATTTTAAATTATCGAAATCAATCCCTTCGGCGCGGATGGCCGCACCGCTAGAAAGCGTCACTACACGCGCCCCCGCTGCCTTCTCCAACAATGGGAGCAAAAACCCTGTTAAAGCAAAATGTCCAAGGAAATTCACGCCAAATTGCAATTCAAATCCATCCTCCGTTTTAGATGCCGGCGGAATCATTACCCCCGCATTATTGATCAGCAGATCTAAGCGTTCATAACGGGTTTTGAACTGATCAGCAAAATGCTTGACACTCGTTAAACTGGCCAAATCAAGAATTCCTACCTCAAGCGAGCCGGTTCCGCTTCCCGTAGCTCGTATCCGTTCAATTGCTTGCTTAATTTTCTGCTCGTCTCGCGCTGCAATCGTAACCGATGCCCCTGCTTCGTATAACGCTTTTGCTGTTTCAAAGCCAACACCGGTGTTGGCTCCTGTTACAATCGCTACTTTACCTGATAAATCAGGCATGTCTTTCGTTGTCCACATAGTATATTAATTTATTAATGCAACAAAGTTCTTTAAAAAAACAACAACTCGCTTTGTTGCGGCGTCCAAATCGACTTTGTTGTAACGTTCATTAAAGCTTTTCCATTCATCTTTCCCAACAATTACCGTATGCTAGTCTTATATACCAGCTTAAAAATGTTTTTTGCCCGCCCTCTTTTCATAAAAACAACGATGCTGGCTAACGAAAGAATAAGCATATTGATCGGCCATAATACTTCGATGTAAAAACGTATATCACTTACCAACGCCCCCATGTAGAGATGTTGCATCAGTGCAAACAGTAATAATTCGTATTTACGCTTTATAAATAGTTGCTTCATACTTACGGTTAAAAACCTAAACGCAGTATTTAGGAGGCGAGCCTTACTGTTTATCGCTATCTAGCTCGGTTTGTATATTATGGACCTGCTCTTCTACTATTATGTTATGACCATTATCCAATAGGATATTAGATTTGCCATCACGCAACGCTGACACAGCTGCGATCTTCTTTAAATTAATCATCACCGATAGGTTTTCGGGTGATGTAAATGTGTGAAACTTACTCATGGTATTTTATATTGATTAATTGAACACTTCCGTTAAAATAATAGAATCCCCGTGCTCGACGGGGATTCGTGGCTTCCCGGCAACATGAAACAAGTTCACGCAATTTTTAACAGCTTAACCAGGAAGCTCAGGGGCATATTATCGCACGGCCATACGGATTTCTACGTTGCCTCCCAATTTCAAAATCGGCGCATCTTTCGCAATTTCGGCTGCTTCCTCATAATCATCAGCAAGCATCACGATCATCCCGCCTACCGATTCCTTAATCTCTGCATAAGGGCCATTTATGACACTCTTGTTTTTCTTAACAATCTTTCCGCTGCCGTCCCAACGGCGTAATGGTTGTACCAACAGATTCTGTGCTGCAAGGTTACTGTACCATTCTTGCCACTCCTGTAAATGTTTTTCCAAACTTATCGGCGACGGTTGCGCGTCTTCGGTTTCAAAATCGCGTCTGAAAATCATCAAAAATTCGTTCATAGCTATTGGGATGAAATTAGCCAAACATACCTACTTGATAGGAACCGGGAGTATTGGCGAAAGCCAGGTTAAAACGGTTCCAGGTATTGATAGTTGTTATACCCAGCGTTAAATCAACCAATTCTTCATCAGAGAAAGCTTCTTTCGCTGTACGGTAAACCTCATCGGTAACCTCCGTTTTTGTGATGGCTTCTGCCCAGGCCAAAGCGGCCCGCTCACGCGATGTATAATATGGACATTCCCTCCACGCACTCAAGCTATAAAGGCGTTGCTCGGTCTCGCCCATGGCTCTCAACTCTTTCGAGTGCATATCCAAACAGTATGCACAACCGTTAATCTGTGAAACTCTAAAATCCACCAGCTCCAGAAGCTCGCGCTCAATCGTGGCTTTCTTTAGGTATCCGCTTAATGTAAATAAAGCACCCATTGCTTTTTTTCCTTTTTCAAATGCATTAATTCTAGTTTCCATCTTTTTTATTGTTATTATTTTATTGACAAATGATTATTGAAAATTGGACATCCCCTCTAATATAACCTGTCCAACTGTTTTGATAATGAAGGAGGTAAAAAGGACCGACCGCCGTTGGTGGGTCTGCAAGTCCATGAAAACAACCCGCGGGTGGTAAGTTTGCCCCTTAAGGTTACGGCTTGTTTAAAATAGAGAAGTGTTGGCGTGTTTCTATCTATAGAAACGGTACAGCTTACTGAAAATTTACTTCCTCCTTTTAATGTTCGAAAAATATCGATATTATATTTAGACAGCACCATGCCTATGCCATTTCGAGCCTCTTCTTCGATATCGAATTTCAAGACATCATGAATAAAAGATTGGCGGCAATCCGCTAAATAATACGGAACATATAAACCGTCTATATTGCCTTGCAAATTGATATGTTCTTCTTTTGCAGTATACTTTTTTATGTACTCCATCGTCATAGCTAAATATCTTGCCCATCCCGGGTTCACCTACTTGATCCACTGCAAATAGATTGAAATAGGCATCATGGCAAAGGTTAAACAAATGATCACCGCAAACACGTTGCCTGAAAAGCGAATTAAGCCCCTGTATTTATTGTGATCTAACCCTAAGCTTTGAAAAGCACTGGCAAAGCCATGCAAAAGATGCCAAAACAAAGAGAAAGATCCCAAGAGATAGATAATAACTTCAATCGGGTTACTGAACTTTTCAATCATCATCTCGTAGAGAGGCAATTCTTCATCATACAAAAATTGATGGGTCCGATTTGGTATCCAGAAATTCGACGTATGTATAATCAAGAATAACAAAATCAACGTTCCCAATAAAGTCATACTCCTGCTGTACCAAGTGCTCTGCGGTGGGTGTTTTACCACGGCATACCGAATGGGTCTTGCCGCCCGATTTGCCCGCCAAAGGAGCAATCCTTGAATAATATGGAGCAATAAACCTGCTATCAGAATAACTTCAATACTTCGAATAATAGGATTTGTTGCCATAAAATGGGCCCCTAACGTAAAAATCTTTCCCCCGTCGTTATAGAATATAAGCGCATTAATACTAGCATGAACAATGAGAAAGCTGATCAGAAATAAGCCAGTTAATGCCATTGTAAATTTCTTGCCAACAGAACTTGTGAATGTTGTTATAAGCCAATTCATACTTTTAATATCTACTATTTTGCCTATATGAGTTGAGGTGTCTAAAAGCTCCTCGCCTGGCATAACGACAAGAAAGCAACTTTTAGACACACTCATTTAATTATTGTACAGGAGGGATAGCCTCACGAACCTCTACAATGGCTCCGTATTGGATGATCGGACAAGCTTTTGCAAGTTTAACTGCTTCCTTGTAATCATCGGCTTTCACCAAGAAAAGACCGCCAATAGAAAGGTTCTCGGTTACCAACGGACCTTCGCTTACCTTTGCCATCGATTTCGTTGCTTTAATTACTCGTCCGCCCACATCCCAACGTTTTGGAGGGGCAACCAATTTATCTTGAGCCGCAATAGATGCGATCCAATCCTGATAAGGTTTCATTGCCATTTGCATTTGCTCTGCGGTAGGTTTTGGGTTCTTGCTGGTAATGTCTCTGTGGACAACTACTAAATACTCATTCATTTTCGTATGTTTTAAGTGTTTAAAAATTTATTGAATCATGATTGCTATCATGCCTAGATGGCTGCACGTACTTCCACCACAGCACCGTATTGGATAATCGGACAAGCCTTAGCAAGCTCAACGGCTTCATCATAATCATTTGCCTTTACCAAGAAAAGGCCGCCAATAGAAAGGTTATCTGTTGCTAATGGGCCTTCACTTACATCAAACTTCTCACCTTTAATAACCCGGCCCCCGATATCCCAGCGTTTAGGAGGAGCTACCAACTTGTCTTGCGCTCCGATAGAAGCGATCCATTCCTGATAAGGTTTCATTGCCGATTGCATTTGCTCTGCGGTAGGTTTTGGGTTTTTGCTGGTGATGTCTCTGTGGACAACTACTAAATACTCATTCATTTTCGTTCTGTTTTAATTGTTTTAAAAAAATATATGTATCAAATTGTCGGGCAATTGCTGCCCAGGTTAAACTGCTTGTTTTAGTACGATCAATTTATCAGATAGGATCATTTCCGTTGATTGGGTCTCTCACACCGGTGGGATAATTTTCCATTTCCCTTCCATTAGCGTTATAAAACCCATTTTTCCTTCTTCGTAATCGGCAATGGCCTTCCCTAGTTCTTCAGTTGATGACATAAACATAGTTCCGGAGTTGTAAGTCTGCTCCTGAATTGGTAAACCACTGAAAAACAAGAGCTCGCTTTCGGCATGCGCAATAAAAGCCAAACGTTCTATGAAGGAAGACTCTCCAAAAGCTACTGTTGTCCCGGCACTGAGGTATTTAATGTCAACATTGGTTTGCACCCTTACAGCGCCACTCAACAGATGAGTCGTACCGTTCCAACCGATCGGCAAATCGTAGACAAAATTTTCACCGTTTGCGATCTTAATATGTAAAAACGTAAGGGCGCGTTGGGTATCAATTGGATTTACCTTGCTTTCTCCATCGTAATCAATCACAACCCGAATGTTAACCCCCGAATCAAGTCGTTCAGGAATAGCCTGTGCATCAATACAGCCGATCACCTTTGGATCCAATTGTTTATGTTTGCCAGGGATATCAAGCAGGATCTGTAAACCATGCGAAAAATACCCTTCAGGATCAGGAGAGGCTGTTTGAACCAAGCCTCTACCCGCTTGTGCCCAACTTAAACATGTAGGCTGGAGAATCAGATCGGTTCCTGCCGTATCCAGTATGCGGTAAGGTGCCGAATCACTAAAAAGATAAGTAATGATGCACATGCCTGCGTAAGGACGCGGGCGAATGGCCTGTGTACTCATTTTAAAATGTTCGAAACCAAGCAACGGATCCATTAAACCATCAAAGGAAGACGCGCGTACCTTTACCACTGAAAAATCCCGGTTACCAATGAAGGACGATTTAATTAGCCTCGATATTCGGAGAGAGTGCATATAACTTGAATTGATTCCAAGGAAATGGAATTTCTGACAGAACGGCACCTTCTGAATCGTTGTGAACTTGATTCACCACTAAAATATTGGAGTTGAGAAAACTGTACTTTTTTTCGCTTTTCTTTCCCTTCTTCTTTTTAGGTAGCTCATCTTCTCCGTGGTATGGAACCAAGAGGTACGGAACCTGTCCAAGTTGCGGGAAATCATCCAGGGAAATGCTCGAAACAAGGTTTCTTTTCATAGGTTGATCTACCATTCGGACTTCATCATCCACGAACTCACTGCCGTAAGTCATACATTCGCTAGGCCCTTGTTCTTGAGAGGGGCTGTAAAAGCTGTCAATTGCTCGGCTTATCTGCAAGCGCAGATTAACCATTCGCAGGATAAAATCAATTATTTTCATCGTTTTAATTTTTTGATTCAATTTGCTCTTTCTTCGTTTCCCGGTGTAACTGATCGGTGTTTCATGGAAATTCCATGCCGACGTGGATTTAGCTTGTGCACGAACGGGTGGAAAGTGCACATCCCTTACAGCCTCCTCCGGGAGCTGGCACCCGTCATCTTCGTTACGAAGTCAAACAATGTTCTACGAAGCCTTTTCGATTTTGCGCTGCGTTTCCAGCCAATTCATCATGCGATTATTACCTAAATGCGCCATCCCGGCCGGTAAAAGCATTTCATCCGTTAACAACGCCCCAAAATACCGGGCCTGAGGATCGCCCACAATCTTGCGCGAATCGTTGGTAACAGCAAAATACTGTTGCATCAAATCGGGCATACGGAAACGTTCGGGTCCGGCTATTTCTACAACACCATTAACAGGACTATTTAAAGTCACCTCCGTTAAGGCTGCAGCAACATCATCAGAAGAAATGGGTTGCACAAAAGCAGTAGGCAAGCGAACTTCATCACCTTCAGCGGCTGACTTGGCTATGCCACCTAAGAATTCAAAGAACTGAGTGGAATGGACAATGGTATACGGCATACCTGATTCGCGAATTAATTTTTCTTGCGCAATTTTGCCTCTGAAATAACCACTCTCCGCAAGCAGTTCTGTACCAACAACCGACAAGGCTACATGGTGGCCAACACCGGCCGCTTTCTCGGCCGCCAGCAAATTACGGCCGGAAGTTTCAAAAAACTCCAATACGGCTTTATCTTCAAAAGATGGGGAGTTGGCTACATCTACAACGATCTGTGCATTTTCAAGGGCTTGCGCCAAGCCTTCACCCGTAATCGTGTTTACACCCGTTGCAGGTGAAGCTGCAAACACTTCATGACCAAGCATTCGAAGATTGTGTACCAGCTTGCTACCAATAAGGCCGGAGCCTCCAATTACTACGATTTTCATAAAATTTCATTTAAAGTTAATGTCGCAATCAGTAAGACAAGCCACGTGCCACTCAATTAAATAATTGAAAATCAATTTGTTAAAACAAATAGACAATAAAAAATGCCACGATATATCGTCATTCCTCGTAATAATACTCGAAATTTCGTATCATTTCCCCTTTAGAGCATCAAGCCATATCTCGCTATTTTGGATATTTCCTTAATGAAAACGATTCTCAATGATGGAAGGGAGAACGACAAATCGCTTTAATATGCAATACGACAATATTGTATTTAACGCAATTTATCTAAGTTTGCAGCAGGAAATAAAAGGAATTACCGCGAATGCAATAATAATAAATAACATGAAAGCAAGTACAAATAATCAGACGATCCCAATAAACTTGCCCACTGCAGGATTGATTGTTATTAAAGATAACAAGTTACTATTAGCTTTCAGTAAAAACAAAAAAGCTTGGTACCTACCTGGTGGTAAAGTGGATGCAGGAGAAACCTCCATCCAATCTCTTCAAAGGGAAATACGTGAAGAGCTGAATATTGAACTGAAAACTGAATTGTTGACATTTTATTGCCATATTAAAGCAGCCGCATATGGTGAACCTGATAACGTAATCATGACACAAGATTGCTTTTTATACGAACTACATGAACAAATCGAGGCAAGCAATGAAATCGAGGCGGTTGCTTACTTCTCGTATAAGAATTATCTTCAAGAAGCTGCCGTTGTAGGAGGTGTGGTAGAAGTTTTTGAGAATCTTATCAGGGATTGTATATTACAATAGCAGTTGGCCATCAATCCGATTATTATTTTTATTTCATTCAGCGAAATAATCCGACTTCTTTATACCTAGCTTTTTTAGTTTGGAATGGAGGGTAGTAGATGGAACATCGAGGTATTCCGCCGCGCCCCCAGGCCCTGCAAGCTTACCGGCGCAACGTTTGAGTGTATCAATGATATGGGCTCTTTCAACCTGCTCCAAGGTTCTATTCGATACATTGGTTTCGTTTACTGCATCATCACTTTTTACAGGCAAATAAACATCTCGAATGACAGAGTCGGTTGTCATTAAAACACTGCGTTCGATCACATGCTCTAATTCGCGGACATTTCCAGGCCAGCTATAGCCGTTCAATTCCTTTATAACCCGTGCTGAAAGAACTTTCACGTTCTTTCCGGTATTTTTGCTATACCGATCCAGAAAAAACTGTGCAAGCAAGGCGATATCCGATCGCCGATCGCGAAGTGGAGGTAAATGAATAGGAAAAACATTAAGTCGGTAGAAAAGGTCAGACCGAAAACGGCCTTCCGCTACTTCTGTCGCTAAATTACGGTTGGTTGCCGCTATAATACGGACATTTACTTTAATGGTAGTGGTGCCACCAATTCTTTCCAACTCCTTCTCTTGAAGAACTCGGAGTAGTTTTACCTGCGCATCCAATGGCATCTCGCCAATCTCATCAAGGAACAAGGTGCCGTTATTTGCCATCTCGAATTTTCCAATACGCTTTTCTAAGGCGCCTGTAAAAGCTCCTTTCTCATGGCCGAACAATTCGCTTTCGATCAGATTTGCAGGCAATGCGGCACAATTCACTTTTACCATCACTTTATTCTTACGAGAGGATGCATTGTGAATAGCACGGGCGATCAACTCCTTTCCCGTCCCCGTTTCACCTGTTAAAAGAACGGTTGAGTTTGATTCGGCAACCATGCTCATTAGTCCATACACCTTTTGCATAGCGTCACCTCTGCCTATGATTTCCTCGAAATTATAGATGGTCTTCATTTGCTCTTTAAGCAATTCGTTTTCAGTCTCCAGAATGCGCTTATAAGCCAGTATACGTTCATTCGCTCGAATATTGGCACATGCAACGGAAATCTGGGAACAAATGCCCTTAATAAACTCCCTATTGATAGCATCACTCAAGACCCATAAAGTGCCAATATCGGTGTTTCCCACCCGTAAGGCTGTTGCATAAGTATATTTGAACCCAACTTCTTTCCACAACTGCGCGTAGGGATTACCCGGATCCCTTTTTAATTCCTCTTCCACATTCAATATAATAGCGTCATTGCTATTCAACACCCGAACGGTATAGTTCTCATGAATGTCAAGCCGGGCGTTCAACCGTTCTTCAAAACTGTCTTTAACATGATGGAACAGACTTTCGTCCCACATATAGTGCCGAAGCGTAAGGCCGTCATCTTCGAGTAGATTGAGCATCGCCAACTTGGTATTCAATAACTTGTCGAACACATTGAAGATAGCAACCCGTAAGTCGGCTTTTGTACGCACGCCTGCGATATCATCGCAGAAGTTAAGCAGTAATTGCTGTTGTTCCTGTTTTTTAACTAATGCATCGTTTGCCATAATATTGGCCATCGCTATGGAAATCTGCAAACAGATACCTTTCAACAACGTTAAGTTGATATCATCAATACCTATCCACAAGATACCTAAATCTGTATTCCCATTACGAAGCGCAACACCGATCATTTTTCTGAAGCCCATCGATTTCCAAAAACAGATATAGTTTGCCGTAATGCCTCGGTCGATTTCCGAATCAATATTAATAAAAATCGGAATGGGACTTGCCAATACCCGATCTTGCAAACCATCATTAATAAGATATTGGAAGTCCAACATCTCCGATAGGTCTTCATTTTCCGGCATAGTGATGTTGTCGTAAATATATGTGCTCGTCGTTAGGCGGTCGTCGTTAATAGTGCAGATAACATACCCTTTTAAAGCCTTCAATCTCTTTAGCGATTGACGAACAGCCATGGCCAAATCTTCACGATTTCGTACACCCGATAAATCGTAACTTGCATCCAGTAAAATTTTATTATTCTCCTCTTTCTGAACAATCAATTCGTTTCTGATAACATTAGAGACGGCATGAGAAATCTGGGGAGCAATCCCTTTAATAAGACTCCTAAACGCTGGTGTAAAACTGTCTTTATTGTCAGCATAAACATGTAGAAAAGCAACGGTTCTGCCATTGCTTTTTAGCGGTGTCATCAATATTTCTTTGATGCCACATGCGTAATTTACGCGCAAAAAAGAGGGGCTTTTAGGGTGCGAAATCACCTCTTCAAGTAGAAATGATACAGGTCCATCAGCCGCTAAAACCTGCTGTATGAAAGGTTCATCTAAATCGAAACCTGTTTTGATCAAGGTAGGATATTCCGGATGGTCCCTTAAAGGAGATGAAGTTGGATCTAATATGAATGGACGATATACATTTTCCGTTTCATCAATAAGCGTAACGATGGCATGAACGTAATAGAAATAGCTTTTTATTCGTAATGATAAAAGTGCCATCAAATCGGCTTTTTTATGAATCCGGGTAATGTCTTCGCTAAGTTGCAGAATAACTTGCCTTTCCCGTTGATAGTAATCCATACCGAATTCCATATCGCTTATTTTTTTTATCAACTTATACATAAAGATTTATATAGAAAAATAAAAGTTGACGGAAAAACATACAACTCATTACGTGTTTTTGCCATTCACCTAAGTTGTTCCGCCCGGTATTTTTGATAGTAGCTAACAAGTTGGTTCGATTACGCAACTGGAAGCTGTTTTGCGAATTCAGAAAAACC
>Ga0079224_100017768_pt1 | contig 10035 bp, 9 predicted proteins | sample Stecom2015_FD_80414 | JGI IMG/M metagenome (GOLD analysis project Ga0079224, IMG submission 80414) | Agricultural soil microbial communities from Utah to study Nitrogen management - Steer compost 2015 | ecosystem: Environmental > Terrestrial > Soil > Agricultural land | place: USA: Utah... | reverse complement strand
CTCGAGCGCGTTCTGCGAGTCCAGCCGGGCGCGGTGCTGCACCACGTTGACGTCCGGGTTGAGGCCGGTCAGCGTCCTGGCGGCGCTCTCCACCTTGTGCACGCCGACCCGGTCGGTCGAGTGCAGGATCTGCCGCTGCAGGTTGGTCGCGTCGACCACGTCGTCGTCCACCATGCCGATGGTGCCGACGCCGGCCGCCGCCAGGTACATCGACGACGGCGAGCCGAGGCCGCCGGCGCCGATGCAAAGGACGCGCGACTTGAGGAGCTTGATCTGCCCCTCCTCGCCCACCTCCGGCAGCATGGTGTGGCGCGAGTAGCGCGCCTGCTGCTCCGAGGTGAGCGTGAATGGCATGTCGAACGGCAGCCCGGCCCGCTTCCAGGCGGTGAAGCCGCCGGCCAGCGACTCGACCCGGGTGTAGCCGAGCTCGCGCAGCGCGCGGGCCGACAGTGCCGAGCGCGCCCCGCCGGCGCAGTAGAGGACGATCGGCTGGTCGCGGTTCGGCACCGCGTCCTCGATGCGCGGCTCGAGGAAGCCGCGCGGGATCCAGCGCGAGCCGGGGATGTAGCCCTGGGCGTACTCGTCCTGCTCGCGAACGTCGATCACCACCGGGCGCTCGCCCCCGCCCTCCAGCCGGGACCTCAGCCCGGGCACATCGATCTCGCTGATCTCGCTCTTGATGGACTTGAGGTAGTTCTGGTAGCTCGGCATGGGCGGGGCTCGGGCGCGCAGGGGCGCGACTCGACTCATGATGCGGCGCGGGCCGGGGGGTGTCAAACCGCGCCGCGGGGGCGCGCGGCCGCCTCGTTTGACACGCCCCCCGAAACACTGCACAAACGTACTCATGGCGGAACACGACGCGAGCAGCTCCAGCACCGAGACCCCGACCACCCCGTCCACCGGCGGGTTCGTGGCCGACGAGGAGCGCCTGGTCTCCCTCACGCCGCTGGCCGCCGAGAAGGTCCTCGAGATCAAGAACGCCGAGGGGATCGAGGACGACATGGCCCTCCGCCTGCGGGTCATCGGCGGCGGCTGCTCCGGCTTCTCCTACGATCTCTACTTCGACGCCAAGAACGAGATGGACCGCGAGATCGAGTGCCACGGCGTGCGCATGGTGGTCGACCAGATGAGCCTGATGTACCTGTTCGGCACCGAGATCGACTACGTCGAGGGCCTGGCCGGCGCCGGCTTCAAGTTCCACAACCCGAACGTCAAGTCCACCTGCGGCTGCGGGTCGTCGTTCCAGGCGTGAGCCGGCCGACGGGGTGACCGTGGACATCGGCGGGCTCCTCGCGCGCGAGCTCGGGCCCGGCCAGGTGCTCGGGCCGGAGGCGGCCGAGCGCCTCGACGACTACGGCCGCGACGAGTGCGACGACCAGCGCTTCCGCCGCCGCCCGGACTGCGTGGTCCTGGCCGAGCGGCGCGAGGACGTCGAGGCGGTCCTCCGGCTGTGCCGCGAACGGCGCGTGCCGGTCACCCCGCGCGGTGCGGGCAGCGGCAAGGCGGGCGGCTGCGTGCCGCTCGAGGGCGGCGTGGTGCTGTCGACCGAGCGGATGGCGCGCATCCGCGCGATCGACGAGGACGACCTGGTCGCAGTGGTCGAGCCGGGCGTGGTCACCGGCCTCCTGCAGGAGGAGGTCGAGGCGCGCGGGCTGTTCTACCCGCCGGATCCCGCCTCGCTGGCGTTCTGCAGCCTCGGCGGGAACGTGGTGACCAACGCCGGCGGCCCGCGCGCCTTCAAGTACGGCGTCACCCGCCACTACGTGCTCGGCCTCGAGGTGGTGCTGATGGGCGGCGAGGTGCTGCGGGTCGGCGGGCGCACGGTCAAGCGCTCGTGCGGCTACGACCTGACCGGCGGCTTCGTCGGCAGCGAGGGCACGCTGGCGGTCGCCACCGAGATCGTCCTCGAGCTGATCCCGCGGCCGCCGGCGGTGCGCACCGCGCTGGCGGTGTTCCCGGACGTGCGGGTGGCCGGCGCCGCGGTGACCGCGCTGCTCCGGCGCGGCTTCCGCCCGCGCACCCTCGAGCTCATGGACCGGACCTGCATCGAGCACACGGTCGGGGTGACCGCGTACCAGTTCCCGCGCGGTGCCGGCGCGGCGGTCCTGTTCGAGCTCGACGGCGAGGAGCAGGCGCTCGGCCCGGCGCTCGAGCGCGCGGGCCTTGTGTGCGAGGACGCCGGCGCCCGCGAGGTGCTGGTCGCCCAGAGCGAGCGCGACCGGCGCGACCTGTGGCAGGCGCGCCGCGAGCTGTCGATGCTCTTGCGCGCCGGCAACCGCTGCAAGGTGAGCGAGGACATCTGCGTGCCGCGCGGCGCGCTCGGCGAGATGCTCGCCCGGCTCGACCGGCTGGCGGCGGACACCGGCATCCGCTGCGCCACCTTCGGCCACGCCGGCGACGGCAACCTGCACGCCCAGATGCTGCTCGACGGCGACCCGGCCGACCCGGACGTGGGCGCGCTGGTCGAGCGGGCGCTGGCGCGGCTGTTCCGCGACACCGTCGACCTCGGCGGCACGCTGTCCGGCGAGCACGGGGTGGGCGCCGCCAAGGCGCGCTTCATCCCGCTCGAGATGCCGCCGGCGCTCATCGAGTGGCAGCGGCGGGTCAAGCGGCTGTGGGATCCGGACGGGCTGCTCAACCCGGGCAAGGTGCTGCCGGCGGCCCCGTCTCGCTGCAGCGAGTGACATGCAGCCGCTCGATCACCGCGCCCGGCTCGAGGAGATCGCCCGCCGGCTGGCCGGCCGCCGCCGGCGCGAGCTCGCGATCCCCGGCTTCCGGCCGGCGGCGGTCCTGCTCGGCCTGCTCGAGCGCCAGGGCGACGCGGTGGTGCCGATGATCGTGCGGCCGGAGGGGATGCGCGCCCACTCCGGCCAGATCGCCCTGCCCGGCGGCGTGCGCGATCCGCAGGACGAGTCGCTGGTGGCGACCGCCCTGCGCGAGGCCGAGGAGGAGCTCGGCATCGCGCCGGACCAGGTGCGGCCGCTCGGCATGCTCGACGACGTGCCGACGCCGACCGGGTTCGTCATCACGCCGGTGGTGGCGGAGATCGCCGGCCCGTGCTGCTACGCGGCCAACCCGGACGAGGTCGCCGAGGTGTTCGAGGCGCCGCTCGACCTGTTCGCCGACCCGGCGCACGCCGAGGACATGGGCGAGCGCCGGGCCATGGGCATGGTCTACCGCCTGCGCGCGTACCCGTTCGAGGGCCGCCGCATCTGGGGCGCCACCGCGCGCGTCATGGAGAGCCTCTTCGAGCTCCTGCGCGCCGGTTGACGAGCTGTCACGCGCCGGCAGACGGCCAGCGACTACTTCCGCAGGTGCTTCTCGAGGAAGAGGATGCTGAGCAGCATGTAGGTGTCGCGGTTCTCGCGCTTGGCGAAGCCGTGCCCCTCGTCTCTGGCCAGCATGTACCAGACGTCGTGGCCGCGCGAGCGCACCGCCTCGACGATCTGCTCCGCCTCGCTGGCCGGCACCCGCGGGTCGTTGGCCCCCTGGGCGACAAACAGCGCGCTCTTGATCCTGTCGACGTTGTTGAGCGGCGAGATCGCCTCCAGGTGCTTGCGCATCTTTGGGTCGCGCTCGTCGCCGTACTCGACGCGGCGCAGGTCCCGCCGGTAGTCCGCGGTGTTCTCGAGGAAGGTGACGAAGCTGGAGATGCCGACCACGTCGATGCCGGCGACCAGCCGCTCGCCGAAGTGGACCAGCGAGGCGAGCACCATGTAGCCGCCGTAGGAGCCGCCCATCACCGCCACCCGGCGGGCGTCCAGCTCCTTCTGCGCGCCGATCCAGTCGAGCAGCGCGCCGATGTCCTTGACCGAGTCCTCCCGCTTCATCCCGTTGTCGAGGGTGAGGTAGGTCTTGCCGTAGCCGTCGGAGCCGCGCACGTTGGGCTCGAGCACCGCGATGCCGGCCTCGGCCACCAGGAACTGGGTGAGCGGCGAGAAGTACGGCAGCGCCTGCCCCTCGGGGCCGCCGTGGATGTCGACCACCACCGGGAACGGGCCGGCGCCCTTCGGCTTGTAGTAGAAGGCGGGGATCTTGCGGCCGTCGAACGATGTGAACTCGATCAGGGTGGGCTCGACCATGCGCGAGGTGTCCAGGCCCCCCATCTCGCTCTCGGTCCAGCGGGTCAGCTTGCGGCGCCTGAGGTCGTAGGTGTACGCGTCGCCGGTGCGGGTCGCGCTCGCTAGGGTGAAGCCGAGCACCGGCGCGCGCCGCGCGAAGCGCAGGCCGTAGACCAGGCCGTTCGGGATGCCCTTGAGCGGCTGCGCGCGGCGGCGGCGGGTGTCGTACAGGTGGACGCGCGAGATGCCGCCCTCGTTGACCACGTAGGCCAGCGTGCGGCCGTCGGCCGACAGCTCGATCTCGTCGACGTTCCACGTCAGATCGCCGGTCAGCGGGCGCCAGGTCTTCTTGGCCAGATCCACCTCGTAGAGGTGGACGAACTCGCCGTCGCGATCGCTGGTGATGTAGGCGCGCTTGCCGTCTGGCGCCAGCACCGCGTCGCGGTAGGAGGCCGCCGGCTCGCCGGTCAGCTTCGTGACGGTCTTGCTCGCCAGGTCGGCCAGGTGCAGGACCGAGCTCGTGATCGAGATGTACTCGAGGATGAGCAGCCGCTTGCCGTCGGTGGAGAAGTCGACCGGCTGCCAGTAGCCCTTGCCCTCGACCGCGAGCGAGGCGGTGGTCGGGCTGGCGCCGTCCGACACCCAGAGGTCGAAGTCGCGCCCGTTGCGCGCGTTCGACGCCCAGGCCAGCCGCTTGCCGCTTGGCGCCCACAGCGCGCCCGAGTTGCGGCTCTTGCCGTCGGTCAGGACGGTGGTGGTGTTCTTGTCCAGGTCGAGCCGGAGGATCTGGTAGTTCTCGTCGCCGCCGACGTCGCGCGTGAACACGACCGAGGACGAGCTGCCCGGCACGAAGCGGGCGCCCCGGGTCGGCTCGCGCGAGAAGGTGATCTGCCGGCGCGCGCCGCCCGGCTGGCTCACCAGGTGGATCTGGCTGCTCTGGCCGAAGCGGGTCGCGATCAGGATCGCCTTGCCGTCGTCAGAGATGTCGGCGAGCGAGGCGCTGCGGGTCTCGAGATAGGACTGCAGGCGGGCGCGCAGGTCGTCCGGGATCGGCGGGGTGCCCTCGAGCACCAGGTTGCCGGCGGCGGCGCCGGGCGCGCCGCTGTCGGGCGGCGGCGCGGTCGGCCCGGCCGGCGGCGGCGCCACCGGCTCGCCTGCGCCGGGCGGCGCGGGCAGCGCGGCGGAGCCGGAGCCCTTCTGGCCGCCGGAGCAGGCGGCGACGAGGAGGACGAGCGAGATCGCGGTCGAGCGCATGGCCGGGACTCTACCGCCAGCCGGGGCGGCGGGGAACTGCTCCGGCGAAGCGGCGCGCCCGGCCCGGCTCAGTCGCCGGCGACGAAGAAGATCATCTTCCAGGCGCCGTCCACCCGGGCGAAGCCGGCGCGGTAGCCGAGGTAGCCCTGCTCGGTGAAGAACCGGGTCGGGCACACGATCCGCTGGCTCTGCGGGTCCTCGGCGCAGCCGCCGGACAGCGCCTTGCCGAGCTCGACCAGGGCCGCCGAGTCCGCCTGCCACACCGCGATCGCGGTGTCGGCCGAGGGCGCCTCGCCCAGGCTGAAGGTGAACTCGTCGGCCATCAGCGGGCGCAGCGCGGCGACGTCGCGCGCGGCCGCCGCCTGCTCGACCTTGCCGATCACCGTGGCGGCGTCGGCCGGGATGCTGCCGTACTTGGCGACGTCCAGCGGCGGCGGCGCCTTCTTCTGCTCGTCGTCGCCGCTGCGGTACCGCAGCGGCACCGCGTACTGCTTGAGGCGGCGGTAGATCGCCACCTCGAGCGCGTTGACCCGCCCCTCCAGCCAGGGCGGGATCTCTGCCCCCTTGAGCGGCGTCGGGATCTCGCCCGCCTTCCAGGAGGAGGCGTAGCCCTCCACCCGCACCCGCCACGGGTTGCCGCCGACCACGCGGACGTCGAAGCGGATGAAGTAGACCTTGCGCAGGGCGGTGGTGGTCTGGAACGCGCTCGGCTGGCTGCCGGCGGTATGCTGGACCGGGATCTGCTGGTCGTCGGTGCCCTGCTGCACGTTGATCGGGTGCCACGGCGTGGCGATGTGACCGACCCGGGCGTCCTCGACCACCGTCGGGTAGAGCTCGCGCACCGCCGCCAGCGTCTCGCTGTACACGATGGCGAAGTCCGCCTCGTAGCCGGACGTCTTGGCGCTGCGCACCTCCTGATCCGAGGCGCCGCAGCCGGGTGCTCCGGCCAGCAGGAGCGCCGCGATCATGATAGGAAGGGGTCGAGCAGGCATGGGCGGCCCAGCCAAACGCAAACCGAGCGGTCGAGCAAGGGAGATCCTGGAGATACTACAGCGCACCTGGCCGGACGCCAGGTGTGAGCTGGACTTCAAGGACGCCTATCAGCTCACCGTCGCCACCATCCTGAGTGCCCAGTCGACCGATCGCCGCGTGAACATGGTCACGCCGGAGCTGTTCCGCCGCTATCCGACGCCGGCGGCGCTGGCCCGGGCGGACCTGGCCGAGGTGGAACAGCTCGTCCACTCGACCGGCTTCTTCCGGCAGAAGGCAAGGAGCATCGTCGCGATGGCGCGCACCGTGGTGAGCGACTTCGGCGGCGAGATCCCGCGGACGATGGAGGAGATGGTCAAGCTGCCCGGGGTGGCCCGCAAGACCGCCAACGTGGTGCTCGGCTCGGCCTACGGCATCCCGTCGGGAGTCGTGGTCGACACCCACGTCATCCGGGTCGCCGGGCGACTCGGCCTCACCTCCCACACCGACCCGGTCAAGATCGAGCGCGATCTGATGGAGCAGGTGCCGCGCGACCGCTGGATCGCGGTCGGCCACCAGCTCATCTGGCACGGCCGGCGGATCTGCCACGCGGTCAAGCCGAGCTGCGCCGAGTGCCCGCTGGCGCCGCTCTGCCCGTCGGCGGTGCTGCCGTGATCGCGCCGGTGGTCGCGGTCGGCGCCATCGCGTTCGACGAGGACGGCCGCGTGCTCCTGATCCAGCGCGGCCGCGCCCCCGGCGCCGGGCTGTGGACGGTGCCGGGCGGGCGGATCGAGCCGGGCGAGACGGCGGCGGCGGCCTGCGCCCGCGAGGTGGCCGAGGAGACCGGCCTCGAGGTGGAGGTCGTCGCCCTCGCCGAGGTGGTGGAGCGGATCGGCCGCGCGCCGGACGGCGCCCTCACCCACCACTTCGTGATCCTCGACCACCTGGTGCGGGTGCGCGGCGGGGAGCTCAGGGCCGGCGACGACGCGGCGGCGGTCGGCTGGTTCGGCGGGGGCGAGCTCGAGCGGCTGCCGCTGACCGACGGCCTCCTGCCGGTGCTCGAGCGCGCCCGCGCGCTTGCCTCGCGCGGCGGCGCGGGTTAGGTCGAGGTGTGACTCTCCCCGTGGTCGATCACGTCCCGCTTCGCCGGGACCAGGTGCCGGAGCGCGACTGGAACGACTGGCGCTGGCAGCTCCGGCACATGCTGTCCTCGGCCGAGGAGCTGGCGCAGGTGGTGCGGCTGAGCGACGAGGAGCGCGCCGGCCTGGCCGCGACCCGCGGCCGCTTCCGGGTCGGCGTCACCCCGTACTACGCGAGCCTGATGGACCCGGAGCGGCCGGAGTGCCCGATCCGGCGGCAGGCGATCCCCTCGCCGCTCGAGGCGCGCACCGCGCCCGGCGAGCTGGTCGACCCGCTCGGCGAGGACAGCCACCACCCGGCGCCGTGCATCTTCCACAAGTACCCGGACCGAGTGCTCCTCATGGTGGTGGACCGCTGCGCGATCTACTGCCGGCACTGCAACCGGCGCCGCATCGTCGGCGGCGACCGCCCGCCGCGCGCCTCGGAGCTCGACGCCGGCATCGACTACATCGCCCGCACGCCGCGGGTGCGCGACGTGCTCCTGTCCGGCGGCGATCCGCTCCTGATGGCGACCGGCAAGCTCGACGGCATCCTCGCCCGGCTGCGCGCCATCGGGCACGTGGAGATCATCCGCATCGGCACCCGGGTCCCGGTGGTGCTGCCGATGCGGGTGACCGACGAGCTCTGCGCCGCGCTGCGCCGCCACCACCCGCTGTTCGTCAACACCCACTTCAACCACCCGGTCGAGCTGACCGAGGAGGCGCGGGCGGCCTGCGCCCGGCTGGTCGACGCCGGCATCCCGGTCGGCAACCAGACCGTGCTCCTGCGCGGCATCAACTCGTCGGTGCGCTGCATGCGCGCGCTCATGCGGGCGCTGCTGCGGGCGCGGGTGCGGCCGTACTACCTGTTCCAGGGGGACACGGTGACCGGCACCGACCACCTGCGCACGCCGGTCGAGGCGGCGATCGAGATCATGGACGGGATGCGCGGCTGGATGACCGGCATGGGCATCCCGCACCTGGTGATCGACGCGCCCGGCGGCGGCGGCAAGATCCCGATCGGGCCGAGCTACCTGCGCACCTGCGGGGAGGAGTTCGTGACGCTGCGCAACTACCGCGGGCTCGAGGTCCGCTACCCGCAGCCGGCCGAGCGCGACTGCACGGTGCCGTACGACGACATCTACTTCGCCGGCCAGCCGGAGGACGACGACCGCGAGGGCCCGGGGGCCGCGTGACCGCCGACCCGGCCGCGCTGACCGCCGCGGTCCTCGAGGAGGCGCGCGCGCTCGGCTTCCACCGGGTCGGGGTGGCGAGAGCCGAGCCGTCGCGCCGCTACCGGGCGTTCGAGGAGTGGCTGGGGCGCGGCATGCACGGCGACATGAGCTACCTGGCGACGCCGGAGCACCGGGTCGGCCGGGCGGACGTGCGCGCGCTCCTGGCCGGCGCGCGCTCGGCGGTGGTGGTGGCGCTGGCCTACGACGCCGGCGTGGTGCCGGCGGCGCGGCTGGCGGGCGGTCCGCGCGGCGAGGTGGCGCGCTACGCGCGCGGCCGCGACTACCACGCGCTCATGAAGTGGCGGCTGCGCGATCTGGCCGACCGGCTGAGCGAGCGGGTCGGGCGGCCGGTGGCGGCGCGGCCGTGCGTCGACACCGCGCCGGTCCTCGAGCGCGATCTCGCCGAGCGCGCCGGGCTCGGCTTCATCGGCAAGAACGCGCTCCTCATCGCGCCGGGCGCCGGCTCCTACCTGCTGCTCGGCGAGCTCCTGCTCGACGTGGAGCTGGCGCCGACCGGGCCGGAGGGCGAGGCGCCGGCGCGCTGCGGCACCTGCCGCGCCTGCCTCGAGGCCTGCCCGACCGGCGCCTTCGTCGGGCCGCACGTGCTCGACGCGCGCCGCTGCATCTCGTACCTGACGATCGAGCACCGCGGCGCGATCCCGCGCGAGCTGCGAGAGGCGATCGGCACGCGGGTGTTCGGCTGCGACGTGTGCCAGGAGGTGTGCCCGTTCAACGCGGCGGCGCCGGCGCGCACCGGCGGCGACGCCGAGATCGCCGCGCTCGCCGACCTGGAGCGGAGCGCGCCCGACCTGGTGCGGCTGCTCTCGATGGGGCCGGCGCGGTGGCGCCGCTTCGTCGGCAAGACGCCGCTGCGGCGCGCCGGCCGCGATGGCCTCCTGCGCAACGCCTGCGTCGCGCTCGGCAACGCCGGCGACCGGTCGGCGATCCCGACCCTGACCGCCGCGCTGACCGGCGACCGCAGCCCGCTCGTGCGCGGCCACGCCGCCTGGGCGCTCGGCCGGCTCGGCGCGCGCACCGCCCTCGAGTCCGCCCTGCCGGCCGAGCGCGATCCGTCCGTGCGCGAGGAGATCGAGGCCGCCCTCGCCTGATCACCCCGGTCCCGGCTGCGGCGCCGGCGGCTGCGGCTGCGGCTGCGCCGGCGGCTGCGGCTGCTGCGGCTGTGGCTGCGCCGGCGGCTGCGGCTGCTGCGGCTGCGCCGGCGGCTGCGGCTGCGGCTGCGGTGGATACGGCTGCGGCGGATACGGCTGCGGCGGATACGGCTGCGGCGGATACGGCTGCGGCTGTGGTGGATACGGCTGCGCCGGCGCCGTCTCCTTCCGGTCGGCGTCGATCCGGTAGGTGATCCCGACCTGGAACTGGTAGCTGAACACCGGCCCG
>Ga0079224_100017766_pt1 | contig 10036 bp, 8 predicted proteins | sample Stecom2015_FD_80414 | JGI IMG/M metagenome (GOLD analysis project Ga0079224, IMG submission 80414) | Agricultural soil microbial communities from Utah to study Nitrogen management - Steer compost 2015 | ecosystem: Environmental > Terrestrial > Soil > Agricultural land | place: USA: Utah... | reverse complement strand
GGGGAAGCGGGCGAGGGTGTACCGGACGGGGTCGCTGCCGATCCACTCGATGAGGTCGGCGAGCTCGATGATGTTGCCGGCGCGCTTGCTCAGCCGGGCCCCGGCCACGGAGACGAGCTGGCCGATGAGGACCTCGATGTTGACCTCGGGGTCGTCGCCCGCGCACGCCGCGATCGCCTTGAGCCGGTTGACGTACCCGTGGTGGTCGGCGCCGAGGAGGTAGATCTTCTCCGGGAAGCCGCGGTCCTTCTTCGACAGGTAGTAGGCGGCGTCGGCGGCGAAGTACGTCGGGGTGCCGTCGGCGCGGATGAGGACGCGGTCCTTGTCGTCGCCGAAGTCGGTGGTGCGGAGCCAGACGGCGCCGTCGGCGTCGTAGACGTGGCCCTGCTCGCGCAGGCGGGCGACGGCGGTCTCGACGGCGCCGCTGTCGTGGAGCTCGCGCTCGGAGAAGTAGACGTCGAAGTGGACCTCGAACTCGGCGAGGACCTGCTGGATCTCGGCGAGCTGGAGCCGGTAGCCGGTCTCGCGGGCCACGGCCAGGGCCTCGTCGGCCGGGAGGTCGGGCAGGTCGGGGCGCTCGGCGAGCACCTTCTCGGCGAGCTGGGTGACGTACTCGCCGCGGTAGCCGTCCTCGGGCACCTCGGTGCCGGTGGCGCGGGCGAGGACGGAGGCGCCGAACTTGTCCATCTGGGCGCCGGCGTCGTTGATGTAGTACTCGGGCGTGACGTCCGCGCCGGCGGCGCGCAGCAGCCGGACGAGCGAGTCGCCGAGGGCCGCCCACCGCGTGTGCCCGATGTGGAGGGGCCCGGTGGGGTTCGCCGAGACGAACTCGAGGTTGACCACGCGGCCCGCGAGGGCGTCGTTGCGGCCGTAGGACTCCCCCGCCTCGACGATGCTCCGGGCCAGCTCGCCCGCGGCACCGGCCTCGAGGCGGACGTTGAGGAACCCCGGGCCGGCGACCTCGGCCGCGGCGATGCCGGGGGCACCCGCGAGCCGGCCGGCGAGCTGCTCGGCGAGCGCGCGCGGGTTGGTCCCCGCCCGCTTCGCGAGCTGCATCGCGACGTTGGTGGCCCAGTCCCCGTGCTCACGCTGACGCGGTCGCTCGACCTTGACCTCGCCGATGTCCTCGGCGGACAGCGCGAGCGACCCGTCGGCGACGGCGTCGAGCAGGAGGGACCGGATGAGCGCGGCGAGTTCGGCAGGAGTCACGCGGGCCAGCGTACCCGCGGGCCCGGCCCCGCCCCGCGTGCCGCCCGGCCCCTGTCGCGCACCGCACACCTCGGGAGAGGTCAGAGCGGGAAGCCGGAGTAGAAGCCGCCGACGTAGTCGGTGCTGCCGACGACCTGGAGGACGTGTCCGCGGTCGGTGGTCCAGATGTAGCTGCCGCGGCCGTCGGCGAGCAGGAACGCCCAGAAGGTCCCGGTGTCGTTCGTGTACGTGCTGCCGGTCTGGACCTCCTCCCCGTCGGTGCCCTCGACGAGCTGGGCGGCGAACGCGTCGGCCGCCGCGTTGTCCGGCCACGTGGTCGCGAGCATCTCGATGCGCTCCTCGCCGGCCGCGTAGACGCCGCGGACGGCCTCGACGGCGCCCTCGATGCCCTCGTCGGGGGTGAAGCCCTCCTCGGTGAGCTGGAAGGCGACGTCACCGACCGACACGCTGGTGTCGAGGTCCTCGACGAGCTCGGAGGTCGGCTCCTCGGCCGCCGTCGTCGGCTCCTCGGTCGGCGCCGGCGTCGTCGGGGCCTCGGTCGGCTCCTCGGTGGGGGCGGTGGTCTCCTCGGCGGCGGTCGTCTCCTCGGCCGCGGGGGTGGTCGCGGCGGGTGCGGGGTCCTCGGTGTCGTCCCCGCCGAGGAGCATCGCGAGCGCGATCCCGCCGGCGACGAGCACGAGGACGGCGGCGACGACGACGGGCAGCACCCAGCGGCGCCGCTCCTCGGGCTCCGGCTCGGGCTCCGGCTCGGTCGTGCTGGCCTCGGAGTAGATGGTCCGGCTCGGGTCGGGGGCCTGCCCGTAGGGCGCGGCCGCCGGGTAGGCGGCGGTCTCCTCCTCCGGCTCCGTCTCCGGGACGTCGTAGGGCGAGCGGGCGAAGCTCTCGGTGGGCTCCCCGCCCTGCGGGGTGGGCTCGGCGTCGTCGTCGGACGCGCCCGTGGGCCCGGGCGGCTGCTGGCTCATCTCGTCTCCTTCGCGGTGTCGGGCGGGAAAGCGCCCGCTCCTGCGGCGTCAACACTAGGACCTGCCGCCGTGCGTGTCGCTCCACGAGGGCCGGACGTGGCGCGGACCACGCTGGGCCGATGTCAGGATCCGGCCGACACCCTGGTAGCATCGCCGGGGCGTCAAGGCCCCTGTAGCTCAGTGGATAGAGCGTCTGCCTCCGGAGCAGAAGGTCGCTGGTTCGAATCCAGTCGGGGGCACTTCGTGTACCTCAGGCCACCTGCCACCACGACGGCAGCGCCGCCATGACCTCGCGCGACCGCGCCTCGGAGTCGCCGCCGTCCTGGGCCGCCCAGACGCCCATCGCCGCCGTGCAGGCGGCACCGACCATGTGCGCCGCGGTGTCCTCGTCGATCGGGAGGGTCCAGCCGCGGGCCGCCATCCGGTGGTGGGCCTCGCGGGTCCGCTCGCTCATGACGTCGGCGATGATGCGCTGGAGGTGGTGGTCACCGCCCGAGGCGAAGAGCCGGCTGAAGACCGGTCGGTTGGCGGCGATGTGGTCGAGCATCCGCACCAGGGCCCGGCGGTAGTACTCCGGGACCTCCTCGAAGCTGTCCGGCAGCTCCTCCTCGCTGACGACCGCGAGGTCGTCGAAGAGCCGGGCGAACATCGTCGTGGCGAACTCCGCGACCGAGGAGAAGTGCTTGTAGAACGTCGTGCGGTGGATGCCGGCGACGCGGCAGAGCTCGGAGACGTTGATCGTGCTGATCGACTGGGTCTCGAGGAGGGAGCTCATCGCGCGCTCGAGGAGCGCCAGGGTGCGCCGCGTGCGCGGGTCCGTCGACGACGCGTGGAGGGTCATCGCCCAATTGTGCACCACGAGGGCCCGTCCGGACCCCCGTTGGACGCTGGATATTCACCTTCGCACACCGCCTCAGGACGCGGGGTCGACCACCCACTCCCCGCGGATCTCGAGCACCTCTCGGAGCACGGTGGGACGGTCGGTGACGAGGCCGTCGACGCCGAGGTCGAGCAGCCGGTGCATCGTCGGCGCGTCGTCGATCGTCCACACGTGGACGGCGAGGCCGAGCGCGTGCGCGCGCCGGACGAACGCGGGGGTGACGACGGGGACACCGCGGTGCGTGGGCGGGACCTGGACGCAGACCGCGCGGCGCACGGGGGCGCCGGAGGGCGTCGGCACGCCCGGCGCCGGCCCCAGTGCGGCCGCGGCGACGAGCCGGGCGGTCTCGACCCGGCCGAGGCTCGTCGCGACGCGTCCGCCGGTGAGCCGGCGGACCACGCGCAGCCGGCGGTCGGAGAAGGAGGCGAGGCACACGCGGTCCGCGGCCCCGGCCGCGGCGACGACCCGCAGTGCCGGGGCGACGACGGCGTCCTCCTTGAGGTCGATGTTGAACCGGAGCTGCGGGTAGTCCGCGAGCGCCTCGTCGAGCCGGACCGGCCGCTCCCCGGAGCCGTCCCGGAGCCGGGACGCCTCGGCCCAGGTGAGCTCCGCGAGCGGGCCGCGGCCGTCGGTCGTGCGGTCGAGGGTGGGGTCGTGGAGGAGGACGACGACGCCGTCGGCGGTGCGGTGGACATCGGTCTCGAAGTAGCGGTACCCGAGGCCGGCGGCGTGCTCGAGCGCCGCCCGGGAGTTCTCGGGGACCTCGGCCCCTCCCCCGCGGTGGGCGAGCGCGACCGGCCCGGGCCAGCGCAGGTAGGGCACCGCGCTGCCGGCCGGCGCCCGGGTCAGGGTGCCGTGCACTGCGTGGGGTGGACCATGGTGAGCCCGAGCGAGGCGAGGAACTGGACCGGGTCCACCGTCGTGCCGTAGGCGCGCACCGGGAACGGCGTGCGCTCGCGCGGCTCCTCGGCCTCCTCGGTGGGCTCCTCCGTCGGCTCCTCGGTGGGCTCGGCGCTCGGGGTCTCGCTCGGCTCCGGCGAGGGGGTCGGGCTCGGCTCGGGGGTGGGCGTCGGGGTGGGCTCCGGCGTCGGGGTCTCGGTGGGCTCGGGGCTGGGCGTCCCCGTCGGCTCGGGGGTGGGCTCGCCGTCCGTGGGCTCCTCGGTGGGCTCGCCGTCGGTCGGCTCCTCGGTGGGCTCGCCGTCGGTCGGCTCCTCGGTGGGCTCGCCGTCGGTCGGCTCCTCGGTGGGCTCGCCGTCCGTGGGCTCCTCGGTCGGCTCACCCGGGCTCGGCGTCTCGGTCGGGCCGAGGCCGAGCTCGTCGGTGGCGTCGTCCGTGGGGACGACGACCTTGGGGAGGCCGAAGGACGTCGACGTGCGGCCCACGGGGTTCTTCTGCAGGCCGAGCCCGGCGTCGGAGGTGTGGATCTCGAAGTGCACGTGCGGGCCGGTGGAGTTCCCGTTGTTGCCGACCTCGGCGATCACCTCACCGGCGAGGACGTGCTGACCGACCTCGACGAAGATGCCGTCGGGGTACATGTGGACGTACCAGCTGTAGAAGGTCGTGTCCTCGACGACGTGCTCGATGATGACGAGCTCGCTCGAGCGGCCGAGGCGCCCGGGCCCGGTGTAGACGACCGTGCCGTCGGTGACCGCGTGGATCGGCGTGCCGAGCGGGGCCGCGTAGTCGTTGCCCATGTGCATGCTGTAGGTGCCGAAGATCGGGTGCACCCGGAAGCCGTAGGGCGAGGTGAGCCGGAAGCTGCCCGGCGCCACCGGGTAGCTCGCGCACAGGGGCGACTCGGTGAACGGGTCCCGTTGGGCGTTCTTCAGCGTGACGACCTGCTCGCTCACGAGCACCATGCCGCTGCCGAGCCCGAACTCCTCGGGCGGGATGGGATCGGCCTCGAGCGCGAGCGTGGCCTCGACGTAGCCGCCGGCCTCGAGCTTGGCGGGCGTCGGCGCGGCCGTGCCGGCACTCGTCAGCGCGCTCGCCCCGAGGAGCAGCGCGGCGCAGCCGAGGACGCCGGCCCGCCGCAGCGGGGTGGTGAGCCAGGCGGGCGCGCGGGCACCGGACCCCACGGGAGCGTCGTCGGACTGAACCGACGGCTCCCTTGCAGCGTCTGACATCCGGATCCCCTTGGCTTCCTCGCGCGGCACGCGACTGGCCCAGCGTAACGGAGGTCACACGGCGTGGTCCATCCGCTCCCGGGGCTCAGCAGTCGGCGGAGAGCATGACCGCGTCGCGGTCGGCGAGGAACGCGCCGGGGTCGGTCGTCGTGCCCTCCTCGTCGAGGTGGATCTCGAGGTGGAGGTGCGGACCGGTGGAGTTGCCGTTGTTGCCGACCTCACCGATGACCTCACCGGCGGTGACGTGCTGGCCGGGCTCGACGAAGACGCCGTTGGGGTACATGTGGACGTACCAGCTGTAGAACGTCTCGCCGTCGACCTCGTGCTCGATGATGACGAGCATGCTCGAGCGGCCGTCGAGGCCCTCCCCCGCGTGGACGACGACGCCGTCGGCGACGGCGTGGATGTCCGTGCCGAGGGGGGCGGCGAAGTCGAGGCCGAGGTGCATGGACCAGCGGCCGTTGATCGGGTGGACCCGGTTGCCGTACAGCGAGCTCTGGGAGTAGGTGCCGGCACGGAGCGGCATGACGACCCGCTCCCCCGCACTGAAGGCCGCCGCACCGGCGCCGTTCGCGCCGCTCCCGGCGGCCGCGGTGCACAGCGGCGCGCCACGCTCGACGCTCCGCGAGCTCTGGACCAGGGCCCGGGCGGTGGCGCTCGAGTCGGCGAGCAGGGCCGCGGCGCTGCCCGCGGCGTCGGCGTCGTGCTGGGCGGCCGCGGCGTCGAGCGAGGCGAGGACCGTCTCGCCGGACGGCACCGTGGCGACCGCCGGCCGCTCCTCGGGCGCGGACCCGCCGGCGCCGGCGAAGCCGGCGAGCGGGGCGACGATCGTCGCGGCACCGAGGGCACCGACGACGGCGGCGCGCGGCATCCAGCGCGGGGCGTGGAGGCGGGCGGGCTTCCGGGCGGCGGCCGCGGCGCGCTCGGCGGCGCGGCGCTCGGCGCGGCTGAGGTGCGGGGTGGCCGCCGACGTCGTGGAGGTGCGCTCGGCGATCGGCACGGCGGGGACGTCCGTCGGCGCGGTGGCCGCGGCGGCGCGCGGCGCCGTCGTCGCGGCCTGCTGCGGCGCGGTGGCCGCACGGTGGCGCCCGACGGTCGCCGTGGTGCCGTCGAGCGGGACGGTGACGAGGTGGGAGCCGGTGAGCGTGGCGGCGACCCGAGCCGCGGCGTCGCGGAGGGCGCCCTGCTCGGCGCGCCGCTCCGCCTCTCGGATCTGCCGTCGTGTCAGCGCTGCCGTGGAGGGCGTCGCAGCGCGCGAGGGCATAGAGGACCTTTCACAGGGAGCGGAGGGTGGCGTCCGGAGAACCGGCGCGTGTCACGAAACAGTAACGACCGCGACGGGTGAGGTCGAGAATCGCGTCGAACCCTGTGCAGAAGTGGTTCACGAGCGCGCACTGTGGCGCTGCATCGAGTCAGAGACCTCGCCGACGAGCTCCTCGAGGATGTCCTCGAGGAAGACGACCCCGAGGATGCGGCCCGCGCCGTCCCCCACCCGGGCGAGGTGCGTCCCGGTGCGCTGCATGACGCGCAGGACGTCCTCGATCTCGTCCCCTGGCGCGACTGTGGGCAGGGCGCGCACCCGCCAGCGCGGGATCGGCTGCTCGCGCACCGGCCCGTCCGCGTCGAGCACGTCCTTGATGTGGAGGTACCCGTCCACGACCCCTTCAGGGTTGCGCACCGCGAACCGGGAGAACCCGGTGCGGGCGACGGCCGCCTCGAGGTCCGCGGGCGTCGCGCCGTCGGTCAGGGTGACGAGGTTCTCATCGGCGACCATGACCTCGGCGGCGTCCTTCGCGGAGAACTCCAGGGCGCCGGAGAGCAGCCCGAGCTCGTCCTGGAGGACCCCCTCCCGCTGGGAGCGCTCGATGATCGCGGCGACCTCCTCGGCGGTGAACGCCGAGGCGACCTCGCTCTTCGGCTCGACGCCGAAGACCCGGAGGATGAGGTTGGCGAGCTCGTTGAGGCCGCGCACGAGCGGGGAGAGCACCCGGGCGACGAGGACGAGCGGCGGCCCGAACCACATCGCCGCCTTCTCCGGGCTGGTGACCGCGAGGTTCTTCGGCACCATCTCGCCGACGACGACGTGGAGGTAGATGACGACGGCGAGCGCGACCGCGAACCCGACGACGTGCGAGGACGCCGCGGGCAGCCCGAGCCCGACGAGCGGGCCCTCGACCAGCCGGGCGATCGCCGGCTCGGCGACCGCCCCGATGCCGGTGGAGCACACGGTGATGCCGAGCTGGGCGCACGCCATCATGAGCGTCGCGTGCTCCATGGCCCACAGCACCGTGCGGGCGCGGCGGGACGTCTCGGCGAGCGGCTCGACCCGGCTGCGCCGGGCGGACATGATCGCGAACTCGGCACCGACGAAGAAGGCGTTGGCGGCGAGCAGCACGAGCCCGACGAGGAGCGCGGTTCCCGAGCTCATGCGTCGACCTCCGCGCCGCGGACCCGCAGCCGCTCGATGCGCCGGCCGTCCATCTGCTCGACCCGGAGCACGACACCGGGCAGCTCGACCTCGTCACCGACCGCGGCGATCCGCCCGAGGCGTGCCATGACGAGCCCGCCGAGGGTCTCGTAGGGGCCGTCGTCGGGGACGACGAGGCGGGCGACGTGGGCCAGCTCGTCCGGGCGCAGCACGCCCGGGACGATCCAGCTGCCGTCGGAGGTCTCGTGGGCACCGGTGCGGCGGCGGTCGTGCTCGTCGGAGACCTCCCCGACGATCTCCTCGACGGCGTCCTCGAGGGTGACGATGCCGGACGTGCCGCCGTACTCGTCGACGACGACGGCCATCTGCATGCCGTCGTCGCGCAGCGACACGAGGAGGGCGGCCAGGCCGAGCGTCTCGGGGACGCGCGGGGCGGGGATCATCAGGCTCGTCGAGGTCACCGGCACCTCGGCGCGGCGCTCGTAGGGCACGGCGATCGCGCGCCGCAGGTTGACGAGGCCGAGGACGTCGTCGTGGTCGTCCCCGACGACCGGGAAGCGGGAGTGGCCGGTCGCGCGGGCGGTGGCGACGACGTCGGCGGCCGTCGCCGTCCGGGGCAGCGACGTCATCCGCACGCGGTCGGTCATGACGTCGACGGCGGTGAGCGAGCCGATCCCGATCGAGCGGGTGAGGAGCGTGGCCGTGCCGAGGTCGAGCGTGCCCTGCTCCGCCGAGCGCCGAACGAGCGCGGCGAGCTCGCTCGCCGACCGCCCGCCGGCGAGCTCCTCGACCGGCTCGACGCCGAACCTCCGGAGGATCGCGTTGGCGTTGCCGTTGAGCAGGGTGATGACCGGGCGCAACACGCGGGTGAAGGCGCGCTGGAGCGGCGCGACCACGCCGGCCGTGGCGAACGGGTCGGCGAGCGCCATGTTCTTCGGGACGAGCTCGCCGAAGACCATGGAGAACCCGTTGACGAGGACGAGGGAGAGGACGACGGCGGTGGCACCGGCGGCCGCGGTCGCCACGCCCGCCGAGCCGAGCGGGCCGGTGAGCAGCTCGACGAGGGCCGACTGCGCGGTGTAGCCGAGGAGCACCGTGGTGACGGTGATCCCCACCTGCGCGCCGGAGAGCTCGGTCGACAGGTGCTGCAGCGCCCGCTGGACACCGACGGCGCGGCGGTCACCCGCGGCGACGCGGCGGTCGACCGTGGCCGGGTCCATCGCGACGAGGGAGAACTCGGCGGCGACGAACACCGCGGTCCCGGCGGTGAGGACGACGCCGAGCAGGACGAGGAGCCACTCGGTCAGCACGGTGGCGCTCCGGGCCCGGAGGGGACGGCCGGGTGGCCGCCGGGACTTCGGGGCTCGGCGTCGGCGTCCTCCGCGAGTGGTGCAGGGGTCGCGTCCGGCGGGGAGTCGACATCGGCCCGCACGGCGGTGCCGGGGGCAGCGGGATGTCGACTGGAGGGTCGATCGGACATAGTGGCCACAGGGTACCGGCACGCCCGGCCCCCACGCGTGCCTCCGGGGCCAGGTGTGCCAGAGTGCACTCATGGCAGTCACCGGAGCCGCGGGCCCCGACGTCACCCGGGTGCTCGTCGTCGAGGACGAGCCGGACATCGCCGCGCAGATCGCCCACCGGCTCACCGCCGAGGGCTGGGACGTGGAGGTCGCCGGCGACGGCTTCGGCGGGGTCGCCGCCGCGCGCACCTACCAGCCCGACGTCGTCGTGCTCGACGTCATGCTGCCGGGCATCGACGGGCTCGAGGTCTGCCGCCGGATCCAGGCGGAGCGCGAGGTCCCCGTCCTCATGCTCACCGCCCGCGACGACGAGACCGACATCCTCGTCGGTCTCGGTGTGGGCGCCGACGACTACATGACCAAGCCGTTCTCCATGCGTGAGCTGCTCGCGCGGCTCAAGGCGCTGCTGCGCCGTGCCGAGCGCGCCCGGCGCACCGCGGTCGAGTCCCCCGAGGTCGGCGAGCCGCCGCTGGTCCTCGGCGACCTCGAGGTCGACCGCGCCCAGCGGCGCGTGCGCCGCGGCGGGGAGGAGGCGCACCTCACCCCGACGGAGTTCGACCTCCTCGTCTGCCTCGCCTCGAGCCCGCGGACCGTCTTCTCCCGGGAGAAGCTGCTCGCCGAGGTGTGGGACTGGGCCGACGCCTCGGGGACGCGCACCGTGGACTCCCACGTCAAGGCGCTGCGGCGGAAGCTCGGCGCGGACCTCGTGCGGACCGTCCACGGGGTCGGCTACGCGCTCGAGCCCGCCGGGGACGCGGAGCCGGGATGAGCGGGTCGGGCGGCAGCGTCCGCCACGCCCGCGGCGGTCTGCGGATCTCCCGGCCGCTCGACCGGTTCCGCTCCCTGAAGATCAAGCTCGGGGTGCTCGTCGCCGTCACGGTGACGGCGGCGGCGTTCATCACGTGGCTCGG
>Ga0079224_100017765_pt1 | contig 10036 bp, 8 predicted proteins | sample Stecom2015_FD_80414 | JGI IMG/M metagenome (GOLD analysis project Ga0079224, IMG submission 80414) | Agricultural soil microbial communities from Utah to study Nitrogen management - Steer compost 2015 | ecosystem: Environmental > Terrestrial > Soil > Agricultural land | place: USA: Utah... | reverse complement strand
TCGCCCGAAGCCACCAGCTCGAGCCCGAAAGACCAGCTGAACGGCTTTTGGAACAGGATAGTGCTGACCCGCTCGTAATTGCCGACCAGCGACACAGTGCGCGAATCGTAGGGCCCGAAGTCGATCGTGCTGGCGAAGGCATCGATGGTCAGGATCTTGTCCCTTCCGCCGAAATTGTTCTTGCGGAACGTGACTCCCACGAGCTGCTCTGCGGTGCCCAGTATGCCGCGCACACGCAGCATGCCTTCGGGCGGGAACAGGTTGCGATGTTCCCACATCCCTTCGACCTTGAAGCCTTCGCCGGTGCCGTAGCCGACGCGCCCGGCGATGGTGCGCAACTTGGCCGGCGTGATTTCCGCGGCGATATCAACGGTCCCGGGCTCGCTGTCTCCCGGCGGCACCGTCTCGACTGGAGTCAGAGTCACGCTGTTGACCAGGCCGGTAGCGAGGATCGCCCGCCGCAAGTCGAGCTCCAGAGTGCGTTGGTAAATGTCGCCGCTGTCGAACCGCGCGATGTCGGTCAGGTGCTCGCCCGAGAGGAACTCGGGCATGTTGCTGGTCACGGTGCCGAACCGGTACTTGCCCCCCGGCTCGACCGGCATTGTCAGATCGCCTTCGGTGCGGGCGTGATCGACCAGCAGTTCGGGCTCGTCGATCGCGGCGAACGGATAGCCGCTGTCGCCGATTGCCTGGTCCAGATCGTAACGCTCCTCGACGATTTTGTCGGAAAGCAGCGGATCGCCCGGCTGAATCTCGAAGGCCTCGCGCAGAATCGCATAGTCGTCGCCCGCGGCGGCGAGGTTGCCGAGATCGATCGCGCCGAAGCGGTATTGGGTTCCCGGAAAGATATCGAAGCGAACGGTCGCCTGAGTCGCCGCCGTATCTTCTCCCGGCTCGATGGTTCCCACCGAGCGGAACACCAGTGCGTCGTAATAGCCATAGACCCGCAACATGCGATTGAGCAGGTCTTCGTCAGCGCGCGCCTGGGCAGCGAGACGCGCGGCGTTGTTGTCGTCTTCCAGCTCCTCGATGGTGGAGAGCGACTCGAAACGATCGAGAAAGTCGTCGTGGTAAGGAAACAGCGCCCGATCGCGCGGAAAGACCAGGACCAGCTCGTCCGAGATGCGTTCCTCGGCGCCGAGCTCGACCTGCTCCGGAAATATATCCCCGAACTCGGCGAACTCGATGTCCTCCTCGGATTCGAGCGGGGCGAGTTGTGGCAATTCCTGCTGCTCGGGCCAGGGAAGATCGATTTCCGGCAGATCGGTCAGCGGCGAGGCCGAGTCCAGCTCGCCCGGGGCATCTTCGGCCGCGGCCGCACCTGGCGGAACGCCCTGACCTGCCCAGGCTTCGGGGTCAGCCACGGCCTCGTCGGGGATCAATTCCTCGAGCGACGGAAGAGTCTGGGCGTCCTGTGCCGCAACCGGCGAACAAATGAGCGATGCCGACGCCGCCAGCGCGACGATGAGGCGGCGCAACTTACGCGAGCTTATACTGCTGCTGGCCGCCGGGTGTGCCGTCCTTGCTGCCACCTTCGACGCAGATCGCGTCCTCGCGCCGAGCGCTTGCGACGGCACCGATAAGAGCGCTTTGCTCTTCGGCAGTGAAGCGCTTCCATCCGGTCGGCCCGAGCCGTTCGAGTGGGCGATATCGGACCTTGTATTGCATGCGCGGCGACCCTTCGACCCAATAGCCGAGATAGACGTACGGCAGCCCCGCTTCCGTCGCGCGTCGAATGTGATCGAGAATGATGTAGTTCCCAAGCCCGGTACGCGCCTCATGTTCCGGGTCGTAGAAGCTGTAGATCATCGACAACCCGTCCCCCTGCCGGTCGGTCAGGCAGGCGCCGACCAGACGACCCTGCCCCCCGTCCGGCGAAGGTTCCCTATATTCGATGACAAAGCTGGAAACGGCAGTGTGTTCCACCATGTCCGCGTAATCTATCTCGTCCATGGCGGCCATGCCACCCCCGGGATGCCGACTTCCGAGATAGAGCTGGAGCAATTCGAACTGCTCACTCGTCGCCCAGGGCCGACATTCGGTGACGATCAGGTCGTCGTTCCGCCGCAAGTTGCGTCGCTGGCCGCTCGACGGCTGGAACTCTTCGGCCACGACCCGAACCGATACGCAGGCCTGGCAATCGATGCAGCTCGGCCGGTACGCCACGGTCTGGCTGCGGCGGAAACCGATCCGCCCGAGCGCGTCGTTGAGCGTCTCCGCATGGGGCCCCTTGAGCTCGGTGAAAACCTTGCGCTCCGTCTTGCCCGGCAAATAAGGACACGACGCCGGGCTGGTGACGAAAAATCGCGGAAATCGAACCGGTGCGGTCACGTCGCGGGCGGGCCTCTCACTTGAGCTGAACGGTCAGCTTCCAAACCTTCCTACGTCCGCATAGTGCCGAGATGAAAGACCATTAACCACTATTCTCGTGGATTGATGCGATATTTTGGTCTCATCGGCGCCCCCGCCGTTAACCCGATCCGTTATGGAACAGACAGCGCCTCAAAAGCTGATGCGCGCCTTCGGCCCGGCTTCCGCCAATGGGAAAGCGAATCGCCAGGGTGGCTTGGCTAGTTGAGTTCGACGGGATTGACCGAATAGCCCCGCTTGCGCAGCGCGGCGACGAGCTTGTCGAGCTGCTCGCGGTCGCGCGCCTCGCACTCGATGTCGGTGACCAGGCCCTTCGCCGGCAGGTTGGTGAAGATGCGCTGGTGGTAGATCTCGAGGATGTTGACGTTGTGCGCCTCGAATTCCTGCATCACTTTCAGCAGAGCGCCCGGCCGATCCTGCAGCGATATCCGCAGCCGCGAGAGCCGTCCCGAACGGGCCAGGTCGCGCAGCAGCACATTGGCGAGCAGGCGCGTGTCAATGTTGCCGCCGGTCAAGACGATGCCGACATTGCGGCCGGCGAATTTCTCCGGATATGCCATCACCGCGGCCAGGCCCGCCGCGCCGGCGCCTTCGACCACGGTCTTCTCGATCTGCAGCAGCAGCGCCAGCGCGCTTTCGAACGCATTCTCATCCACCAGCACGATATCGTCGAGCAGGCCTGCGAGGAGCCGCGACGTGAGCTTGCCCGGTTCCTTGACCGCGATGCCCTCCGCCAGCGTGTCGCCGCCGCAGGGCAAGTCCTCGCTGCGCAGGAGGCTGTACATCGACGGGTAGAGCTGCGCCTGCACGCCGACCAGCCGCAAGTCCGGCTTCAGCGCCTTGGCCACCACGCCCATACCGGCCGACAAGCCGCCGCCACCGATGGGGATCGCCAGCGTATCGATCTCGGGCGCGTCCTCCATCATTTCCAGCGCGACCGTGCCCTGGCCCGCCGCGACCGCAAGGTCGTCGAAAGGGGGGACGAAGGTCAGGCCAAGCTGCTTCTCCATGCTCCGCGCATAGGCAAGGGCTTCGTCGAAAGTCTCGCCTTCGAGCACCACTTTCCCGCCGACCGCTTCGGTCTGCATCACTTTCACCACCGGCGTCGTGCGCGGCATGACGATGGTCACGGGCACACCCAGGCGCGTTCCGTGGTAGGACAGGCCTTGCGCATGATTGCCCGCCGATGCCGCAATCACGCCGCGCTTGCGCTGCACCTCGTCCATAGTCAGCAGCGCGTTGAGCGCCCCGCGCTCCTTGTAGGCAGCGGTGAACTGCTGGTTCTCGAACTTCAGCCAGATCTCGGCGCCGGTGATCTTCGACAAGGTCTTGCTGTGCATCGTCGGCGTGCGCACCACGGCGCCCGCGATCCGCTCGGCGGCCGCGCGCACGTCCGCGACGTCGAGAGTCGCCTCCAGCTCGCTCACTTCGATCGTTCCCGTCCCTCTCATAGGCGGCGCGGCGTAACCGAAAACCGCGGCCAAGGGAAATGCCGTCGCGGCAACGATTGCTTTGCGCCGCGCAAGGCGGCAGGTGAGCGCGAATGACAGAAGCCAAGCGCATCGCTTTCCTCGGTCTCGGCGTGATGGGCGCGCCGATGGCCGGGCACCTCGCCCGGGCCGGGCACCGGGTCACCGTCTACAACCGCACCGCCGCGAAGGCCGAAGCCTGGCTCGCGCGCCATGGCTCGCACGATGTCGCGACGGCGAAGACTCCGGCCGAGGCCGCGCGCGGGCAGGACGTGGTCCTGACATGCGTCGGCAACGACGACGATCTTGCCGCCGTTGTGCTGGCGGAAGGCGGCGTACTGGCCGCCATGAGCCCTGGCTCGCTGCTCGTCGATCACACCACCGTCTCGCCGGCGATGGCCCGGCGCATAGCCAGCACGGCCAAAGCCGGCGGCGTCCTCGCCCTCGACGCCCCCGTCTCGGGCGGACAGGCGGGAGCAGAGAACGGCAAGCTCTCGATCATGTGCGGCGGAGCCGCGGAGGCGATGGCGGCCGCCCGTCCCGTTATCCAGGTCTATGCCGCACGCATCGTCCATGTCGGCGAGGCCGGCGCGGGACAGGCGACGAAAGCGGTGAACCAGATCTGCATCGCGGGCGTGCTCGCAGGGCTGTCCGAAGGCGTCCGCTTCGCGCAGGCCGCCGGGCTCGATCTCGACAAGGTGCTCGAGGCCGTCTCCGGCGGCGCCGCGCAGAGCTGGCAAATGGAAAACCGCTGGAGGACCATGACCGAGAACCAGTTCGATTTCGGCTTCGCCATCGACTGGATGCGCAAGGACCTCGCCATCGCGTTGGCGGAGGCAAAAGACCACGGGCTCGAGCTCCCCGTCACCCGGCTGGTCGACGGCTACTACGCCGAAGTCCAGACAAATGGCGGCAGCCGGCAAGATACCAGCGCGCTAATCCGCCACCTGCCGGAGGTGGAGGCGTGAGGGGGCTCCAAGTCCTCCCCGGAACGGGGAGGAGGACCACCCGCAGGGTGGTGGAGGGGCACCCTCGGCGGGATCCTGCATTCGAAGCCGGGAAATTGCGCACGTGCCGCTCCACCATGCTTCGCATGGTCCCCCTCCCCCGTTGGGGGAGGATAGTCGCGGCGGCCCTCCTCGCGCTCCCCGCCCCGGCCTTCGCCGACACGCTGATCGACAACGTCAACGGCATCACTGTCGATCGCAACGGCACCGTGACCCGCTTCGAAGCGATACTGATCGACGACGAAGGCAAAGTCGTCGAACTGGTGAGCGAAGGCGAGCGCTCGCCACGCGCCGACTACCGCGAGAACGGCCGTGGCCGCACCGTCATTCCCGGGATCATCGACGCCCACACCCACGTCATGGGTCTCGGGCTCGGCCTGCTCACGGTCGACCTCTCGGACACCCGCACGCTCGCGGAGGCGCAAGCCAGGATCGCCGAATACGCCGCCGCCAATCCCGAACGGCCCTGGATCGTCGGCCGCGGCTGGAACCAGGAGGCTTGGGGCCTCGGCCGCTTTCCCACCGCCGCGGAGCTCGATGCCGCGGTCGCCGATCGACCGGTCTGGCTCGAGCGGATCGACGGCCACGCCGGCTGGACGAACAGCGCGGCGCTGAACGTTGCCGGCGTCACCGCCGCTACAGCCGATCCGGCGGGCGGCCGCATCGAGCGTCTGCCCGGCGGCCGTGAACCGTCCGGCGTATTCGTCGATGCAGCGATGGATCTGATCGCCTCGAAAGTCCCGCCGCCTCGCGCAACCGACCGCGACGTCGCGCTGCACGAAGCGCAGGAGCTGCTCGTCCGTAACGGCGTCACCGCCGTCGCCGATATGGGCACCAGCATCGAAGACTGGATGACCTTCCGCCGGGCAGGCGACGCTGGCCGCCTGCGCGTGCGCATCATGGCCTACGCCGCGAGCGTTCCGGAGATGACGCTGATCGGAGGGACCGGACCGACCCAGTGGCTCTACGACGACCGCCTGCGGCTCAATGGCATCAAGCTCTATCTCGACGGCGCGCTCGGCTCGCGCGGCGCCGCGCTCAAGGCACCCTATGCCGACGATCCCGCCAACAACGGGCTCTGGCTTACCAACGGCACGCAGTTGCGGAACAATATGAGCCGCGCGTCGATGGAGGGCTACCAGGTCGCGATCCACGCCATCGGCGATGCGGCCAACGCCGAAGCGCTGAATGCGATCGAAGAGCTCGCGGTTGACTACTCGGGTGACCGGCGCTGGCGCATCGAGCATGCCCAAGTCGTCGACCCCGCCGACCTGGCGCGTTTCGGCCAATACGGCACGATCGCCTCGATGCAGCCGGTCCACCAGACTTCGGACCGGCTGATGGCGGAAGCCCGACTCGGTCCCGAACGGCTCGCCGGCGCCTATGCATGGCGCTCGCTGAAAGAGGCGGGCTCACCGCTCGCATTCGGCTCGGACGCACCGGTGGAAGCGCCCGATCCCTTTACCGGTATGGCCGTCGCGGTCGCGCGACAGGACGCTGCGGGAGAACCTGCCGGCGGCTGGCGACCCGAGCAGCGGATGACGGTGGAAGAAGCACTCGCGGCCTATACGGCCGGCGCGGCCTGGGCTGGTTTTGCCGAGGGCCGCTTCGGTCGGCTCGCGGCAGGGGAGCGCGCCGACTTCCTCGTGCTGGACGCCGATCCGCTCGAAGCCGACGCGCAGGATTTGCGCCGAATCCGCGTGCTCGAAACCTGGATCGGCGGGCGGAAAGTCTACGATTCGAGTCCGGAGCGTGGGAGCCGGGCCTCCGATGGGCCAGGCCGGTAACTTTCCGGCCTTCTCTCATTGTACGGGCTTCGAGCGCCCACGCCCTGGTGCGCGGGGCGGCACTCGACATCAACGTCAATGAATCGAAGCAAACGCGGGGAAAGATAACGTCATCGCCCCGCTGGCGACGCGCTAATCCGCGCGTGACTTCCAGCGAAAAGACGTGATATGCTGCAGCGCACCATGGGAGAGGCACCTCGATCGGGGAGTCAAGAAATGGAAGCCAGGCTGCTTATTGCATACCTTCTCATCGGATTGGTTCTGGCCGCGTTTGCCATGCTCGTCCGCAGTTTTCTTGAAAAGCGTCGCGAACACCGGCGCATGATGCGAGGCCATCGGATTTATAGGCGACAGGGGCCCGGCCGGCGTTAAGCGCCATTGATTGCCGGTTCGCACCGAGTCAAAGCATTCGGCTGGTCCAGGTCAAATGATTGTGGCGCCGGGTGACGCACTTGGGCTGCGCTGACGCTTAAGGCTTAGCTTCGCTCGACTCGGCCGCCTGCTCGGCGTCCGCCGCCGCAGCTTTCTCAGCGGCAATCTTGCTCGCCGGGCGCATCAGCAGCAGCGAGATCTCGAACAGTAACAGCAGCGGGATTGCAAGGACCAGTTGAGAGATCACATCGGGAGGCGTGATTACCGCTGCAACAAGGAAAATGCCCACAACAAGATAGCGCCGACCCTTGGCGAGCTGCTCGCGGGTCACGAGGCCCGCCCGGTTGAGCAGCAACAGCAGCACCGGCAGCAGGAAACTCACCCCGAAGGCGATGATGAAATGCATCACCAGGTCGAGGTAGTCGCCCATCGCCGGCAGCGCTTCGAGCGACAGCCCTCCGGTATCGCCCTGGAATCCGAGGAACCAGGGGAACGCGTTCGGCATGACCACGAAATAGGCGAGCGCCGCGCCCATCGCGAACAGCACCGGAGTCGCCAGCAGGAACGGCAAGAAGGCCTTCTTCTCGCGCGCGTAGAGCCCCGGGGCGACGAAGGCCCACAGCTGGTTGGCGATAAGCGGAAAGCTGACGAGGAAGGCCGCGAACAGCGCCACCTTGATCTCGACGAAGAACGCTTCGTAGAGCTTGGTGTAGATTAGCCGCCCCTCGCCCTCGGGGAAGGCCTCGGAGAGCGGCAGCACCAGCAGCGCGAAGATGTCCTCGGCGAAATAGAGGCAGACCGCGAAGGCCGCCGCCAGCACCACCACGCAGCGCACCAGCCGGTTGCGCAGCTCGATCAGATGATCGAGCAGTGGGGCCTGCGTCTCGTCTATGTCTCTGATCTTGAGCGGCATGTTCACGACGGCTTCGCCGTTTCGCTCAGCGGCAGCTCCGCTTCGCCTTCCTTCGCTTCATCCGCGCGTGACTCGGCCGAAGCAGGCTCGGCGGAGGGAGGCGGCGCCACCGGTCCCGCCGGATAGGCCCCGGTCTGCTCCGTCCCGGGCGGCCCGCCCTCGGGATGCTCGCGCATGATTTTCTCGTTCTGGGAGGCCCACTTCTTCTCCATATCCTCGATCTCGGCCTCGCGGATCATCGCATCGAGACCCGTGCGGAAATGGCTGGAAACCTTGCGGATTTTGCCGATCCACCGACCCGCAGTTCGCAAGGCGAGCGGCAAGTCCTTCGGTCCGATCACGATCACCGCGACGATGACGATCAGCAGCAGTTCGGTTGGACCGATGTCAAACATGGGCGGCGCCCGAAATCAGGGTGTCAGCGGTTGGCGTTGTCGCTCGCGGGCTGGGGATTGGCGGCGCCTTCGGTGGCAGGCTTCGCTTCGTGGCTCGGGCCCTCCAGCCGCTGCGGCGGCGTCTGGTTCTGAGCGTTCGACTTCTCTTCGTCGCTGAGGCCTTGGCGAAAGCTTTTCACGCCCTTGCCGAAATCGCCCATCATTTCGCTGATCCGGCCGCGGCCGAACAGCACCAGGATGACCAGCGCGATAATGATGATCTGGAAGGGACCGATGCTACCCACGGGAATTCTCCGAATGGCTTTGCGCCGAGTCTAGGCGCTTTCCCCCGGGTTTTCCAGCGCGGCGGTATCGTCATCCGATTCCGTCCCGCCTCCGGCCATCATGTCTTCGAACGCCTCCTCGACGGGATCGAGCAGGCCGGCGGCCTTCAGTTCATCGATTCCCGGCAAGTCTCTACGGCTCGCGAGGCCAAAATGGTTCAGAAACTCCGGTGTCGTGGCGTAAATCACGGGCCGCCCGGGCACCTCGCGCCGCCCGGCGACGCGTACCCAGCCAGCTTCCATCAGCACGTCGAGCGTACCGGCGCTGGTCTGCACCCCGCGGATCGCCTCGATTTCCGCGCGGCTGACCGGCTCGTGATAAGCGACGATCGCCAGGACCTCGGTCGCGGCGCGACTCAGCTTGCGTACCTGTTCGCGCTCGCGCCGAAGCAAGTGGGCAAGGTCGGGCGCGGTCTGGAACTGCCACCGTCCACCCCGTTCGACGAGGTGCACGCCGCGATCGCGGTAATGCTCCACGAGCTCGCGCAAGGCCGGGCGCACATCGGCGCCTGCCAGATGCGCCGAAAGCGCCTCGGCGCTCATCGGCTCCTCGGCCGCGAACAGCGCCGCCTCGACCGCGCGGACGATCTCGTCAATCGCGCCGCTCATCGTGAGCCTGTCGAACGACGCAAATGGAGCGGCCCGAAAGCTTCCAGCTGGCGGATTTCCGCCTTGCCGAGCCGCGCGAGTTCGAGCGCAGCGACGAAGCTCGAAGCAAGCGCCGAACGCATCAGACGCGGGTCTGCACCCACGGGTAAGAAGTCGCTCAGTTCCATCCAGGTGAGCTTCACGCCGAGCATTGCCGAAACGCGATCGATCGCCGACTCGAGCGTCATCACCATCCGGTCGCGCACCATGTGCACGGCCGGCTCGGTACGCGCCTTCACGCTGGCGTAGGCGGACACGAGCGAATACCAGTCGCACTGCCACGCGTTGACCCGGTCGACCCGCAGCCCTTCGGGGGCGCCGCGCAGGAACACGTCCCGGCCGATCCGGTCGCGCGCCAGCAACCGCGCCGCCGCCTCGCGCATCGCGCCGAGCCGCTGCAGCCGCAATTGCAGCCGCAGCGCCAGCTCCTCGGGGCTCGGGTCCTCCTGCTCGTCCTTCGGCAGCAGGAGCGCCGACTTGAGGTAGGCGAGCCAGGCCGCCATGACCAGGTAATCGGCCGCCAGCTCCAGCTTCAGCGCCTCGGCCTTCTCGATATAGGCGATGTACTGGTCGACCAGCGCCAGAATCGAGATTGCCTTCAGGTCGACCTTCTGCCGCCGCGCCAGATCGAGCAATAGATCGAGCGGCCCCTCCCACCCATCAAGCTCCAGATAAAGCGCCGCGTCGCCGGACGGCGCCGCGCCGGGGCCATCCCAATCGTCGGCCTGCTCGTCCACCATTTCGAACAACAG